>Ga0078972_1000644_pt4 | contig 80991 bp, 84 predicted proteins | sample YelNatPaOPGAMG01_FD_67568 | JGI IMG/M metagenome (GOLD analysis project Ga0078972, IMG submission 67568) | Hot spring thermophilic microbial communities from Obsidian Pool, Yellowstone National Park, USA - OP-RAMG-01 (SPADES assembly) (version 2) | ecosystem: Environmental > Aquatic > Thermal...
GAAATCCTCTCAACCTCAATGGCTCACCTCCCGAACATCCCCTTGGGCCTGAATATGAGTATGAGAATGAATACTACGAAGGCAGCTAATGTCTTGAGGGAGGGGGATATGAATAGGGCGCTTATCGTCTCTATTAGCCCTATTATGATCCCGCCTAAGTAAGCCCCGAAGATGCTCCCGAAACCTCCAAGGACGACCGATATGAAAGCTATCATACCGAAGAATGCACCCATCTCAGGGTATATTGGATAGAATAGGGATAGGAGGACTCCTCCTATGGCGGAGATGCCGACTCCCAATCCGAATGCTAGTCTGTACATGTACTTAATGTTTATCCCATGCAGCTGTGCTGCTAGCATGTCTTGAGCAGTAGCTTTGAGCGCTGCCCCCAGGAACGTCCTGCTCATGAATAAGTACAGTAGAAAAGCTACTATAAGCGAGACAGCTAGTGATATTAGCTGGGGAACTGAGACTGAGACGGATCCGAACCTTATGAATAGATCCCTGTAAGGCACTTCGACTACTCTAGTGTAGGGTCCCATGAAGACCTCGAGCCCGTACCTTATTATCAGGAGGATCGCGAAAGTCGTGGTTATCTGGCTGAGCACCGGCGCCTTCAGTATGGGCTCTATCGCCACCCTCTGGGTTAGCACTCCTATCGAGAAGACGATGCCGAATATTAAGATCAGGGAGATGAGCGGATCTATACCGAGGGAATCAAGGAGTAAGAAGCCTATGAATGCCCCGAGGGCCATGAAATCAGCTTGAGCGAAATTTATTACATTCATAACCCCCCATATTATAGCCAGCCCGAGGGCAACTAGGGCGTAAATGCTCCCTATGACTAGACCGGAGACCAAGGCCCCGATAATAGACCCTAACTCAACTACCATAGCTCACACCTCAGAAAAAATATTTAGGGGGAGTTTTACCTCTTCTCCCAGGATGGGAATGGGAATATTATAGGCTTCGTAGCCACCTCGATCGGGTAAACTGTGTGGTACTTCCCATCATCAGGGCTCATCTGTACTATTATTCCCCTAGCGAGTACGTTCTGTCCCTTCTCATCGAATTTTATCCCGGCCCAAGGCATTATTATCTTATCTGGGGATACCTCCATCTTGGCCAATGCATCCCTTATAGCCTTCCTGAAAGCCTCTAAGTCAGTCGGGCTCGCCACCTTCGCTGCCTCTTCGATAGCCCAGTATAGGACCCAAGTCCCTGTATAATCCCTAGCTGAGTTCCCGTTCAAGCTGACCCCGTACTTCGCACTATACTCATCGTTCACTTTCTTCAGCTCGGGTATCTTCTCCAGCAGGTCCCAGTTGAATACCTCCCTGCTGAAGAAGTAATAACCGTCCTTCCCTATCTGCTTGACATAAGCAGGATCTATGAAGCCAGCGTCTTGCGCGAGAGCGACCTTAGGAGCGAAGTTCTTGGCTTTCATAGTCCTAACTAAAAGGATTCCATCATTAGTGTAAGCAGCTATTAGCAGGACGTCGGGATTCGCTGCCTTGAGCTTCTCAACCTCGCTATCCAGCGAGGTCACGGTCGCAGCGTGATAGCTGACCTCAGCCACTATCTTATATCCCGCTGCTGAGAACAGCTCCTTCCATGCTTTAGCTGTGGACGCTCCCCATTCAGTATCCTCATTTATTATAGCAACTGTCTTGAGTCCCCCGTAAGTCTTGTTCAAGTAGTTTATGAACTCAACGTGCTGGGCAGCGAAGGTTCCATCGTGAGCAGTCGTCCTGAAGAACCACTTATACCCTCTCTCGGTCAAGGTAGGAGAAGATGAATCTGGGTTCAGGAAGGGAACGTTGTAGGATTCTGCGACCTCGCTAGCTGTCTTAGTTACAGCGCTCTGATAAGCTCCCATCAATGCGACGACTTTCTCCTCCTTTATGAGCCTCTCAGCTTCTGCTGCGCCTGTAGCAGGATCCCCGGCGCTATCTCCCCATACTACCACGAGCTTAGCCCCTCCTAAGTTCTTTATCCCGCCAGCAGCATTTATCTTCTCAACAGCGAACTCAATCCCCCTCTTTAGATCTGCTCCCGTCTCAGCGAGCTTTCCGGAGAGAGGCAGTATGACCCCTATCTTAACTTCTTTCACAGCCGGCGTCGTAGCTGTTGGTGTTGTGACAGTGGGCGTTGTGACTGTTGGTGTCGTAGCTGTTGGCGTGGTTACCGGTGTCGTAGGGGTGGGTGCTGGAGGCAGTGTGAGGAAGTAAGCTGCTGCTATAACTAATATCACCACGACAATCAGGATTCCATAAAGGGCTCCTCTACTCAGGGCCATATGAGTGCCCCCTCTTTACGATATCGCTTACTTATAAAGTTTTCCGAAGTACGCTCCAATCTTAGAGAAAAAATTTTTACTTGAGCTTATAGCGGTAATATGCTAGTGTAAAAATCTTTTAAAGGAAAAGAATTCTCGATAAGTTGATATGGTAATATCTTAAACGGAGGTCATTCTTCAGCCACTATCGAGAACTCCCAATCCCTCGTTAAGAATGTGAGCTGAGCTATAGCAGCTATGAGGAGTGAGAGGAGACCCGTATACCTGGAGATGAACCCAACGTTAACGTCCATTGAATTCACAAGAAATTCATATCTCACGGGATCGCTCAAGTAGTAATTCGTCTGAGTTATGTAAATGACCCTCGTCACCAAAGTCCCATTGGCTTGAGCCAGGATACCGTCCTTCCCATAACTGCCTCTGAAGTACTCTATCCTGCTATCGACGGATACTTTAACAGTCCTCCCACCCACGGAGATCTCATGCTCGGTCCTTATCTCCTGATCCCTTATCTCTATGGCCTTCGAGGCTTTCTTAAGATCATAAAGGAGACCCGCTGCGGCCAACCTATTCAGGAGGACTCTGGTCTCCTGCAGGGCCATAGTGGTCCTGTAGGATTCGAAATCAGGTGGTCTGAACGCTACATAGTCTACGTAAGGCGTGCCATCCAGCGTGTATTGTATCGTCGCTACTTTCACCCTCCCGACGCTGGGTGCAGCTATGACTGTATAAGCCCCTCCCAGTATCAAGGCTATAGTGAGGAAGCTCATCACCGCCTTAGTCGTCGAGCTCAGCCCCCTGTAGTATGAGGAGGGGAGCCTGAGGAAGGGTATCGATGTCGCATGAGTTATGATCCTGAGGAGGCCTATTCTCCTCCTATTCGCGAGTATAGGGAGTAAAGCTATCCCCGCGAGGAATCCACCTGCGTGAGCGAAGACAGCGACACCGCCAGCGATCCTAGCGAAGCCGTATATAACCTGCATCGCGAACCAGAAGAGTATGTAGAGGGAAGCCCTCATCGGGAAGCAGAGGGGGAAGAAGAAAACTGGGATGCAGACTACTAAGGATGTCCCGGGATAGAACAGGAGATAAGCTCCTAAAACTCCGCTTATAGCTCCAGAAGCCCCTATCGCAGGTATAGCGTAGGATGTGAGCCCTCCTATGAATGAGTAAGCTGAGTGGAAGATCGATGCAGCTAGGCCCGAGATCAGGTAGAGGAAGATAAATCTAGTTGAACCTAAAGCATCCTCAACAGCCCTACCTGCGAAGAAGAGGAAATACATGTTGAAGAATATGTGGAAGATATCGGCGTGCAGGAACATGGATGTGAGGAACCTGTACCATTGGTCCGTATGGGTGAGGAGTGAGGGCGAGAACCCTCCGACTGTCACCCAGTAGTCGCTCACGCTGAGGAAGAAGTTGTTATAGGATGTAGCTAGGTATATTATCGAGTTTATCACTATCAGGGAGATCGTAGCCCTATGCTTCGGCCTGAATTCGGGCATAGTGATAGGTATGCCTAGCCCCATAGAGATCTTTTTATGGGCCTCCCAACTTAAAAAAACTTTTTGGGAGTTCATGTCAATGGTTTCAATGCAAGAAGTGACCTTACTGATATTGGCTGGAGGGAGGGGCGAGAGGTTCGGTGGGAGCAAGGCCCTCTATGAGGTCAGAGGGAGGCCCCTGCTCTCCTATTTAGTTGAGAGGGTCTCTAGCTTATCAAAGAGATTGATAATATCCGTCAAATCGGACCCTGAGATTTACTCCAAATTGTTTCCAGATGCTGAGATAGTAGTGGATGAGCACGAAATTTATGCACCGATCGTCGGTTTGATGAGCTCCTTAGCTGAGGTGAAGACTGATTACGTAGCTGTGCTGCCCTGCGATTCCCCTTTAGTGGACCCCGAGCTCATAATACTGCTCCTCAGGAGGGCTAGGGGGAGGGGAGGGACCGTTCCCATCTGGGAGGATGGGAGGATAGAGCCCCTACTAGCGGTTTATAAGACGGATGATTTGAGGAAGAGCATCCTGGAATGCTGGAATAAGTCGGATCTGAGGGTGAGATGTGCGATAGAGTCGATGGATATCGTATACGTCTCTATGGATGAGATAAGGGGAGTGGATCCCGAGCTCAGGAGCTTCCTCAACATAAATACTCGGAAGGAGCTCGAGCTACTCAATGAATTGCTAGGAGATCCTCTACCTCGAGCCTCCACCCAAGAGCTCCCCTGAACTCCTCGACCCTCTCCACCCTCTCCGTCTTAGGGATGGCCGTGACTCTCTCATGAGATATTAAATAATTCAGGGCTATCTGGACGGGAGTCTTCCCATATTTCACGGCTAAATCCCTCAAAATCTTACTCTTAGTTACATTCCCTCCCTCAAGCGGTGTGTAAGCTTGTATAGTTATCCCGTGCTCTATGCAGAATGGGAGAAGATCCTTCTCAACTCTCCTATCAATTGGACTGTACTTGACCTGATTCACGACTATTTCAAACCTTCTGGTGGATGATATCGCCTCCTCCAGCTCTCTAACGTCGAAATTGCTCACCCCTATGTGCCTGCAGATCCCCACCTCAGCTACTCTCTCCAAGTATCTAATCTGCTCCTTTATGCTAACTCCCTCGTTAGGCCAATGTATCAGGATGAGATCCGCTTTATCTAAACCGAGCCTCCTCAAACTCTCTCTAGCCGCTTTTATAACGCTATCCTCGCTCTTGAAGTGCTTGGGCAGCAGCTTAGTCGTCACGAAAACTTCATCCCTGCCGAACTCCCTGACCACTTCCCCGACGAGCTCCTCCGTTGAGTACATCTCCGCCGTATCAATCTGGTTCAATCCCAGCTCTATAGCCCTTCTAAGGGCCTTCCTAGCGCTTTCTTTATCCCTGATCCCCCAGGTACCGATCCCTATTGCCGCTATCCTCTCTCCCGTCCTCCCGAGCTCCTTCCTATCATCGGGATCCACGATCATAGAAATCCGCCTCAAAAAATTAAAAATTCAGATCCTCTCAACCTTCACGGTCAATGGAGTGATATTAGCTATGTTATCGCTCACAGGGCACCTCTCCTCGACTTTCCTGATGAACTCCTTCAGCTTCTCATCATCGGCATCGCTCTTAACGCGGAATAATAGCTTTATCTCCTTATATCCAGCTCTCTGCCCCTCCTTGCCGTAGAAGACGGATGGATTGAATATACCGATCGCTTCGAAAGTAGCATCTTCTATCTTTATTCCCATATCGTTAGCTACTAGCGTAGCTGTTATGTTCAAGCAGCCTATCAGTGAAGCGAGCATCAGATCGAGCGGGCTGGGAGCCTCTCCACCGAGCTTATCAATTGATAGCTCGAAGTTCCCGCATCTAACTTCGCTCATGGTAGGGGATACTCTCCTCCCGGAGGCCCTTATCTCGATATCCTTGTACTCCGTACTCACCACCATCTTAACTATAGTTATTAAATTTATTAAACTTTTGGGTTCGACGAATTAACTGTTAACGATTTATATCTGAGGCTTCAGAGCTCCCTATGCTCGAAGTGATACTCTGCCTAGCGGCTGGCTTGCTGTTATCAAGATTCTTAAAGTTCCCCATCGAGCGCTTTCTCCGCCCCCTAGCTTATTCCCTCATATTCCTCATAGGCCTCGAGATAGGAAGTGAGAACTTTTCAGCTTTGCCTGAGATGATACTTCAATCGTTAGCTATTGCCCTCTCAACGATCTCCGGTAGCATAATAGCTCTCTACCTCCTCAGGAGGCTGAGATGATGAGATACTCCATAGCACCCATAATCTTACTCTCTTCAGGGATGATAATCGGCTATCAGTTCAGAATAACTTTCGCGAGGGATTTAGTGAGCTACCTCCTCTACATAATGCTCTTCCTCATAGGCCTCGAGATAGGAAGTGAGAGGGTTAGGATAGGGAAGGATGATCTCCTCCTCCCCCTCGTAACTGTCGTCGGGACCCTCGCAGCCGCCTCCCTGATCTCGCCCCTAATAGGGCTCCCCCTGAAGGTCACGCTGAGCGTAGCCGCTGGCTTCGGTTGGTACACTTTAGCGGGCCCCCTGGTAACTAGCTTGCTGGGAGCTTATGCGGGAGCTCTAGCATTCCTCTCGAACCTCCTCAGGGAGATGATCTCCCTCATCTTCCATAGGACGATATCTAAGATCGGATGCAATGCCTTGATAGCCTGCGGAGGTGCTGCCTCAATGGACACGTTCCTCCCCTTCGTAGTCGATGCCTGCGGTCCTGAGAGCGGAGTCAGGTCCTTCATATCGGGGCTAATACTAACTTTAATTACACCTCTAGCAATCTCATTCCTCTCGAGCTTAGGGTGATCTCATGCATGAGCTACTCTGCAGGGGGGCCAGGGTATTAGTGAGGGGGTGCGAGGTCGAGGTGCTCACGGACCCGGCTGTCTCCAGCTGCCCTTACGTCAGGGCAGTCTATAAGATCGAGAATATAGATAGGGAGGCAGTGAAAAGGATTCTGGAGGATAAGATAAGGGAATTTGGGTTCTTCTGTCCCCATAGATCCCTCGAAAGTGATATAGCTGTCCCATTCGGGAGTTCGGAGATGATAAGCTCCGTGATGGGGGATCTCATAGATTGCGCAGTTGTAGTATGCGATGGTGCGGGCTCGGTCATAACCCGGAACCCGAAGCTCGTGCAGGGTATAGGAGCTAGGATGAACGGGCTCCTCAAGACAGTTCCTATCCCGGAGGTAATAGAGAGGATAAGGGAGATGGGAGGGGTCACGCTCGAGGATCCTAGGATAGATCAAGTAGCCGCTGTCAGGAGGGCTATCGAGATGGGGTTCAAGAGGATAGCTGTCACCGTGATAGGGCCTACGGCCCGAGATATAGAGGAACTCAGGGCTATGGAATCGGCTGAGTCTGTGAAATTGGCCATATTTTCAACTTGCAATACGTTAGTGAGGGAGGAGGATGTCCCTTATCTTGAGAAAGCAGATATAGTTTGCGCCAGCGCATCTAGAATAGTTATGGAGAGGATAGGGCCTAGAGCACTCATCCAGCTCGGGGTACACATACCAGTGTTCGTCCTCACGAGCTTCGGTAAGGCCATAGCTCTGAGGTATCTGGAGGGGATGAGATCGCCCATCTTGATATCGAGATCCAGGCTGCCATTCCTGAAGGAGGATGCCCTTCCGAAGCTGAGGGACATTTAAACGATTTCAATGCTTTTAATCTCACGATCTAGAGATTTGGACTCGCCTTAAGATTGATCTGACTGAAGGGTCGATGGAAGCGAGCGTTATTAACATTAAATTTTTGGCTGCAAACCTTTTATTTATCCTCAATCGATGCGGAAGGGGGGACCTTGAAGGCCTATAGGCTCGATCTCCTTTATAAGTGGAGCTCCGGGAAGGGCTTCATAGTGACTCCGAGGAGCAAGATAAAATGGGAGGAAAATTACACTGGGGACATGAAGAAAGTCCAAGAGGATGAGAGCTATCTCCTGGTGAACTTATTCTATAATATGGATGAGAAGGGAAAAGTTACGAATATGGGCTTCTCGATCAACACGAATAGTAGCGATAAAGAGATGCTCGAGGAGATCAAAAAGGTCATTAAGACAAGCTGGATAGAATATCCGGATTCTCCCGATAGCCTCAACTATAGGATAGCTGGTATCTTAAGCGCATTCACAGGGATAAAGGAGTGGAAGTTCCTGGAGGGCTCCTAACTCTGTAGAAGCGGAGTCCATTTTTAGCTTCATTATTTTACATGAATTTCGGATGAAAATGTAGAAGAATTTTATGATCAAATATCATTAAAGAGTATTTCCGTATCAGGAGTTCGAGCTCGGGGATCGATGGACTTAAATGAATAGCTAAATCGAAGTAGCGGCATTGAGCTGGCGATGGCTATGAAGGGGCAGTTGAGGAGGAGTATAGCTTCCATCTTCTTATGGACATTCCTATACTTCCTGATAAATTCTATTGTTTTCGTCACAATACCATCTATATTCCCGGGGATTAGTGAGACATTAGAAAAATATTATGTATATCTCTCCGTGGGTATAACGCTACTCCTTGGCTACATGATAGTGAGCTCCCTCTCCGATTTCGCTTACTGGTCGATCAGGCTGAAGTACGAGGAGGGAACGGCTGGAGCTGTGAGGAGCGTAATAAAGATAATTGGTGTAGGATCGCTCCTCTCAGGTATAGCGGGAGCTGTCGCTGGAGGAGCGGCTGGTGTGGCTTTAGGAGGGTTCATAGGGATCGTGATAGGTCAGGCTAGTCAGCAGATAATAGGGCAGGGAGTCGCAGGCCTGATAGTGCTCGTTACGAGGCCTATCTCAATAGGGGACAGGATAACTGTGTCCAATGAGACAGGGGTCGTCAGGGACATAAGCACTATGTTCACAGTAATCGAGAGGGATGATAAGAGCGTTGTGATGATACCGAACGGCATGCTGATGGGATCCAAAATATACAAATTTCAGAGCTCTTGAGCTACCTCCACGAAGCCTCTAGATGCCCTCTTAACCATCGAGAGGAATAGGGAGATGAGCCTCCTGACCAGGGGGTTCATGTCCTTAGCGTACCAACTGAAGATATCATCGAGCCACTTGATATCATGCCTTAGGCATACTCTCATCAGTTCGAGCTGCTCCTCAGTCGGTTCCCTCTTGTACCAGCTCTCCCCCCTCAGCAAGCCCATAGGGACGAAGTACATCGGGACTATCAAGCTCCTGAAATCCCTCAAATCCTCGACCAGCTCTATGGAGGCTATAGTATCCTCGGGTCTCTCCTCCGGTATCCCAGTTATCAGAGTGGCCGCTGGGACTATCTTGGCATCGTGCATTATGGAGAAAGCATCTATAACTACATTCCTCCAATCTTTCACGCTGTATGGGAGGGCTTTAGCCGGCATTATCTTCTCAGCTAATCTCACGCTCCCCGTCTCTATACCGACCTCAACTCCCTTGTAGTAATCACCGAACATCTCGCTTATCCTACTCACCAACTTGAAGTTCTCCTCAGCGTACTTGACTGCAGAGAGGCTGAAGTGGCTCCAGGCTATGTTGACTTTCTTACTCTTGACGAGTTCATGTAGCTTGAGGAGGGACCTCTCGTCAGGGTATACGCTCTTGGAACCGTAGAGGAGGACATCATCTGAGTGCAGTATGACCCCCCTCACCCCTCCCCTCAAGTTTACATCTATCTCCTCTGATATCATATCTAGGGTGTAATGCCTCAGAGGCCTGAGGGTGACCGAGCAGAATCTACACCCCCTGGGGCATCCCCTCGAGACCTCAACGAGCCCGTTCACTGAAGGCTTCTTTATCAGGGGTATCTCATCCAGCGAGGGGACTTCATCTACCCCGACCTGTATTAGTTTGGGCGGCTCCTCCCCGTCCAATATCTTCCTGACGACATCCACTATTACCTTCTCCCCCTCCCCATCTACTATCGTAGTGATCCCCCATCTCTCTATCAGCTCGGGTTTGTAGAGCCACTGCCACGCCGCAGGTCCCCCTACCACTATCTTAGCCCCCTTCCTCCTGAAGTACTCCATCTCCTTGCTCTCCATGAACCTCCTGAAGCTCCTAGCGTTAACTGGCTCCTTCCCTGTGAGCACCCACCACTCGCTACTGGGAGGGCCAAAAGCGAAGTAATCGTGATGACCTATAGCCACTACTCTCGCCTCAGGATGCTTCAATAAGTGATCTGGATCTATGACAGCTGCATCTATTCCAGCATCTAGTAGGGCCGCTTCTATCTTCCTCAGGCCGTACGGAGCTTGACAGGGCTCACCAATCTCATTCACTTTGATCTTCGGTGCCGCTATGCTCATCCATATCTTCTCCGGGAGGAATATCGGGGGAGCTGTCGTCATGAAGCCTATGAACTCCTTACCATGGTGATCAGTTATCATCGTCCTGTCGCTCGTTATCACTACATCCATGGACGTACACCTCTATCGTTCTCATGGGATATCTCCTCTGAAGGTCCATGAAAAGTTCCACCGCTTTCTCAATGCTCTCAACTCTCAAAACTACCTTCTCACTCACTCTATCACCTCCAAAATGGCGGAGAATTCTTCCTTGATCCTGTACTTCAGGTAATCTATCAGGTGCCTGTTCGAGTGTCTCCTCTTAGCATCCCTGAGGAGGGAGATCATCCTACTGATGCCAGTTAAGGCATCTCCTTCGCTCCTCATCTCGATGAGCTTGCTCGATAGATGAACTAAGTCCTCATTGGGAAGGATTATCTTCCTCTGCTTGTGCCTCGAGTCCTCAGAGATCTCAACGAGTCCCATCTCGGCTAACTTCCTGACTTCCCTCAGGACTATAGATCTCGCTACTTTCCCCCTTAGGCGATTAGCTAGAGCATTCACTGAGCTCCCTCTGGGGCTGGATAGCAGAGCATCCAGCAGCAATCCATGAACCGGTCTGAACATATACCAGTATATGAATACACCAGTTATAAGCTTTTCCCGGGATTCAGCCCTATACAACAGCAAAAATTTCACCAATACAACCAAAAATACTAAATTTATTCTTAAGAGCACTAGAATTAACATAATTTTTATATGATGGGCCAAGCACTATGCTAAGCATTATAATTGCATCATCCAGCCTTTTAACTGAAAGAAAATTTTATATTTTTTATTCTAATTAGCAGCAACTTGTGTAATTATGCTCCGGAGGCTCGACCTACTCTACGTCTGGGAGGGGGATTCCGGGGTCATGCTCACACCTAGGAGCAAGCTGAAGTTCGGGGAGCAGTTTCAAGCTGACATCAGAGGAATCCCTGAGGGGAAGGATTACCTACTTGTGAGCCTCTTCTATGAAATAGATGAGAGTGGGGGAATCAGTAATAGGAGTTTCTCCATCAATACGAGTCTAACTAAAGGACCATTTATAGATGAGCTCAAGGGCCTCTTGGATAACTATTGGCTCTATCCTATGGAGAGTCTTCCAGGCTTGAATTACAGGATAATGGGTTTATTGAGCTTTCATATAGGGATAAAGGAGTGGAAGTTCCCGGATTATTGACATTACCTCTCACTCTATGATCCTCCTGAAGCTCAAGGATGCAGCTACGAACATTATGGTATCGAATATAGCTATCGCGACTATATCCAGTATGATATTTGAGAGCTCCCCAGTGATTAGCAGCCCTCTGACAGCATCTACTACGTAGCTCAGGGGGTTGATTGAGGAGAACTCCCTCAGTATCGGTGGCATCATCTGTATCGGGTATAAAGCGTTGCTAGCGAAGAAGAGGGGCATCACTATAGCCTGACCTATCCCCATGAACCTCTCCCTCGTCTTCATGAACGAAGCTATTAGCACAGATACCGCGGCGAAGCCTCCCGAGGACAGGAAGATTATCGTGAAGGCTAGAATGAAGTGAGCTGGATTTGGGATGAAGTGTACACCGATTATCAGAGCTACAGGTAAGATTATTAAAGCTTGGAAGAGGGCTCTAACGCCCGAGGCCATGGAACGGCCTATTACCATCGAATATCTCGAGGCTGGTGTGACTAGGAGTTTCTTCAGGATCCCTGAGTCCCTCTCCCAGACGATCATCAGCCCATAGAATATGCTCACGAATGTAGTCGATTGTATCATGACGCCAGGGGTTATGAAATCGGTGTAAGGCACGCTCGTCGGTATTCCCCTCACTCTCCCCATCACAGGACCGTAGACAGCTAACCAGAGGATCGGTTGTACCGCTCTAGAATATATCTCAGTCCTATCGTGCCATAATCTCCTCAGCTCGAGCTCAATCATGACTAACATATTCCTGAGGGCTTCCATATCATCCCCTCCTTATCATTCGACGGACATGCACGATCTCCCCTATCCTCCCCCTCCCCTCCAGCCTCTCCCCAGCGTACTTCAGGAATACATCATCTAGAGTCGGCTTATTTATGGAGATCCTCCCTACGGAAGCCCAGTTCCTCACTAAATCTATCAACTGGGGGAGGGTACTCTCAGCATCCCTGACTAATATGCTCAGCCTCCCATCCTCACTGACTACATCGAGCACGGAGCTAAGACTTCGGAGCTCCTGAATTATCTCCTGATTATAATTTCCCCTCATCTCCAGTGTTATCATCTCCCCTCCTAGAGAGCGTTTGAGCTCCTCTGCAGTGCCTCTCGCCACTATCCTCCCCCTGTTTATTATCGCTATCTCATCGGAATATAGGTCAGCTTCATCCATGTAATGCGTGTTGAAGAATATAGTGACACCGTGCTCCCTCTTAAAAATATTTAGCCTCTCCCAAACGGATTTCCTCGCACCGGGATCGAGCCCTATGGTCGGCTCGTCTAAGAACATTATCTTGGGCTTTATTAGCATAGCGCATGCTATCTCCAGCCTCCTTATCATTCCACCAGAATAAGTGCGAACGAGATCGTCCTTGACATCAATGAGGCCCATATGCTCCAGGACCTCCTCTATTACCCTCTCCCTCTCGCCCCTCGGTATACCGAAAATTTTTGAGTATATCAGGAGGTTTTCATAACCGCTTATATCAGTCCACACGCTCATCTCCTGGGGGACGTAGCTTATCAGCTTCCTCACCTCACTCCCCTCATGAACGACATCGAAACCGAAGACAGAGGCCTTTCCGGATGTGGGTCTTATCTGAGTCGTCAGGATGCGCATGAGCGTAGTCTTTCCGGCACCATTCGGCCCTAAGAGTGCGAAAGATTTTCCGGGTTCTACTGATAAGCTCACACCATCTAAAGCCCTCACCTTTCCTTCGTAGATCTTCACTAGTTCCTCTGTACTGACAGCTAGCTCCATGCAGGTCCCTGAACCTCCCCTCCAGCTGTTTAAAAATTAAGTAGCTACGATGAGATCGACACCAGCTTATCGATCCCAACCCTTTTAATATTCTCAGTGGATGAACCCTTATGAGGAGAGGCCTCATCCTCCTCCTTCTGCTGCTACTATCCACGAACGTAGTGAAGCTGAGTGATCAAAGTACTGAAATCTTGATGAAGGATATTGAGGACACGTTGAAGAGGTTCGATGGAGTTAGGGGGAATGATGCTGCTATGAAGCAGCTGATAGATGATATAAGGGCCGATCTAGAGTATATGAAGCTCTATAAGGAACCGCAACTATTCGAGAGGTTCGCCCCCAGCGGGGTCAGGGTACCGCTGGTCTACATAACCAATCAGGGGTTCAATGTCCATCCGATAAATGCTATGAACTTAGCTACAGAGGCCCTATTCTACAGGAAAAATTGGAGCGAATTCAGGGACATAATGGATTGGATGCTCCGTTACTTGGAGAGGAGAGGGGATTCGTACTTCTTCAACTTCTACTTCGCGTGGGAGAGGGAATCAATACCTTGGAACTCCTCCATATCTCAGGGGATAGGCGCTGGCTACTATGCGATCGCTTATAAGAAGTTCGGGGATAAAAGGTATTTGGAAGCAGCTATAGGTTTGGCTAGAAGCTTCTCAATACCATATGGGGAAGGCGGGTTCGTCCTAGAGACTGAATACGGACCTTTCTACTTGGAGTACTCCAATGCACCCGATGACTTAGTTCTGAACGGGTTCATGCTCTCTTTAAAGGGGCTGGCCCTCTACAATGAGTTGATAGGGGATAATTTGAGTGAGAAAGCTTTGAAAGATGGTCTAGAGACCTTAAGGAAGATCCTCCCATATTATGAGAAGGAGAGATGGTCCCTCTATTCCCCTAAGCATGGATGGGCTGATGAGAACTATCATAGGCTCCACATAAGGCTCCTCTACTTCCTCGGCAAGTGGTTCGATGACCCCCTCTTCCTTCAGTATGCTAGGAGATGGGACTCTTACTTAGAGAGATCTGAGCTCCCGAGAGCGGAGCAAGAATATAACTTCTGGAGGGGCTTAGTGGATTCCCTGAAGGATCCTCCCTCTCCTCAGGGACCTTGAATCTACGGTGACGTAATGATCCTCCCCCATGTAGAGGATCGGCTTAACCCTCTCTACATCTATTATGTTCCCCCTCAGCTCCCCCCTCAGGTAGAGGGACCTGACCTCCCCTATGAAGAGATCGTGATCTCCGACCTTCACTATATCTTCGAGTGAGCATTCGAAAGATACATATGCTTCCTGCAGTATATATGCCCCGAATTCCCCTCTAATCGGGTTTATCCCAGCCCTCCTTATCTTCTCCTCCCCCAGTTCATTGAAAGATGTCCTGCCGCACGTGTGAAGGGAATCGAGGAGCTCGAATGGGAGGAAATTTATCCCGAACCTCCCGCTCTCAACTATAAGCTTATATGTAGCTCTTTTAGGGCTTATAGCTACACCGTAGGACGGAGGGTTCACGCTCAGGGGCGTGTGCCAGGCTGCTGCCATGGCGTTAGCTCTCCCCTCCCTATCCTCGCTTGTCACTAGGATCGAGTTCTTCGGATATGATAGGAGGTGAAAGAAGCTTATCGGTAGCTTCCTCACGGCTTCCACCTCTCCCCATACTTATTCAGGTGAGTTATCTCGCTGAGTTCCTTCCTCCTCGGCGGGCTGGGGGCTTCAGCGGGCCATCCCACTGCTAATACGGCGACGGGCACTTTACCCTTGGGAGCCCCCACTATCTCGTTCACCCTCTCCACATCCCTCAAGCTCTGTATCCAAACGGTTCCGAGCCCGAGGGCGTGTGCCGCTAGCATTATATAAGTCGTCACGTTAGCGCAATCAGCTATATAAGATGTCGGTGACTCCCTGGGATCGCACAGGATCACTAAAGCTAGAGGTGCGTTCCTCAAAGGATAAGCATATCTATGAATTTTCCCGAGCTCCTCTATTACCCTCTTATCCCTTACTATGATGAATTCCCACGGTTGGGAGTTCCTCGCGCTGGGAGCGTATCTCGCCACATCCAAGACCCTCTCGATAACTTCATCCCCAACTTCCCTATCCTCGAACTTCCTCACGCTCCTCCTAGTCAGGAGCAAGTTGAGGCACTCCTCCATGCTTTCCCCCTACATCAACCGCTCAATTTATAAGAACCTAGGGCTCACTAAATCGCAGAGATCCTCTATCCTGAAGAGGATATTTATGAGTGGGAGCAGGGATTTCTCAGCTGGCATATCTCTGATTATCTCATTCACCCTCTCCCTGACCTCCAAAGCCTCCCTGAAATCCTTCAGCTCGAAGGACCTGACCCCCCTATCGAATAAGTCGGAGATCTCCCTCAACAGATCGATGCAATAGCAGTCCGATTGAGCTAGCTCAACTATATTATCAGCTATGAGTTCCATTATCATAGCTGCTATCCTCATATCCAGCAGATTTATGGGATCAATCCCTAACATCCCCATTATCTCGGGGCTCCTCATAGCCCTCCTGATGCTCCTGACTAGAGCGAAGTATATCTTATCAACTTCATCGTCCCTCTCAGCCACTATTGACATCAGCTCCCTATCACCCTCAGCTATCGCATCCCTTAGATCCGAGATCATCCCGGAGATGATGCTCTTCATCCTCAGGAGTAGTTCCATCGGCTTGGCGCTCGAGTGATTCATGAGGCACCTCAGGAGGATCCTTGAGGACCCTTCCTCGAGTATCTCCATCCCTATTAGCTTCGATAATGCTTTCCTGAGAGTTTCCAGATCCTCCCTCTTTATCCTCTCCTTCCTCACCTCTATCTCATCGTACCCATCTAGATAAGCGGCTATTATCTCCCATAGCCCCTCCTCAATACCTCTAAGATCTATAGATACCTTAGAGATGGGCTCCTTAGCTGGGAGAATTATGAGCTCTCCGGAGGAACCCTCCACTATCCTGACCTTCCCTCCTTCTACTCTCCTCACCCAGTCCTTGGGCAGCGTCACGGCATAGGAGCTACCTATGGAGATCAGAGACCTCCTGCCCAGGTCCCTCATATATATCCCCTAATCAGATATATATGATAATATTAACTTAATTCAATTTTTACATACGCTTTTAAAATAGTCCCCGGAGATATTAAGGGATATCATGGGGACGGGGGAGAGAGTATCCGCCACTGGCCTGTGCGCGGCCCTCTACGCTATAGGCTCCTTCCTCACCTCTTACTTAGTCTCCCCATTCGGGAGGGGTCAGTTCAGGCCCGCTGTAGTGCTACCAGCTATATTCTCCATACTGTACGGACCTGGTGTCGGTGGACTAGGAGCTGCCATAGGGACTGTGATAGCCGATTCCATGAAGCATGGAGCTCTGTACCTTCCAAGCTTGCTGTCAGCAGCCCCCGGGAACTTCATAGGCTTCTACATTTTCGGTAAGCTGACCAAGGATTTCAACTGGAGGAAGTTCTCAATAGCTTCCCAGATATCGCTTTGGGTAGGATGCGCAACTGTAGCCTACCTTTACACGATCGTAATAAGCCTCCTCGGTATGCTACCTCCCTCACTCACTCCGGAGGATCTATTCATGCTAGGAACATCATTGACCCTCTGGTTCTTCATAACTGAGTATCCCTTCGTCATACTCCTAGTTCCACCTATCCTCAGGGCCCTCAAGTTCAGGGGTGAGCTCGGGGGAGAGCCCTCCTGGCTTTCATCCTTAGCAATTCCGGGCGCTGTCTTACTAGCTATCTCCCTCATAATAACCTTCACACCAGCTTCCTCAGAGATAATGAGGGGCCTAATCCTGAAGCTCAACCCATCATATGCCTCGAGCACCCTCCAACTCATACAGTTGCTCTTCGCTGGCTCTGGAGCTGCTATGACTATCGCTGGCTTCCTCCTCCAAGTTAGGGGGGCTTAGTACCTCAGTCAACCTTAAAAATATCCGCTGTAAGATCCCCCGATGGAAAAGCTGAACAGACTGCTCCTATCCTCTTTTCTCGCTTCCCTCCTCCTCTCAGCCCTCAAGCTTTACGCAGGACTTGTGACGAATAGCCTCAGCATAATTTCGGAATTCCTCCACTCCTCCTTGGACAGCTTGACCACTCTGACCACTCTGCTCTCGGTCAGGTACTCCATGAGGCCCCCCGATGAGACTCATCCCTACGGCCACAGGAAGCTCGATAGCCTGGGAGGGGTCCTGGGCGGCTTCTTCTTAATTATAACGATGATGTGGGTAGTATACGAGGCTTTTAAGAGGATTATCAGCCCACCGGAGATAGAGATAGGCATACTCCCAATCTCAGTCATGCTGATCTCAGTAGCAGTAGATGTGGAGAGATCTAGAGCCCTGAGGAGAGCCGCTAAACTGACTGGGAGTAGGGCAATAGAATCCGATTCCCTTCACTTCTCCAGCGATATATTCACATCTATCACCGTTATACTGAGCCTTCTATTCATAAGGGCGGGTCTCAAGGTACTGGATCCGATAACCGGAGTCCTGATATCCCTTCTCTTCCTCAGATCAGCTATTAAGATCACGAAGGAGTCCTTATACGACCTGACGGACAGGATAGATCCCAAGATAATTGAGGAGATAAGGGATGTATGCTTGAGCAAGCCAGGCATAATTTCTGTGGAGAGAGTGAGGGCTAGGAGGGTGGGGAATTTCCTCTTCGCAGATATATCCATTAGAGTGGGCCCCGAACATCCGAGCGATGATGAGCTAGCTGAAGCTATAAGGGAGAGGCTGAACATGGATGTGGATCTCATAGTGGAGAGGAGCGTTGAGAGCATAGAGGATCTAGTGAGGGGGATATCTAAGGGGGTGAGCGGTGTCTTAGATGTGCATGCAGTGAGCATGTCCAGGACGGATGGGGGAAAGAGGGTCTCGCTTCATGCTGTAGTGGATCCGGGGATAGAGGCCTGGAGGGCACATGAGATCTCGGATGAGCTGGAGAGGAAGGTTAGGGAGGGAATACCGGGTGTCGTTGAGGCGATAGTTCACGTTGATCCAGCTGATCTTCCTATACTAACCCACAGCAAGGATGAGATAGAGGACATGATAAGAAGGAAGGTTGAGGAGATGCTCAGGGGGACGGATTACTCCCTCGAATCGCTCAAGGTCGATGAGCCTTGGGTCGTGACCATAAGGATATTGGTCCCCGGGAATTCCGATTTCAGGAAAGTCCACGATTTCACTCATAAGGTAGAGCTGGCTGTGAGGGAGATAATACCTAGCGCTAATATAACGGTCCACTTCTCGACTAGGTGATATCATGAGGCCCTGGCCCCTCCTCCTCCTGATGCTGGCTTCAGGCGACTTGCTGATACAGGTATCCCCGAGCGAGGTCATAGTGAGCCCGGGGGAGTACGTGAACGTCACGATCTTCCTGATGAATAGGGGGAAGGAGGAGATAAATGTCACGGGTTTCGAGGTGAAAGTCATGCAGAATCTCCCCCTGATCCCCGCCTCGATCCCCATCGCTTCCTACGATTCCCCGCTGGAGGAGCCGATATCTCTAGAGGCTGGAGAGAGCAAAGTAATATACAGGATCTTCGAGGTACCTAGGATAGCTTACTCCGGGGATTTCTCTGTCCTAATAACGGCGAAGACTTCCAAAGGAAATAGCACCGCTGAGATGAGGGTATCCATGGGGATACCGATCAGCTCAGCTATATCGCTCGCGATAACGATCCTATTGGAGGTTTCAACAGCTTACTTATTCTATCTGGCATTGAAGAGGAGGATAAAGCCCGAGGATATGATAGAGAGGAGGATCAGGAGGATAAGATCGATAATAGGATGGAAGAAATATGATGAGGAGATCTTAAGGCTCATTGAGGAGAGGAAGGCTTGGGGGACTTACGAGGACGGATATGAGAGGCATTCGGATGCCGTCAGGAGGGCCGATGAGCTCATCTCAATACTCCTGAGGGATCTGAGGGAGGAGGAGAGGAGGATGGAGCTCTCCATAGAGGCAATAAAACTAGAGCTGAGCGATTTGAAGGAAAAAATTGACAATGAAAAGTCGAGATATCTTGAAAAAATTTTAGATAAAAAGGAGAAGATGCTGAGGGAAGTGAGGAATCTGATAGCTGAATTGGAGCGCTCAGCGAGCGCCCGAGTTGCGTGAGGTATCCTTATATTCGCTTCCGGAGGAATTATTTCGACCTAATATGGTAGGGACGAGAGTCCTAGCTGTATTCCTCGTCGCTCTCTTCCTGATGGGACCGCTACTCACATTAGCGATAGGGCCCTACACGGCTTCATACCTCATAGAGCTTTATGAGAAATCGAGGAGCGAGATCTCCTCTATAGTGGGGAATATTACGAATACGAATATAACTACTAATACGACTGGTAACTATAGCTATGAGTGGAACTGGAGTAACCAGAGTGCTGGGAATTCCACTTCTTATAATAGCACTAATACTTCACCTTATAATTGGAGCTACAATTGGAGCTTCGGCACATCTAGATGCAGCAATGCCCAGGAGGAGATCTCCGGTATCTTGAGCAAAGCTGATAGCTATATAGCTGAAGCGAAAGCTCTGCTCTCCTCCGGGAATTATAGAGAGGCAGCTAAGCTCGCATTGAAAGCGACAAACACGCTGGGAAGAGCTTGGATAATCATAGGCCAATGCTACGCTCCTATCTCTACTCAGACAAACGCTACAGTTAATGTAACCACTAATGTAACCACAAATACAACTACCAACTTAACTACTAACACAACTAATTTGACCAACGCCACGAAAGTGGCACCGGGCCTCTTAGTCGCTATCCTGAGGCATGAGGTCAGGCTCTCCAGGTTGAAAGCGATGATATCTGCTGCTGAGAATGCTAGTCTGAACGTGAGTGAGGCTGAGAACCTCTCGCAGCAAGTGGAGGCTCTCTTGGAACAGGCTAGAGCTTACGCTTTAGCTGGTGATAAAGATACTGCAGCTCAACTAATGGCTAAGGCGAACAGTTTAATGTCCCAGATAGTGAAATTCCTGAAGGAGAGTTCGTCTAAAGCTGTGAAGGAGGGGAAAGTGGAAAAGATCAAGGGGATGAAGTTCAACGCGACGATAGGGGATAAGCTGCCTCCTGGCATAGAGAAGAAGGAGGAGAAGGGTAAGAAGCCCGAGGTGCCTCCTGGACAGGCCAAGAAGGAGGATAAAGGGAAACCCGAATCTCCGGGGAAGGGTAAGAAGAGCTGAGCTCCCCATCAATTTTTTATTTATTATCTATCAGATGGGATGATGAGGAAGGTAGCAATAGCGCTTGCGTTCGTACTCCTTCCCTCTCTAGCTTTTTCCTCAGCCCCAGTCACAGAGGCCACTCTCATCGTATTCCCGGACGGATGGGTCGATGTCACTCTATCCGTATCAGGGGTGAGCTCCAGGTACTACGATCTCAGGATAGTGGGCGATCCCCAGAATTTGATCGTAACTAGCAGTGGCCTAATCCTGAATTACAGCCGCAGCGGGAGCATTATAAGGGTAGATACCTTGGACCTGCCTCAATTCGAGGTCAACTATCAGACTCAGTCCTTGACATCGAAGATCGGAGTCATATGGAACCTGACGCTCTCCCTCCCCTCTAGCTCGGCTAAAGTGTATCTGCCCGCTGATGCAACCATAGTGGGGATCTCATCTCTTCCAGATGAGATAAGCTCGGAAGGAGAATGGATAAAACTGAGTTTTGGAACAGGGACTCTCTGGATATCTTATAAGCTTGAGAAAATCTCGACACCACTGACCGTGACGAGATCTCAAACAAGGACTGAGGTGAGGACCGCGACATCAGTAACTGAGTCTAAGGGGAATGAGTCGAGCGGGGTTAAAGCATCCACTGAGAGTATGACTAGTGAGAGTAAGACAAGCGTTCCCAGTAAGAGCTCCGAGAATGCTCCATTTTGGTACATCTACATATTAGTCCCGATAATCGTGGGCGTATCAGCGCTCCTGCTAATCAGAAGTAGGGCGAGGAAAGTGGAATATGGTGAGATAGAGGAGCTCATCATGAGGGAACTTAGGGCTAGAGGCGGTGAGATGACTCAATCTGATCTCACAAAAGCCCTAGGACTTCCCAGGGCGACCGTCTGGAGGAGGATAAGGAAGATGGAGATGGAAGGCATCTTAACTCTCGAGAGGAGGGGGAATACTACTGTAGTAAGGTTGAGGAGATGATGGAGTCGAGGCTTCAGAGGAAGTATGAGGATCATTTGGAGTGTTTAGTCTGCGAGAGGAGATGCAAGATAAGGGAGGGGATGAGGGGCGCCTGCGGAAATTACGCTAACATAAACGGAAGCTTATACCATGTGGGCTATGGGAAATTGAGCTACATTGAGAGCAGACCTATAGAGATCAAGCCCCTCTTTCACTACTGGCCCAACAGCACAGCGCTGACTTACTCGAACTATGGATGCAATTTCTACTGCCCTTGGTGCCAGAATCATGAGATAAGCTTCAGGTGGCCCCCCGAAGTCCCTGAAGTCAAACCGTCCTACCTCATAGATTTAGCTAAGAGGAGAGGGGATCATGGGATCTCAGCGAGCCTCAATGAGCCAGCTACCAACTTCGATTTCGTTTTAGAGGCTTCTAAGTTAGCTAAGGATTCAGGGCTCTATTCTATGGTGGTCACGAATGGTTACTTCACTTTAGAAGCTCTAAGGGAGCTCCTCAATGCCGGGACTGATGGCTACAGTATTGACATAAAGGGATGCCCTGAGATGGCTGAGAGGAAGATATTGCCTCACGTGAACCACGATATAATCTTCAGGAATGCTAGAGAGGTCATTGAGGAGGGGGGTCACGTGGAGGTAGTCTATTTAGTGGTCACAGGGGCTAACGATTTCGAGAGTTGCTTCAACTGGATAGTGGATAAGCACCTCTCCCTCGGGCCTGACGTACCTCTGCACATAAATCGCTACTTCCCAGCGAATAGATGGAGGGAGCCTGAGACCGATCTCAAAAAGCTCCTCAACTTCAGGGAGAGGGCTATGAGGGAGGGTATCAACTTCGTTTACGTGGGGAACGTTTGGGATCTCGATCTAGAGAGTACCTTCTGCCCTAAGTGCGGGAAGCTCCTCATCCGAAGGAGGATGTGTAGAGTGACTCACTTCAGCCTGATTCAGGAAGGGGGGAAGTGGAGGTGCCCCAGATGCGGGGCAGAGATACCGATGAGGGGAAAGTTCATTCAGCAGAGGGGGGCCTCTTAGCCTAGGATCTCCGAAGCCTCCTTACAGGGGAGCATCCTCAGGCCGATGATCCGTTAGGTTTTTTATTTTTAAGAGCTACAGGTATCGATGAGGAGACTTCTGAAATACATATTGGTGACATTCTCCCTCACGATAGCTCTCGATATAACGATAATCGTGATTGTTAAGGCCTCCCCACCTCTAGCTAAGCTCCTGCTCACCTCCAGGTTTTTGATACCGGCTTTAGGAGTAGCTCTGGTAAGCTTCGCATACTTCGGTGATCTCCTAGAGAGGCTCCTGAGCCCATCATTCAAGAGGAGGTATATCACTCACTCCCTGATATTCTCGATATCGATAATAGCTATCAGCTATGTGATAACGCTTTCGATCAACGAGATCCCCCTCAAGGTCAGCTACTCCGGATTGGAGCTCATATCATACGATGAGCTCGGGAGCTTAATGCTAGTGCTCTCCAGCTTCCTCTCCGGGATGACCGTGAATACGATCGCCTCGCTAATTGAGGAAATAGGCTGGAGAGGGTTCTTGCTAGAGGAGACTATAAGATTCGGATTATTCAGATCATCGATCATAATAGGCTCTATCTGGTGGTTATGGCGTATCCCCTTAGCATTCATATTCACAAAGATTTATCCGAAACATGAAGATGCACTAGGGCTGATCTCATTCCTTCTTCTCACATTAACTCTCTCATACATCCTCTCCTGGCTGAGATTGATGAGTGGAAGCCTCTATCCTGTCGCTCTATTCAACGGTACCCTCAGCTCGATCTCCAACTCACTATCGCTCCCCCTGAGAGTGGAAGATGAGCTCTTCGGATTCCCCCTAGGGCTACCTGTCCTGGCAGCTTCATTAATACTAGCAGCCATATTGGTATTGAGAGGATTAAAAATAGAGGGGATTAAAAATAAACGATAATCACTAAAAATAATGATCGCTAGATAATCCTTATGTAGGATGTAAGGAATAATGTAGCTAAAAAATTTTGCTAGAAAGTGGTAGGCGAGACCCTCAGTGCGCCAAACTACCGCAGGGAGTTGCCCTTCGGGAATCCTTCTCTATTTCTGGCTACATACTTATCATAAAAATCGATTCTTTCATGAAAATAATATCCAAAAATTGTTAGAGTTAATATATTTATATCTACTATCTGCATTTTTCTCTATGATCTATATAGGTAAAAGTTTAAAGAGAACTATCTCGCCGTAATATATTATATTTATAAGCAAAGATCGGATTTTCATAATAAAAAATGAGAATTTTGTCCTAGAGCATGTTTAAGAAAAATGTAATTCGACAGAAAACGAAAACAAATAAGTTTAAATTTTAGCCACCTTCATTTATGAAGGGGGTTTCCCCATGGATAGAAGGAAGATAGCTTACGGTTTGCTCGTCCTCCTCGTCGGCCTGATCCTCTGGTTCATCCCGCCCCCAGCTGGCATGGATCTCAACGGTTGGCGGCTGCTCGCCATCTTCATAGCTGTCATACTGGGGCTCATACTCAGGCCCCTGCCACAGGGAGCTATAGTGATAATAGGCGTGGGAGTTTCTGCGCTTACAGGCATCCTGAAGATAGGAGATGCACTCTCTGGCTTCTCTAATTCAACAGTTTGGCTCATCTTCACCGCATATATGTTTGCTAGAGCTTTCCTGAAGACGAGGCTCGGTGAGAGGATAGCTTACTACTTCATAAGGGCTCTCGGTAGGAGGACCCTCTTCCTAGGCTATTCCATATCTTTGACGGATCTAGTCCTCGCCCCAGCAATGCCGAGCAATACTGCGAGAGCTGGTGGAGTGATCTACCCGATAGTGAGGAGTATATGCCACGCTTACGATTCTGAACCAGGACCAACAGCTAAGAAAGTCGGTAAGTTCCTCATATTCAACGAGTATCACACGACCCTCGTGACAGGCGCCATGTTCCTCACTGGCATGGCTGCTAATCCCTTAGTCGCCCAATTGGCATCTCAAACGATAAAGGCCACTGTAACTTGGACCAACTGGCTCATAGGCGCTTTACTTCCTGGGATAATAACTTTCCTAATAATACCGCCTCTGATCTACTTCATCACTAAGCCTGAAATAAAAGTTAGTGAGGAGGCTCCCAAGCTCGCTAGGGAGAAGCTTAAGGAATTAGGGCCTGCGACGAGACAAGAGAAGACCTTGGCAGTAATATTCCTCATAGTTTTAGCTCTCTGGATACTAGGGGATACGATAAAGCTAGATGCCACTATCACAGCTTTAGTGGGCCTGAGCCTCATGCTGATATTCGGAGTGCTAGGATGGGAGGATGTGCTAGGGGAGAAAGGCGGATGGGATGCCCTGATATGGTTCGGTGGTCTCGTCTCATTGGCTACAGGGCTTAACAAACTCGGGGTCATAAACTGGATAGCTGAGGCATCCAAGGGCATAGTCTCAGGTTGGGAGTGGCTAGCGGCCTTCGTTGTTCTAGCGATAATCTACTATTACGTTCACTATCTCATGGCGAGCATGACAGCTCACGTTGCCGCATTCTTCCCCGCTTTCGCCGCAGTTATGGTTGGTGTTGGAGCTCCTCCTCTCCTCGTAGCCCTCGTCCTAGGATACTTGACTAACTTGATGGCCGCCACTACGCATTACGGCACTGGGCCCGCGCCTATATACTTCGGCTCAGGCTACCTGGACATAAAGGAATGGTGGGGCTACGGCTTCCTGCTATCCGTTCTGTACCTGCTCCTCTGGTTCGGGATAGGGCTTCCGTACTGGAAGCTACTCGGCCTCTGGTAAATCCCTTCTCTCTTTTTTAGCCTCTTTCTCTTTTTAGGAGAGAGCAGCTATCTCCTTAAGCTCCTCGTGGAGTATCCCTATCTCCTCCTCAGTATTGTAGAGGTAGAAGCTGGCTCTAACGGTCCCCTGAGGAGCACCTAGCCTCCTATGGAGGGGATGAGCGCAATGGAGCCCTGTCCTGACCGCTATATTTCTAGCATCAAGTAGAGCCCCCACCATGTGGGGGTCCATCCCCTTCACGTTGAACGCAACTATGCCTCCTCTCTCCTCAGCCCTCTTCGGCCCGTAGATCTTAATGCCTTCTATCCCCGAGAGGAGCTCCAGTGCCCTGCGAGTCAGCCTCACTTCGTGCTCCCTCACCCATTCCATCCCCACATCCATTAAGTAATTAGCTGCAGCAGCTAAGCCTATACCTCCAGCTACGTTCGGGGTCCCTCCCTCGTGCTTCCACGGGAGGCCGGCCCACTCCTGATCCTCGAGAGTCACATCCTCTATAGTCCCCCCTCCCGGTTTCGCTGGCATCATCTCCGCGAGCAAATCCCTCTTACCGTATAGCACTCCAGTACCCGTGGGGCCGAGCATCTTATGCCCTGAGAAAGCTAGAAAATCGCAATCAAGCTTTTTCACATCTACGGGCATGTGGGGGACCATTTGGGCCCCATCTATCAATATTAAGGCCCCAACTTCCCTAGCTAGCTTTGTGAATTTCTCAATGTTTGGAATAGCTCCCGTGACGTTTGACATTCCTGAGATAGCTACTAACTTGGTCCTCTCATCTATGAGCCTCTCGGCCTCCTCCATGATCGGGACTCCGTACTCATCCACCTTAACGTAAGCTAGCTCGCATCCCCTCAGCTTTGAGATCATTCTCCACGGCAGCATGTTGCTGTGATGCTCCATCTCAGTGGTCACTATCTTATCCCCTTCCTTCAGATTCCAAACTGCCCATCCCCAGGCCACGATATTTATCGAATCGGTCGTGTTCGATGTGAAAACGATCTCCTCGAATTCAGCGTTTATGAATTTCGCCAGGGTTTCGTGAGCCCTCTCATATAGCTCAGAAGCCTCCCTGCTCAATTTATGTATTCCCCTATGGACGTTAGCGTTGAACCTCTCGTAAAATTCCCTTTCAGCTTCTATCACCTGCCTGGGCCTCTGGGTCGTCGCGGCGTTATCGAAGTATATCACGCTCCTCAGTATCGGGAAGTCCTCCCTTATCTTAGCGATCATCCCGACACCTCCTTATCAATAGCTCTAAGAGATTCCCCTTGGAGGATACGATCTCGCAAGAAGCTCCGTATGCTCTAGCTAAAGCTTCTACAGACTCTAAGCTGAACCTATCCGTATCTATGAGCACTTCCACAGCATCTTCATTGCCCATCGATGAGAGGAGCTTCGTCAACTTTATCAGGGGCACGTACTGGCACTTGTACTTCTCCTTGACCATCTCTATCCTCTCCAATACCCTCATCTTCCCCCTCAAGGCGTCATTATTCCCAGAGTCGACTCCCTCCATATGCCCTCCACTACATCCCTAGCAGTTATTATACCGATTACCTTACCCTCCTGCACTATAGGGAGCCTCTTCACCCTGTTCTCTGCCATCAACCTAGCTGCTTCAGACAAGGTAGCGTTGGGATCTATAGTTATTAGCTTTAAAGTCGCGTACTTCCCCACAGGATCGCAGTAATCACCTCCTCCCATGAGGAATCCCTTAACTACATCCCTCTCAGTGAATATCCCTACTATCTCCCCCTCATCCTCGAGCAAGAGGCAGCCTATCCTCTCCCTCCTCATCAGCTCGACTGCCCTCTCCACGCTCTCCCCTATGCCTATCTTAACCACGCTCCATGTAGCGTAAGGCCTGAGAGGTACTTTACTCTTGGAGCTCGCGTAAGCCCTAGTTATATCGGCCGCAGTAACTACGCCGACTATCTCCTCACCTTCCATGACCACGAGCCTAGACTTAACTTTCATCATCGCTGAAGCAGCGTCCACGTAACTATCGCTGGGCCTCACCACCCCGTATCTCCTGCTAGCTGCATCAGCCACGCTGAGTTGTTCCGGCGCTATCTTCTGGGAGACAACAGTATTTATGAGATCTCTCTCAGTCAGGAAGCCTAATATCCTATCGGATTTAACTAAGGGGCTCCAGACATCCCTCTCAGCCATTATCTCGAGGGCCTGAAGGAGGTTCATATCAGGGTTTATTATCAGGGGATTGGGGGACATGAACTCGGATACCCTCATGGACTCACCACGTATTCCCGATCGCGAGGGATATATTCTTTTCTAAAAAAGATTAAGGTTTATTGAACCTTTTCCTCTCAACTATGAACCTCTCATGCTCCCCCTCACCTATGACCTCCTCCCCCCTGAGGCACCTCACCTCGAACTTCAGCCTCCTCCCGCTCACCTCCAGGAGCCTCGCTCTAACTAATATCTCATCCCCCAACCACGCTGGGGCCCTGTGTCTCACGCAGACCATCGTGCCCACGCTGATCATACCATCTGGGAGTTTATCCGCTACTATCGATTCCGAGACGCTCTCCATTAAAGCTATCATAGAGGGAGTTGAGAGGACATCGACCCTCCCGCTTCCGACTATGCTAGCTAGCATCTCCTCAGTTACTCTGAACTTCCTCTCCGCCTCCAACCCCGCTTCTATCATCTCCCATCCCCCTCCTGCATACCCTCTCCAGTATTAATGGAGATAGTAGCGTAGTGAGGGCGACCATCCCCACTATCTCGGCATAAGCCTCGCTCCCTAAAGCTCCAGTGGTGATGCCTATCGAAGCTATTATCAACCCGAGCTCCCCCCTCGGCATCATACCCACCCCTAGCCCAACGGCCTCCCTCAAGCTGAGGGATAGGAGCGATGGTATCGCAGCGCCTACGAACTTCCCAGCCATTGCGAGGGCCGTGAGGATCAGTATGACGCTCACTACCTTCGGATCGCTCATCACTCTGAGGTCTAGGAGGGTCCCGAGGTACGCGAAGAAGATAGATCCGAATATCGCCTCCAAATCTGAGACTAGCTCCATTATCTCCTCCCTCCACTTGGACTCACCTATCGCCAGCCCAGCAGCGTAAGCTCCGACCAGGGGGCTGAGCCCGAGGGCTCCTGTCACGGAAGCCGTGCCGAGGCCGGCTGAGATAGCTATAGCTTTCACAGCTCCCTTCCCGCCGAAGTCCTCCAGGGCCTCTATGAACCTCGGTATTATCGCTACCGATATCCCTAGGATTATTAGCCAGATCACTATGAAGGATGCCGTCTTCCATGCTATGGACAGTGGGTCTAGCGATCCACCCGATATAGCGCTCACGACGACACCCAGAACTACTATGCCCACTATGTCATCTAGGACAGCTGCGCTCATCAGAGTAGCTCCCATCCTAGTGCTGAGCAGCCCCATGTCGCTCAATATCCTCTTGGATATCGCTATGCTAGTGGCTACGAATGCAGCTCCAGCTATTAGTGCTACGGCCTCGCTGCTCCCAGTGGTCAAGTAGAAGTAGTAGGCCAGGAGGAAGGGTAAGATACCTCCCCCGGTGGCTATCAAGGCAGCTATCATCCCGGATGCCCTCAAACTCTCCAATCCCAGCTCTATACCAGCCGCTAGAAGGAGGAGTATTGCTCCTATTTCAGCGAAGCCTTCAACGTATTCGTTTATCACTACTAGGGGCTCCCCGAAGATTAGGATACCTCCTCCGAGGGCGTAGGGGCCGAGTAGGATCCCCGCGAAGAGCTCACCCAGGACCGGAGGGAGCTTGAGCCCTCTGAATACACCTGAGAAGAGCTTAGCCGCTATGATCAATATGCTTACAGTGATTATCCCCCTTATCAGAGGTTCCATATCCTCTAATGGCGGATGCAACATAAAAGGATGCTCCCGCTCTGCCATAGAAAATATTAAATATTTGTGAAATATATTTCAGGGGTGATAGCGTGAGAGTGGCTGTCTTCACGGACGAGGGGGGCCTCCAGGATAGGGTGAGCTACCATTTCGGCAGGGCCAGGACTGTGACGATAGTGGATCTTGATGATATGGAATCCGTTGAGGTCATCCAGAACCCGCATGGAGCTGGGAGAGGAGGTGGAAGGGCCCTATCTGAAGCCCTGGCTAGAAGAGGAATTGATGCTGTGATCGTGGGCGGTATCGGGCCCGGGGCCTTGAGCCACCTATTGGAATATGGAATCAGAGTATATAGAGCTGCTGGGATGAGTGTCAGCGATGCCCTGAAATCTTTAGCTGAGGGGAAGCTCGAGGAGATAAGGGAGCCGTGCGAGGATGGGGAATGCGGGCATGGATGCGAGAGCGAGTCCATCGGATGACATGGAAAAGTTTAAATATTTATGGAACATATTTCATATGGTGGTAGTATGGGTTGGGGAAGAGGCTGGTGGAGAGGTTGGGGGCCCTGGCCGGGTCATGGGCCCTTCAGCTACCTTCCTCCCTGGGACCATCGGAGGCTACAGGTACTGGATGGCCTTCACCCCATATCCTAACGGCTCAAGCATATATGAGAATCCATCTATAGTTGCAAGTAATGATGGGAAGAACTGGCAGGTGCCTAAAGGTCTAATTAATCCGTTGGAGCGAGCTCCGAGCCAGGGCCACTATTCAGATCCCGATATCTTCTTGGATGAGAGAGGGAGGCTCTGGCTCTTCTTCAGGTGGTCCTATAAGCTTGAGGAGCGAATATATGCGAAGTACTCGATAGATGGCATTAGATGGAGCGAGAAGATCCCCATACTGGAGGGGAACTCCGAGACACTCATATCTCCGGCGGTAGTGCGCGATAAATTATACAAGATGTGGTACGTCGATATAAGGCCCGAGCCTAACGTAATAAAACTGAGGACGGCGCCATCCCCTCTTGGGCCCTGGAGCAAGCCCTTGAAGTGCAGAGTGAACGGCGTCCCCCCTGATAAGAATATATGGCACTTGGATGTCGAGAAGGTCAAGGAAGGTTACGATGCCTTCATCGTCCTGATAAACAGGGGGAAGGGATTGAGGGAGGGGGAACTCTACTTCGCTACGAGTAAGGATGGGATCAAATGGAACTTGAGCTCCTTCCCAGTGCTCGCACCCTCACCTAAGGGCTGGGATAGCTTCGTAATCTATCGCAGCTCCGCCATCCTGCTGGAAGAGATAGGGGGATGCAGGCATTACGCCCTCTATTACTCAGCCGCTGAGAGCTCCGGCAAGTCCAAGATATGGCATACAGGTTACACGGAGGTTAATATCTGCGTGGATGAGGAGGGCGGGATTAAGCTAGGGTGAGCCCCTCGCCGAATTGGAAATTTTATTAATGATGCGTGATCAGGATCCCTATGAACCCCGAGGAGATCTTCAGTATGATAAAGGAAGCTAGCAGCTGCTTGGAGCCGGTGATACGCAAGACACCTGTCATGATCAGCGACGCTATATCGCAGCTGTCGAGAGCGGAGGTATTCCTGAAGATGGAGAACTTCCAGAGGACTGGATCCTTCAAGGTTAGGGGGGCTTATTACAAGATGAGCAAGATGAAGGGAGTTAAGAGCGTCGTCGCGGCTAGCTCCGGAAACCACGCGCAGGGGGTATCTTATTCAGCTAGCCTCCTGGGTATGAAAGCCAAGATAGTGATGCCGAAGTATACGCCCTTCTTCAAGGTGAATGCCGTTAAGGGCTACGGTGGTGAGGCGATCCTCCACGGGGAGACTTACGACGATGCTTATCTTAAAGCTATGGAGATCTCCAAGGAGGAGGGGATACCTTTCATACATCCCTTCGATGATCCCGAGATAATAGCTGGGCAGGGCACTATAGGATTGGAGATAAGCGATCTGGATTTCGATGCCGTCATAGTGCCGGTGGGTGGAGGGGGCCTCATATCCGGGATAGCTATAGCTGTCAAGAGATTGAAGCCCAATGCAAAAGTAATAGGGGTTCAGCCGGCTGGAGCTCCCTCTTCTTATCTCTCCTTCAGGGAGGGAAGGATCGTGGAGACCGATAGAACTTACAGTATCGCCGATGGCGTTATAGTTAAGAGGCCGGGGGAATTGACCCTGAAGATCATGAGGGAGTTCGTTGACGATATAGTATTAGTCGACGATAGGGAGATAGCTAGAGCTATATTCCTACTATTGGAGAGGGAGAAAACCGTCGTTGAGGGAGCTGGGGCGCTCCCGGTAGCAGCTCTACTATCTGGGAAGCTTAGGCTGGAGGGGAGGAGGGTCGTCTGCGTCCTCTCCGGTGGTAATATAGATCCATCGATGCTGGATAGGATAATGAACAGGGTCTTACTGCTCGAGGGAAGGCAGATAAAGGTGATGGGGGTCCTGCCCGAGAGACCGGGGCAGCTGAAGAGGGTCATCGATGTAGTTGCTGAGCTAGGCTTCAACATAGTTGAGATCGAGCATGAGAGGTTGAACCCGCTCATACATCCTGGCATGACTCAAGTCACGCTAGTGCTCGAGGTCCCCGGCAGGGAGTACGCTGACCTCCTCATATCTAGGCTGAGGGGTATGGGACTGGAGTTCAGCCAGGTCATGTTTTAATCCTTCAATCCCCCACCAGCTAGGTGGTCCCATGGTGGAGTACGTATTTACTGACAGGGCTCCGAAGCCCATAGGCCCCTATAGTCAGGCCGTTATAGCGGGCAACTTCGTCTTCCTAGCTGGTCAGATACCCATCGACCCGAAGACCGGCGAGCTCGTCGATGGCGGTATAAAGGAGCAGACCAGGAGGGTCCTGGAGAACATAAAGGCTGTCCTTGAGAAAGCCGGGTGCTCCCTCAAGGATGTGGTCAATGTCACGGTCTTCCTCAAGGATCTATCCCATTTCAATGAATTCAATGAGGTATATAGCGAGTACTTCTCGGAGAGCAAGCCAGCCAGAGCGACTATTCAAGTTGCAGCCCTGCCCAAGAACGCTTTAGTTGAGATAGTGGCTATAGCTTACAGGGAGTCACTCCACGATTAAGGGGACGCAGACCTCGAATGAGCTCCCATCCCTGTATACCTTGAGGTTAACGCAATCCGAACCGTAGTTATCTTCTAGAGCATTCCTCAGGTCACTCGCTTTAATTAACTTCCTTCCGGCCGCCTCGACTATGACATCCCCCGGCCTTATGCCCTTAGATGCTGCGGGCGATCTCGGGATGACTTGAACGACTATGAGCCCCTCCCTCTGTGGTATACCGTACATCTGGGATATATTCGGGTTTAATGGTGCGACGAAGACCCCTATCCATGCCCTTATCGGTCTCCCATATTTTTCTATCATCGAGAGGAACCTCTTCACGGAGTTTATGGGGATCGCGAACCCTATGCCCTGAGCGAATGGCACTATTGCAGTGGCTACGCCTACGGCCTCTCCCCCGCAATTAACTATCGGTCCTCCGCTGTTCCCCGGGTTTATAGCTGCATCCGTCTGGAGTAGATCATCTAAGTAGATGCCGCTCGCCTCATCTATTATAGCTCTCCCGACCGCGCTTATGACGCCCATGGAAACTGAAGTCCCTGTCAACCCCAAGGGCGAACCCACTGCGAAGACCAGCTCACCTATCCTAACGCTATCGGAATCGCCCATCCTCAGGGGAGGAAGGTCTGAGTCTACCTCGACTAAGGCTAGGTCCCTCATGGTATCTAGGGCCCTCAACTTGCCCCTTGAACTCGAACCTTCGCTGAAAACTACATTTATCTCCTTTGCTCTAGCGACTACGTGAGCGTTAGTCACGACCATGCCCTTCCTCGCGATGAAACCAGAGCCAGCTCCATGCAGGACCTTTGGGCCGAAGAAGAAGGAGATCTCAGGAACTGTAGTGTATACCGTGACCACGCTCTCAGCTATCTCCGAGACCATCGATGCTATCCTATCGCTAATCTCCTTGAAGTCCATACTCTCATCCGGGCTGAAGGAATAGATAATCTTTTCTAGCTCAACCATATAGCACTACTTTCAGCCCGATGCCCTCGAATACCTCCTTTATCTCCTTCAGCCTCTCCCTACTCGGTGCCTCATGCACCCTCATCTTATATGGCATGCCCAGCCTGGCGTACTTCTCAGCTACGTCGTGGAAGGGGAGTAGATGTATCTCCTCAACCCTTAAGGTCGATAAAAAGCCGGCTATTCCCCTTATATTCTCCTCTGTATCCGTTATAGTCGGTATCACAGGGAACCTGATCACCATATTCCTCTTGCTCTCACTCAGGAACCTCATGTTATCTAAGATCGGCTTGCTCGGGACTCCGGTGTATAGCGAGCTGCTCTCATCATCGAACAGCTTTATGTCATGATAGAAGAGATCTATGTACTGCATCAGCTTCCTCAATATCTCCCTGGACACGAATCCGGAGGTCTCCACTACCGTGTGTATGCCCTCAGCCTTGCAAGCCTCGAGCAGCCCCTTGAGGAAGAGGGGTTGGAAGAAGGGCTCCCCTCCGGTGAAGGTGACCCCTCCTCCCGAGGAATCGAAGAAGGTCACATCCTTCCTTATCTCCTCCATCACTTCCTCGACGCTATACTCCCTTCCGACCAACTTCAGAGCGTTAGATGGGCAGTTATCGCTGCACTTCCCACAGGCATCGCAGAGCTCCCTATCTATTATGTGGACGTCCCCCTTATCTATCCTTATAGCTTGCAGAGGACATACATCGACGCAGAAGTGGCAGTGGAGGCACTTATATTCGAAGTACATTATCTGCGGCTTTGGGCTTATCCCTTCCGGGTTCTGGCACCACCAGCAGCGTAAGGGGCATCCCTTCAGGAATACATTGGTCCTTATCCCTGGACCGTCGTGTATCGCGAATCTCTGGATATCGAATATCATCCCGCTCAAGCTGACTCCTCTCAGAGGGATTTGTGCTCGGTCCTCTCTATTATCTCATCCTGGAGCCCCTTCGGTAAGTTGACGAAGTAGTCGCTGTAACCGGCTACCCTGACCATGAGGTCCTGGAAGTCCTGAGGCCTCCTCTGAGCTTCCCTCAGGAGCTCAGCGCTGACGACATTGAACTGCACGTGATGGCCACCGAGCCTGAAGAACGCTCTGATGAGTTGAGCTAGCTTCCTCAAATTCTCCTCATTATCAAATATATCAGGCGTGAGTTTCTGGTTCAGGAGGGCCCCTCCAGTCTTGTCCCAATCGCACTTAGCGACGCTCCTGAAGACGGCTGCTATGCCCCTCCTATCCATGCCTTGCACTGGAGATATACCTTCAGATACCGGGAATCCCGCAACTCTGCCATCAGGCGTCGCTCCAGTCACCTTCCCGAAGTAGACGTGGACTGTCGTGGGCAGGAAGTACGCTCTCCTCGATGCCTTCCTCACGGGGCTCCTCGGATAGCTCTCTATAAGCTCCACAATCCTATCGACTACTTCCTTAGCTATGGAGTCAGCGTAATCATCATCGTTCCCGAATTTGGGCGTCTTATCCGGATTTCTCAGTATCTCCCTGAGGAACTCATATCCCTCGAAGTTCTTTGAGAGCGCATCCAAGAGCTCCGACATCGATACGGTTCCCTTCTCGAATACATGGTACTTTATGGCAGCTAAGCTGTCAGTTATGGTACCCAATCCGACCACTTGGATGTACTGAGTGTTGTACCTAGCTCCTCCGGCGTTGTAATCCTTCGCCTTCTCGACGCAATCATCTATCCAGAGGGAGAGGAACGGGACTGGGAGGTACTTAGCGTATAGAGCTTCGATTATATCATTCCCCTTCATCTTTATGTCCAAGAAGTACTTCACCTGCTTGATGAAAGCATTCCAAAGGTCCTCAAAGCTCTTGAACTCCCTCGGATCCCCTGTCTCAAGGCCTATCTTCTTCCCGGTCCTCGGGTCCACTCCATTATTGAGAGTTATCTCCAGTATCTTGGGCAGGTTGAAGTAACCCGTCAGTATGTAGCACTCCTTCCCGAAGGAGCCAGATTCAACGCATCCACTCACTCCAGAGGTCCTGGCATCCTCCAGGCTCTTCCCCTGCCTCAGCATCTTCACTATAACTCCGTCGAAATTGAAGAAGGGGGGCTCACCGAATCCAGGGCCTACTACCTTGAGGGCCTTTATTAAGAAGCTATCTGGATTTTTCTCACTGATCAGAACCGCAGTATTGGGCTGGAGTGTCCTCATCTCATCCAGGACCTCCAATATTAAGTAGGAGAGTTCGTTAACACCGTCCTTCCCGTCCTTCGTCAGGCCTCCCAAGTTAAGCTTGGAGAAGTCGTTGTAGGTGAAGCTCTCCTCAGCTGTGACCCCCACCTTTGGGACAGCTGGCTGATTGTTGAACTTGAGCCAGAACGCTTGCAATAGCTCCTTGGCCCTCTCCCTAGTTAGCCTTCCCTCCTCTATATCCCTCTTGTAGAATGGATAGAGGTGCTGATCTATCCTCCCCGGGTTGAAAGAGTCCCAGGGGTTCGTCTCATAAGTAACGCCCACATGAACGAACCAGTAATGCTGAAGAGCTTCCCAGAAGGTTCTGGGAGCATGAGCTGGTACCCATCTGCATATTTCAGCCATCTGCTCTAACTCTTTCTTCCTCTCAGGATCCTTCTCCTCCTTAGCCATCTGCTCCAATTTCTCAGCGTACCTCCTAGCGTATATCATTATGGCATCAGCCACTATATCCATGGCCTTGAGCTCCTCCATCTTCTCGTAGTACTCGGGATCCGAGGGATCTAAGGATTCCATCTTCCTCCTTATCTGCTCCTTTATGTCCAGGACTCCCATCCTGAATATCCTCTCTCCGCCAGCAGTGTGCCCGGGAGCCCTCTGCTCCATGAACTCAGTCCAAACTCCTGCCTCATAGGCATCTATCCACTCCTCGGGTAAGCTCTCGAATATAATGTCCCTCATGGCCCTGCCTCTCCAGAAGGGTATCGCTTCCCTCTCATAGAACTCCTTGGTCTCCTCATCTACCTTGTAGGGCATGTTCTTCCTCTTATCGAGGATCTCGAGATCCTCGAGGCTGTGGACGCATATCTCAGGGTAAGTCGGGACTTCCTGAACTCCAGTCCCCCTGAGGCCAACTATTAGCTGGCCCTCCTCGATGGGGAGGCTGACTCTCTCCATAAGGTACTTGAACGCGAGAGCCCTCTGCACGGGGATAGATTTCCCCTTCGGGATATCGCTCTTGTAAAATTCGGTGATTAATTTAGCCCTCTCTAGGGATACCTTAACTTGAGCGTTAACACTCTCCTCCCTCAACCTAGCGATCCTCTCATTTATCGGCCTAATTACACTCCTCCTTTTCTCAACTTCCTTCGAAATCTTGACCTCGCAAGAGGCTTCGGGGGTAGTGAGAGTCATTGACCCACCTCCTTTAAACTCCATCTCATAATTTTTAAGCGTTGCGATCATCCGCAACTCTCTTGATTTAAGTTTTGCGTTCACGCCAGCTCTATGCATCCTCAACTGAGCTCTCCGATCTTGAGGACATCTTCCTCTCCAGATACTCTCCGAAGAAGGCCCATGCTGAGAATACACCGACTAGAGCCCCTATTCCTATCGCGAAACCTAAGGAGAGCGCGAATTTTATCTCATAAGTCAGGTTGACTAGATCTATTATCAGAGTGGCTATTATGAGGGAGATAAGCATCAGGAAGAACCTCTCTGTCTTCTTCTCAAACCTCATGGATTTCACTAATGCGTCCGTGAGTACTATGGAGACTAAAGTTAGGATAACAACGCTCCCGATCCTGGTGAGGTAGCTCATAGCCTCACTGTAGAGTTGAGCTTGCTCAGGGACGAATATCCTGATTATGGCTGCTGAAGCAGCGATGAGTATGAGTGAATCCGCAAGCAATGAGAACATCCTGGCAAGGGGGAGCCTAGTACCCTCCGGAAATAGCTCCCTTATCCCCTCCTCGAGCTTCCCGGTCTTAACGAGCCACCTTATCAACCTATTGGTCAACCTGATTATGAGCAGGGATATGAGGAGGATCAATGAAGCTAATGCCACCTTAGGTATTGCTGCGATCACATCGTTCATGGCCTCGAGGAGCTCCTCGACTATTTGCATATCACACCCCGATGAGAGTTAGAGCTACCCTATATAATATGTAGAGCACCAGTAAGAGGGTAGTCAGGGCTAAAGCCGATATGAATGTCTTGAGGAGCTCTCTAGAGGCTTGGAGAGTGAAGGAGTATCCCAGGAGGCTGGTTGAGTAGATTATCTTGCTTATCTCATATGCCCTCTTAGCCGGAACTATCGCAGCTTCTTGTATCGTGATTAGCGCTATTAAAGTTGAGAGCATCTTGATGGAACCAGCTAGGATCAGATTCTGGGAGGGGGATTGGAGGAATGTGGAGATGAGGCTCGCTGCCAAAAGTCCTATGTAGTTGGAGGATACTAGATAAGCTGAAGCCCTTATCCTCCCGATCCTATCATTCACTTCCGAGAATACGTGCATGCCAAGTAAGTTCACACCCAGGAATGTCAGGGAGGTGAGGAAAGATACTGCTATATGATAAGTTGGCACCGCTATGAATGGTATAGCTGCCGTGAGCAGTGAGTTCAGTAGCATGGCTGTTATGTAAGCTTTGTACCCCCTCCATACATACGAGCCAAGGATCCCGCCGATGTTCCCTGTGATAGTGAGGGCCACGGTTATGTAAACTGGGGCCCCAAGCTCCTTCAATAGAGGGCTCCAGGCGATACCAAGCATATTGCTTCCAGCGAACATGAGGCTCAGGATTAGTAGAGCTGTCCCGCTCCTTATCTTCACTTCCTCCACGACGCTAGATCTCGGCTCTGATATCGATCTTGGTATGGGCGTCATCATCAGGAGCATGGAGCCGGAGAGGCCTACGAGGAGGGCCGTGAAGTAGAGCAAGTAGTAAGATGAGGGGGCTGTGTAAGCGGCGGAGACGTAAGTCATTACTAGGGAACCGAGCAGGGAGGAGAGGGATGATGCAGCAGATCTGTGTATCGAGACCTCTATCACCTCATCCCCGCTGAACATGGAGTATACTGCAGCCCCTATCAGGATGCTGGTGAGGGCCGCGGATACGTTCGCTAGCATGTAAGCGAGGGAGAGGATGGGAGGGCTTAGGAGGAGGAAGGGGAGTGAGAACCACATCAATCTCTCCAATACGTGCGAGGAGATTATCACCCTCTTGAACCTGCTCTCGAAAAGCCTCGGATCCCTATAGACGATCGATGATACTAAGATCCCTCCTATCGCTGTGGGTACGAGGACGAGGGAGATATCGCGAACTGGGTAGCCGGAGTATGCTAGCATAGGTATGAAGAGACCCCTAGTTATGGAGACGTAGAAGCCCGCGAAGAAAGCCTCAGCTATCATGGATATCTTCGATAGGGCGTTTCCCATGTAGCTCCCCCTTTCGTGAGAAGGCTTCCCTCGACTTCAGCAGTATGCCCCTGCTCGAGGATAGCATAGCCGTCCTCTGTATTACGATAGGGATAGCTAGGCCCAGCGCGTGAGGGCAGGCAACTACGACGACCGAGACAGCCCTCTCGATAGCGAAGCCCAAGCTATGACCGTTCAATGACCAATAGGCTAGGGTAATCGCTCCCGAGGCTATGACGAATATTGTGAGGAAGAACGCAGCTTTATCAGCTATTTCCTTGAATCTAGATCTGGAGGATCTTATCTCCTTGATCAACCTCTCAACTTGACCCAGATAGCTATCTTCTCCCGTCCTCTTGACCTCTATTTTGACTGCTCCCTCTAGATTAATGCTACCGGCTATAACGCTCCCGCCCTTCCCCCTAACCACTGGGGCGGATTCTCCGGTCAGGATGGATTCATCGAAGGAGGAGACGCCCTCTATAATAACACCATCGGCTGGTACTCTCTCCCCGGGTTTAACGAGGACTATATCTCCGGGCTTCAGCTCCCTGACGGGGACGTCCCTGTAGCTACCGTCTGAGATGAGGTGGGCCTCATAAGGGAGGAGTCTCACGAGCAGATCCATCGAGCTCGTGGCTGCAGATATCACTTTAGCCTCTATGAAGTGTCCTATCAACATTATATCGATCAGGAGAGCGAGCTCCAGGTAGAAGGCTTTAGAACCCCCTGACAGGAAGGAATATAGACTGTAGAAGAACGATGCTGAGATCCCTATGGAGACGAGTAACATCATCCCCGGGCTCCTCTCCTTGAGCTCAGATACAGCCCCTCTGAGGAAGGGGTAGCCACCGTAGAGGAAGAGGAGAGATGCCGAGATCAGCCCTATTATTCCCTGATGTATCCCCAGTGAGATCCCCAGATCCTCAGCCACATCGGATGTGAAAAAAATAGGGATTGTGAGAATTAGGGAGGCTATAAGCCTCCTCTTTAAATCGGAGGAATGATGAACGTGGCCCTCATGATGACCTCCAGATAAGTAGCGTTTTGGGTCCCTCGAGAATTCCTCCATACACGCTTTAGAGCAGAAATAGTATTCCTGTCCTTGGTAAGTGAGCTTGTACTCCGCTCTCTTAGGATCGACGTCCATCCCGCACACAGGGTCCCTAACCATAGTTATCTAATGCCTGAGACTCCCATCTTTTTTAAAGTTGCTGGGGGACATATTTAAATGCCCTAACATCCACTTTTGTAGTATGGAGAAAGCTAAAGAGCTCCTAGAGAAGGGAGTGAAGCCTTCGCTCTGGTATGCTCTGGAGAAGGACCCAAAGCTAGCTTCAGAACTGATCAGCAGGATGTTCGAGGAAGTACTCGCTGTCATCGTAAAAGTCGATCAGGATCTGTCGAGCAAGATAGCTGAGCTTACTGAAAATCTGAGCGATCTTTCTAAGAGGACGGATGAGATAAATGCGCAGCTCTCAGGCAAGATAGCCGAATTGACTGAGAATGTGAATAATCTTTCTAAGAGAGCTGATGAAATGAACATCCAACTGTCGAGCAAGATAACTGAGCTGTCTGAGAATGTGAACGAAATAAACATGCAGCTATCGAAAAGAATAGCTGAGCTTACTGAAAATCTGAGCGATCTTTCTAAGAGGACGGATGAAATAAATGCGCAACTCTCAGGCAAGATAGCTGAGCTCACTGAGAATGTGAATAGACTATCCAAGAGAGCGGATGAGATAAACATGCAGCTATCGAGCAAGATAGCTGAGCTCACTGAGAATTTAAACAACCTCTCCAAGAGGACTGATGAGATAAATGCGCAATTGTCGAGCAAGATAGCTGAGCTCACTGAGAATGTGAATAGGCTATCCAAGACAGTCAACGGCCTTGCTTCCACTGTGGGAAGGCTCGATAGAAGATATGCGAAGCTCAGGGAGACAGAGTTAAGGCAGGATCTCAGGGATCTCTGCTTCAAAAGGGGACTAGAGGTAGATAGGGGCTTCATAATCAGGGGGAAGCCCGAAGTCGATGCTGTAATAACGGGGAGGAAGGTAGTAGCTTTAGTTGAGATAGCGATGAGAGGGGGATCTAAGGACATAAGGCAGCTATTGAGGGCATCCGAAGCTTATGAGGAGATCTATAAAGTTAGGCCGAGGCTCTTCCTCTTATGCGTTGAGGAACCAGATGAGCTCACCATTAGGAGAGCTGAGGAGAAGGGCGTTATTGTGACTATGAGGCCCGGAGAGATAGCTAGGGAACTGGAGAAAGCTGAATCTGAATGATGGGAATAGAAATATTTTTAGAAGCTCAGTATCGTATTCCTCTCCTCCCCTATAGTAGTGGGATCCCCGTGCCCAGGAAAAACCGAAGTATCCTCGGGGAGGCTCAATAGTTTCCTCAAGCTCTTCCTCATCTGCTTGTAGTCCGGCTTCCCTGAGTAGCGTAAGGTACCCACAGCGCCCTTGAATAGCGTATCCCCCGTGAACACCGAGCCTATCTCACTCGAGTAGTAGCAAGTGCTCCCGGGAGTGTGCCCCGGTGTATGAATGGCCAAGAAACTCAATTCCCCCAGCTTTATCCTCATCCCATCCTCTATAGGTTCTATCCTCGGGAGGGTGCCGAAGTCCTCCTTCCAGTAGAGGGGGAGCATCTCCAAGTCCATGGGATGGGCTAGTGCCCTGCAGTTCGTTGCTCTCACTATCTCACCGAGCCCCAGTAAATGATCGAAGTGCGTATGAGTTATCAGGATGGCTTCCAGCTTTAAGCCCCTCTCCTCAATGAGCCTTACGACATCCTCGGCTGGGCATCCGGCATCTATGAGGAGCGAGTTCTTCTCAGCTTTATTCTCAATTAGGTAGCAGAGGCTCTCGAAAGGACCGCAGCATATCCTGAATACATTCGCTAGGGATGTCCCCAGAACTTTATCCAGGAGATCACCCCGAATTAATATCACTCAGATATAAAACTGTGACCCCCTTCCTCCGAATCCTTGGGGAGTCCTTTATATATAAAATCGCTTTTCATTAAAAATCTTTAATTTTAAGCCCAATGGAAGTTATTAGAATAATGATCCCGGTAAGTTCGTTAAATCTATTAAAAAATGAAGGGGAAGTAGAGTTAGCTCTTGTATATCGTTGAGTACGTGAGCATCATCGGCGGGCCCACTAGCACGCCATTCACATTCTTCTGAGTTATGAGGATGAGCTCTCCCTGGAATAGAGGGATCAGAGGAGCATCCTCTGCTAATATCCTCTGTACCTCCGCATAGTAGTTGCTCCTCGCCTTGGTATCTACTTCAACAGCTGCCTTATCGAGTAATTCATCAACTCTGGGGTTTGAGTAGCCTGTAGCGAGCCACCTGTTGGACTCGGTCCTGAGGAAGGGTGTTAGGTAATCGTCAGGATCTATGTAGTCAGGATACCATCCCAGGAGGTGAATGTTCATCCTTCCAGATCTCTGCTGCTCCAGGTAAGTTGCCCATTCGCTGCTCTTCAGTTCTACTTCTATCATGCCAGTTGCCTCAAACTGCTTCTTGAGGAGTTGAGCTACATCCGCCTCAGTGTCACCGTAGTGAGTGGGCGTGTACCACAGCTCTATCTTAAGCTTTTTAGTCTCGCTATAACCTGCTTGAGTTAGGAGCTTGCGGGCCATCTCCAGGTTCGGCTTATCGCCGTACTTCTCCTTGAAGACATCTAAGTGGCTCCACATCCCATTGGGTACCATGCTGTAGAGAGGAGCCATGGTTCCCAGGAATACCTTATCCACTATCTCGGATCTATCAACAGCGTAAGCCAATGCCTGCCTGACCAATACGTTGTTGAACGGAGGCGCATCTACCTTCAGCACTATGTACCTTATGAATCCTCCCGGTGCGACTACGCTCTTGTAGTTAGGATTGTTCATGAGATCCTTGTAATCCGTCGGCCTGAGGGTCTTCCAAGCTATATCTATCTCTCCCCTCTCTAGAGCGAGTCTCATCGTCGAAGCATCCTTGTAGAATCTTATCACGAAGCTCGGGCTCTTCGGCTTATCCCCATGATAGTATGGGTTGGCCTCGAGTATCAGATACTCATCCCTCTTGAACTCCTTGATGCAGTAAGCCCCAGCCCCTCCCCAAGTCGCATCGCTGACTATCTTGTCCTCTGGGTAGCTCGGGTGGACTGGGAAGTATGGGGGTGTAGCCACTAGGGCGAGGAAGTAGCTGACTGGCTTTTTGAGTTTGAATTGCACAGTGTAATCATCCAAAGCCACTACATCCTCTACGAAGTCGGTGACGAGCCAAGCTGGGTCACCATTTATCTTCATCACTCTCTTAATGCTCCTGACGACATCCTGAGCTTTAACGGGGGTGCCATCGCAGAACTTGACGTTCTTCTTGAGGTAGAATACCCAAGTAGATCCTCCATCCTTTACTTCGTACCTCTCAGCTATGCCAGGGATGAGTTTGTCCGTACCGGGCTCGTACTTGTACAAGCCCTCCCCGACGTTAGAGAGGACTTCCCACGTGAAGAAATCATATGCATTGGACGTATCCAAGTCGGAGATCTTATCCGTGGTTCCTAGGGTTATCCTAGCGGCAGGGGGAGCTGCTGGTTGAAGGAGAAAATAGGCTGCGGCTGCGACTATCACTACGAGGACGACTAAAATCGCCAGTAAATACGCTCTCTTCATGCACATCACCAGATTTTATTATAGCATGGGCCCTGAAATATAAAAAGTTTATGGTGTACTCTTTCAGGGATCCGCTGTTTAAACGAAAGAGTGCGATTAACGGATCTCGGGAGGAAAACTTAAATTTTGATATCCCCAGAGCGAGGGGATCTTACCGGAGGAGTTTGAGGATGGGGCTCGCTAGATACATTGGGGTGAGGACTCTCCTGATAATACCGACTATAATGATCCTCTATACGCTGGTATTCTTCATCTTGAGGATCCTCCCGGGGAATCCTGTCTTAGCGGTGCTGGGTACGAAGAACATACCTGAGGAGCAATTGAGGGCCATAATGGAGAGGCTCGGTTTGAACAAGCCCATTCACGTCCAATACTTCGAGTACTTAGCTAACCTGCTCAGGGGGGATATGGGGGTCAGCTTGGTGATTCAGGGGAGGCCCATAGCTCAGGATATAATTGAGAGGCTTCCAGCGACTGTGGAGCTCTCTATCTCCTCTATAATAGTCAGCTTAGTCCTGGGGGTCTCATTCGGTTATATAGCTGCTAGGAGAAGGGGAAAGATCATAGATTCATCGATAAGAGTTCTCGGCTCATTTCTGTACACTATATTCATCCCTTGGTTCGGTATGCTCCTCCAGATAATTTTCGGGATCTGGTTGAGGCTCCTCCCGATAGGAGGGAGGATCACGCCTGGAATAGCTCCTTCAGGACCGACTGGATTCGTCCTTCTCGATTCACTAATTCAAGGGAATTTATATGCCTTCCTCGATTCCCTCAAGTATCTGATACTCCCATCTATAACTTTGGGCATAATGCTGAGCGGCCCTTACATGAGGTTAGCGAGGAACAACATGATCAAGGCACTGGATTCTGGCTTCTCCCTGGCTTATAGGGCGAGGGGAATTAAGGAGGATAAGATAGTCAGGTACTCTCTCAAGCATGCTATGATACCTATAGTCACATATACCGGGCTTCAGTTCGCCCTCTTACTGGGAGGGGCTGTCTTAACCGAGACAACATTCAGCTGGCCGGGTATAGGAACTTACTTAGTTGAGAAGGTCTTTTACAGGGATTATCCAGCGATACAGGCTGTTGTGATAGTCTTCGCTTTCTTCGTGGGCGTGATAAGCTTGATCGTGGATGTTATTTACGCTTACATAGATCCGAGGATAAGGTATTGAGGTGATAGTTTTGTCAATACGCGGGAACCTCTTCTTAATCTCCGGGATAGTTATAGTGGCCTCCATAGTCATTATATCGATTTTAGCTGATTACATAGCCCCGTTCTCATACGATGAAGTCGCCGGCCCTCCCCTATCCCCTCCTAACGGGGTCAACTTGATGGGCACTGATAACTTGGGCTACGATGTTTGGTCCAGGATCGTTTACGGATCCAGATCCGTCTTATTCGTCGTCTTCGCCTCTATAATACTCAGCGCGGTCATAGGGATCCCATTGGGTCTCCTCAGCGGTTACATAAGTGGGAAGCTTGATAAGGCTCTCTCATTCATAATGGATTCTATATATGCATTCCCAAGCCTCGTCCTAGCTATAACTCTAGCAGTAGTGCTCGGGCCCTCCCCAGTGAACGCTGCTATAGCGATAGCTATAGTCTACGTGCCGACTTACTTCAGGATGGTCAGGGGGCAGGTGCTCAGCGTGAAGACCGAGCCCTTCATAGAGGTGAATAGGGCCCTCGGGCTCCCCCTGGCTAGGATGCTCTTCAGACACATATTGCCCCATGTAGCCCCCACGATAATGGTCGTCTTCAGTTTGAGCAGCACCGATGCCGTGCTGACTGAAGCTGCCCTCAGTTTCTTAGGCCTCTCCGTTCAACCCCCAACTCCGGATTGGGGATATGAGCTCTACAAGGGTAAGGGGTTCATCCTCTCAGGCGCTTGGTGGATGGTCTTCTTCCCGGGGCTCATGATAACGCTACTGGCCATGGGATTCGCTCTGATAAGTGAGGGGCTGAGCAAAGGAGAGAGGGAGGCGATATGATGCTCAAGGTAGAGGATCTCAGCGTGAGGTACTTCACTAAGAAAGGTGTAGTTTACGCTGTGGATAACGTATCCCTCGAGGTCAGGAGGGGCGAAGCTTTAGCTTTAGTTGGTGAGAGCGGGAGCGGTAAATCTACTTTAGGCTTCGCGATAATGAGGATGGTCCCTCCTCCAGGGAGGATAGTGAGAGGCAGGATAATCCTCGAGGATAGGGATATAATGGGGCTGAGCGAGGAGGAGATGAGGAAGTTAAGAGGATCCAAGGTCTCCATGGTATTCCAGGATCCCTTCACTACGCTCGATCCTCTGAGGAGGGTGAACGATATAGTAGCTGAGGTCATGATAGAGCATGGGGTGGATGAGAAGGAGGCGAAGGAGAGGGCCGCATACTTACTGAAGCGGGTCGGTATACCTGAGAAACTGGTTGACGCATACCCCCACCAATTGAGCGGGGGGCAGAAGCAGAGAGTCGCTATAGCTGCAGCCATAGCCATGAACCCCTCCCTGCTCATAGCTGATGAGCCCACAACAGCCCTAGATGTGATAGTTCAGAGGCAGATAATGGATCTTCTTGATGAGATAAGGAGGGATATGGGTATGATCTTGATAACTCACGATATAGCTCTAGCTCTAGAGAGGGCAGACAGGATATGCGTGATGTACGCTGGTAAGGTGATGGAAGTAGCTGATAAAGATATGATGATGAAGGAGGCGATGCATCCATATACGAAGGGGCTCCTCTCCTCATTGCCCAGGCTCCTCTCGAGAGAATGGCCCTCATCAATCCCAGGGATGCCGCCGGATCTCAGGGAGCCGCCTAAGGGATGCAGATTCCATCCCAGGTGCAGCAAGGCGATGGATATATGCAGAGAGCAGACTCCTGATCTCTTCAGCGTAGATGGACGCTTGGTCTCCTGCTGGTTATATGGGAGGTGATCTAATGCTCCTGAAATTGGAAGCCGTCAAGATGTACTTCTACTTAGGTGCCCTCGGGAGGAAGAAGGTCGTCAGGGCTGTAGATGGAATAGATGCGGAAGTCGAGAGGGGGGAGGTGCTCGGCATAGTTGGTGAGAGCGGGAGCGGTAAGTCGACCCTCGGTAGAGTGGCTCTGAGGCTCTATAAACCGACTGAGGGTAGAGTGGTATTCGATGGCACTGATATAACTGAGATGAGCGAAGGTACTCTCAGGAAGATGAGGAGGAGGATGCAGCTAATCCCTCAGGATCCTTATGGGAGCTTCAATCCCGTTCAAAAGCTCGGTGATTCCCTTATCGAGCCCCTAGAGATACACTTCGGGATATCGAGGGAGGAAGCTGGGGATAGGGTATCGAAGATGTTAGAGAGAGTCGGCCTCTCCCCTCCTGAGGAATTCATGGAGAGGAAGCCCTATCAGTTGAGCGGGGGCCAGCTCCAGAGAGTAGCTATAGCTAGGGCTATGTTGCTAGAGCCGGATTTCATAGTGGCTGATGAGCCGACTTCTAACCTGGATCTATCTATAAGGGCCTCCATACTCAAGCTGCTCATGGAGTTCAGGGAGAGGCTGGGGCAGGGCCTGATGTTCATAACACACGATATAGTCCTGGCTAGCCTGATATCCAACAGGATAGCCGTCCTCTACCTCGGGAGGGTCATGGAGGAGGGGGCCACTGCTGATGTAGTCGGGGATCCGAAGAATCCGTATACGAAGGCCCTACTATCCTCAATACCCCTGGAGAGGTCTGGATTCGAGGAGATCACGCTGAAGGGGGATATAGCTGATCCATCAAACCCGCCCCCCGGATGCAAGCTGCACCCCAGGTGCCCATATGCCATGCAGATATGCAGCGAGAGGGAGCCCCCTCTCATCGATCTGGACGGTAGGAGGGTCAGGTGCTGGCTCCACAGCAGATAAATTAATATGAGGGGATTCATGCGGGATGGAGTACGTAAAGGACATAGTATGGAAGCCCGGGATGGGCGTGAGGGAGCTAGTGGAATCCCTCGGTAGCATAGGATTCCAGGCTACTGAGCTCTATAAAGCGGCTGAGATATTCTTCAAGATGAAGAGGGAGGGAGCTAAGGTAATACTGACTTTCACATCTAACATGGGGACTTCGGGGCTCAGGGGGCTCTTCGCTCAGTTGGTGAAGCTCGGGATAGTGGATGCGCTGATAACTACTGTCGGAGCGATAGAGGAGGATGTGATGAAGGCCCTGGGGGAGAGGTTCTACATACATCGCTTCTCAGCTGATGATGTGGAGTTGCATGAGCTCGGCATGAATAGAGTTGGGAACATACTCATAAGTAACGATAGCTACGCCAGATTCGAGGCATTCATCACGCGCTTCATAGATGAGCTAGAAGTGAGGAAGCTAACTGTCTCGGATTTCCTCAGGGAATTGGGGCTCAGGTTGAGCGATGAGAACTCCTTCCTCTATCAAGCAGCTAGGAGGGGAGTCCCTGTCTTCTGCCCAGCTATAACTGATGGTGCCCTCGGCTTCCACCTATTCATGGCCAGGGAGAGGCACCCGGATTTCGAGCTCGATGTCATAGGGGACTTCGGGAAGATGGTATTGATGCTGGGTCAGGAGGACAGGAAGGGCGTGATAGCCCTCGGAGGAGGAGTATCCAAGCATCACGCTATACTCATGACTCTATTGAGCGGAGGGGCTGATTACGCTATCTACATAACTACATCCACTCAGTTCTCAGGCAGTATGAGCGGCGCAACTACGTCCGAGGCGAAGAGCTGGGGGAAGATAAAGGACGATTCTGATTCAGTCACCGTGATAGGGGATGCCACCATCCTATTCCCGCTTATCGCTTTCTACACTATAGAGAGGCTGAGGGAGGAGGGGCTCCTGGGGTGATAGCTTGGCCAGGTTCATACTAAGCAGGAGAGTAGCTCTCAGGCAGTACTCAATAGCGAGGAGCTACTGCGATGCCCTGGCTTACAGTTACAAGACTAACCCCCACATATGGGAGGTGCTCAAGGAGACAGATTCCATGGTAGGAGTCAGCTCGATAGCTTCAATGGAAAGAGTGGAGGGGGAGAGGGCAGTTTACTACCTGCAGGGGGAGAGGGAGGATGAAATAAGTTACTTACTCGATAGAGGGGTGAGATGGTTCATAGTGGATAATGAACCGGAGCTCGGAAAATTCATAAAGGTAGTTGAGAGGAGGGGGGAGAAGGTAAATCTATTTATCAGAATAAAGATGAGGGAGCACACGATATATACGGGGAAGCACTTCGTCTACGGGATAGACTGGAGGAAGGTCCCCAGGATAATGGAGGAGATCAGATCAGATCTGATAGATCAGCTGGGGATCCACTTCCACAGGAAGACCCAGAACGTGGGGGAGTGGAGCCTGAAGGAGGATGTATCTGAGGCCTTAGCTGATTCACTCGAGCGTATAGATTGGATCAACATAGGCGGAGGCATCCCTGTGAAGTACGCGAATTCAAAGCCTGAGGTAGAGGCTGTCCTGAGGGAAATAGGGGAGCTTAAGGAATTCCTCAATTCTAGAGGGATAAAGCTCATGATGGAGCCGGGGAGGTTCATAGCAGCACCTTCGGTAGCCCTAGAAGCTGAAGTGCTGAACGTATATGAGGGTAACGTCATCCTCGATTGCTCTATATTCAACGCTTACATGGACACTTACTTACTCAACATAAGGCTCCCGGTCCTAGGGGAGCTCGAGGGAGGCGGATTCAGGTACTTGCTCAAGGGGAGGTCCCCCGACTCCCTGGATATATTCAGGTACTCGGTCTACTTGGATAGGGAGTTGAAGCCGGGGGATAAGGTGATATTCCTGAACGCGGGAGCCTACAACTTCCACACTGAGTTCAATGATATGCCGAAAATAAGGGTTGAGATAGTGGACGATTTCCCCTTCTCACTCCCTTAGTATGACCTGGCTCATGCAGTGAGGACCTCCATAACCTCCTGTCAGGGCTGAGAAGTCTAGGAGATCGGCTTTAACACCGTACTCCTTCAGCCTCTCCTCAAAGGACTCTCCTGCCTGCTTAACCCCTATTATCCTCTTCTCCTCGAGGAGGAGGAAGTTAGGAGCGAAGTTCCTCTGTTCCTCAACGGTTATCTTGAATATCTCGAACCCCTTCTCCTCTAGGTATTTCTTAAGGGTCATCTTCCCCTTCCTCCTATAGCTCACCCTCTCCTCAGCTACGGGTTCGAATATCTCAACTGAGGGCTCCCTCCCCTCTATCATCCTGTCCTCGGAGAGTAGAGCGAGCTTACTGCCGAGGAAGTTGAAGTAGGTATCGAGGTGCATCTCCTCCATACCAGGAGTCGGATCCCTGACTAGAGCCACTTCAACGTTCCCGTAGACCCCATTATCTAGCATCTGCTTCACCCCATCCTCATCGCTCAGAAGGCCCACACCCTGAAGGACGAAATCGCCGGCCGGCATGAAGTCCCCTCCTTCAGCATGCCCCGGCTCCCTAACCCTATATATGGGCTCTATACCCATCTGCCTAAGGGCCAGCTCGACTATATCGTTCTCTATCTTCCTCACGTCTAGGGTGAAGTTCCCTATGACTACGCCCTCCTTAGTAGTCAGCATCCCGTCCCTCATGAAGTAGAGGTTGTTCGCCGGATCCAGGCAGTAGCTGGAGAGGAACCTAGTGGTCGGATCCAGGGCCCTGGGGTTGTACCTTATATTTATTATGGGCCTCAGTATTATTATATCGGCCAGCACCTCGGGGCTGAGTACATCTATCGTCCTCCTGAGGTTAGATAGCAGTTGCTCCCTATCCTCATCCGATATCCCCTCGAAAGCATATTTCACACTATTAAGGGCAAATTCCCTCAATCTCCTGAGGTCACCTGGATCATCGCATTTATTGATGAGCATCTCCCTGACATCATAGACCTTAGCTCCGAACTCCTCAAGTTTCCTCCTATAATTCCTGTGTTCCTCGATAGCTTTCTTGAGATCGAATGGATAGAGGAAGTTAGCGGAGTTAGTCTCCAGTATCGCGAATAGTGTCTCCGTACTCGGCTGGCAGAGGAGGACCACTCTGGCCTTATCCCACTCAGCTGGTTGGGATGCCCTCACGCTCTCGACCTCTTGCTCCAGATGTAGAGCAAGTAGCCAATTATGAGCACTGCGGCGGTCCCCCCTATGAGCTCAGCCTCGTAGAGGAAGACATCTTTTATCTCCTCGGGAGGCATGAAGAAGAATACGCATGCCATAGCTATGAATATCTCACCCAATATCGCTGATATCCATGCTAGAGGCATGCCTCCCGGTAGTTTGTAAGGCCTAGCTACCTCGGGCCTCTTGTACCTCAATTTCAGGAAGGATGGGAAGAGGAGCAGATATGGGAGGAGGAATATCAAGCTGGAGAGTGCGAAGAGCGTCCAGAATATACTAGCTACTGTCTCAGCCGGTATCGCATTCCCTATGAGGAGGAGGGTGCTTATGATACCGGTCAAGTAGTAAGCGTAGTCGGGCGAGAGGTACTTGCTGTGCAAATGGCCGAGGGATCTGGGGAGGAGGCCCTCGCTCGCTGTGGATGCTAGCACTCTATTAGCGCCCAGCGTCCAAGTGACCATGTTGGCTAGGAATGTGTATAGTATCATTATGCCGAATGCCAAAGTTAAAGCGCTTCCAGCTGGTCCCAATATTTTGGAGAACTCTATAACAGAGTCTATTATGCCCGTGACTATGCTCAACTTATCCAAGGGGAGTATCGCCAGGAGGCCGAAGGTCCCTATCACGTAGAGGAGGAATATAGCTGCCCCAGCGAATATTATAGCCCTAGGGACGTCCCTCTGGGGGTTAACCATCTCCTCCCCAGCTGAGCTAGCGAGCTCGAATCCCATGTAGTTGTAAACTACCACCGGAAGATAGGCTAGAGCTACGCTCCAGGAGGGGAGCAAGTCCTGAGGTGCGAAGGGGTTCGCGAAGCCCCTGGTAAGAGTCCAGTAAACTCCTATCGCGCCTACCCCTAAGAGCACTATGGCCTTCACTATAGCGCCTAAGTTAGGGATCCACTTCGACTTCCCAAGCTCTAATATACCTGCAGCTACGGTTACCCATGTCATCACTATCGCTATCAGCGTCTGAGCCCATATATTGAGGTCAGGTGCGAATACCTTAGCGAGAGTCCCGCTGAAGAGCACGTATACTGAGGGCATCCATATGGCTACGTTTACCCAGTAGAGCCAGGAGGCCATGACGGCCCACTTCTCCCCGAAGGCCTCCTTGACCCAAACGTATATGCCGCCTTCACTGGGCCACGCTGAGCCCAGTTCAGCTGTTATCAATCCGTAGGGGATGAAGAAGAGGAAGAGGGTCACGAACCACCAGAAGAATGTCTGCATACCTATAGCGGCTGATGAAGCCACTGTATCGAGCACGACTATGGCGCAAACGTTGAATAAAAAGAGGTCCCAGTACTTAAGGACCTTCTTGAATGAGACTGACACATCATCACCCCATGAGTAGAACCAATATAGCCTTCTCCACGTGGAGCCTGTTCTCAGCCTGATCCCAGACTATGCTCCACGGCCCATCTATTACGTCATCGGTCACCTCCATCCCCCTAGCAGCGGGGAGGCAGTGCATGAAGACTGCGTTCTTAGCTGCCCTCTTCATCAAGTTAGAGTTCACTTGATATGGCTGGAAAGCTGCTTTCCTCTCCTCAGCCTCATGCTCCTGCCCGACCCACCACCATAGATCTGTGTAGACGACGTTAGCATCCTTTATTGCTTTATCTATGTCCTCAGTTATCTCTATATTCGCACCAGTCTCTGCCACGTTCTCCTCGACCATCTTCATCACCCTCTCCTTCGGCCAGTACTTCTTCGGCCCGCAGAAAGTGAAGTTCATCCCTAGCCTGGATGTTAGGACTAAGAGGGAGTTTGCTACATTCGTTGCATCGCCGAAGAACGCTACTTTTATCTTCTTAAGGTCCCCGAACTTCTCGAACATGGTGTATACATCGGTCAGAGCTTGAACCGGGTGGAACCAGTCAGTCAGGCCGTTTATCACCGGTATAGTAGCGTGCTTCGCCAACTCCTCCAAAGTCTCGTGCTTGAGCAATCTAGCCATTATACCGTCCAAGTACCTGCTCAGCACTCTAGCTGTATCAGCTATCGTCTCCCTGACCCCTAAGTGGAGCTCCCCTGGCCTCAGGTAGAGGGCATGACCCCCTAACTGGCTCATGGCTACCTCGAAGGAGACCCTGGTCCTAGTGGAGGGTTCCTCGAATATCATACCGAGGTTCTTCCCCTCCAGGAGCCTGGGCCTCTCCCCCCTGTAGTAAGCGTGCTTCATCTCCTTAGTAGTCTCGAATATGAGCCAGATCTCATCCCTACTCAGATCCTGGCAAGTCAAGAGGTCCTTACCGAAGAGGCTACTCCTAGGCATAAGGCAGAGGGTCAGGGCAAAATAAAAATATTTCGTACCTGCTAGGGGGTTTCAGCTGAATAAATCGTAATGCTATCCAGCATTCAAGCGATATTTTAGGAAAATTTTTAATTCAATGAGCCGCTCCATGAGAATGGGTCCCCGACCGATTTTAGGTCATGAAACCCCTCAAATTTTCCTGAAAAATGCATGAATGAGGAGTAGAGGCATTTAACTCGAGTATTGTCAATCATTAGATCCCTCTCAAGCGAATCGTTTGCTAACTCGTCGTATGAATATTTATAAGTTGAACTTGGTGATAGGGCTCATGAGGAGGATATTTCCTCTACTCATCATAGCTATTCTCTTCATGTATCAGCTTCAGGTACTTAGCCAGGGTATAGAGGCCACTATATCCCCGAATTCAGTATCAACGAAGCCCGGGGACAGGGAGAAGTTCTCTCTGACTGTCTTCAATCGCGGGAGCAGCGATATAGAGGTGAACGGGATAAGGCTCAGGATAACATCTAGAGAGCTCTTCGGGGTACCTGTAGCGGTATACCTAGGCGAATACGCTTTTCCCTTCGATAAACCAGAGCTAGTTAAGGCTGGGAAGCAGAAGGTGATTGAGAGGACTATAGAGATACCCCTAATACCATTCGCAGGTAGCTTCGATGTAGAAGTTGTTGTTGAGACTACTGGAGGCAACGCTTCGACTAAGATGAGGGTGAACTTGCTCTACAGCTGGCTCTCCATAGCTTTCCTCCTCATCACTCTCCTAATAGCGATAGGGATAATCTACGTGATATTGAAGCTATCATTGAGGAGGGTGAGGAGGGGGAAGATATACAGGATAAGCGACCTGTTGGGCGAGAGGGATAGATATCATAAGCTACTCAAGGAGCTCGAGGGCAGGAAGGGGAAGATAGGGGAGAAGGAATATGGGGAGCTTAAGGAGGAGTACTCCTCTAACATCAGGAGGATCCAATCCGAGCTAGAGAGCATGCTCCCAGGACTTCAGGACGATCTAGCTAAGCTGGAGAGGGAGATAGAGGATATCAACGGGGAGTTGAGGAAGCTGAGGGCGAGAGTGGAGGTGAAGGAAGTCAAGAGAGGGGAAGTTGAGGCTGAGATAAGGAAGATGGAAAAATTGTTGGAGGGGAAGAGGAAGAGAGCTGATGAAATCAGGGATCTAATACGCAGGATTAAGGGCCTCTAAATCTCGAATATTTTTGAGTCGATCTCACCGTTTTTCATGGAGAATATTATCCCGAAACCGTTCCTCAGCTCCTCATATCTCAGATCTATGTATTCCCCTATCGATGAGGAGAAAACTGCTTTATTCTCGCCATCCGACATGAAGAGCCTGTAGTAATCGATCTTAGACCCTTCAGCTAAATAGTAAGCTGTAGCTACCGAGATTAAAGGCTTATCTGCTAGCAGGATTGTGTTCATAGCACTCCCCTCTTTCACGAACCTCTTAGCTCGACTGAATGCGCTTGCGATATCATCTACCCTCTCGTAAATGTAACTCCCGAGGTAGTAGCTATCTGATATATCCTCGGAATAGCTGAGCCCCATCTCAGCCGCTAGCTCCACATCGTCCACAGCACCATTATGAGCGAACCAGAGGTCGAAGCCCTTATGGGAGTAGTGGAATGGGTGCGTATTGAAGATACTCACCTCCCCCTTCGACATCTTCCTCGAGTGAGCTATCAGGTCTCTCCCTTAACGAGCCTGAGGGCTGCTACCTTCCTGACCTTCCTCGGCTCCTCATTGTGCTTATAGATGATGCAGTAATTCGGGGTCCCGTTGCATCCACCGTCCACTCCCCAAGGCGGGAACTTGGACCTGCCTATCGATACTGTGAAAGATGCCTCACTGCATAACACCATATAATTCCTTATTATCCCGAAACCTCCCCTGAACTTCCCGTGGCCGGTCCCATCCTCAGTATTCAGAGTGTACCTCTCAACTAGTATGGGCATCCTCCTCTCATAGACTTCCGCTGAGGCTATGTAAGTCTCTCCATCCCCACAAGCAACTAAGGCGCTCTCCCCATCCGTGTTGTAAGATGCTCCCCATCCTCCGGGTTGAGGCTCAACTATAGCGAAGGGCTCCCCAGTCCTATCGTCAACGCCACCCAGTATCGTCGCTAATATTGATAGGAAGTGACCTGCGCTCAGTTTCTCAGGGACATGTGGTGCTAGAGCCTTCCAAACGAGATCCGTCGTGTAAGACATCGCCTCCCAGAAGGTGGATGTCGGGGCAGGCCTTCTAGGGTTGAATACAGTTCCCTCTGGTGCTATAACCTTGAGGGGTCTGAAGTAACCACCGTTCGGCATCGCATGGGGATCGGTAACTGCCATGTACGTCTCCCTGACCCCGGAGACTGTAGCTGGATAAGATGAATTTATTGAGCCCTTAGCCTGCTCAGCGCTCCCAGTGAAGTCCACTAGCATCTCATCATCAGTTATCTTCACCTTGACTCTGACGTAGAGTGGATTGTCCGTTATCCCATCATCGTCTATATAATCCTCAGCCTCGAACTCACCTTTGGGCAGTTCCTTGAGCTTCATCTTAGCGTATTTCTCCCCATCGGAGAGGATCTTCTCCATAGCCTCCTGGACGGCATCGAATCCGTACTTCTCTATTAAAGATATAACTCTCCTCGCTGCGACTTTGAGAGAGGCCGCTTGGGCTTCCATATCCCCTATAGTGAAATCTGGGAGCCTCGAGTTATACTTTATTATGTCTATGACGTCCCTATTTGGCTTCCCCTCAACGAAAAGCTTGACGCAGGGGAACTGCGTCCCCTCCTGGAATATCTCTGTTGAATCAGAGGTCCAGCTACCGAAGTGCATCCCACCGACTTCGCTCCAATGTCCCTTGTTTATCGCGAAACCTATCAACCTGTCCTTGTAGAATATAGGCATCGAGAGAGTTACATCATTCAAGTGAGTTCCCGAGTGATATGGGACGTTGCTTATGAATATATCACCATCCTTAATATCGCTTCCAAACTTCTCAAGCACTTCCTTCGCGACGAAATCGAGGACGCCTGAGAATCCCGGGACTCCGGGGGCTAGGGCCATTAGCTCCCCTTTAGCATCCGAGAGAGCTACGGCATAGTCCAGGACTTCGTATATCACAGGGCTCTTCGCTGTCCTCCCGAAAGCATAGAACATCTCATCATTCGCGACTATCAGACCATTCTTTATTATCTCAAGGGTGAAAGGATCCACACCCATGATAACACCCCCTCATCTCGCGAAAATAACCAGATTCCCATACTTATCCACATGCCCCTCCTGGCCCTCCAAGATTATGGCGGTCGATGTAGTGCCCTCTATTATGGAGGGCCCCTTTATCGTCTTATCCCTGGGAAGCATGTCCCTATCGTATATCTTCAGCTTCAAGTGACCACCGTTTAGGAAGACATCCCTCTCCTCCTTCACCGCTTTCTCAAGCGAGTTGTTCCTCTCAGGGATCTCAGCGAGTTTTATTCTCTTAACAGGTATTATGCCCGTGACGTGGAAGTTGACTATCTCGACTGGGCTCGAATCTAACCTGAAGCTATACTCCCTATAGTGGTTCGAGTGGAACCTCTCCTTGATCTCCTCGATCTCGGACCCGCCTATTTTACCTCCCATTATCGGGACCCTTACCGTATGCTCCTGCCCGTAGTATCTCATATCAGCATACCTCTCAATTACCACTTCCTTGGGATCGAAGCCCTCCGAGGCGAATACTTCCCTGACTTTCTTCTCTAATTCCTCATAGATCGATTTCACTTTGCTCGTGGCGTCTTGAGAATCCAGCCTCACTATGAAGGTGTACCTGACATCGTGCTTTATATCGGCGAGTAGCATACCCCAGGCGGAGAACACACCCGGTGGAATTACCGGAACTACTATTTTCCTTATCTCGAGCTCCTCAGCTATGAAAGGTGCGAACATAGGCCCTGAGCCTCCATAGGCTATTAGAGTGAAGTCCCTAGGATCGTAACCCTTCTGAACAGATACTAGCCTTATCGCCAGGGCAGCGTTATCATTAGCGAGCTTTATTATACCCTCCGATGCCTGCTCAACGCTCACATTGAAATGCTTCGCTATCTTCTCCCTTATAACTTTCTCCCCCAGATCCCTGTGTATGGGGAGCTCCCCGCCTAGCAGGTACTTGGGGTTGAGGAGGCCGTTAACGACGTAAGCATCTGTTACTGTAGGGATGTTCCCCCCTCTCCCATAGCAAGCTGGACCCGGATCTGCACCCACGGCTTTAGGACCCACCCTGAGGTTACCCACGCTATCTATCCAAGCCTCGCTGGTCCCACCGTTCCCGACTTCGACGGTCTCCAGTACCGGAACTATCACAGGATAGCCTGATCTGAACCTATCCCTCTCCACATGATACTCAGCGCTTATCTTGGGCGACATATTCTCGACCAAGCTAGCTTTTGTCGTTGTGCTGCCGCCATCCAGAGCTATTATGTTCTTCTCCCCTATTGCCTCTCCCACTGCCATCGCGCCTATCACTCCGGCGACAGGGCCGGACTCTATAGTATATATCGGGTACCTCTCAGCGTAATCGAAGGTAGCCATCCCTCCGCTAGATAGCATCGCGAAGTAGATCCCGGAGAATCCCATGGAGGATATGCTATCCCTTAATTTGCCCAAGTATTTCTGCATCTTAGGCATAACGTAACTGTTCAAGACGGCAGTGCTGGTCCTCTCATATTCCCTCCACTCCCTAGTTATCTCGTGGGATAGTGTTATAGGTACCTCCTTAGCGATCTCTTTAACTATTTCTCCAGCCCTTATCTCGTGCTTAGGGTTAGCGTAACTGTTTATGAAGCTTATGCATATAGATTCGACTCCCTCGCTCAGAAGTCTCTTCACTGCTTGCTTAACTTGATCCTCATTGAGCTCCCTGAGGACTGAGCCATCGGCCATCACCCTCTCGTCCACTTCAAGCCTCAGATATCTGGGGACGAAGGGTTCAGGCTTCTTATACCTGAAGTTATACATATCTCTCCTGTTCGATCTCTGTATCTCGAGATTATCCCTGAATCCCTTCGTCGTTATCAATCCGACTTTAGCCCCGCTCCTCGTTATTATAGTGTTTATAACGAGCGTCTGACCGTGGACAATAACGTTAGCATTTTTCATTGAGATACCGCTTTTCTTAACGGAATTTAGCACACCTATGGAGGGATCTGCAGGCGTGGTCTCGACCTTGACCCATCTCATCTCCCCAGTCTTATCATCGTATGAAACGAGATCCGTGAAGGCCCCACCAATGTCTATTCCTATCCTAAGAGGGATACTGTCACCCCCCGCGGGGCTTAGGGGTAAATATAAAAAAATTACCTCAGGCCCACGGGCCGCTGGCAGAGGATATCATAGATTTTCATTTCGGGAAATTACTTGAATAAGTTCCACTCCTGAATCTCATTTAGTGGGGGCATCTCATATAGCCCAATCCTGCTGTAAGACCACCCGAATTTCCTCTTAATATCTACTTTCATCTCCGCCACTTTCAATGCCGCGATAACGGGATCTATCACCGGAACGCCTAGGGTGGATTGGAGCTCCCTGTAAAATCCGAAGAATACTGTGCATCCGAGGATTATGACCTCAGCTCCTTCATCAATAGCTTCCTTCGCTGCTTGAACAGTTCTCCTCTTCGTTTCCTCCTCATCCTTATGGAGATCGTGTACACCCAGTCCTATATGTTTGAATGATGTTAGCTTATCCCTCATCCCATACTTAATCACGTTCTCCTCCATTAGCGGGATCCATTTCCTCCTCCCAACTATGATGGAAAACTTGTTCCCTAGGAGAGATGCCAGGAAGATGGAAGATTCCCCCGGCCCTGTTACCACGATTCTAGTCACTTCCCTAGCTTCATGAAGGGCCGGATCGTAGAAGCAACCGATTATGAAAGCATCATATCCATTTCTCTCCGCTTTAATTGCCTCCCTCAATATCTCCGGAGAGACTAAGGAATCGTAGGAGTAGTACTCGAGATGGTGGGGACCCTCTTCAAGGGATTTCACATCTACCTGAGTTCTCTCATCCTTATGTTCACTAAGATATTTGAGCATTACCTCGTCAAAAACAGGAGTCCCAACCGGATTCAGGAATAGTACCTTCCTAAAGGACAATGCGACCCTGCTCCCTCCCGCCGTTAAACCTACTTTTTTATAAATTTTTATGGATAGCCCCCGCAGTGTAAGGGGGGTCGGATGCCTTGAAGTTATCCACCTACATTCTGAAGAGGACCGCTTACTCCATATTCACACTCCTCGGCCTCTCCATAATAGTTTTTACGCTTGCTAGGGTCCTGCCCGGAGATCCGGCTAGGATGGCTGCAGGTTCCAGGGCCCCCGAGTGGGTGGTAGAGCAGATAAGGCATCAGTTGAACCTCGATAAGCCCCTCTACCTTCAGTACTTCTACTGGCTTTCCGATCTATTGAGGGGGGATTTAGGTTACTCTATAGTCAGTAGGAGGAGCGTGACGGGAGATGCTATAGAATACCTTCCAGCCAGCCTAGAGCTCGTTATAGTTGCTGCTATATTCAATATTTTGGGAGCATTCCTCTTAGGAAGCCTAGCCGGAAAATACGCTAATAGGTTAGTTGATAACGTAATAAGGGTCTTCTCTTATGTTGCAATATCGATACCAGCATTCGTATGGGCTATAATACTTCAGCTAGTATTCGGCTGGTGGTTACATGCCTTCCCGATTCAGGGGAGGATAAGCGAGGGCCTCTCCGTATCTAGGATCACGGGATTCTACCTGATAGATTCTATCCTGAATGGGAATTTGAGGGCATTTTTAGATGCTGCATGGCATTTAATCCTTCCAGCTTTCGCCCTTTCCATAGGGGGAATGGCCCAAGACGCTAGGATAATAAGATCGGGCATGGTAGATAATGTGGAGAAGGATTACATATTGCTAATGAGATCAAAGGGGCTGCCAGATAGGCTTATCTCATTTAAATATCTGTTGAAGCCTTCCATAATCCCGGCCGTAACTGTGATGGGGATGGACGTCGCTGCTCTCTTGGGCAACGCCTTCTTAGTAGAGATAGTATATAACTGGCCTGGCTTTTCGAAGTACGGGATTTGGGCTATGTTAAACAAGGATCTGAACGCTATTGTTGCCATAGTCCTCGTAATAGGGCTAATATTCGCTATAGCCAACATCGTGGTAGATGTGATTGTGAGCTATCTGGATCCGAGGATAAGGCTGCTTGAGAAGGGTGAGTGAGCATGGCGAGGCTCTCATTACTCACGATTGATAAGGAATCTCCTAGATGGAGGTCATTGAGAAGATCTTGGTATAGGTTCAGGAGGAATCCCCTCTCCCTAATGGGCCTAGCGATAGTTGTAATTACTATAGTTATCGCAGTGGCTCCGGAGTACCTGGCACCTTACCCGGATCACGCGGGCTACTACATAAACTTCAAAGAGGCTAAGCAGCCTCCTAGCATGAAGCATCCATTCGGAACGGACGAGTATGGCAGGGATATACTCAGCAGGGTCATGTTCGGGTTCAGGTTCTCCATGACCCTAGCTGTCGTAGTGCTATCCCTCACAGCGCCAACAGGGATACTCCTCGGCCTGATAGCTGGATATCATGAGAAGACATGGATAGATGCTGTGATAATGAGGGTAGCTGATATGTTCATAGCAGTCCCTCCACTAGTTCTGGCCCTCAGCATATGCTCTATTCTACCGCCCAACATAATGAACGCTATGATAGCAGTCTCCCTCATGTGGTGGCCCTGGTACACGAGGCTGGTTTACAACACGACGGTATCGCTGAAAAATGAATACTTCGTCCAAGCGGCTGAGATAATGGGAGCTAGCAAGTTCCATATAATGTTCAGGGAGATATTGCCCAACGCCCTAGGACCCATCCTCACGAAGCTCACCCTAGATGTTGGATGGGTGATACTCATAGGGGCTTCCTTGAGTTTCGTGGGCCTCGGAGCTCAACCGCCCACACCGGACCTCGGGACGATGGTATCCGAGGGCAGCAAGTACATGCCTGAGTACTGGTGGATAAGCATCTTCCCGGCCATGGCGATATCATTCATAATACTGGGCTTCAACTTACTGGGCGATGGGATAAAGGATGCCCTCTCGGGAGGATGAGAGAGTGCCCCTACTTGAAGTTAGGAATCTCAAGGTCTCCTATAAGACCTATAGAGGTATTCTCAAGGTCCTAGACGGAGTCAACTTCGAGATAGAGAAGGGGGAGAAAGTTGGGATAATAGGGGAGTCGGGTTGCGGAAAAACGACGACAATGAAAGCTATAATGAGGATATTACCGAGTAATGCTATTGTTGAAGGAGGAGAAATACTTTACAATGGGACGGATATCCTCAAGATGAGCGAGAGCGAGTTCAATAAGATAAGGAGGGAGAGATTCGCGATGATCTTTCAGGATCCGACAGCAGCATTGAATCCTGTCTTCAAGGTCGGTGAACAGCTCATGGACATTCTCAGGTATTCCAAGGGCACGGGAAAGTATGATGAAGATGACCTGAAGGAGGAGATAATAGGGGCATTCAGGGAAGTCATGCTACCCGATCCGGAGAGGGTTTTCGATAGCTATCCTTTCCAACTCAGCGGAGGCATGAGGCAGAGGGTATGCATCGCATTAGCCCTCCTGACAGCTAAAGAGCTCCTTATAGCTGATGAGCCTACTACAAATCTCGATGTAACGATACAGGATCAGATACTCAGGCTAATTAAGGATCTAGTCAGTAGGAGGGATCTCTCCGTTATCTTAATCAGCCATGCCCTAGGCGCCGTCAGGGGTCTCGTAGATAGAGTTTATGTTATGTACGCTGGCACGATGGTTGAGAGCAATGAGGTCAATGAGCTCTTCAGGAGCCCTAAGCATCCTTACACGAGGGCTCTCCTATCCTCAGCCCCCAGGCTCACTGGAGGCGGGATCTCCCAAGGCATACCGGGCAACGTTCCTGACTACCTGAACCCTCCGTCTGGATGCAGATTTCACCCTAGATGCGAATCTAAGAAATTCATATGTGATATAGAGCCACCTGGCTTCTTCTCCGTTGAGAAAGGAGGAAAGGTAGCTTGCTTCCTTTATGCTGAGAGGTGAGCCCATTGATATTGGAAGTCGAGAATTTGAAGAAGTATTTCGAGGTATCTCTGGGGACGGTCAGGGCTATAGATGACATATCTTTCGGAGTGGAGGAGGGAGAGACCTTTGGGCTCGTAGGGGAATCGGGATCGGGGAAGAGCACTACGGGGCACGTCATCGTTGGGATTTACAAACCGACTTCCGGCAAGATCCTCTACAAGGGGGAGGATATAAGCGTACCGCTCAAGAAGAGACCTATCATGCTGAAGAAGGAAATTCAGATGGTCTTCCAAGATCCCAGATCTTCACTTAACCCTATGCAGACAGTCAGGGATATAGTAGAGCTTCCAATGAGGATCCACATGAAGCACATGTCCTCGAGGGACAGGGAGGCTAAAGTTAAGAGAATACTTGAGGAAGTCGGCCTTCCACCTGAGGATTTCATGAATAGGTTTCCGAGAGAGCTTGGAGGGGGTGAGAGCCAGCTAGTCGCGATAGCTAGAGCTTTAGCGAGCGAACCCTCATTCATAGTCCTCGATGAGCCCACTTCAGCCTTAGATGTATCTATTCAAGCGAAGATAATAAGCGTCCTCCTGAAGCTCCAGAGGGAATACAATCTTTCCTATCTCTTCATAACTCACGACTTGAGCCTCGTGAGGAACGTCTCGAGGAGGGTCGCCATAATGTACTTAGGTAAGATATACGAGCTCGCCCCCACTGAGAGGTTCTTCGTCAATCCACTTCATCCCTACACGAAGATGCTCTTATCCTCAGTCCCGGTGCTGACTGAGGATGAGGAGAGACTCAAACCGAAGGAGATAAGATCCACGGGAGAGATCCCGAGCCCAATGAACCCACCGTCGGGCTGCAGATTCAGGACGAGGTGCCCCTTAGCCTATGAGAGATGCTCGGAGGTAGAGCCCAAATTCGCGGAAGTTGAGGATGGCCATTACGTCGCTTGTCACTTGTACAATAGCCAATCGTGAGGGCCTCGGGATTATCACCCATCTTTTTAGACCTAAATTTTTTCGTATTATATGTAAATGGCGATGAGAATGAGCAATAGGGATTTGAATATCCCTATTTTAGAAAGGGAGCACCTGTAAAAATCCGAGGATCGTACTGACTCCTCAAACGAAGGAAAAATTTATATAAAAGCGACCTCCGAGGGGCTGGGGGTGTATATGTCCCGTAACGCCCTGATAGCCCTAGTTGTTGTGATATTGTTGGTTTTAGTTGGAGCGGCTTTTTACATAGTCACTCAGCCCCCCGCGACAACTACTCCAACAGCTACCGCAACTACCCCTACGACAACGCCGGCAACAACGCCCACCACATCGTCTGAGACAACTACTCCAGCTGTAACGGAAGCTAAGAAGACGATACTCAGGGTCGCTCAAGCTTGGCCATGCTATATAGACCCCGCTGTAGGTTCTGATTACGTTAGCTCAACAGCGATAACGAACCTATATGACCCACTCATATGGCCGGGGACTGATGGAAGTCCGAGGCCTTGGGTAGCAACCAATTGGACCGTATCGAATGATGGGCTCACCTGGACATTCCAGATAAGGAAGGGAATAAAGTTCCACTCCGGAAGGGAGCTAACAGCCAAAGATGTTGCTTTCAGCATGCAGAGGCTCATGACGATAGGCCAGGGATACGCTTACTTATTCACACCCTATGTAGAGGATATAAAGGTCTTAGATAATTATACAGTCCAATTCAAGTTGAAGAAGCCCTTCGGTCCGTTCCTAACGGCTCTAGCGAGGCTATACATAGTGGATAGCGAGGAAGTGAAGGCTCATATAAAGAAGCCAGGCCCCTACGGGGATTATGGGGACTTCGCGACTGAATGGCTCCTCACTCATGATGCTGGATCAGGCCCCTACAAGGTTAAGGAGGTCGTCCTGGAGCAGTACGTATTGCTTGAGAAGTTCCCAGATTACTGGGGGCCCATGATGCCCCACTCTCCAGATGAGATAAAGTTCATCGGGCTGACGGAGGCGACCACAACAAAGGCGATGATGGCGAACAATGAGCTTGAGATATCCTCCCAATGGTTGCCAGAGGAGGCTTATCAGGATCTCTCAAAGATGCCCGGCATAAAGATAGCGAAGATACCGGAGATAAGTGTGTTCTATCTGATGCTCAATACTAAGAAGCCTCCTCTCGATGATGTTCACGTGAGGAGGGCCCTCGCGTATGCATTCGATTATAATACTGTTGTTAATGACATATTCCCAGGCTCTCCGCTCGTGACAGGGCCCATACCTCCGAACTGCCCAGGCTATTGTCCGACTGAGGGTTATACTACGAATATAGATAAGGCGAAGGAGGAGCTCAAGAAGTCGAAGTACTACCCGGATATAGTGAACAATCCGGATAAGTATGAGATAGAGTATCATTGGATAGCTGAAGTCCCAGCTGAGGAGAAAGTCGCCATGCTCTTCGCTAGCAACGTGCAGCAGTTAGGGCTTAAGGTGAAGGTAGTCAAGGTCCCGTGGACGAAGGTAGTGGATGAGATGGCGAAGCTAGAGACCAGCCCTCACATAGTCTCTATCTTCGTGGCTGCTCACTATGCTGAAGCTGGATCCCTGCTAGAATCCAGGTATCACTCGAAGTCCGCGCCCACTTGGGAGCAGAACGAGTGGCTACTCAATGAGACGATAGATAAGATGATAGAGGATGCCCTATCGACGATCGATATGAAGGAGAGGTTCAGGAAATACTGCGAGATACAGAAGATAGTCGTTGACCAGGCTTATAGCTTGAACCTATTCCAGCAGGTGATGAAGTTCGCATATCACGCTGATTACGTTAAGTGGCCTCAGGGAGAGGGCAGAGATATAAACCCAGTCATGGGATACAACATCGATGGGAGGACTATAGAGGTCCTTCCCAAATCCTAATCCTTTTTTTAACTTTATAATCCTCCTGTTATTCTCAAATTAGCCCTGCTCCTCAGTTAAAGCTCGCGGATGTGAAGAAATAGATCTAAGAGAATGTTCTGAGAGCTCTACGACCTCATTTCTCCCTGAGGCTCCTCGCATCGATTAGCTCCAGTTAAATTGCCTCCCCGCTCATATCCAAACTTCTTTCCATCTTCCTCCATTAATATTGTCATTCATCCGAAAAAATTATATTTATATGGGAACTCCATCAATAAGCTAGGTGATTCTATGGACCCCTTGGAGGCGAGGAGCAAGTACGTTATGAAGGGGGTTGCCCTCTACCATCCCGTGACTATAGAGAGGGGAGCGAATGCGAAGCTATACGATGTCAACGGGAAGGAATACATAGATTTCACGAGCGGAATAGGAGTAGCTAACTTGGGGCATGCCAATCCAGAGCTGATAAAGGCGGCTGAGGAGCAGCTCAAAAAGTTATGGCACATGTGCTTCATGGTCGTCAATTACAAGCCTTACGTCGAGTTAGCTGAAAGGCTGGCTAAGATAGCTCCCGGGAGCTCTGAGAAGATGGTATTGCTTCAGAACAGCGGATCAGAGGCCATAGAGAACGCGATAAAGGTGGCGAAGCAAGTGACTGGGAGGCCTTATGTAGTGGCCTATGAGAACTCCTTCCACGGCAGGGGCACTTACGGTTACGCCCTAGCATCTACGGGAAAGTATAAGCCTTATAAGACGGGATTCGATCCATTGATCCCAGGAGTGGAGCTCATCCCCTATCCTTACTGTTATAGATGCCCCTTCAAGCAGGAGTATCCTTCCTGCGGGCTAGCTTGCTTGGATTACGTGAAGAACTGGTTCTCGCACACCAGAGTCCCTCCGGAGAGGGTAGCTGCTTTCGTGATGGAGATGGTTCAGGGAGAGGGAGGCTTCGTAGTGGCTCCGAGGGATTACGTTAAGGAGCTCAAAACCTTCCTGGAGGCAAATTCAATCCTGCTGATAGATGATGAAGTCCAAGCTGGATGGGGAAGGACCGGGAAGATGTGGGCAGTCGAGCACTTCGGAATAGAGCCTGATATAATCGCTACAGCTAAAGCGATAGCCAACGGCCTCCCCCTATCCGCTGTTATAGGGAAGAGGGAGATAATGGAGAATACGAGCCCCGGGAGCTTCGGAGGTACTTATGGCGGCAATCCGGTGGCTTGCTCAGTCGCTATAAAAGTGGTGGAGATAATGCAGAGGGATAGGATACCGGAGAGAGCCGCGAAGCTTGGGGATATCATGAGGAAGAGGCTAGAGGAGATGTTTGAGAAGTACGAGTTGATAGGGGACGTCAGAGGGCTGGGGGCCATGCAAGCTATCGAGTTAGTCAGGGACAGGAGGAGTAAGGAGCCAGCGGCTGATGAGACGATGAGAGTGATAAATAAGGCGAGGGAGAAGGGCTTGCTCCTCCTGCGAGCGGGGGTCTATTTGAACGTGATAAGGCTCCATCCTCCCCTGACGATAGAGGAGGATAACTTGATGAGGGGCCTCGATATATTGGAGGAATCGATAAGGGAGGTGGTATCATGATATTGGAGCCGCCCAGATCTGATTACGGAGTTTTGAAGCTCTTCATAAACGGGAAGTGGGTCGAGTCATCGAGCAGAGAGTATGCGGAGGTCTACGATCCCGGGTTGGGCAAGGTGATAGCTAAAGTACCTATGGCGACCGAAGCTGAGGTAGATGAAGCTGTCGAAGCTGCTTACGAGGCCTTCAAATCCTGGAGCAAGCTCCCGGTCCCGGACAGGCTGCAGTACATATTCAAGATGAAGTACGCGATGGAGGAGAGGAAGGAGATAATAGCTAGGGCTAACACTCAGAACCACGGTAAAGTCATAAGGGAATCTAGAGGTGACTTGAGGAGATCCATAGAGAACGTTGAGGCAGCTATATCAGTCGCTTACACTTTAGCGAAGGGCGAGTATCAGCAGGAGATCGCCAAGGGAGTGGATGAAGTGCTCATAAGGGAGCCCCTGGGTGTCTTCGCTGTAGTCAGCCCTTACAACTTCCCGGTGATGATACCATTCTGGTTCATACCTTACGCCCTGGCCCTAGGGGATACTCTGGTGGTGAAGGTCAGCAGCACCACTCCCGTACCCATGGTGCTCGTCATGGAGGCCCTGGCCAGCGAGCTACCGCCGGGAGTCCTCAACGTAATATATAGCGACCATAAGGTGGGGGAGCACTTAGTGACTCATCCCCTGGTCGAGGGCACCGCATTCGTGGGGACGAGTAACGCTGCCCTCCGCCTCTACGAGCTCTCAGCCTCCAAGGGGAAGAGGTTCCTGGGAGGGGGGAGCGCAGCTAACTACGCTGTAGTGATGCCGGATGCCGATCTCGAGAGGACTGTCCATAGGAAGCCACCACCCGCAGATGGATGCTGTGGACTTCTTCACCGATAGGAAGGTAGGGATAGTGAGGTGGTTCTGAGTGTGCATAGAGCTCTCAGTCGGGAGCCCGTGGTTAGATACAGTGGATCAAGAGCACATCCCCCTGAGGATAAGCAATTCCTGTGATAGAGAGATCTTAGTCGAGTTAGAGGTGACCGGGCCTCAGGGGACCATTCAGAAGGTGAGCAGAAAGATCCCTGGGAACTCATCCCAGGAGCTGGATATAGTGATGGACATCTACCTGAAGAAGGTCGTGATAAAGGGGAGATGGAAGGATGAAGACTGGAAGGAGATACCTGAGGTGGAAGTGATCCTCAGGTAATTTTTTATATCTGAATCTTCATATCCTCTTTTATAACTTTCGCTACTATCATCGTTGAGGTCCGCTCTATCTCCTCTATCTTCATCATCTGCTCCACTATGCCCATGAGCTCATCCCTATTCGCGGCCCTAGATATCACTACGAAATCGGTATCCCCGAAGACGAAGTAGACCGCCATGACTCCGGGTATCTTTGAGATCTTCTCACCGACCGTCTCGTGATAACCCGGGCTGTATCTAGCCCTCACTAACGTCACTCCAATGAAACTCTTCCCCAATTTCTCAGGATTGAGCTTAGCGTAGCATCCCTCTATGAAGCCCATCTTCTCCAGCCTGGATATCCTGTAATGAACTGTCGACTTAGGTATATTCAGGGCTTCGGATATCTCAGCTATATTCTTCTTGCAGTCCTCCTGTAGGATCCTCAGTATAGCTAGGTCTATATCATCGAGCCTCTCCAAGATTACCCCCCGTTAGATGGAGCATTATATATTAAAATTTCGGGACTTTCGCACTCCCTACAATAAGATCCACTACATCTTACAGGGAATCCGAGAGGGCCATTTTCGAACAGTGTCCAAGATATTAGCGGGGATGCCCTCCTAAATTGGAAAAATGAGAGAGGATTAACTCATCACTGGGGAGCCCCCCAAATGAATAGCTCTCAACCCTTAGCCTTCGCACGAGCTTCATATTTCTTCAGTATCGCTACAGTTGAAACTGAAGCTATGAAGAGAGATATTATTCCCAGAACACCGAGGCCCCCGTATAACTCATTCTCAACACCTCTGAACTTAGTGGAGTAAGCAGCCAATCCCCAGAGAGCATTCAAGCCCCCATGCAGGGATACGGATGGGAGGATGCTTCCACTAGCCTCCGTGAGCTTCAGCATCGCTATGCTCGATGAGATGCAGAAGAGGATGAAGAGAGGTATTCCCGAGGCCCTGAGTAGCGGGTAATTATGGCCAAGAAGGGCTATCGCTGTTGAGTGCCAGAGGCCCCAGATCGTACCGACTAATAAGATGTTCTTCAATCCGAAATTACCACCCAGCTGCCTGAACAAGTAGCCCCTCCACCCTATCTCCTCCCCTAGGGCTGCGATAGAGTTTATCGTTAGGGCCGCTGGGTATGCTATTATCACTTGCATCATCAATATCACGCTAGCGAGTTCCTCCGTAACCCCGGAGCTGCTGGATATAAGCTGCAAGAGGCCATCTATATCTAGAAGGCCCATCGCATGAGCTAGCAGGAGGAATAAAGCTGAGCTGAAGTAAGCGTACAGAGGAGCGAGCAGGAAGTACTTGAGGGACCTCCAACTGAAGTTTATGTAGCTCTCTATAGCTCTCAAATTCTCCCTGGATACTATTAGAGCTACTATCGCCCCCAAAGTCGGTGTATACATCCTCAAAAATCCCCAGAGCGTTAAGAGAAGGCTGAGGAAGAGCTGATTCAACCCCTGGGAGTATGAGTAGAACGCTAAGTCCAGGAGGAAAGCTGAGCAGAAGGATACTAGCGAGAATGTTATGAGGCCCCTCATAAGTCATCGGGCATGGGAAACTCTTTAAACTTGCGTTTCGATTTGGCATGATGAAGCTGATAGGGAGAGTGGCAGATGGATCCTCAGATACCTCGGCTTCCGTCATCCTACTGAAGGACTTGGAGAGGGAAGTGAGGGCCGAGAGCTTAGTCCTGATAAAGAACGGGGGGAGCGATGTCCTCGGGATACTGAGGAGAGGGCTCGGCAGGAATGAGTTCCTGAGTAGATCGAGCTACAGGCCTGAAGTGGCGTATTTGAGGCATGGAGGGGAGCCTTCAGCAGCTAAAGAAGTTTATTCATTCGATATCATAATAATAGGGGAAGTGGTCGATGGGAAGGTGAGGGGGAACAGGAAGATAATAGCCCCTGGCTCCCCGGTCTATATCTTCGATGATGAGAACCCTCTTGAGCTCTTCATAGCAAAATCTGCGAAGAAATTGAGCTGGATGAGGGCTCATGTAGAGGGGAAGGATTGGCTCGTTCCTGCTGATGCTTTCTACATCCCATATCACGTCGGGGTCTTCGGGTCGACTGGCAGCGGGAAGTCCTACTTCACTAGGCACGTCCTTATACCTTTCTACGTCCAGAACGGTTACAGGGCTATAGTCTTAGATTGGAGCGGTGAGGATTACGCCCCTCACTTCGGGGGCATCAGCATGAGGGAGATAGCTTCTGATGAATCCTCAATCCTAGATTACATAAGCGGGATAACTGAGGGCTTCTACAGGAATGAAGCGATAAGGAGCGCTTTCGAGGAGTTCCTTCAGGGATGGGCTGAATTCGTTAGGGGGAGGAGTGAATCTGAACTATATGAGGAGCTCAAGAAATTCGTTCAGGAGAGCTTGAGGAAAATAAGCAGGGATGATTGGAGGAGATCCGCTGAAAGGGCTTTTCAGAGGGTATTCAGGAGGATAAGGCCTGAGGATCTATCGCCCTTCATGGGGGAGATCGGGGTCAGCGAGATAATAGATTCGGGCCAGGTAACGGTCATAGATATGTCCGGGTTCTCGAACGAAGCTAAGCTAAGCTTGTTCCTGAGCTTAGCTGAGGAGCTCAAGAGGAGGATGGTGAGGGGCCAGAGGATGGATATAGCCCTGATAATAGATGAGGCCCCTCAGTACTGCCCGTATAGGCCAGAGGGGATTCAGCTTAGGGCTACTGAGGAGATAAAGAATTTAGCTGCCCTCGGGAGGAAGCACCGCTTGAACATAACGCTCATAGCTCAGGGCATAGCTGGGGAGATAGGGATAAACGCTGCGATAAGGAGGAACTTGAACACGAATTTCTACGGGAGGCTCCACCCCTTGGATGCAGCTGGCGAGGGGGGAGCTAAGGAATGGCTTGGCCCATATGGAATAACTCCTGACTACCTCTTGACGCTCGAGGAGGGCAGATTTTACTTCTCAGGAGCTATGAACCCATCACCGGTCCCCCTTCTCATAACTTTCGAGGTGAGCTGATGGAAGTCGAGTGGCTCAGCTTACCCCACCCCCTCCTAGCTGCGTTCCTCGAGAGGGCGGAGGAGGAGGCCTCTCAGATCTCCTCTCTCATAGAGAAGCTAGCGAAAAGCGTGAATTCAGCTAAGAGCTTGATCTCAGGGTTGATAGAGCCCCTGGGGGAGGGGAAGGTCATTAGAGTGGGGGCCGTTGACGGATCTCGATCCCCAAAGCTGAGCGAGAGGATGGGGGCTAGGTACGGCCTCATAGCTGCGGGGGCCCTCATAATAGAGGGGAAGAGGAGGATAAGTGAGAAGTACATAGCCGGACAGTTCAAGAGGAAGCAAGCACTTTCAGAGGAGGTAAGCAAGTACTTCTTCGATCTCCTCTCTGTATACGCTGAGAGGAGGATAGCTCTCGAGATATTGGATGATGTCGATCTCCTATTCATAGACGGAAGTTTCTACAGTTTCGTCTATCCCGTCCTGAGGATGAGGAAGCAGGGGCTGTTCGGGGAGAGGGAGGAGGAAGTATTCAGGGAGGTATATGAGATGACCAGGGAGCTGAGCAGGAGTAAGAAGGTCATAGGAGTGATAAAGAGGAGTCACACTAGGGCGATAGGAGGATTCATAGCCTTGAACTCAATAGAGGAGCTTAAAGATCTCATAACGGTGATAGATAAGCTCATACTTTCAGCTATAATGCCTCCCAGGACTATCTTCAGGTACGAGAGGTTGATAGGGGATGAGAACGTGAGCGTCTACACTCAAGCTGCCTACTTGGCCAGCAAGAGCATGCTGGAGGATCTGATGGAGAGAGCAAGGGAGAAGGCTTATGAGCCATTCAGGAAGCTCGGCCTGGATTTGGATGATTTCAGATCATTGAGGAGGGCTCAAGTCAAGGCTCATGCTTCAACACCGGTGTGCGAGCTCGAGCACCCATCGATAGATTTGGAAGTAGGGGAAGATCTGTTCAGCGATGCCACCGGGCTCCCTGTGGCCATAGATCTCATAGACTCCTCCGTGAGCCTGAGCTCCAAGCTCACTGATGAGTACGTCAGCGAAGTGGAAGCCAGGGTCTTGGAGAGGCTGAAGGATAAGGAGATGGTCAGGTGGTTCTTCCACTTCCTGAACCCTCAGAAGATATTTTAAGGGTGGTAAAAAGCTATTAGAGTGCAATTTCTGAGTGAAGCCCAGTGTTTAGCTCCCTTCGGTATCAATAACGCTTCACCCTCACCAACGCGGAACGCCTTCCCCTCTACAGTTATCTCAGCGCTCCCCCTCTCCACGTAAGCCACCTCATCGGCCTCATGCGTGTGCTCGGGTATCGTATCCTCTCCCTCGGATTCCACCCTCACCACCCTTATATCGCCGCTCTCCAGTACCGGGATCCTCCTCATACGCCCCTGCTACATCGGAATATTATAAAATTTCGGAGATCAGAATACCCTCTTCATCAACCTCCTACCAGATGACCTCCAGATGGCGTAAGATATCATTACCCTCCCGTACATATCAGTGTTCTGGGTCACGAACGCTTGCGATATCAGGACCATCAACCCGCCCGTGAATACCATTGAAGCGGCGTTTATCAGGAAGAAGAGGTACGAGACGATGCCAGTAGCAGCTATTGCGACAGTTGAGAGTTTTGAGACAGTTATCAAGCTGATTAGACTTATTAAGGAATCGGCCAGGGTTCCTATAGCTGTTATATAAGCGAATTTTGATAGTTCCATCCCATCACCCTTTTATCTATCAGGGGGGAAGCGATCCCATGAATAGGATGGGAGCGGGGGAATGGGGCCTCCTCATAATCCTCTCAGTTCTATGGGGGGCCTCCTTCCTATTCATGGGGATACTGGTCAAGGAGCTCCCACCCCTAACTATATCGGCTTCCCGCCTCACCATAGCCTCCCTCCTCATAGGGATATTAGCTTCGAGGAGGCCCAAGGACCTCCCCTGGAGGGAGCTCCTCATCCTGGGAGTGCTTAACAACACGATACCGTATGCTCTCATCCTCTGGGGGCAGAGGTATGTGAGCAGCAGCGTTGCCTCTATAATAAACTCCACCTCACCCTTCTTCACATCTATCTTCGCTCACTTCCTGACAGATGATGAGAAGATAAATAAATTCAGTATGGTGGGAATTTCCCTAGGTTTCTCGGGTGTCCTGGCTATGGCCTGGGACTTGCAGGGCAGCTTGATAGGGGAGCTCGCTATAATAACTGCTGTCATATGCTACTCTTACGCCACTGTTTACGGGAGGAGGTTCTACTCCATGGGCCTCTCCCCTCTCGACATAGCTTTCGGACAGCTATCAACTGCCGCAGCTACCTCAATTCCACTAGCGATTTTGGAGAGACCATGGCTGGCTATGCCCTCGCAGAGGGCCTGGGCCTCTATAATAGGCATAAGCGTTTTCTCAACGGCCCTAGCTTACCTCATATTCTTCAGGATACTGGAGAGGGCTGGAGCTACGAATGCGAATCTGGTCACGCTACTGATACCAGTGACGGCCACTCTGCTTTGCACAGTTTTCCTGGGGGAGAGGCTGGAGCTCAGGCATATAGTGGGGATGTGTCTAATAATGACCGGGCTCCTCATAATGAACTTAAGAGGTGAGCTTTAATGTCCGCTAAGATGTACCTCGTTATCTCAGACGCCCACGCTAATTACGATGCCCTAGCTCGCGTCCTTGAGAGCTTGAGATATGAGAGCGTGATATTCCTGGGGGATTCCGTCGATTACGGTCCTCAGCCAGCTGAGACCCTGGACTTGCTCAAGGAAGTCGGGGCGATAATGCTGAAGGGGAACCACGATGCAGCGGCATCTCACGGTATAAGTTGCAGGTGCGCTGAGGAGCTGAGGCCCCTGAGCGAGTACACTAGGGAGAGAATCACTATGAATCTCCTCTCTAAGGAAGATCTGAAGTTCTTAGCTGATCTCCCTGAGAAAATTGAGCTTGAGATAGATGGGAGGAGGGTGTATGCTGTGCACGCCTCTCCTAAGAATCACTTATACGGTTACGTGATGTCCGATATGAGCGATGAGGAGCTCGAGTCTGAGCTCTACGATCTAGACCCAATGAGCCCCTTCCCCAGGAAATTGGATCACGATCTAGTACTACTGGGCCATACGCACAGGGCTATGATGAGGGAGCTCAGTAGCCTCATCCTGAACCCGGGCTCCGTGGGGCAGCCGAGGGATCGCGATCCCAGAGCTTCCTTCGCCCTCATAGGGGAGGAGATAAAGTTAGGGAGGATCGAATACGATGTGGAGAGTACAGTTAGGAAGATAAAGGATTTGAAACTGGAGAAATGGGCCGAGGAATCCCTGATAAGCATATTGAGGACCGGTTCCTTAGATAAGGTCTATCATGAATCCGAGCCCCAGGATGAGACCTGATATTATGTTAAGGTCGAAGGCCTCCTTATACTTCCCCCTCCTGGCCTCAGCGTTCTCGATCAGGAGGATAGCGCCGAATGCTATAAGGGAGGCCAGGGAGTAGGGACCCCTCACGGAGGGCAGCAAAGATAGGAAGGAGAGGATATGGCATGCCGAGGCTGAGTTAAGCGCGAAGGATTCCCCGAAGCATGAAGGAATTGATTTTATCCCGAACTTCCTGTCAAAATCCACGTCTTGCATCGAGTATATTATATCGAAGCCGGCCACCCATAGGGCTAGGGATATGGAGTAGCTCCAAGGTAGGCCCTTGAGACTGTTAGAGATAGCTATGAATCCTGCAAGGGGAGAGGCGCCTAGTACAGCTCCTAAGTGGAAGTGGGGGAAGCAGTGTATCCTCTTCGCGAAGGGATATGAGAGCTCAGCCAGGAGTATGGGGAAGGAGAGGAGGAAGCAGAGGAAGTTGAAGTAAAGGGCTGAGAGCACGAATAAAGCTGAGAACAAAGCTATTAGCATGGATACCTTTGATGGATCAGCTTCCCCAGTCACTAAGGGCCTGCTAGCTGTCCTCGGATTTAGCGCATCTATCTCCCTGTCCACTAGATCATTTGAGAGTATAGCCACGGATCTGGCTGAGAACAAAGCTACTCCCACCATGAGAGCGTCTAGAGGATCCCTGAGGCCAGCAGCTAAGGCTCCTACGTAAGCGAAGGGGAGGCTGAAGAGGGTGTGGGGTAACCTGAGCATCTCCAAGTAAGTCCTATATCCCAAACTCCCTCCACCTCTCATCAACTCTCCTAGCGACTTCGGGATCCGGCTCCACACTCTCGGGCCACTCCCTGCCCAGCTCCTCCCTGAGCTTCCTAGTGGCATCTATTATCATCTTGCTCCCCAGCCTCGGAGTTGAGCTAGCGTGATCTAGCTCATCTGTCACAGCGTTCTCTATTATCTGAACATCCCTCCTCGGATCCACTGTAGTAGCTATAGCGTATATCACCTCATTGATATCGTGGACGTTCACGTCCTCATCAACGACCACTACTATCTTAGTGAGGGAGAACTGGCCTATCCCGAGGAGCCCCATGGCTACGCTCCTCGCTTGGCCTGGGTACCGCTTCCTCATCGATATTATAGCTAGGCCGTGGAAGAGCCCGTACTCAGGTATGTTCATATCCACAAGCTCTGGGATTATCATCCTGGCCAGAGGGAGGAAGAGCCTCTCTATCCCCTTCCCTATGACGGAATCCTCCAGCCAGGGGTAGCCCACTACCGTCGCGTGGAATATCGGATCCTCTACCGTGTAAATAGCCCCAGCTCTGAACACGGGGAAGGGGGAGGGGGGAGTGTAGTAACCCATGTGATCCCCGAAGGGGCCCTCGAGCCTCATTTCATCCGAGACTTCGCCCTCTATAACTAGCTCAGCATCGGAGGGTATGAGCAGATCCGTGAGCTCCCCTCTGCTCACTTCAAAGGATCTTCCTGTTATAATGCCAGCGAAAACGTAGCTGTCTATCCCCTCGGGCACTGGAGCAACTGCAGTGAAAGCTAGAGCTGGATCGACGCCAACTGCGACAGCTACGGGCATTTTACCGCTGTGCTTCCTCATGTAAGCTGCCCCTCTCTTATGCACATGCCAGTGCATCCCGGTAGTTTTGCTGTCCATCAACTGCATCCTGTAGACCCCTAGATGGTGCACTCCGGTCTCAGGATCCTTAGTTATCACTATCGGGAAGGTGAAGAACCTCGAGGCATCCTTGGGCCATGTCCTTATAGCTGGTATCCTCTCGAGATCGACTCTATCCCACTTCCCCTTCTTCCAATCCGCACCGCTCAGCTTCGGGAGGTGCCTCCCCAGGGATATCACATCGCTTAGCATCCTCACTTTATCCGGGAGGCTGAGGGGAGGGGCCCTTATCATGCTCACTAACTTACTCCCCGCCTCCTCCGGATCGCAGTTGAGGGCTAGCTTCACCCTCTCAGCCTTCGAGAATATGTTGCCCACTAGCCTCCACCCATCGAAGCCATCTATGTTCTCGAAAAGTAAAGCGGGCCCTCCTCTAGCCACCCTCCTCAATATCTCAGCTATCTCCAGATCCACGCTAACCCTAGCTTTAACTCTCCTGAGCTCTCCAATTTCCTCCAGTTTATTCAGGAAATCCCTAAGGCCCATGATCGCTCACCATCCTCATCAACACATCCTTGAGCAAATTTATCCTCTCCTCCAACCCCATCCCCCTCATATTAAGCTCAGCCCCTATCTTAGAGGGCTTCGGCGTCATTACCACGCATCTATCTACTACAGTTAGCAAGTCCTCGAGTTGATGCGACACTATTATAGCTGAAATCCCCCTCTCCCTCAGAAGATCCGCTAGGGATGATCTCAGAGTCACCATAGTGCTGAAATCTAGGCCTGTGAATGGCTCGTCCATCAGTATTATCTCCGGCTCCAGGGCGAGGGCCCTAGCTATAGCGGCTTTCCTCCTAGTCCCGCCGCTAACCCTCCTAGGGAAGCTCCTGAGGTCCTCCTCACTTATCCCAAGCCTCCTAGCGTAATTCAACGCTTTCTCAATATCCCTCCTCCCAGCGTACTTCAGACCGAGGCATATATTCTCCATGAGCGTCTTCCAGGGCAGCAACCTGTCCTCCTGGAACACTATGCTCAAGCTACCATTCCTCCTGACTTCCCCCTCATAGTAGCCCTCCAATCCGGCCAATATCCTCAATAGGGTAGTTTTGCCGCATGAATTCGGGCCCACTATCCCCAGTATCTCCCCTCTCTCCAGCCTCAAACTTATATCAGCTAGCACTAGTTCGCTGAAGCCCTTCCTTATTCCAAGAGCCTCCAAGATCACTTCAGCCATGAGCTCGACCTCTCCTCAACTGGCATGAGCAGGAGCCTGTCCAGGGCGAGCACCAAAGCTATTAATATGAGGGACCACGCCAGGACTCCCGGAGCATCGGCTAAGTTGTAGGATCTCATTATCATATAGCCTATCCCACCGCTGGAGCCGAAGGCCTCAGCCACTACGCTTATCCTGAGAGAGAGGCCGAGGGCCACCCTGGAGGCAGCTATTATCATCGGGAGGGATCCCGGTATTATCACATCTAAGTACTCGTTAGCCGAGCTCCCTCCTAGGGATCTCACGGCCTCTATCAAGTTCTTATCGACTGAATCCAGGGCAGCTATTGTTGCTGAGAGTAGCTGCGGTAGGGAGACCGCTGAGGCCACTAGTATAGGGGGGAGGGGGCTGAGTATACCTATCGTAGATACCAAGACCAGGGACCATATCAGGGCCGATGTGCTATTGAATATCGAGCATATCCCCATCGAGAAGCCCCTGATGAACTCATTCCTGTGAGAGAGGAATCCTAAGGCTAGGGAGAGGAGCATAGAAAGAGAGAAACCGGCGAAACTATTGTAGAGAGTTATTACCGTGTGAAGGGCTATCAAATCAGGGTCCAAGCTCGCTATATATCTTAGAGTGGATAGAGGGGATGGGAGGAGTCCGGGAAGGGATATAGCTTCCCAAAGCAATAAGAGTAGGATGAAGGATGAGAGGGCCCCTATCTTGATCAACTTCAGCCCTCCCAGAAGGCCCTCCCCTTGAGCTCCTCTATCAATCCCTCGCTTATGTAACCGCCCGCTGAAGCCAGCTCCCAAGCCGCTATTATATCCTCCTTCGGGAGGCCCCTCACTATCTCGACCCTCCTCATCAGGACACTAATTTCCCCATCGCTCATATTGTACAACTTCTTGAGGGCCTCAGGAGCCCTTTTCCCCCATTCCGATGCAGCTCTCTCCCTCATCTCTATGAACTCCTTGGCTTCCGGCCTCCCCAGGAAGCTCGCTTTAGCTACCCAGACCAGCATAACAGGCTTCCTCCCCAAGTACCTCTCAGCTAATTTTATGAAGTCCACGTGCTTATAGCCCTTAGCTATGAGCTTGGAGGCTATCGGCTCCCAGCATACGATGGCATCTACGTCTTTTCTCTCCAGAGCCTGAACTAATTGAAGGGGAGGGGCATCAACTACTATTATATCCTTCTGGCTCAATCCAGAGAGGTTCAGATAAGCTAGGAACATAGCGTAAGTCCCGCTAGCTGTCGTAGCTCCCACTCTCTTCCCCTTCAGCTCCCTGATATCCTCGACACCTATTATAGCTTGGTTCTGGAGCATATCGGCAGCTATTACCTTGAGATCCTTATCCTTCTCAGCGAACTTAGCGTACATCTCAGCCGTTATCACAGCTACATCCACCTCGCCCCTAGAGAGGGCTTGAGATAGATCTAAGGGCTTATCGAACCTGACCACCTTCATCCAGTCAGCTTCCATTATATCGAGAGTACTTATCCCTCCCTGTATCGTCCCGACTACTACTTCCCTTCTCCCCTCCTTCGGGATGATTAAGTAAGCTGCTATGAGCAGCAGGGCTAGGATGAGGAGGTAGTGCCACTTCATAAGTTGAGCTACCATGGACCCGCAAAAAACTTTTCCATAAGGCAGCTGCTCATCACCGCTGAACTTTATGGGGGAGGAGGATCCGCTGGCCTATATCCCTCAAGATCCAGCGTCACGTACCTGAATCCCAGCCCCTTCAATCCCCTAACTATCGCATCTATTTTGGGAGGATCTAGAATGGAGGCCAGCTCATCCCTACTTACCTCTATCCTAGCTATGCCCCCGTGATCCCTCACCCTGAGGATCTTCACTCCAGTCAGCTCCCTGATCAACTTCTCAGCCCTCCATATCCTCATGAGCCTCTCCTCTGTTATCCTCTCCCCGAAAGGTATCCTAGTGGCTAAGCAGGATTGTGGAGCCTTCTCACTGACCGATAATCCTAGATTCCTAGCTATCTCTCTTATCTCCTCCTTCCTGAAGCCTAATTCAGCCCAGGGACTTCTTATCCCTAACTCCCTCAGGGCCCCGATCCCGGGCCTCCAGCTGTCTGATGCGTTAGTCCCATCGAATATCTCCCTAACCCCCAGCTCCTCCGCCAGCTCTCTAATCCTCCTGAACATAGCCTTCTTGCAGTGATAACATCTATCTGGCCCGTTCCTGGCAACTTCCTCCTTCAGCAAGCTCACCTCTATCAAGATGTGCCTTATCCCTATCTCCTCGGCCACTCTCCTAGCTCCCTCTATCTCCTCCTCGGGCTGGAGCTCGGAAGCCACTGTCACAGCTATCGCCTTGTCTCCGAGCAGTTTCTTGCATAAGGCAGCTAGAGTCGAGCTATCTAGCCCCCCTGAGAGGGCTATTATTACTCCATCCTTCCCCTTCTCCACTATTAGATCCTCAAGCTCCCCCATGTTCCCTCAACCTGTCCTCAACCAACCTCATCACCACCCTGAGGGGCTTCCCCGTCCTCTCGGCTATCTCCCTAATGTCCTCGTACTCAGGCTTCGCCCTCAAGCTGCCAGCTACCTTCACCCTGACCTCGAACTCTTGACCATCTATGGACACTTTAACGGGCACTATCTCCCTATTCAGGACGATCCTCTCGCATCCGTATACGCGAACCCCCAGGCTTCCGGTCTCCTCCATCATCACCCTAGCCAGATGCTCCGCATTACCCCTGTCAGCTATCGCCTTCAGTACCTGACCGGGCCTGCCCTTCTTAGCTATTATGGGGATTATGAAAGCATCCCTCGCCCCCTCCTTCATGAGCTTATCTAAAGCGTAACCCAGCACCTCCCCGGGCACATCGTCGACATTCGTCTCTATTATGAGGACTTCCTCCCTCCTCGAATCCAGGGGCTCGCCTGAGACTATTCTGAGCACGTTTGGTATCTCCAGCTCCTTGCTCCCAGCACCGTATCCGACTCCAGATGGCCTCATCATCGGATAGAGCTCAGTAACGGAGTCTACTATGTTTACGAGTAGGGAAGCTCCCGTGGGTGTGGCTAGCTCCTCCCTCACTGGCCCCCCTGAGATCGGGAAGCCCTTGAGTATCTCCAGCGTGGCTGGAGCGGGGACTGGAAGCCTCCCGTGGGAGGTCTCCACGAAGCCCCCGCCCACCGCGAGGGGCGTGGAGTAAACAGTCGTATTGAATGCCTTCAGGTCATCGAGGGAGATACTGGAGAAGTTAGCTAGGGGGGAGATATCCGTAGATGAGGCTGAGAAGCTCCTCAAGATATTCGAGATAGCTGAGGTCGAGGGCCTAGCTCGGATAGACCTGGGGAGGGGGATCAGGAGGGGGGTCCCGGAGATAATAGTGGCTGAGGGGAAGAGCACAGATGAAGTAGTAAAGATAGCTAAGAGGATGCTCGATGAAGTGGGGAGGGCTATAATAAGTAGGGCGAGCGGAGATCTCATGAAGATCAACTTGCCCGGGGCTATAGTGGAAGTGCACGAGAGGGCGAGGATCGTAGTGCTGAAGAGGGAGGGGTTCAGGGTGGAGAGGACGGGGGGTAAAGTCGGTATACTGACAGCTGGAACTTCTGACATCCGGATCGCTGAGGAAGCTGGAGTTATAGCTGAGGAGATGGGCTGCGAGGTCCTGAGGGCTTATGATGTTGGAATAGCGGGGCTTCACAGGCTCTTCGAACCGCTGAAGGAGATGATAAGAGAGGATGTAGATGTGCTTATAGTGGTAGCGGGGAGGGAAGGGGCTCTAGCGTCCTTAGTCGCGGGGCTAGTTGATATCCCCGTCATAGCAGTCCCATCCTCAAGTGGCTACGGTTTCGGGGGCAGGGGGTTGAGCGCGCTCATGTCGATGCTCCAGTCCTGCCCACTGGGGCTCGCTGTAGTCAACATAGATGGAGGCGTCCCCGCGGGAGTAGTAGCATCTCTAATAGCCAACAGAGTCGCTAAGTACAGGAGGAGGGAGAAAATTTGAAATCCGATCAATGCCTTCGATCCTCTTTTCATTGAGAAGGGGGGAAATAATCCTAGTATAAGACAAAAATCGATCAATTAGAGTGCTATCTTGAGCAAGAACCTCTAACTGTGACCTTAACCCCTCCCGATCTTCTCCTTCAATAAGTTTATCACGTCCGATTTTACCGATGATACCTCCTGATGGAGGAGCCTCAGGTCCTCCCTCAGCTCATCTATCCTCCTATTCATATCTCCCCTCAGTTCATCTACCTTTCTGTTCACTTCTCCCCTGAGCTCATCTATCCTCCTATTCATATCATCCCTGAGTCCATTTATCCTCTCATTCGTATCATCGATCCTCTTGTGGATCTCAGCTATCCTCTCATTCATCGATTCCCTGAGCTCATCTATCCTTTTATTGGTATCATCTATCCTCCTGTTAGTATCATCTATCCTCTTGTTCAGCGATTCATTCATGATATCCATCCTTTTGTTCATCTGATCTAGGAGGAGTATTATCACCTCAGTATCAGTGATCCTCTTACCCTCAGCAAGTTTCCTAGCTATCTTCTCTGAGAAAAGCTTCATGGCCTCTTCGAGCACGGATATCGTGAGGG
>Ga0078972_1001659_pt1 | contig 80973 bp, 80 predicted proteins | sample YelNatPaOPGAMG01_FD_67568 | JGI IMG/M metagenome (GOLD analysis project Ga0078972, IMG submission 67568) | Hot spring thermophilic microbial communities from Obsidian Pool, Yellowstone National Park, USA - OP-RAMG-01 (SPADES assembly) (version 2) | ecosystem: Environmental > Aquatic > Thermal...
TTTGGAGGAAGATAGGGACAGGATAGCAGTCTTGAATATTGAGAAGAGGGCTCTTGAGCAGCTGGAGCCCATATCTGGGGGACCTCTGACCGCCCCGACTGCCCCGCAGATGACAGATGTAGCCCCGAACAGATGCGGGGAACCGAACCGCCCTTTCAGGGCGGGGAGGAGGTCAGGTGGCGTATGGAATTCACAAAGGACGGAGGCAAAAACATTACTTGAAGAAACGGCGTCAAAGTTCAGAGATCAGAAGTTCTTGGCGTATTCGGCTATGGCGATTTGGAAACTTGGTGGAGAAGTATCTTGGATTCTTGAAAGAATCTCTAAAGTGCAAATTTACGATGGGAAAGATTTCGTGGAACTCGATGGAAGAGGCTTGAGGGAACTCATTGAGAGAGAACTTTTTTATCCCTGACGAGAGATTGGAATTGTGAGATGGACAATACTAGCGTTGGCAATCTTGTTTCTTGCAATCTTCGCACTGAGCCTTAACGCAACGCACTATGGAGCAGTAGTTTTGATAGGGCCTATACCCATAGCTGTTGCCTCAGATGTCGCGATAGCCACTTTCCTCATCCTTTTAACATTTGCAATTCTCGTGTTGCTCCTCCTTTTCAGTTTTCTTTCGAAATTTCCCGAAGCAGAAGAGGTAAAAATTGAACCGAAAACTGAGAAGAAATTTGGGGGAATTGTATTGATCGGACCCTTGCCAATCATATTCGGGGAGGCGAGAATGGCAATAATAGCGAGTATTTTGGCCATCATTCTCATGATCCTCGCCTTTGTGCTATTTCTTGGGTGGTTGGGATGATTGAAAGGAAAATATTTTATTTCGAAAAACCCGGACCGCAAAATACCGAGATAACCCTCAAACTTGCCTTTGAAAGGGCGCGAGAACTCGGAATAAAATACGTTGTTGTTGCATCATCGTATGGTGAAACTGCCAAGAAGGCGTTGGAGTTCTTGAACGGAGACATTAAGCTTGTTGTTGTGACATATCACACCGGTTTCATCGAGGAAGGCAAGAATACGATGGACGCAGAAACCGAGCACTTTTTGAGGAGCAGAGGTGTGACAATTGTAAGACAGTCCCACGTTCTTTCAGGAATTGAAAGGAGTATAAGCAGAAAACTCGGAGGTGTAAGCAGGGTTGAGGCTATAGCCGAAGCCCTTAGATCTCTGTTTGGGCATGGATTAAAGGTTTGCGTTGAAATAGCGATAATGGCGGCCGACAGTGGCGCAATTCCAATAACCGAAGTAATTTCAATTGGAGGTAGGGCGAGAGGGGCGGATACCGCAGTTGTGATCCGTCCGGCCCATATGAACAACTTCTTCGATGCTCAAATAAAGGAGATAATCTGTATGCCTAGGGAAAAACGCTAGTCGTAGTCGTAAATTTTCATCTCCTCTTCTACCACTTCTTCATATCCAAGTCTTTGCTTTATTACGATATAGGCCATTTCCGGGGGTATTGCACCTATTTCCGTTATTATGACATCGATGTAGTCTCTAGGAGTAACATCAAATGCCGGATTTCTTGCTTTTATTCCTAAGCTGAGCAGATCTTTGGGTAAAACCTCTTCTTCAGCCCTTTCTTCGATCAATACCAGTTCTCCAGCCAGAGTTCTGGGACTGAATTTGTATGTTTCGGCAGCAACAACAAAGGGTACTCTCGCTTCCTTTGCACAAAGGGCAATCTGTGAGGTACCTATTTTGTTTATAAGGGCACCATTTGCGGTTATCGTATCCGCTCCGACTATTACCATGTCTACTTCCTTCATGAAAAATCTCACCGCTGAATCGACGATAACGGTGACGTCGATTCCGCATTCTTTTAGTTGTCTAGCCGTAATGTGCCCCTGCCATCTCGGTCGCGACTCAGTTGCGAAGACTTTTATGTTCTTTCCCGTTTCATGCGCTTTTTTTATAACAGCGATCGCTGTTGAGGAATTGCAATGCGTTAGCAGAGTATATCCATCTTTTATCCTTTTTTCTCCAATCTCAGCAATTCTTCTCTGTGCACTCTCGACCCAGCTTATAAACTCTTCAGCCCTTTTTATTAGGTTCTCCCTTTTCTCTTCAACGTTTTTTCCTTTATATCTCATTATGTAATTTATCGCGTTGTAAAGGCTCACAGCAGTTGGACGAGTGTTTAGCAGAATCTGAGCAGCTCTCTTCATCTCTTCATCGAAATTATCTCCTACCCTTGTAGCATAATCTTTAAGAACTTCGGCTGCAAATTTGGCAATTCTTGACGCTCCCCGAATTTCCATCGATCTTATTTTCTCAGCAGCCGCTGTAATGTCCATAGAAAATTCCCCCCGCAATCCCTTAAATATCTTTGCAAACTCTTAATATGGAAAAGATCTGCATAGTACACTACGGAGAAATCGGAATCAAGGGAAAAAACAGAGATTTCTTTGAAAGAAAACTAGTCGAAAACATAAGGAGATTTGCAAAGGCGAAGAGAAGATATGGATGGATAGAAGTTGAATACAGAGATGGAATCGAGGAGAGACTCAAGAAAGTTCCCGGAATAAGATACTTTGGTATCGGATACAAAACTGAACTCGAAATCGAAGCAATTAAGGATGCAACGTTGAGAACACTTCCCGAAAAATTCGAAACTTTCAAGATTTCTGCTTCCAGAAGGAACAAGAAATTTCCTTTGAACTCTATAGAGGTTAACAGAGTCATTGGAAGTTTTGTGGTCGAAAAAACCGGAAAAAAAGTGGATTTGGAAAATCCGGATGTTACTGTTTGGATTGAAATAGGAAACGAGGCTTTGGTTTACTCACAGAGATTGGAGGGAATTGGCGGTCTTCCGGTAGGAACTGCAGGGAAAGTTGTATCTCTAGTTTCGGGCGGAATTGACAGTCCGGTAGCGAGTTTTTTGGCAATGAAAAGAGGTTGTGAGGTTGTTCTGGTGCATTTCTTCAATAAAACCCTCCATTCCGAAAATGTCAGGAGGAAGATTCATATGATTGCCGAAAGACTTGCAGAGTACCAGGGTTCAATTAAGCTTTACATGGTACCTTTCGAGGAAGTTCAGCTCGAAATAATCCGTATAGTTCCAGCAAAGCTTAGAATGGTCGTTTACAGAAGGAGCATGATGAGAATGGCAAATGCAATTGCCGAGAAAGAGGAAGCGAAGGCCATAGTTACGGGAGACAACATTTCGCAGGTTGCAAGTCAGACGTTGGAAAATCTAAACGTTATATACTCTGCCTCGAAACTCGCGGTTCTCCCGCCCCTGCTCGGATTTGATAAGGAAGAGATAATCGCAATAGCGAAAAAGATAGGAACCTATGAAATCTCAATTCTTCCTTATGAGGACTGTTGCTCCTTAATGGTGGCGAAGCATCCCGAGACTAAAGCCAAACTTGAGATTGTCAAGGAATTTGAAGAATTTGAGGATTTAGAAAAAAATGCAGTAGAAAAGGCAGAGGTTTTTGAATTTCATTCATAAACTTTTTCCCATTCCTTGTACCAGTCCATTGCGTCTTTTTCGCAGTCTCTGTCTTTCGATGGTAGACCCATTAGCTTGTAAGTTTCATGCTGAATTAGCACCTTCATGATTTCGTTGCTCCCTGTCCATATCGGTGCCAATCTGGCATCCCTGAGCATTCTTTCGATTGGATATACTTGAGTGTAGCCGATACCACCCATTATCTGCATCGCTTTGTTCACAACATCCCAGAGGACCTCTGTTGCGAATAGTTTTGCCTCGCTAACAAGTCTTCTTGGATCTTGGTTGAATTTACCGGCATCGTACAAATCAACGGCTTTTGCAGCATTATAAACCAGAGCTCTTGCAGCATCTATCATCGTAACGGCTTCGGCCACCATAAAATTGACCCCCTGAAATTCCCTTATCTTTCTTCCAAATGCCTTGCGTTTGTCGGAATATTTGATGGCTATCTCTATGGCGGCCCTTGCACCACCTACTGCGCCGGCCGCAGAAGTCAACCTTTCAGGAATCATCATCCTATTGAAAATCTCCCTGGCTCCATTGACTTCGCCTAGAACGTACTCTTTTGGAACTTCGAGATCTCTGAAAACTATTCTTGCCGTGCCCATTCCCCGAAAGCCAAGCAAATTGTAAACTTCTTCAACCTCAACACCCATTTCTCTTTCCACTATAAATGCCGTCAAAGCCCTATGACTCGGAGCATTTGGGTCAGTTCTTGCATAGATTAGATAAAAATCTGCAACCTTCCCACCAGCTATGAATCTCTTCGAACCGTTGAGAACCCAAACGTTTCCTTTTTTCTCAGCCTTAGTAGTTGTTCCAAAAAAGTCACTCCCCCCTCGGGGTTCAGTTAAACCTTCTGCCGATATTTTTCTACCCTTTATTATTGGTTTTAGAAACTCCTCCTTTTGCCAATCGTTTCCAAATCTATACAAAGCCTCGCCGACTATGCTTACCATTGAATACGCGCATCCAAGCCCTAGGCCAAGGATTCCGATTTCTTCGAGCGCAACACTTTCCGCAGACCATGTCAATCCCCTGCCTCCGTATTCTTCTGGAAATCTGAGACCAAGTAATCTCTTTTCAGCACAATTTCTTACGAATTCGAATGGATAGTCTATTTCATTTCTGTCCATTTTTCTGAGCAATTCCGGATCAACGCTGGCGACGAAGCTCTTAACCTCTTCTCTCAACCTCGCCTCCTCCTCCGTTAGAAGGCAGTCGTTTTCAAGCATTTCAGCATCACCGATTTTTAGTTTAATTTGAGCTCTAAAAAAATTTCGCTACCCATAGAAGGCTCAGACTCCTCAATGCTGCTTTAAAAGATGAGAGGATGAGATAGCTATCCTGAATACAGAAAAAAGGGCTTTGGAGAAGTTAGGCTGTATTGGAACATCTCTTGCTCAGTTAAGGTTAAAATCTGATCCTGATCTCTCTCTTTATGCGATCGGCAGAGATATCTCCAGAGATGGATGGGAAAAAAGTAACGGTCTTCGGTTGGGTTCATGAGGTCAGAGATCTTGGAGGACTTGTTTTCATAGTTCTCAGGGACAGAGAGGGTTTTATTCAAGTTACGCTCCCTAAAAAAATTATCGATCCAGAAACATTCAAGAAAGCGAAGAAAATCAGCAGGGAAAGTGTTTTGAGAGTTGAAGGAACTGTAAAGAAGGAAGAGAAGGCACCCAATGGATTTGAGATAATCCCTGAAGTGATCGAGGTTCTTAATGAGAGTCAGGCTCCACTACCCTTGGAAGTTACGGAGAAAGTACCTGCAGATCTGGATACTAGGCTTGAAAACAGATTCATGGATCTAAGAAGACCAAAAATCTTTGCGATATTCAAAATAAAGTCAGAGATAACAAAAAGTATTAGAGATTTTTTAAACAGGGAAGGATTCATAGAGGTTCAGACACCGAAAATAGTCTCTACGGCAACGGAAGGGGGTACGGAACTTTTTCCGGTTAGCTACTTTGAAAGAGAAGCTTTTTTGAATCAGAGTCCTCAACTTTACAAGCAGATTTTGATGTCAGCAGGATTCGAAAAGGTTTTTGAAATAGGGCCGATTTTCAGGGCCGAGGAACACAACACAACGAGACATTTAAACGAGGCAACTTCGGTGGATATAGAGGTGAGCTTCGCCGATCACGAAGATGTCATGAAAATTCTGGAAAGATTAATTGCTAAAGTTTATTGTGACGTTTTAGAGAACTGTGAGAAGCAATTGGAAATTTTGGACGTAAAGCTTGAAGTTCCGGAAATTCCATTTGAAAGAATAACTTACGATGAAGCGCTTGAAATGCTTGGTGACCAGATACCTTGGGGTGAGGATCTGGACTTGCAGGCTTTGAAGACGATAGGGGGCAAGATTGAGAGTCATTACTTCATAACAAACTGGCCGATAAAAATTAAGCCCTTCTACGTGATGGCGTTGAATGAAAAACTTAGCAAGAGTTTCGATCTTATGCATGGTTATATAGAGCTTGCAAGCGGTGCGCAAAGAGAGCACAGGTATGAAAAGCTTGTAGAGAACATAAAATCCAAGGGGCTGCATCCAGAGAGTTTTGAGTTCTATCTCAAGGCTTTTCGCTACGGAATGCCACCGCATTCTGGCTGGGGGCTTGGGCTTGAAAGATTGGTGATGTCCATGCTGAACTTGAACAACATTAGGGAAGCAATGTTATTCCCAAGGGACAGAACCAGACTCGTGCCATAATTCAATTTTGCAAGAAAAAAATAAATAGATTGAAGTTTAAATTTCTTGAGAATGCTTGAGAGATATAGAATACTTAGAAATTTTGCAAAGGCAGAGGTAAAGGAAGAGGTAACATTTCAGAATGTGGTTAGCGAGTATTATGTCGCCGAACCCTTCATAAAGGTTGTCATCTACGAGGACCCGGAAAAGAGAAGGCTGGTATACCATGTTGTGGAACCTTCTTTGAGCATAGAAGAACTTCAGATAATTTCTTCGATTATCGGCGATTTAAGAAGGATCTTATCGCTGCAGGATCTATCTCAGGATTTAGAAGAGCGGGCCAAAAACTTAGTCAGGACGGTTGAGAAGTTATTAAAAGAGTTTGGAATGGAATTGGACCAGGATTTTTACACGAGAATGCTTTATTACCTCTTTAGAGAGTTCTTCGGTTTCGGTCCAATTGAAGCCTTCATGCTCGATCCGAACATCGAAGACATATCCTGTGATGGATACAATGTTCCCATTTTCGTTTATCACAGAGAATGGGGATATCTTGAGACAAATATAAGGCTTCAAAAGTCTTTTTTAGACAGATTTGTCGTTCTGCTTGCCCAGAGATGTGGCAAACATCTCTCGATTGCAAATCCCATCATTGACGCAACCTTACCGGATGGTAGCAGGTTGCAGGCAACCTTTGGAACCGAAATAACGCCGAGAGGTTCGAGTTTTGCAATAAGAAAATTCGCAGCAGAACCTTTGACACCCTTGGATCTTATAAGATCTGGAACCGTTCCAGTCGAGCTTATGGCCTATATTTGGCTTGCGGTAGAGCATAAGCTTTCGATTATGGTTGTTGGAGAAACTGCAAGCGGAAAAACAACGACACTAAATGCAATTCTAATGTTTGTTCCTCCGGATGCGAAAGTTGTTTCCATAGAAGACACGAGGGAAATAAAGTTGTATCACGAAAACTGGCTAGCGCAAGTTACGAGAATTGGTATAGGAGAACAGCAAATAGAAATGTATGACCTTCTAAAAGCAACCCTGAGGCAAAGGCCTGACTACATAGTTGTTGGGGAGGTTAGGGGCAAGGAAGCCATGACACTTTTCCAAGCCATGTCGACGGGTCATGCAAGCTACGCGACCTTTCATGCCGGAGACGTAAACCAGATGATTTACAGACTTGAAAACGAGCCGTTGAATGTACCGAGGAGTATGATACAGTTCTTGGACATCGTTTTAGTTCAAGGTATGTATCTTGTGCAGGGAAAGAGAATTAGGCGAACAAAGGAAGTGAACGAAATACTTGGAATAGATCCCGCGGATAAAAACATTCTCGTGAACCAATTCATTAAATGGGAGCCTAAAAGTGATACCCATGTTCAGATTGGTACACCAAAGAAGCTTGAAAAAATAGCATTGGTTAGGGGGGATGAAGTTTTTGAGGAGTTAGAGAGGAGAAAGAAATACCTTGAGTGGATGGTTAGAAAGGATATCAGAGATTATAGAGAGTTTACAAAGCTTGTGCATACTTACTATTACAATCCCGAGCTGGCCCTTTCGGGAATATGACCCCGATGAAATTTAAGAGTTACTTTAGGAAAAAATTCGAGAATAGACCGGATAAATACAGAGAGCTGAAAAAAGCTTTAGAAGCTTCCAGGCTTAGGATAACTCTGCCAGAACTTTTGGCAGCGGCTTTGTTTTATCCATTGATTTTGATGTTTCTTGTCTGGCCTCTCTGCTTTTTGCTTTTAGGCCATCTATTTCACGGTATTGAGTCGGTGAGGTATCTGGGTTTTGAAGTTGAGTTCTGGAAAATTCGCATCGCAATTTCGACTTTGATTTCCATCTTGGTCTTCACCATAGCCCGTTATTCAATTTTGACTTATCCCTATTACTTATCAAATTTTCGAAAAGGCCGAATAGATTCAGCCTTGCCGCATGCTGTTAACATGATGCTCGGCATGATGAAGGGAAATGTACCGTTAATTTCGGCCTTTAAATACATTTCGGAGAATAAGGCTTTGTTCGGAGAGGTAAGCGTCGAGTTTGAAAGAATATCCGTTCTTGCTGAATTCGGGGATCTTGAAAGCGCCATGAAATATGTTGCCGAGACAACTCCTTCCGAAAAGCTGAGGGTCTTTCTTGAAAACCTCATCGAGGTTTACCGTGGTAGCGGAAATGTTTTGAACTACCTTAAGGCAAAATCTGAACAGTTCTTTATGGAAAAGGAAAAGAGTTACATTCTTTTTATCGAAACGCTCCAGATTCTTGCCGAAATATACCTGGCTTTGTTCATTGTTGCCCCCCTTTTCCTGCTGATCGTTTTAACTGTCATGAACATGCTCGGAAGCAACACCTTGAATCTTTATCGCGTCATAATTTTCACTTTAATTCCGTTGGGCTCCTTTATACTCTTCCTGATTGCTCAATCTTCGGCTTTAGGAGAAAACAGGGAGCTGGGCAAGGTGCTCAGGGAATTTGAGCTTTTTTTCGCTCCTTTATCGAAAAGAAAAGCTGGAATTAGATTCAACAAATTTAGGAAGATTTACGGCTCACTTAAGAAGTTTTTGCTTTATCCGATCTATGAAGCACCCTATGTTTTGGGGCTCAAACACATTGCGATCTACTTCCTGACTCCTGGGATCGTTTTCTTTGCAGCCTTTTTCGGGAAGATGGAATTTGACTATCTCGTATTTTCATCGATGTTGGCGATCGGCATTCCTGCGATTTTGTTTATAGAATACAGGGAGAGATTGATAAGAAGGGCGGAAAAAGAGCTTCCAGACTTCTTGAAACAGCTGGCTTCACTTAACGAAGCGGGGCTAAACATAGTGGAAGCTTTAAGAAACGTCGGCGAATGTGAGACGAGTGTTGTTAGCAGGGAGATTAAGATTGTTAAAAGGCGTGCGGAATGGGGAGAAGTTATTGCACATGCTTTTTTGAGGCTTGAGGAGAGGATTAGAAGCGGATTATTCCAGAAAGCTATTTCTACGCTCGTTAAAGCAATAGAAGCTTCTCCAAGCATCAAAGATGCTCTCTACGTGGCTTCGGTCTTCTCAGAACTCGAAGTGGAAATTAGGGAGAGAATAAGGGGGGCTATGAGCACGTATTTGATCGTAATTTACCTAGCGTTTGCAGTATTTCTTTACACTACTTATGTCCTCTTAAAGAATCTCCTGTCAGTTGTTTCAGGTCTAAACTCAAATCTGGTCTCCGTAAATATTTACGAAATTGAAAGCGTCTTTATGGAGACCTCTGTAGTTGTGGCTATCTTTTCCGGTTTGGCTGCGGGAATTATGGGCGAGGGAAGAATTGAGGCAGGATTGAAGCATTTGTTCGTACTATTGGTGATCACGTATGTATTCTTCAAATTCCTTATTTAAAACGAGAATTTCGGCGCATTTGCTTGATGCATTTGTCTCTGAAGGGGAGAAAGTCACCGTAGAAGGGTGGCTGACATTTTACGATGAAAAGGAAATGACTTGGAAACCCTTGGATGGTCTTTTAACTTTTTACTTAAATGGAAGGGAAATTGGGAAAGCAAAGGCACAATACGGGCTTTTTTCCTTTACTTTTCCATCACCATCAGTTGGTAAGCATAAAATCGAAATTAAATTTAAGGAAGAGGGATACGAGTCTAGCTACAAGTCTTTATTCTTTGAAGTTGTTGAGAAAAGAAAGAAAGAGAGGATATCAAGGGTTGCGAGACTAATCTTCCTTTTAATCCTATTCCTTTGTTTTGTCCTATTTTTGTCAATCTTTTTGTCTAAATTATTTTTACGCTCCTGAACCTTATTGCCGGCGTTAAGGTATTCTCAATCTGGACTCTCTCCGAACAATAACCTTGGATTTTGCTGAGCAACTCGAAGATGTTTCCGTAGATCATTGTACCTTTTATAGCCTTTTCTTCAAACTCGGCGTTTAAAGTTTCAACGCTGAAGTCACCACTGACAGAATTCGCTGTGTGCGCGCCTAGAAAGTTGTGTATGATCAGAGCTCTACTTTTGTCAACTCTTTCCTGCACTTCGATGATTAAGTTACTAGGCATGGGAACCGGAGGTGAATCGATGCTAATTCTCAATCCATTGCCGGTTAGGCCAAATTTTTCTGCGTTTTTCAAATCTGAATAAAAACAGAGAACTTTCCCATCTACTAGAACTTTCTTTCTTGCCATGACTCCCTCATCGTCGAAAGAATAGCTTGCAAAGCCGTAGGGTAGAGTGGGATCATCTAGGATCCTTATATTCCCCAGATCTGCTCCAATATGGAGTCTACTTCTTCCTCTTGCAACATTCTCGGCTGATAGAGATGGGTAGAGGGTATGGGAAAAGAGCTGATGTATCGCTTGTGGCATCAGGACGAGATCGTAGTAACCAGAATCAATTTTCTCAGCTTTTGCAGATTTCAGGGCAAGCTCTTCGGCATATGTTACAGTTTTTTCAATATCCAGTTCAATTTTCCTGCTTTGAGTCTGCGCAAATCCGCTTCCCCCGTTGAATACTGTTTCAACTGAAAAGAAGGAGAAAGTTCCCTTTTCTGTGAGTTCCGCTCCAGAAGAATTTCTCAATTCAACCTCTACGATCTCATGAGCTATGAGTGCATTGGCTATCCTAGCCTTTTCTATCGAGCTCGTAACAATTTCATATTCTTCTTTTATATAGTCGCTGCTTATATTTTCAAACCTTGCATCATATAGTCCGTCGACTTTTGCTGCTTTTTCGACGGGAAATTCTTTGAGCACCTCTTCAGAAATTTTAGCAACCTTTTTTGCAGATTCGATTGTCTTCTCCAAATCCCTACCGGCAGAAAATCCAACTCTGCCGTTCTCTATTACTCTAACCGCATAAGCCTTGTCTACAACTTTTTTAAGAATTTTTAGCTTTCCGGCCTCAATTTCTGCAGAATATCCAACGATTTTTTCGCTGAAAATCTCCCACTCCATTATTCCCCACCTACCTTTGCTCTGCAGAGAATTTCTGGACTACCGTCTGCAACGGGAACCGTTTGCGATGCTTTTCCGCAAAATCCGGGATCAAAATTGAGGTTTCTGCCAATCTTTATGTTGTTTAGGATTTCTAGATAACCCATCAGCCCCACGTCTCTTATCATCTCCGAAATCTCTCCGTTTTTTATTATATATCCATATTGAGCGCTGAAGTGGAAATAACCTGTTGCCGGATTTGTTTCACCGCCTTTTGAACCAATTAGATAGACACCATTTCTACAAAGCTCGAGAAGTTCATCAAACCTGTAATCCCCGGGCATCAGAAAGGTGTTGCTCATCCTAACTATCGGAAAATCAATCCCTTCACTTCTGGCATTCCCTGGCTTTCCTTTCAGTTTCTTTGCAGTCTCTCTGCTGTGGAGATAGCTCTTGAGAATTCCGTTTTCGACCAGTATTTTTCTTTCAGCCTTTACACCTTCATCATCGAATGGAAAGAAGCCGAACTCTTCTATTGTCGGATCATCAACTATTGTCACGTTTTTGCCAGCAATGGTCTCTCCTATTTTTCCGCTCAAAATGCTTGATCCCTGTAGCACGTGATCCGCTTCAGCTGCATGTCCAAAAGCTTCGTGTATGAATACCCCTGCAAGTTTGGAGTCCATTAGAACGTTCATCTCACCAGCAGGTGGCGATCGCGCATCAACGAGTTTTGGAAGGATCTCGTTTATCTCTTCTGTCAATTTGAAAACCTCCTTTAGTTTTTCAAAGCCTCCAACTTTCATCAGCCTTTTTGATAAAAACTGGAGCGTTTTTCCTTTTTCAATCGCAACAATCGAGATTCCAAGCCTCGGGACGGTGTACTCGACTTCACTTCCGTCGGAATCCCTGTAATAAAACTTTTTTATATTTTCCATGTAGCTTATCTTAGCACTTCTAACTTTCAGACTCTTGTGAAGATCCTTGAGCATGGCAATTTTTTCTTCGACATCCACATCCCATGGTGGGATCTTTGGTTTCATTTCGTATTTACCTCTGCTGGTAGATCTTTCGACTTCCGAATCTCCTCTTGCAACAACGTTTCTTTCAGCTTCCCTTAATCCCTCATCATCTTTTACATCTCCAATAAAAACCCCCCAGAATCCGTTTTTTAGCACTCTGAAGCATTTGGACTTGATATTTACAATCTTTGGTTTTTCAACTGCTCCATCTTCTAAAGTGATCGTAAAACTCGAAATATCGACTTCTCTAATATCGTAGAACATCAGTTACCACCAAGGATGCTTTCGGCAGCAATCAATCCCGTAACAGCGGCCCCTACAATTCCGCGGCTTATCCCAGCTCCGTCGCCAATTGCGTAAATGAAGGGTATGTTTGTTCTCATATGCTGGTCAACCTTCAATTTTAGTGAGTAGAACTTTACCTCTGGGGCGTAAAGTAGTGTTGAATCGTCAGCCACTCCAGGAATAACTTTGTCAAGCCTTTCTAGGGCATCTAGTATATCGTCTATAACCCTCCCGGGATATGCTAAACTTATGTCACCCGGAATTGCCGTTCTTAGGGTTGGTTGAACTAGGCGGTTATTTCTTATCCTGTTCTCGGTACTCCTCCTTCCTAGGCGGAGGTCTTTCAGCCTTTGGACAATCGGATTTCCACCTCCAAGTTTTGTGGTTATTCTTGCAAGATCCCTCCCCCACTCGTTTGGCTCTTCAAACGGCTCCGTGAATTCATAATGCCCAAGCAATGCAAAATTTGTGTTTCCTGTTTTTTCCTTGGACTTGCTGTGTCCATTTACGAGGCAGAAGTCGCCATAATCCTCTCTTATAACCCAACCTCCTGGGCATGTGCAAAAGGTTCTCATGTAATCATCGTGCCTTCTAGTAATCACCCTCAGTTTCGGATCGTATATAGTTGAAGTTATGTCGCTCATTATCGATGCAGGGACCTCAACTCTCACGCCCACATCTATTGCTTTTGCGTTCTCGGCCACTGCTATTCCGTATTTTTTAACCCATTCCTCAAGCCAGTTTGCTCCGGCTCTTCCTACGGCTATTATAAGATTTTCGTATTCGAATTCTGAGCCATCTGACGTTTTCACGGCTTTCTTTCTTGGGTCTATGTCTATCACAATTGTTTCGGTAGTTATTTTTACGTCTTTTTTCTTTAATTCATGCTCTATGCTCTTTATAACCTTTGGAAGTTCGTCGCTGCCTACATGCCTTTGTTTTAGGGGTACGAATTCTATACCGGCCGCATTTGCCATTTTTAGAAACTTGTTGATTCTCTCTTCATCTGTCCCGTAAATTTCTCCCTTTACACCATGTTTAAGGAAAATTTCGTCAACTTCGTTCATTTTTTCGATAAGGTATTTAGGATCTAGGAAATCAAAGTCACCACCAACTGAAAAACTTGAAGGGTACTTTGGATTAACGTAATTTAGTTTTCCATCCGAAAGCCCTCCAGCTCCTCCGACACCGCATGTTATATTACAAGGATCGCATTTCTTGCAAAAGCTCTCGGATAAATCACTTGGACACTTCCTTTTGTCTATTTCTCTTCCCATTTCGAATATTGCGACCTTCTTTTTTCCTGCGAGTTTATAGGCAGCAAAAAGCCCCCCTGGTCCAGCGCCGATTATTATGACATCGAATTTCATACCTCTAAAACTTTTGTCTGTCTGTCATTTAAGTTTTGTCTTTTAATTATAACTGAAAACTCGCCTTTTGTGGCGAGTGGCTCACAGTCTCTTTGCAACCCAGTTTCTCAGGCGAGGGAGTTTAGAAAGTTTTTTTAAAATTAAGTCAATCTTTTTATCGTGAAAGTAAAGGAGGCCCCAAAAACAGCGACTTCAGTAATAGTACGTTCTACAGCTACTGCGAGGGTCTCTCAATCGAAAAATCCCATGCTGGAGCTGATGAGAAGGATTTTCAGAAAGGAAGAAGTGGCTTTAAAGGCTGTCAAGTTTTTGAGCATAGTTGAGGAGAGACAGAAAAGCGGAAAACCTCTAAGGATTGAGGAATGGGAAACGGTTGCCCAGGAGCTAAAGATGGTAAGATCCTCTTTTTATTCAATGCGAAACAAGTTGCTTGCGGCTGGCCTAATAGCAATAAGAGACGGAGAATATACTCTATCGGGTGCGTTTAGCAAAGATCTAGTTGATATGGCAAGATGGTGGTGGGTTGCGGTTCTTGGATACGATCCCGAGAGCCTTTAGTTTAGTTTTGCGGAGAAGTCAGTTTTCTGATCCTCCTCTCTATTTCTTCGAGCATTACGGCATCGTTTAGAACGAGAGATCTTGCTTCCTCAAGTTTTTTGATATCTCTTTCCTCCTCTCCCCATTCCATCAGGAGTCTGGCGAGCCTCTTTTCAACCCCGGGTTGATCTTTTATTGTCTTGTATATCTCATAGGCTTTTGCATAATTTCCGAGACCCTCGAAAATTTCCGCTTTGATTAGCTTAGCAGACGGCACGTCGCGTATCTTCAGAGCCTCTTCTATTTTGCTTAAAGCAGCCTCCGGATTGCTTGTGGATATTTTTTTACCCCATTCCACGAGAATATAGGCTTTTGCTGTTAAAACCTCATCATAGCTGGGTAGCTGGTTTAGAATTCTGACAGCCCTAGCGTGATCTCCGCCGTCGGCTATTTCCATCGCGTGGAAGATCAGTTTTTTTACGTAATTTCTTAATCCTAAGTTCTGAAAGAAGTTGACAAGTTTCGATGCGCTTTCGTATTTTTTCATTGAAATTCTGCTCTCTATCGCTTCCTTGACTATTTCAAAGACGTCATATTCCACTCTTTTATCTTTGAAATCTCTTAGGTGAGAAAGGCTTCGAATGAATATGTTGATGCACTTATCCTCGTCTTCACCGTTCAGATACCTTCCAATACTTTCGGCAAGCTTGGCTGTGATGAAAATTGCGTGAATATTGTCTTTGATCAATACCAGATATTTCTCAGCATTTTCTGGATCCCCGAATAGTTTTTTTAATACCTCCAAAGCTATCGGGTCCTTTATCACTCCTCTGAATATTCTTTGTTCTCTCTCTGACAAGAACTTGCTCAAAGCATCAACATCTTTGTCCATGCGTAGAGTTGAATATAAAAATTAAAAAGCTTTTGTTTAAGAGGAATGAAATCCGGAGTCGAACCTTTCTAAGTTTAGTTGCACCTTCTTTGTAGCCGTTCTACTCTAGCATTAACTTTCATCCCTTCCCTCCTCTTTTCATGGGAGGGCTTTCGGGGTGAATGGAAGCTCCTGCATCCATCTGGTACCTGCGGAGCAGGTTCTTCACAGCTATGACATCCCTATCTTCCTCCAATCCGCATTCGGAGCATTTCATTTGCCTGTACCCCATTCAGGCTTATAACCCCTTGCTCTTAGCTCGATAAGTCTTTGTTTCTGCCTTACCCTAGCATAAATCGCGACCTCGCTTTCAGGATACCTGTATTTACCGCCGGGCGTTTTAATGTACTTGATCTTCCCCGAGTAAGCCCACTTCTTCACAGTTACGTAAGACACACCGAATATCTTGGCAACTTCACCGGTTGTGTAGAGCTTCTCTGGCATTCCATTTAAGGAAATTATGCAAGTAATAAACTAGAATGAAGCCGTTTCTATACTCCACAAACTCCGCAACCAAAGCATTTCTATTGGAATGCTGCAAACTTTGCGGAGAGGAAGAATCCACAACAATCGCCGCAACAGTTGCAGTTTACAACCGAAAGCCTGCCCTTCGGGCGTGGAGGAGGTCAGTTAACCTTGGATCGACTATTTTTGCTGTGTTTGGCCATGTATGGACCAAGCCTCTCTTCTCTATTCGGAAATCAAGTTTTTGCATAAGTAAATCGTAGCTTATGGAAATTAGTAAAAATTTGGAATATTTAAGGTTTTGCAATTAAAAAGCATAAAGCTTTTAACCATCCTTTGAAATTTCACTCCATGAAGGTGAATGGTGTAGAAGTGGAGGAAACTTTTGCTGAAGCTTTTGACATAAAAATTGCGCGAGTTTTGATTACGGCATACGACTACTATTGGGCTTGGGTAGCTGCGAATGAAGCAACCGGATTTGGAACGTCTGTTATCATGTGTCCGGCTGAGGCCGGTATTGAGAAGAAAGCCCTGCCGAGTGAAACTCCTGACGGTAGACCCGGTTACTATATACAGATCTGCCACATGAGCAAAAAAGGTCTAGAAGAGCAGCTTTTGGCGAGAATTGGACAATGTGTGCTGACAGCTCCGACCACTGCTGCTTTTAATGGATTGCCTGATGTTCAGGACAAATTTGATACAGGATTTAAGCTTAAATTCTTTGGAGATGGTTATGAGAGAGAAGTAGAGGTTGCAGGTAGGAAATGTTACGCAATACCAATGATGCAGGGTGAATTCATTGTAGAAAGCCATTTTGGCTATGTAAGTGGAATAGCCGGTGGAAACTTCTTCATTCTTGGCGAAAATCAACCTGCAGCATTAGCAGCTGCCAAGGCGGCTGTCGATGCGATTGCGGATGTTGAAGGCGTTATAACACCGTTCCCGGGTGGAATAGTGGCTTCCGGATCGAAGGTTGGTGCAAACAAGTACAAGTTCCTGAAAGCCTCGACGAATGAGAAGTTCTGTCCGACACTGAGGGATAAAGTGGAAGGTTCCCAAATCCCGCCCGGAGTAAAAGCGGTGTATGAAATAGTTATAAACGGTCTGAACGTAGAATACGTGAAGAAAGCGATGAAAGTTGGAATTCTTGCAGCCACAAAGATTCCTGGTGTTGTGAAGATCACAGCAGGAAACTATGGAGGAAAACTTGGAAAGCATCTTATATATCTGAAAGATCTATTCTAATTTTTTATGAAATTTATTCTGACAATATCTGCCCTAGATCCGACAGGTGGTGCAGGAGTTTCTGCAGATATAAAGGTTTCAAAGGTTTTGGGCTTTTTTCCGTGTTCAATAATAACTGCGTTAACAGTTCAAAGTAGTTCAAAGCTTTTTTCGGTTCACCCGGTTGATGCTGGAATAATAGAGAGGCAATTCGATACATTAATTTCAGATTTCGAATTTTCTGCTGTGAAAATAGGCGTAGTTCCAAAATTGGAGATGGCTAAGGTTATCTCGGATTATTTGGAAAAATTAAAATGTCCGAAAGTTCTCGATCCTGTTATTGAAGCAGGAGTTGGAGGGAAGCTCGGAGAAAAGGAGGCTTATGAGGTTTTGATGAAATCGGTTGAAGTTGTAACGCCCAATTATACTGAAGCTAGGTTATTTGGTATGTCATCCGATCCAGAGGAACTTGCGCTAGAAATTCACAGAAAATATGGGTGCAACGTCGTCATAACGGGCGGTGAACTGAAAGGGAGAGATGTGATTTGCGAAAAAGGGAAAATTTATTCCGTGGAAGCAGATCTTATTCAAGGTGATTTTCACGGTACAGGTTGCGTTTACAGCACGGCGCTAGCTTGCTATCTTGCTGAAAACGATTTTGAAAATGCTGTTAGAAAGGCGAGAATATTTGTTTTGGAGAGTGTTAAAAGAGGATTCAAGGTTAGACAAAGACTTTTTACTAACCCCTGACTCAATTTGCAATCACCAACAGTTTTTCAATCTTCTTCTATTCCAACTTTAAGTCCTGGGCCTTCAAAGACTTAGTATGGGAAGTTGAAATAGGTTGACTCATAACTAGGCATTGCGGCACTTTTTAAATGCTGGGAAATATTGGTTTGACTTTTTAAATAGCCAATAAATTGAACTTCAGTTGCAAAAATGCAATTAGCAATTGATATATCACTTTTCATTTTTCTTAAACTCATGGAATTGCTAAGGATTTTGAAAAACTGCGAAAAAAAGAAAGCGTTAGTCTTTGGCATTGGAGGAGGAGGCGACATTGTGAGCACAGTTCCAGTCTCAAATCTGCTAAGGCTCTTTGATTTTGAGGTGATCAGAGGAGGAGTTATTTGGGATAGACTTGTTGTGGATCCGGAACCCGGGCCTAGGAGCATAGAAGAACTCCTTAATATCGAAAAAATAGCAGAGACTCTTGCTTTAATAAAAGAAGAAACGAGAACTCACCAAGGAGTTAAGCCAAATCTTGCAAGGGCAGCTAAATTTTTTGGCAAAGTTCTCGGTTTGGATATAACCAAGGGAGTAAAGCAACTCCGTGAAGACTTAGAGGATTTTGCAGAAATGGAAGGGATAGGGCTGATCGTAGGAATTGATGCGGGGGGAGATGCCATATCTGTTGGCTATGAATCGGGAGTAAGAAGCCCTCTTGCAGATGCAATAAGCGTCGCAGTTCTGGGTTTACTTGACGGCATTGTGGCGGTTTCTGGCTTTGGTAGCGATGGGGAGCTCAAAGTAGAGGAACTGCTTTTGAATATGTCAGAATTATATAAAAATAAGGGTTTTTTAGGTTGCACTTCACTTAGCCAAAACGATTTTGAAGAAATGCTGAAAATCTGCGAAGAAGTTGTTACCGAGGCTAGCAGAATTCCGCTGCTAGCTTATCAGGGAGATTTTGGTATCAAAAAGATAAGAAAAGGTAGAACGGTCCTAATAACTCCTTTATCAGCGCTGATATTCTATTTCAGGGCAAAAAATGTTCTTGAACTGAATGAATGTGCTAGACTCGTGCTGAACTCAAAGAGCATCGAAGAGGCAAACGAAATCTTAAATAGAAATGGAATTATGACCGAACTCGACTATGAAAGGATGCTCAGAAAAGATCGTTGAGGTCTAGGATTTCCTCCTCAATGCTCTCTTCTATGCTCTCTTCTCTTTCCTCTGAAATTTCTACTTCCTCCTTCAGCCTCATCAGGGCTGATACTACCATTTCTTTGTACTCCTCGAGATTTGGATTGTATTTCTCTCTCGCAAGCCTTGCGAGTTCTGAATCTCCCTTCATCATTTCAATCCTTTTCATAGTAGCCTTTGCGGTTTCGAGGATCCAGTAATCCCTACTTTCGAAATCTGATAGGTTTATAGTTTCTGGTCTTATGAACGGAATAACTCTCCCGCCTCTCTCTAAGAGTCTCGCTTTTGCGGTTACGGCAACCGTTGATGGAATGTCAATTTCTGTCAACGAGACTTTGGCCTCGGGATCGAACTTGCCAACGAAACCCAAAAAAGAGCCCGTTGGATCTGCTATCCTTATTCTAAGTACTTCCGAATCCGGCTTAGTTTCTTCTTTTTCTATTAAAGCTCCGATGATGAATATTCTGTTGCATTTCAAACCAAGGGGAGTCAAAACGTATACGGGTTCTTTTTCAGCATTTCCCCCAAGCTTATATCTCGATGAATTGAATTCCTTGGCGAAAACCCTTCTCGCTACCTCTCTCCTTGTTCTCACAATGCTTTCACCTCTTCTAAAACCTTGTCAACTTCCTCTATGACTTTTGTTTTGAAAAATTCCGCCTTTTTTACATTTATCGTTCTGAACTTTAGATCGCCTGAGATTTTAAGATATCTTCCCAGTAGTTTCTTCTTCAGTTCAAGCAGAACAATTCCGCGATCTAGGTGTTCAAAAGCCATTTTCTTGGCAGTTCTTAGATCTAGCCCTGTCAACTCTTTTATACAGTTTTCTTCCATCTCTACATCGTAAGTTCTTTCCCCGTCATCTATAACTCCGCGAAGGCGCAGGACTTCGTTCCATTCGACCTTTCCGTGCTCTTTGCAAATCCCGGCTTCGATTACCTTACCACAGATTTTGCACACCTGAACGAGACCGCTGTTCTGGGAAATGGAGACGAGAGCACCTGTTATCTCTATCTCCCCCCAGTTCTCACTAACCTCAATATCTTCCTCTATTTCCCTAACTTCGCTTATGCTAGTTACTTTTATGCTTTTAATTCCGCCGAATTCGTCGACGAAAACTCTCTCGAAAATGTAGTTCTTTCCCTCTTCGACCTTCCTCTTTGCAGACTTAGCCCAGATAACGAATCTTGCAGTACCCGTTTCATCCCCTATTACTCCCCACTGCGCGATTGATTGACTAGTTGGTTCCCAGAGCTGGATTACCTTCGCCTTCACACTCACACCTTTTCCTGGCTCAAGATCTGCTATCTTTGTTAATGGGAATCTGAGGGCCTCTCTTGACAGATTCAGATCCCTTCTAAGTCCGTTTATTATTGTTCTTTTTGCCTCATCTTCCGGAACCTTAAACTCAAAGACGAGTAGCTTGAGCCTTTTTTCTATTTCACTCTTGGAAACGTTATAATCCTTGAATATTTCGTAAATTTCGTTCACGATGGATTGGATTTTTTCCATGTCCAAAGTTCTAGAAAACTTAAAAATCTTTTCTCCAATCTGTTTCCGATGGAGCTACTGCATCCGGATGAAAAAGGAATCAGGAGGGCTGTTGAAATACTTGAAAGAGGTGGTTTAGTTGCCTTTCCAACGGAAACTGTTTACGGCTTGGGATGCGATGCGATGAATGAAAAGGCTTTGGAAAGACTCTTTGAGGTAAAAAAGAGGCCCAGAAGCAAGCCTTTAATCGTTGGAGTCTCGAAAATAGAGCAGGTTTACGAAATAGCAGAGGTAAACGAGCTCGCGTTAAAGCTTATGGAGTTATTTTTCCCTGGTCCGCTTACGTTAATACTGAAGAGGAGAAGAATTCCGGATCTTGTTACTGGAGGAAAGGATAAGGTTGCGGTTAGAATGCCGGGGCACGAAATTCCCCTGAAGCTAATCCAAGGACTGGGAAGACCGATAGTCGTCCCCTCTGCGAACATCTCTGGAAAATTCACCCCAACAAAGCCTGAACATGTTATTGAGGAGCTCGGTGATAAAATAGATGCAATTTTGCTCGGGAATTGCTACCTGGGTTTGGAGTCCACAATACTGGATCTAACAGTTGAACCACCCAGAATCGTTAGGCATGGGGCTTTAAGCGTTGAAGAACTCAGTAAGTTCTTAGAGGTTCAGTATGAAGAAAAGATTGATTTTGAGGAGAAATTTTCGAGTTCTGCGGAGATATATCTTTTTATTGGAAAAGCAAAGGAAAAAATACCAGAATTTTTGGAAAAAAGACCCGATGCTATTGCGATCGCAACTAGGGATTACGGTAGGACAATAGTAGTCGGGAAGACTGCTGAAGAATATGCGAGAAATCTATTTGATGCTCTGATCAAGGCTGAGAAGATGGGGGCAAAGCTCATCCTTGTTGAGGGAATAGAGGAATTTGGAATTGGAAGAGCCGTTATGCACAGACTTTACAAGTCGGCAAGTAAAATATTTCGCTAGATCTCGGCTTCAAAGTCCTCGATACTGTATGTAAACGGTTCTCCCCTCGCTTTCTTTATTTCCCTCGCTATAAGCCAGTAAATCAGTGCTAGGGCCTTTCTTCCTTTGTTGTTCGTCGGTATGACAAGATCGATGTCTGCAGTTGAGTTGTTCGTGTCACAGAGGGCAATTACAGGTATTCCGACTTTTGTAGCTTCTGCTATGGCTTGCTTGTCTATAGCCGGATCGTTTACAAAGACTATGTCTGGCTCAATGTATTCTTTTAGATTTGGGTTTGTTAGAGTTCCTGGAACGAATCTGTCTATTATGTATTTTGTCCCCACGACTTCGGAGAACATCTTAACAGGTTTGTGTGCATACTGTCTCGCCGCGACGAGCAGTATTTTCGAAGGCTCGTATCTGAGCAGGAGCTTCACACAGGCTCTGATTCTTTCGTCGAGCTTCTTTATGTCCAGTATATATAATCCGTCCTGTCTGACCTTGAATATGAATTCTCTCATATCTCCAGTTTTTACTTGGGTTCCTATGTGGACTCCCGCTGCTAGATATTCTTCAGGCGGTATCAGATATTCGTAGCCTGTTTCGATCATATTTTCACCATTTTCGCTTTTAGCATTTCTTCAATCCTTATCATTTCATTTAGTTTGGATATCCTCTCCCCTCCGACAATCCCTGTCTTTATTAACTTTGCGTTGAAGGCAACAGCAAGATGGGATAGATAGTTATCCTCCGTTTCCCCGCTCCTGTGGCTCACGACTATATCATACCCATTATTTTTTGCAATCTTTACGGCTTTGAATGTATCCGTTAAAGTCCCGACCTGGTTTGGTTTCACGAGCAAAGCGTTGCCAGCCTTCTTTCTTACCCCTATTTCGACTCTTTTCCAGTTCGTGACAAACAAATCGTCTCCGCAGATCATGCAATTTGCGATCTCGGTAAGCTTTGAAAAACTATCAAAGTCATCCTCGTGGAAAGGATCCTCTACAAATAGCAACTCGTATTTTTCTATAAGCTTCACTATGAAATCTATCTGCCCCTCTCTGTCCAGCTTCTTATCTTTGTAGACATATTCTTTACCATTCCAGAGCTCTGTTGCTGCAAAGTCAATACCCATGCGTATTTTTGTTCCCAGCTCCTTTTCCACTTTTTCAATGGCCTTGGAAAGAATCTCCAAAGCAATTTCATCGCTTATCTGGGCAGCCCAGGCTCCTTCATCTCCTTTAGCTGCAAAGAAACCTTTAGCCCTTAGCAGTTTTCCGACCTCTCTATGGACTTCTGAATTTATCTTTTGGGCCTCAAAAAAGTTCTTGGCACCGACTGGTATTACCAGAAACTCTTGAATGCTTGTTGATCCCTCGGCATGCTTACCTCCTCCGATTACGTTTCCGAGAGGGAAGGGAATCTCCTTTGAAAGCGCTCCTCCAAGATAGAGACACAGAGGCTGTCCAAGAATCAGTGAAGCGCATTTTGCAACTGCAATGCTTGCAGAAATTGCGAAATTTCCGCCAATATTCGAGAAATTGTCTGTGCCATCTATTTCCTTCAATTTCTCATCAACTTCTTCTTGGTCAAAGACACTTATTCCTATCAGCGCTTTTGCAACTTTTTCCTCAATTTCATCGCATTTTTTGGGATCCACAACGGCAGCTTCTTTGCTTCCCCTTGAAGCCCCGCTTGGGGCTGATGCAATTGCTACAAAATCGCCAGCTTCAACCTCGCACTCAACCGTTTCTCTGCCCCTACTGTCAAAAACAATCCTGTACCTGACATCTTCAATTATCAAGCGATCACCTCAAAAAATATCATATCTTTCGAGCCAAACAAATCTGTTGGCCCTTCTTTTGACCGTTATCGGGATAACACCGCGTTCAAATTCTTCCATCGCTATTTCAAGGGGATCTTTTTTGTTCGTTTCAATCAAGACGGGCGCGCCCATTGCTATTTGGAGCGCCCTTGCTCCTATTATTCGAGCCTTTTCAAATCTCGTATATTTGAAGGGAAATTTAATGCTCATCACCCCTCAATATGGGGCCGCCGAGATTTGAACTCGGGTCTCCGGCTCCCAAAGCCGAAAGGATATACCAGGCTACCCCACGGCCCCATGATATTTTGCTATCTCTTCAATTAAAGATTTGTGGGATATGAACATTCTTCTGCAACAGTACCTAGTTATACCAAGAGCATCAAGAGCATCTTTCGGACTTTTGCCCTCTTTCAACATTTCAAGATATTTTGCATAAAGATGGCCTATTACGGCACCACAGGAAAAACACCTTATTGGAAAATCGCTTATCTCGTGCAGATACATCACCTGTAAGAGGTCTGTCTCCTCTTTCTGGCCCCTCTGCCTCCCTGAACTTTCGGTAACTTTCTCCTAACGTCGTTCACGAGCAGTGTCCTGTCGTACTCGAGAAACGCCTTCTTTAGTTCCTCGTTTCCAAAGAATTCTACCAGTCCTCTTGCTATAGCGGTTCTAACAGCCTCACTTTGACCCATTACTCCACCGCCTGATACCTTCACGTCTATATCCACTTTGTTTGCAAGCTCGCCTGCAATTTTCAGAGGTTCCAGCATGACCTTTCTTGGCAACTCCATTGGCCAGATTTCGATTGGAATCTTGTTTATCCTAACCCTCCCGATACCCTCCTTTATTACTGCCTTGGCAACAGCGGTTTTTCTCTTCCCGGTTGTAATAATAACCTTCACTTGGCCCACCCCAGATGTCTGCTAACCTCTTCTAAGAGCAAAAACTTCTCTGTTTTTGAAACTTTCTCAAACAGTGCGGATTCTATTTTTTCGAAATTAGCATTTTTGAGCTCTTCTGGAACTCCTATGAAAACCCTTAACCTTTTGAAGGCTTCCCTACCTCTTCTGCTACTCCAAGGAAGCATTCCTCGAACGGTTCTTTTGAATATCTTTTCGGGATGCCTTGGGAAGTATGGGCCTTTCTCTTTGCTGCCCCTATCGTATTTCTCCTTGTATCTCTGGAATACATTTGCCTTGTTTCCCGTTATTATTGCCTTCTCAGCATTTACCACAACAATTCTTTCACCGTTCAACAATCTCTTTGCAATTATGCTGCATAATCTTCCCAATATGTGTCCTTCGGCGTTTATAACTTTATAATCTCCCCCAAGTTTTTCTAGAGCTCTTTTGACATTAACGCTCATAGATATACCACCTAGACGAGAATTCTAACCCCACTACCTTTCGGGTTCATTTTCACGAGATCCTCTATTTTTATACATTTTCCACCAGCTTCGAGTATTTTATTTTTTGCACTTTCGGAGAAACTAAAGGCTGCAACCTTTACTTTCTTTTTTATTTCTCCTCCAAGGACTTTTCCGGGAACAACGACAGTCTCTCCATCTTTTGCATATCTTTCTATTTTGTTCAAGCTGACTTCGGCCCAGCTCCTCCTTCTTGAAGCCAACATTTCGGCTACTACTTTCCAAATTCTTGCGTTATTTTTTGCACTCTCACTCAAAAGTAAGTCGATTAAACTTATGAGCCTCGGGTTAGTTTTCCTCCTCTGCATCTTCCTTATCTTCCCCATATTTAGCACCTCTAATTTTGACTAAGCAGCTCTTTTGGTGATGTGGTAATCACTTGGTTGTCATGCGGAATTTAAATTTTTGTGCTTGGCAAAAAACTTTAATTTTTAGACAAACAGTTGTTATGATTGAGAGTTATGAGTTCGGAAAGATAAAGATAGCCGGAAAAGTTTACACGTCCGATGTTATCGTTTTTCCAGAAAGAGTTTTGTCAAATTGGTGGAGAAAAGAGGGACACAGGCTGAGCGTTGAAGATTTGAAAGAGATAATCGCCTTCAAACCCGAGGTTCTCGTTGTCGGGACTGGATACTACGGTAGAATGGAGGTCCCGGAAGAAACAAAGAAGTTCTTGGAAGAGAATGGAATTGAGTTAATCTACGCCCCTACCCAACAGGCTGTGAAGATTTTTAACGAGATAACCAAAAAGAAAGCGGGAGCGTTTCATCTCACCTGTTAGTAAATCTTTTTAATCCGGATAAAAGCTAAGGGCATGCTTCCACAGAGATACTCACCGAAAGAAATCGAGGCGGAGATATTCAAGTTTTGGAAAGATAACAAGATTTATGAAAAATTGAAACAGAGGGAAGGAAAGAAGTTCTACTTTTTGGACGGCCCTCCATATACAACTGGCAGGATTCATCTGGGAACTGCTTGGAATAAGATCATTAAGGATACTGTTCTCCGCTACCTAAGGATGTGTGGTTACAGTCCTACCGATACACCCGGCTGGGACATGCACGGGCTGCCAATCGAAGTAAAAGTCGAACAGGAGCTAGGGTTTAGAACGAAGAGGGACATAGAGAACTTTGGAGTTGAAAAATTCGTTAAAAAATGTATGGAATACGCCTTGAGGAATAAAGATGCAATGACAGAGCAATTCAGGGCTTTGGCTGTATGGATGGACTGGGAAAACCCGTACATGACCATTAAGGCCGAATACATGAATTCAGCTTGGTTTACCATAAAAAAAGCTTACGAGAAGGGTTTGCTCTCAAAAGAGGTTATGGTGGTGAACTGGTGTCCAAGGTGCGAAACAGCTTTGGCAGACGCAGAAGTTGAATACGCTGAAAGAGAAGATCCATCTATCTATGTGAAATTCAGAACCAAGGACGGCCGCTTCATACTAGTTTGGACCACAACCCCCTGGACGATTCCGGCGAATATGGCTGTTGCTGTCAATCCCAGCTTAGAGTACGCTTTAGTAAGGGCTTACAGGAATGAAGCCTTTGAGGATGTTATCATAGCAAAGGATCTTCTTCAAGTGCTCAGTAAGGGCTATGAAAGATGGGAAATACTTGAAGTATTTCCCGGAAGGGATCTTGAAGGATTGGAATACGAACATCCCCTGTCTGAGGAAATTCCAATGCAGAAGAAATACATCCATAAAGTAATCCTTGCCGACTTTGTTTCTGCTGAGAATACCGGATGTGTCCATATCGCACCCGCACACGGCCTGGAAGACTTTGAAATAGGTAAAAAGTATCAGCTGGAGGTTTTCAATCCAGTCGACGAAAGGGGTTACTTCAACGATTTGGCAGGAAAATACGCTGGCATGAGCATAAGAGAGGCAAACGATGCTATAATAGAGGATTTATACAAAAAAGATCTCCTTCTGGCTAAGGAGAGGATATTCCACCGCTACGGCCATTGCTGGCGGTGTAAAACACCAATAATATTTAGGGCTACAGAGCAGTGGTTCATAAAAATCAGCCAGCTGAGAGAAAAAATGCTGGAGGAAATAGAAAAAGTTCGCTGGGTTCCTGAATGGGCGGGTAGTGCGAGGTTTAGGGACTGGATAATGAATGCAAAGGACTGGTGTATAAGCAGGCAGCGCTACTGGGGGATCCCCCTTCCGATATGGATATGTGAATGTGGAAGGATGAAGATTGTTGGAAGCATAAATGAAATCCCTTGGCAAAGCGATCTGGATCTTCACAGACCCAGAATAGACGAGATAACTTTCAAGTGTGAATGTGGAAAAGAGATGAGGAGAATTAAAGATGTATTCGACGTCTGGTTTGACAGCGGTGTTGCAAGCTGGGGGAGTATAGGTTATCCACTTTCAGAGGAGAAATTCCATTTATGGCCTGCAGATTTTATAACCGAGGGCCATGACCAAACTAGGGGCTGGTTTTATTCACAGCTTGGAGCCTCGATGATCTGCTTTGAAAGAGCACCCTACAAAACAGTGCTCATGCATGGTTTTACATTGGACGAAATGGGAAGAAAGATGAGCAAAAGCTTGGGAAACGTGGTGGAGCCTGAAGAGGTTGTTGAGCAGATTGGTGTCGACTGCTTCAGGCTTTATGTATTAAGTTCCGCTGTTTGGGAAGACTTGAAGTTCAGCTGGGATGAGGCTAGAAATGTCTTGAGGAACATGAATATTCTCTGGAATTCTGTGAGATTTGCATACACTTACATGAGCATAGACAATTTCAGGGCCGGCAGTAAAATAACGACTTTAGAGGACAAATGGATCCTATCAAGGCTTGAGAATTTCAACAGAGAAGCTGTTGAGGCTATGGAGAGGTATCACCTTCACCGGGTCGTAAAGGCCTTCTTTGATTTCATAATTGAGGATTTCAGCAGGTGGTACATTCCGCTAATTCGCTCGAGAGTCTGGGAAGAAGCTGAATCTGAGCAGAAGCTTTCGACCTATGAAACTATGCTGAGGGTGATAGATAAATCTATAAGGATAATAGCGCCCTTTGCCCCCTTAATAGCTGAATGGCTGTATCAGAATTTTGTAAAGAAATTCAGGGAAGGAAAAGAGAGCGTATTTATGGAAAGCTTTCCAATGCCGGAAGAGAGCTGGATAGACAGAGATCTTGAGGAGAAGATGAGGATAGCTAGGGAAATAGTTGAGGCTTGCAATTCCGCAAGGAACAAGGTGGGAATAAAGCTGAGGTGGCCCCTCAAAGAATTGATAGTTGAAACTGAAGCTGAAGTCAGGGAGATGAGGGATTTAATAGCTCGGATGTGTAATGTAAAGAACGTAAAATTTGAAAAAATAAAAAAGGAAATCGTTATAAAACCGGATTACAAAAAGGTAGGGCCAGTGCTTAAGGGAAAGGCTAAAGCTTTTGCAGAATTTCTCTCAACTCTGAGGGAATTGCCGGCTGAGCTTGAATTTCAGGGAATTAAGATACCCAAAGACTGGCTCATCGTTGAAGAGAAAATACCCGATAACTTCGTCTCCGAGGACTTCTCGCTTGGGAAAGTCTATTTAAATGTCGAAATTGATGAATCGCTGATGAAAGAAGCCTTTGCAAGGGAATTCGTTAGGAGGATCCAGTTTATGAGAAAGGAGCTTGATTTGAGGGTGGATGAGTTCATAGAAACTTTCATCGAAGCGGATCCTAAAATCGTAGAGGGCTGGATTGATTACATAAAGAACGAAACTAGATCTATGAAACTCAGTTTTTCAAAGGCAGAAGGATTCGTAAGGGAGTGGGAGGTTGAGGATTTGAAGGTGAGGATAGGGATAAGGAGATGGACCTAGGAAAGTGGATGAAGATATACGAGCAGATATTAGCAGACTTCGGATTTTCAAGAGAGAGGGATGAGGAATCAGCGAAATTGCTGGCCGAACTTGGCAAGGAAAAGCTCTTGGACTGTAGTGTTCTTAACCTCCTCAACGGAAAGGAAGTTGCGGTTATCGGCGGCGCCTATTGTGGTGAGAAAATTTCTGAAGAAATCATCATAACAGCGGGAAAGGCAGTTGAAAGATTTCCCTTAACACCATCAGTTCACGTCACGGATCTAGAGGAAAGTGCCGAGACATTGTTGAAGCTTGAGAGAAGTGGGTGTATCCTCGTGATACACGCTCACGGGGACAACATGCACAGGATAAGGGAGATTGTTCCAAGGTTGAAGTCTTTTGTTGCAACCACCCAGAGCTATCCTTTTGACAGAGTCTACAACTTCGGGGGCTTTACAGATGGAGACAGGGCGGTTATAATTGCAAAGACTTTTGGTGCTAGGAAAATAGGAATTTACGGATTCGATTTTGAAAAGGCAGAGGGTTTAAAGCTTAAAAAATTAAGATGGGCTAGAAAAATACTCGAGATGGAAGGATGCATCCCGCAAAAGTCCAGCTAAGGGGATTCGGGGGAAGGGAGATCGAGAATTTATTGAAAGCGACTAATGCGGAGGTACTGAAAGTTAAAGAGGGAGTGGATCTGTATTTCTCAGACGTTAACGATGCGAGGTTTTTTATCTCTAAGCTCAAACGCATTTTCAGGGTTAGGATTAAAATGAGTACGGAGTCGATGGGATTCAAATCCAGAGGAAAATACCTTTTCGTCTACTGCCTGAGGAGGGAAAAATGATAGATTTCATATTGAAAGTCGTTGCAATAAGCTCCTCCGGAGCCTTGGCACCTGGACCTTTGAGCGCCGTTACAGCTGCAATAGGTACTAAAGAAGGCTGGAAGGGTGGATTTAAAGTGTCTATTGGTCATTTTATTGTTGAAGCCCCACTCATATTTTTCATCGCTTTTTTGCTATCCATTGCAGCCATTGAAAATGTTATGAAGCCTTTGGCAATGGTTGGGGGAGCTTTCCTTCTTATTTTCGGATACCTTACAATAAGGGGAGCATCTGAAAATTTGGAAGCTAGAAAATCTAATTTCAGCCCCATGTTTACCGGGATTCTATTAACAGCATTTAATCCGTTTTTCCTCGTATGGTGGTTTAGCATCGGCGGAACACTAATTGCGGAATCTATAATCCTTTTTGGAAAGCTTGGAGCGCTTTTCCTTCTTTTCTCTCATGTTTGGATAGATTTCGTTTGGCTTTCTGCAATAGCCTATTTTACATCCCTCAGTAGGCTCATTAGATTTCAGAAAACTATCTTGGTGATCTTGGGGATTTTTGTTATACTCTTCGGTTTAGACTACCTTTATTATGCCTTCTTTGATTCTCATCTGATTTAGAAATATTGCATTCAAAAATTATAAAAATGGGTCCAGAAAACCCAGAGCTTTAGCTCTGGGATGAATGGGTAAAGATTGAGTAGTGCACCCCAATTCTACCATAGATGCGGGCATGTTGCCCAAGTCAATGAAGTGGATTCAGATGCAAACAATAGCCCATGCCTTAACGAGAGGCATGGGATGGGGGAGCTTGGCTTTTGAACCGGCAGATGAGGCTGGAGGCAAAAGCTCCCAGCTAAACGCTGGAAGCTTCGCCTTTAAAGGCGGGGTAGCTCACTTGGTATTTCTATCCAGATCTTTAATTTTTAGCTCAATTAAAAAATAAAAATTGTAAAAATTTAAACGTGTGCTATCATCGACCAGCTTACCCAGTACAGTATAACAAGCAGTATTATTGCCAGTATTATGCTTCCTGCAACGAGTTTTCTTTCGACTGGTAGTATTTCTTCCCTTACTGCGAGCTCTTTCTTTAGTTCACCCTCTCCCTTGGCTTCAGTTGCCATTCATATCACCTCAGGAAGAACACATGGACGTCGTGGAAGAATAGCCAGCTTATGAATAACCCTATCCAGATTATGAAGCCGAAGAGCGCAATGAGGTACACAACTGCAAGTTTGCCTATACCTTCCTTGCGCAGCGTTGAGAAGTCCGAAATTAGGCCTATGCTGAAGAAAGTGAGCGCGAAGAAGAGTTTTCTGAAAACATCCATCTCGCCGGTTGCAAGGTTGAAGGGTTTCAACGCATTTGCTGTAGCTTTGGATATTGCAGCCAAGTCAGTCAAACCAGCAGTTGCAGCCGAGACGGCTGCTGCGCAGACTGCCCAGAGTAGGAAGAATGTCAGGAAGTATCCTATAACGAACTTGGGGAATCTGTACCAGATTTCGATTTTCTGAACTTTCTCCCCTGGTCTTTTGTCTATGTAATAAACCCAGATAACTGCAAGTATAAAGGCCCAGACACCGATGAAGATATCGATGAATATCTTTGTCACAATGCCAGCATTCAGAATCCATCCCTGTAATGGCGCAAACTCTGGATGTGTGCCCGTGATCAGAGCATCTACTATCGCACCGCTTGCAGCTGCTGCACCATCTGTTTTAACCGCTAGACCCATCCACGCTCCAGCTACCAGTGGCTGGTTCCAGAGGAAATAGGCTGCTGCAAAAGGCAATATCAGGAGCTCCACAACAGCGAAGACGATAACTAGGGAAGAAACCATAATCGGAACTATGGGTCTAGCTCTAATTGCCGCTCCAGTGGCTATTGCAGCGGAGACTCCGCAGATCGAAATTCCCGATGCAAGTGGGGCTGCCCACTCTTTTGTGAAGCCGAAGTACCTTCGGGCAATCCAGTAAACGAGTGCCCAGTATATCAGATAAGCCTCCACTATTGCGCAAACGCCTCGGAAGAGGAAGTTTGCCAGAACTCTTGGGTCAATAGTCACAGCCTTAATTCCAACTGTAGCTCCGAGAAGGACAATGGCAGTTTTTATGTACCATTCCGGTCTGGCAGCCTCTCTAAGTTTTGCGGCAAATCCCTTTGCGAAGTTTCCTATAATCAGGCCGAGTATTAGCGCAAATATGAGTCCCGCTTCGCCTGTCATTCTAAGGGACCAGGGAATTCCAGCTTTTGCTGGGTCCGTTGAAGCTACATATACATAGTGACCAAACAACCAGCAGAGCCATGTTAGGAAGTATATTACTGTAAACCCGGCTGCGTAACTCTTAACGTTCCAGCCCATCGCCTTTGCTCCTATGCTCAGCAGAATCAGGAGGACTATGTAAGTTACGATCAGCGAGCCAACCGGGCCAAGGGCGGCATAGGTACTAGATATTGGAGCAATGGATTTCGCTGGATCAAGCCATTCCTTAGCATTTGCTGCCCAGCCCATAATGTCAGCTCCATAGGCAGCGGCGAGGCAGAGGAAGAACAATAGCATCCCTAACCAGAATGCCCACCAGTCCTCTTTTTTCCACAGCGAGCTCCAATCCACTTTCGCCATACCACCACCAAATGAATATGGGATTTCATTAAATATGAAAATGTTGTCACGAATGCTGTCAAATCATATCAACTATTATTAAATATGAATAAATTAGATGGCGTCGATCACGATGCCCTTCCCTTCATCTGTAATCTCTATAACTTTCTTCCTGCCCTCCTTTACAACCCTTATCAAACCCTTCTCAGTTAGATAGGAAAGTCTTTTCTTTATCGTATTGCGAGTTACGCCCAATTCGTTCATTATATCCTTTATTGAAAGTTTCTCTCCAAATCTGGCTTTTGTGTACACAAGTTTCAGAATTTCGAAAGCTTCCGGAGGGATGGCTGAAGCCTTTGCTTTTATCTCCAGACACTCGGCTCTCAGCAAAGCTTCCTCCTCTTTCGAAATAACGGCTGAATGGACGATTATAATTCCCTTGTTTAGTATATAATAAATATCCCTAAGTTTCTGTATTAGCGTGAAAGCTTCGTTGAATTTGCCCTTGATAAGCATGTAGTCCAGATCGATGAGTACCGCATTTCTCCAGCCTTCTAGTGTGGCTATAAAGTCGTATATCCCCTCGAAATCCATGGATTGATCTGAAAGCCAATAAAACCTCGCGTCTATTTTGAATTCTTCGGGAAACCTCCTGCTGACTATGACGGCATTGTAGCCAAAGCTTTTTAGATCTTTTAGAACTTCGATTGCCTGATAGATATCTTTTGTAAAGTAAGTCCTTCCACGCTCAACGTTGAATCTAAACATTCTTTTCTCTAAACTGTCAGCAATAGGTCTAAGAATTACTGAAAAGCCAGAGTTGTCAAGGGGGGAAACTGTTACATCAACGCTTATAATCTCGCCCCCTTTTGTTAATCTTCTGGTCTCAAATCTGAGCTCTCTCTGCCCATCTCTGATCCTCTGCATTATCACAGCGGTCTCATTTTTAATCTCTTCCGGGAGAAGAATCGAGGAATCTTTGCCTATTATCTCTTCTCTCTTCCATCCTAGAAGTTTTTCAGCCGTTCTGTTCCAACTCTTTATTTTTCCCTCAGCATCAACCGAGTATATTGCATCATTGGAAGTTTCCACTATCCTCGCGAGGTATTCGAGCTCTCTCTGTAGAGAAATCAAATCATTTGTCTTTCTTTCAAGTTCATCGCAGGTTTCTAGTAGCTTCATCTCCATCTCCTTTCTCTTTGTTATGTCCCTCATTATAGAAACAAAGCCTATTAGTTCGCCTTCATTGTAAATGCTTGTGAGCGTTTGATCTACAATTATCTTCTCCCCGTTTTTTGCAATTCTTATTGATTCTATGTCCTTGGCGTAGCCTTCAAGTATCGCTTTTTTGAAGTTCTTTCTGCATGTTTCATGGAATTCTTGAGGTACAATAATAGTGAAAGGCTTTCCTATAACCTCTTCCGCCTTATAGCCGAACATCAATTCGGCTCCTTTGTTCCAGGAGACGATCTTTGAATCGAGGTCTAGGAGGACGATTGCATCAATTGAGTGCTCGAAAACTGTCTTGAGTAGCGCAAGTTCTCTTTCCAAATTCTTTCTTCTTTCTATATTCCTTGCGATGAATATGTTGCCTGAGGATTTCAGTTCTACGATTTTTACTTTTCCTTTTACTTCACTCTCTCCGTTGGGATTGAATTTAACGAATATATCCTCTATTTTCTTTCCCACAGTTTCCGAATCCTTGATTCCGAGAATATTTTCTGAAAACATCGATTTAACTATCTTATCTCCCTCAACTTCAAAAATCCATACGTCGAGTTCACTGATTGCACTTAAAATCGATTTAAAGCTATTTTTTGTTTTGTCAAGCTCTTCTATCAAATTCTTTACTGAAATCTCAATTGCCTTGAGCTCGTTTTTGTTGCTTATCAGTAAATTTCTGTTCTCGAGAAACTCCTTTATTTCAAAGTAATGTTTGAAAGTACTTCCAAAAGCAAAGAAACCTATTCCAAAGGTTATTATAATGACGTAAATGAGAAAAGAAAGTGGAAGATTGTTTGAGAGGATTACATATGTCATGAGTATAGAGATGGAGCTTGTTGCTACGAGTATGGGTGCAATTCGGGATATCATACTACACCACCCAGCCATAGGAGTATAAATATGGTGAAAGACGTTATGGCCCCTATTGAGACAGCTATAAGCGGTTTTAGACCGACTCTGTATATTTCCTTTAGATCGACAGTCATTCCAATTCCCGCGAGTGTTGAAGCAAATAAGGTGGCTGAGAATATTCTGAGAAATTCGGCGGTTCCGAAATAGGAGCCGAGAAAAGCTGTTGTAAGAAAAGCCACTATAAACCAGGGAACATAAAACCTTTTTTCGGAATATATAAAAGATATCAAAAAAGCTACGACTGCAATCATTGCAATTCTGATGGATTTTATGCTTAAGGCCTTTTCAACTTCCTCGTTTCCAAAAACAGAGGATGATATTTTAACAAGCCCTGTTTGGGGCAAAGTGGAGCCAGCTAGAAGGTATAATTTTTCAGGAAATAGGAGCTTTGCAATTACTGGGTAAAAAACTGTGCATATCAATCCTACCACTGTTATCGCAATTATTGCACTAGAAAACTCGTATTTTTTTGGTTTCATTATCGAGGAAATGATTGCGATTGCCGAGAGTCCGCAGATACCACTCCCGCATGATAAAAGTATTGAGAGATCCCTGGTGTTTCCGAGCTTTAGTGAAGATATGTAAACGGATAGGAATATTGTCAGGCTTATTGCAATTGTAATTAATATTTTTTCGGGATTTATGCTAAGCGTTGGAGTGTAAATGTTGAATCCGTACAGTGCAATTGCAATAGGCAGCATTATCTTCAGAATCCGGTTTACACAATGCCTTTCTTCATTGCCCGTAAAGTGTCCCAAAACAATTCCCAGAAAGAAAGCTATGAAAAGGGCATCAAGTCCGCTGTCTATAGTGTTTACGGCAAATCCAATCGCGCCCAACATTATTAAGAGTGCTAGTATTTTTACGTCATTTTTTGCGTATGTGAATTTTTTGACGTCAATTTCAAATCTCACAATAAATGTTTATTTCAGAATTTAAAAAACTGTTGATAAAGCTCTGCAACTCACTCTGTTATTTTGAAGCTCGCATTTAGATACATAAATGGTGTATCCAGCAACGCTATGACGAACTTCATCGCATATGAGGTTATGAATATGTCGAATATCCCCTTCCATCCGAGTGTTGCAAGAAATTCGGGATTGAAGACGACAAAGAATAGGAGAGTGAATGTTACATTGTCTATAAACTGCGAGACCATCGTTGAAGCGTTGTTTCTTAACCATAGAAATTTACCTTTTGTTCTGCGCCTCCACATCTCAAAGGCCCAAACGTCGTGCAGCTGCGAGATAATATAGGCAGTTAAGCTCGCAACCATCGCTGATGGCATGAACTGAAAAACCATCGCCATTGCCCCGCTTACGAAATCGCTTTCGTGTGGTTTGAATAGTAGGGTTATTTGCATTATTATTGTTGCAAAAACCATTGCAAAGAAGCCTATGAGCACCGCTTTTTTCGCCTCTTTAACACCATGTTTCTCGGTCAGAATATCGGTAACGAGGAATGTTGAACCGTAGATGACGTTGCCCATTGCTGTTACTAGGCCAAAGACCTCTATGATCTTTGTCACCTGTATATTGGCTATTATTATCGCCATTGCCATCCATGCGAACAATCCGGCTTTTCCAAAAAACCTGTATGCCAGGGTTACTCCGGAGAAACAGGCTAGAAGGAGTAAAAATCCCAGAATCTCGTTCAGCATAGCACGAAGACAACACTATTCTCGGTATTTATTATTTCAGCTTCAGCCCCTTCGACAAACCTTTTAACTTCGAAATCGAACCATTCTGGCATGAGCGTGATTTTATCACCGCCAATTTCAACTTCCAATCCCTCTTTCTGAAGTCTTAGCTTCTGATCGTTGCTTAAAGACTCCACTATTTTTGACACTTCCTTCGCTCTCTCTTTGAGCATCGGTCCAATTATTGCAAATTTTGGTTTTACTTTTACGACTTCTTCCCTTATCTCTGGGCTTTCCGCTGTGATTTCAACCTTGGAATTTGTCGCAAAGCTCAGATCGAGGGGATCTATCTTAAGGTTCGTGTAGATTATTACCTTTTTCAGGGGTGCATTCAGAGCCATTCCCCTGTCATGTTTGAGCTTTCTGATGGCAGAGAGTATTTCTTTCATCTCCTCTCCAGCTCTCTCAGCTTCATCATCGATGAATTTGCTCTCAACTGTTGGATAACTTTGCAGATGAATGCTGCTGTTCCTGAATTTGCTCCAAATCTCTTCCGTAATAAAAGGCGTTATTGGTGCGAGAAGTCTCAGTATTCTATCTAGAGCGTATTCCAGTGTGAATTTCGCTGATGCTGCTTCTTTACCCGAGTATAGCCTTCCTTTGACTAACTCTATGTAGTTGTCTGCTAGATCGTACCATACGAAAGTTCTTATTGCTTTTAGGGCTTCATCAAATCTGTATTTTTCCATGCTCTCTCTCACGAAGGCTATCAGCTTGTTCAGCTTCGAGAGAATCCATCTGTCCGCAACCCTAAGATTTTCAGCACTGCCGTTCCCTATGTGCATCAGTGCAAATCTTGCAACGCTCCATAGCTTTTGTTGGAATCTGCTCGATGCAACTACCTCCCTCCAGCTGAAAATGAGGTCTTCCCCAATTACTCCGCTTGCAGCCCATTGCCTTAACGCATCGGCTCCGTATTTCTCAACAACTTCTTCTGGGCTGATGACGTTTCCAATGCTCTTGCTCATCTTTCTACCATCTTCTCCGAAAACGATGCCGTTTATTACTATCTCTCTCCATGGAATCTCGTTTACCAGTGCGATTGAACGGAGAATTGTGTAGAAGGCCCAGGTTCTTATTATATCGTGTCCCTGTGGCCGGAGGGAAACGGGATATTCCTTCAGTTCTGGCCAGCCAGCTATGAAGAGAGGCGTTATGCTTGAATCCATCCATGTGTCTAAAACATCTTTTTCTCCTTCGAATTCGTCGCTTCCGCATTCGCATCTTTTCCTCGGCTTATCTTTTGTTGGATCTACGGGTAGCCAATCCTCTTCTGCAACCATTATTCTTCCACAGTTTTTACAGTACCATGCGGGAATGGGGGTAGCGAATATTCTCTGCCTACTTATTACCCAGTCCCATTCCATTGCTTCAACCCAGTTCTTCAGCCTCTCGAACATGTATTCCGGAACCCATTTTATCTTTGCGGCCATTTCCAGTATCCTTTCCTTGTCGACTTTAACAAACCATTGTTCGGCTGGAAATATCTCTACAGGAGTTTTGCATCTCCAGCAAACACCAACATTGTGTTCTATCTCCACACGCTTCAGCAACCTCCCCTCTTTCCTGAAATCCTCGATTATTTTCTCCCTCGCCTCTCTTATCTTCAAACCTTTGTATTTCCCAGCGAGTTCATTCAGAGTCCCGTCTCTGTTAATTACCACTCTTAAATCGAGCTTGTGCTTCTTCCACCACTTTACATCTTGTCTATCTCCAAAGGTGCAGATCATCACAATTCCGGTACCGAAGCTTGGGTCTACCGCTTCGTCGGCGATTATTTCGACTTCCTGCTCCGATATCGGTACTTTTACTTTTTTCCCGATCAAGTTCGCGTTTCTTTCGTCTTTAGGATTAACAGCCAAAGCAACGCATGCTGGAATCAGTTCGGGACGAGTTGTTGCGATTACAACGTCATCCGAGAACTTTATGAAGTTCAAACTTGTTTTCTCTTTTCGATACTCAATTTCCGCAAGTGCAATTGTTGTCTCGCATCTGGGACAGATGATAACGGGATGGTAATCTCGGTAAATTAACCCTTTTTTGAACATTCTCACAAAGGACAGCTGAGTTTTGGAGTAGTATTCTGGGTACATCGTAATGTACTCCTTGCTCCAGTCTATGCTGAATCCCAGTCTTTTCGCTGTAGCCTTCATTTTTCTTATGTTCTCTTCAGTGAATTTTATGCAGAGCTCCCGGAATTTTTCTCTGTCTATCTCGTTCTTTTTTATTCCATACTTTTCCTCAACCTTAACTTCTGTCGGCAATCCGTGGCAATCCCAGCCTTGAGGAAACATGACTTCATAGCCGTTCATTCTCTTGTAGCGCGCTATAAAATCGATTATACACCAGTTTAGCGCATGGCCTATGTGAAATGAGCCCGTAGGATATGGTGGTGGTGTGTCGATGATGTAATGCGGTTTCTTTGAGTTCCAGTCAAAATAGTACATCTTTTCATCCCACTGCTTTAGCCACTTTTCTTCTATTTCGATGCTTTTGCACTCTTTTTCCATGCCCTTGCATATATTCTGTGAATATATCTTTTGCCCGCGATTGGGGTATAGAAACTTCATTCTAGCGTAACTTTATAAACTAACTTTAATTTATTTTCAAGCTGTTCCGATATGTGGGAAAGCTAAGCCCGAATGTGCACAGATCGATAAAGATGTATGTGGAACATCCGTTTATCCGAAAACTCCCCCATGAAATTGGAAAGGGATGAAAAAGCTGGACTGGGACTGTTGATTACTTGAGAGAATTTTTATTTTTAAAAAATTTTAACTTTTTGAAGCCTCTAAATCCAAAAAATTTTAAAACCCCCAAATCCATGGCTTTTGTGAAAAAAGTGGCTATTGTGCTGATCTTCATAGCAATTCTCACAAGACTGGCCTTTCTAGATCTCCGGCCCATGGATCACGATGAAAGCGTGCATGCATGGATCTCTTTGAAAAACGTCGTCGAAAACCCTAGCTACAGGTATGATCCAGCCTTTCACGGCCCCTTTATTTATTTCATAATTTCCACTTCTTTCATGTTGTTTGGTGACAGCGACTTTTCTGCAAGACTTCCAGTTGCGCTTTTCAGCATTCTTGGAATTTATTTTGCGCTTAAATTTGAAAGATGGTATGGAAAATCTGCATACATCTTGGGCATTTTCATGTTAATTTCTCCCTCAATCCTTTACTATTCCCGATATGCTAGGGATGATGTTGTGGTGGTATCCTCATTCTTGGCATTCGCTTACTTTTATTTTTTATATAAGGAAGACACAAAGCTTAAAAACGCGCTCATGGCAAGTCTTTTCCTCGCTATAATCTTCACTTCTAAGGAGAATTGGACGCAGTATTTTGCAGTTTTTCTGGCATCCGTTTTGCTATACAGACTTTTGCGGAGAGATTTTAGTTTTGACAGGAATTTTATTCCTTCTGCGGTTTTGTTCATCTTTTTCTCGTCATTCCTTTACTCTTCAGCCTTTGCCTATGTAATTCACTTTAAATGGCCAGAAGTGATGTTCAGTTTCGATTGGATAGCGAGATTCTTTGAGAAGTCTTTACCCTACTGGCTCTCTCATGGTGTCAGCTCACCACACGAGAAACCAATTTATTATTACTCCAACATTCTCCTTAGATACGAATTTCTCCCAATTGCTTTTGCTGTTGCAGCAGTCAGAAAGAAGAACCTCGGTTTTCACGAAATATTTGCAATCTGCTGGCTGGTTTTGGCATTTTTATTTTACCATGCAATGGCTTACAAAACGCCTTGGCTCGTAGTTCATCTTGCAACTCCGCTTTGCTTTTTTGGAATGGTTTTTATGAGAAAAGAGATATTAGAAAAAAAGGAGATAAAAGCTGTACTCGCGATCGGCATTGTTGCGACTTCAGTTGTGTCCGTCCATGTTGTCTACTTCGATTACGACAATGTCGGTCAGCCTCTTATATATGTTCAAACCCAGAGAGGGGCGATAGAGATGGCTGGAAAGATAAAAGATCTGCTCAATCATGGATACAGAGTTGCAGTTTATGCCGCCGATGGTCATTACTGGCCGCTTCCTTGGATTCTGAGGAACGAAAATGTTTTCTTTACAACTCAGTGTCCTCAGGGTTACGAATATGTTTTTGCAGTTTACAGGGATTACCAATGCCTTCAGGGATACGAAATAGTTGCGAAATACGAGCTAAGGAAATACTGGGATTTTTATGAGCTGAAGAAATTATGATATTTAAAGTTGGAGGAAGCGTCGCTGGAGAGTTGGGAATAGTATTCGAGGCCTTGGAAATTCTTGATGAGGCGAAAGTAATTCCGGGAGGATGGATTTTTGCGGACATTGTCGAAAAATTGAAGCTGAATGATGAAATCTCCCATTGGATGGCAATTCTTTCCATGCATCTCTACGGCTACTACATGCTGGGCTACACCAAAAGTTTTGCGCTCCTTGAGCCAGAAAACTTCGAGGAAATCAAAGAAAGGGGAAGGTTTATAGTACTCCCCTACAGAATCCTTAAAAAATACGACGAGCTGCCGCATTCTTGGGAGGTCACTTCTGACTCGATTGCCGTATGGCTTGCCGGGAAAATTGGGGAAAAGATGGTTGTCAAGGTAAACGCAGCGGGCGGTGTAATAAGGGGTGGCAGAATAGTTGAACTTGCGAGTTCTGTGGAAGCTGTAAGGGCCGGAATTATCGATAGCTATACGCCGACACTTATGAAAAATCATGGTATAGATCTCTTTATTTGCTCGCCAAAGGAGCTAAAAAATTATATATTGAGAGGGAAGGCACTGGGAACATTCATAAGAGGTGATTAGATGGTAATCGCAAGATGCATAAGCTGCGGGGCTGTGCTGATGGGCACGGAATATGTTTCATTTCCATGTCCGAACTGTGGGGAGAGAATCTATCGTTGCAAGAAGTGCAGAAGATTATCGAACAAGTATCGGTGCTCCTGTGGTTTCATCGGACCGTGAGGTGGGAAGAATGGGGAGAGTTTTCGTTAAACTCAGGGTAATGCCGAGCGATGTTGACGTCGATCTAAACAGGGTGAAAGATGAGATTGCAAGGATAAAGATTTCGGATGTCGAAATCAAAGACATGGCAATAAAGCCGATAGCCTTTGGACTGAAGGCAATAGCTGTTCTTGCGGTAATGTCGGATGCTGAGGGTGTGGTTGACTCTTTCATCGCTGAAATTGGAAAGATCGAGGGAGTAGAGAGTGTGGAAGTTGAGGATATGGAGTTACTATGAAACTAATTCGTATCGTTGCCCCTCCGCTAGCTGCGAACTGCTATCTGATAATTGACGAAAAGAGGGCAATAATAGACGTTGGAGGGGATCCGGAGTTTATAATAAGGGCGATAAGAAAATACATGGATCCAAAGGAGCTAGAATACGTTTTTCTGACACATTCTCACTACGATCACGCGTCTGCAGCGGGCTTTTTCAAGGGCATTGCGAAAATTGCGATACATGAAGATGAGCTAAATCTCATGAAAATGCAGAGCTTTGCATCGGTTTTCGGTTTAAGATTCAAGCCTTTTGATCCGGATATTGTTCTGAAGGGCGGGGAAAAATTTGAGCTTGGGGAAACAGTGCTCGAGGTTATTCACACTCCCGGTCACTCTCCTGGCAGTGTATGCTTTTACGAGCCGAATAAGAAATGGCTTTTTAGTGGGGACACGGTTTTTGCCTACGGAAGCTTTGGTAGGTACGATTTGCCTGGGGGTAATGCGCTGGAGCTCCTGAAATCGCTGGAAATGCTCTCGAAACTTGACGTCGAGAACCTTTATCCCGGGCATGAGGATGTGGTTGAGGGGAATGCAAGGGAAAGCATTCTTGAATCTTTAAGAATAGCAAAAATGTTCATCTAGTGAAAGATTTATATGCACTTCTTAGAGTTGTTTGTATCAAAAAAGGGGTGGTAATATGCCTAAGGAAAAGGAACACATCAACGTTGCCTTTATAGGGCACGTGGATCATGGGAAGAGCACAACAATTGGAAGACTGCTTTATGAAGTTGGAGAAATCCCGGAACATATTATAGAAAAGTACAGAAAAGAGGCTCAGGAGAAAGGTAAGGCAACCTTTGAGTTTGCATGGGTAATGGACAGACTGAAGGAGGAGAGAGAAAGAGGATTAACTATAGACGTTGCTCACAGAAAATTCCAGACAGATAAGTACTACATCACAATCGTCGACTGCCCTGGACACAGGGACTTCATAAAGAACATGATTACAGGCGCTTCACAGGCTGATGCGGCTGTATTGGTAATGGATGTAGTCGAAAAAGTTCAGCCGCAGACAAGGGAGCACATCTTCCTTGCAAGAACACTAGGAATAAACCAGCTGATAGTTCTAATAAACAAGATGGACAGGGTGAATTATGACAAAAAGGAATATGAAGCGGCAAAAGAGGCGCTATCGAAGCTTTTGAAGGGTGTTGGTTACAAAGTTGAGGAAATACCCTTCATCCCAGCGTCGGCTTATTATGGAGAGAACATAACAAAGAAGAGCCAGAAGATGCCTTGGTACAACGGGCCAACTCTGCTTGAGGCATTTAATTTGCTTAAACCTCCTCAGAAACTTGTAGACAAACCGCTCAGAATCCCGATTCAGGATGTTTACTCCATAAGCGGTGTTGGAACCGTGCCCGTTGGAAGGGTAGAAAGCGGAGTTCTCAAAGTTGGAGACAAGGTTGTCTTCGAACCAGCCGGTGTCAGCGGTGAGGTTAAGAGCATAGAGATGCACCACGAACCAATTCCAGAAGCTTATCCGGGGGATAACATAGGCTTTAACGTGAGGGGTGTGGCGAAGAAGGATCTCAAGAGGGGAGATGTTGCGGGACATCCGACCAATCCTCCAACAGTCGTGAAGGATTTCACAGCGCAGATAGTCGTTCTGCAGCATCCAACAGCAATTGCAGTTGGCTATACTCCAGTTATTCATGCACACACAGCTCAGGTGGCTTGTAAATTTGTTCAGCTGATAAAGAAAATAGATCCAAGGACCGGACAGGTTAAGGAAGAAAATCCGCAGTTCCTGAAGACCGGCGATGCTGCAATAGTAAAGCTGGAACCCACAAAGCCAATGGTTGTTGAGAGAGTCAGAGACATCCCGCCCTTGGGCAGGTTTGCGATTAGGGACATGGGAATGACAATCGGTGCCGGAATGGTTCTTGAGGTAACTCCTAAGAAGTAATTTCTATCTATTTTTTTGGTGGTTTTATGGCTATAAAGGGGCCAAAGGCGAGGATAAAACTTTCGAGTCTGAATCCGGCTGATTTGGACAGGATATGCAATCAGATAAAGGAGATCGCGATGAAAACGGGTGTTGAAATAAGCGGACCGATTCCGCTGCCAACAAAGAGGCTCGTCGTTCCCGTGAGGAAATCCCCGGATGGGGAGGGTAGCAATACCTGGGATCACTGGGAGATGAGAATACACAAGAGGTTAATCGACATAGCAGCAGACGAAAGAACTCTAAGACAGATAATGAGAATCCAGGTGCCGAGAGATGTGAACATAGAGATAGTTCTTGAATCCTGATGCTTAAAATAGTTTTTCTCGGAACGGCTGGTACTGTTCCTTCAGTAGATAGAAATACTTCTGCTGTTTTTGTCCAATATTCTGGTTATAGATTCCTTTTCGATTGCGGCGAAGGTGCGCAAAGACAGATGATGATAGCAAGACTTGGCTTTAGGAATCTCGATCACATCTTCATCACTCACATGCACACGGATCATTTTATCGGAATTTTTGGTCTGATCGAAACACTTTCGTTGAATGGCAGAAAGAAGGATCTGAATTTTTATACGCCAAAACCAGATGTCCTCAAGGCCCTTTTCGAAATATTTGGCTATGAAAATCTGGACTTTGAGCTTAAAGTTAAAAAAGTCTCTGACGGGGATGAAGTCGATTTCTCGGATTTTAAAGTAGTTGCATTCGAAACCGAGCACATAGTTGAGAGCGTTGGCTATGCGCTGATCGAAAGGGATAGCAGAAAGTTCGATCGAGAAAAGGCTTTATCCCTTGGAATCCCCCCGGGACCCATTTATGCTAGGCTGAAGAGGGGAGAAACTATTGTCTGGCAGGGGAAACTAGTTACACCTGAAATGGTTCTGGGGGAAATAAGGAAGGGGCGGAAGATTGTGTATACCGGAGATACTAGGCCGTGCGAAAAAACAGTTGAAATCTCGAGGGATGCAGATTTACTGATACATGATGCTGCTTTCAGCGAGGAATTAAAGGACTGGGCAGTTGAAAGCGGGCATTCGACTGCTAAGGAAGCTGCAGAAGTTGCTCGGAAAGCCAATGTAAAGAAACTTGTGCTAACGCACATAAGTGCGAGGTATTCAAAGAATCCCGAAATACTGCTCGAAGAAGCTAGACCTATTTTTGAAAATGTCGAACTAGCCCGAGATTTTCTGGAGCTAAGGGTCTAAAAAATCAGATAAATGCAAACTGAATAGCCAGTAAGAGTAGGGTTATTAACGTGAGCAGGACTATATCCAATCTATCTACCGCAAGTCCCATAATAATCATATCGTGACACTCTATATAAAGCTTTCTCTTATGTGAAAAAATTTATTGTTACAATCATTATTATCATGTCCTAATTTATGAATCAAGGGTTGGATTGGTTCTTGTTGAACTCAGCTTGACAGCCTTACCTCGCGAAAGTTTTTGAAAAATAATATAGAAATAATAGAAATAATAATTATAAGATATATAATAACTCATAAAAGTTAATGCTGAATCGGAAAGGATGTCGCTGCCCCTCTTCAGCCCTAAGGCTTTTAGTTGTAAAAAACCAAAAAGCTAATATAATAAACTCCATAACTCCGTTAACCTTCCACTAGGCTTGTTTAAGGGGGATCAGTATGATTTCAAGAAGGAGATTTCTAGTGCTAGTTGGAGCAAGCGCCGCAATGGCAATGCTACCTTTGCAGATTTCCGCAAAGAGCATTGGAAGCGAAGCGAAGAATGAAGCGAAGAGAAGATGGGCAATGGTGGCAGACATAGAGAAATGCACTGAATGCATGAGGGAGCTGATTAAAAAAACTGGAAACGAAGAAGTAAAACCCCCATGTGTTGTTGCATGCGATAGGGAGAACAATGTACCGGAGTTTGAGGAAAAGGAAATTGATCCTCAGTGGATGAGAATTGTAAAGTTCAAAAATAAGTTTGGTGAGGAGTTCTATGTCCCATTACTCTGCAATCACTGCGAGAATCCGCCATGTGCACAAGTTTGTCTGACTCAGGCTACTTTCAAGAGGAGCGATGGCATAGTAGAAGTTGACATGCATCGCTGCATAGGTTGCAGATACTGCATGATAGCCTGCCCTTATGGTTCGAGGAGCTACAACTTTAAGGATCCTAGGGAAGGGCTGAGGGATGTGAACCCGAAGGTGCCCATGAGAACAAAAGGCGTTGTTGAAAAGTGCACTTTCTGCGTCCACAGGGTGGACGAAGCCATTGCAAACGGAAGGGAACCGGAGCCAGCTTGTGTCGAGGCTTGCAGAAAATATGGAAAGAACTCGCTCGTTTTTGGTAATGTGAATGATCCAAATAGCGGAATATCTAGGATTTTAAAGGAAAGCATTGTCATCCAGCTAAGACCTGAGCTGGGCACAGATCCCCACGTTTACTACTTACCGAAGAGGTGATTCTATGCCGGAAAATTTGGAACCTAAAAAGATAGAATTCAAGAAAATTGACGGATCATCTTTCGGCTATTTTGCATTAGTTGCCATTTTAGCGCTGCTCACGGCTGCAGGGATTGCTGCATACGCTCTGGATCGGATGTATCATTTGAGCGGCCTGAGCAACAGGGTGCCCTGGGGAGTTGTGAACGCGGGGATCCCGTACTTCATAGGCCTAAGCGCAGGATCTCTGATTGTATCCGCTTTGGCGGGAGTTTTTAAGATAAAAAGGTTCAAGGTCTTCAGCAGAATTGCAGCATTTTTCGCGGCTGCGTACATTGTGGCTGCAATTTCCAGCATCGTATTCGATATAGGGAAACTGTACCATTTTGCAAATGCTATAGTTTACTTCAACCCGACTTCAATCTTCTCCTGGAACGCCTTCTTTTACTCGAGCTACTTCGTAATCTGTGCACTTTACCTTCTTGCCCAGTTCGAGGAAATGGAGAGACTAACAAGGTTCTTTGCCTGTCTGGCTGTTTTCTGGGCAGTCCTCGTCCACAGCGGAACCGGGGCTATCTATAGCTTCATGTACTCCAGGGAACTTTACCACTCAGCCCTCACCCCGCCGATGTTCATCGTTTGCGCGATAACTTCCGGTTTAGGGCTGCTCATAGCGACGCTTTATTTCACCTTCAAGTTCACAAGGCGCGATCTGGAGATAAGATTACTAAGGGAGCTTGGTTTAATCTTTGCAGGTTTGACAGCTGTTTTAGGATACATGCTGGCCGTTGAAGGACTGGAAAAGGGATACATTCCGGCTGTAGCTCCAGCTACCAAGTTTGTTTATCTCAATCCGTATCATGGAATCTTCTGGAGTTTCTGGTTGCTAGTAATCTTCGGCATAATAATACCGTTTCTGATAGTCGTCTACCCAAGAACGGGTTTCGATCCGAGGTTCTTGAGCCTCGCTGGAATTCTGCATGCTGCAATGGTTATGGCGGAGCGATTCTTCTTAATAGTCCCTGGCCAGGTTTATCCGAGTGAATACCTTCCGGGATACGAGATTGAGTCACTCCACACGCTTGAAGGGTACATAGTCAGCTACACACCAACGATATTCGAATGGCTTCAGGTCATCGGATTGCTTTCCGGGGTATTTCTGGCCTTTGTTGTGGCCGCGAAGCTTTTGCCAATAATACCTGAGAAGGCGGTGGTGGTGGAAGAATGATCGGGATAATCTTCGGCGTAATTATTCCGTACATAGCGTTTGCAATATTCGTTGTCGGAGTCGTTTACAAGTTCATCTACTGGGCAAAGAGTGCTGTTCCCTTAAAAATTCCAACAACGAGCGGACAACAAAAATCGCTGAAATTCATTAAGCGCACCATTTACGACCGTTTCGATTCTCCATACACAAAATGGGAAACAGCGGTTAGAATGATTTTGGAGATCTTTGCATTCAGGAGCCTTCTCAAGAACACCCGCTATTATCTGGACAGGCTATCGCAGAGGGATGCAAGATGGCTCTGGCTCTTCGCAATCCTCTTCCACTACTGTCTCCTTCTCGTGCTGATAAGGCACACAAAGTTCTTCCTAGAACCCGTTCCGTCATTTGTTGAGATGATTTCAGAGCTAGAAGCGTTTAAGGGCGTTTTTATACCTTCCGTTTACGTTTCGGGAGTAACAATAATCGCCGCCCTGTTCCTTCTCTGGTTCAGGAGAATATTCCTTTCTAGAGAGCGCTGCATAAGCTTGCCGAGCGATCATTTCGCCCTTTTACTGCTACTTGCAATCGTGATATCGGGAAATGTGATGAGATACTTCATCAAGGTTGACATCTCCGCGGTTAAAGGGCTTCTGCTGAGCCTTATGGCCTTCAACATTCCCCAGGCGGTGGAATTTGCCAACTCAATAGAGCCGATGTTTTACATACATTTTGCGCTTGGGAGCTTTTTGCTTGCCTATTTCCCGTTCAGCAAGCTGATGCATGCCGGTGGTATATTCTTCTCCCCGACTAGGAACATGCCGAACAACAACAGGGCTGAAAGGCATGTTAATCCTTGGAATCCTCCGTACAAGGGCATAACTTGGCAGGAGTACTATGAAGCATACAAGGATCAGCTTGATGAAATTGCTGAGAGCGGATACAAGGTTAAGCCGGAGGTGTTGTGATGGAAAAGCATGTTGCTGAAAAAGTTAGGATCGAGCAAAGATTTCCAAGCTGGAGGGAGTTGCTGAAGCCAACTACTGAATTCAAGCCCGGATACTATCACTACTCATTCCGCATCAGCGATGCAAAATACTTGGAACTTCCCTTTGTTAGGGAATGGAATCCGCTGGATAGGGACTGGAAGCTGCCTCCAAACTGGAAGGAGATATTCCTTACGAAGATGAAGGAATATCTGGAGAAGTTCAGGAGCTTCAAGCTCTTCATGGATATCTGTGTCCGCTGCGGAGCCTGCGCTGACAAATGCCATTACTACATTGGCACCGGAGATCCCAAGAACATGCCCGTGGCAAGAGCGGAACTGATAAGATCGATTTACAGGCGCTATTTTACACCAGCCGGAAAGCTAGGAAAAATTGCTGGAGCAAGGGATTTAACTGAGGATGTCATAAAGGAGCTTTACTACTATGCCTATCAGTGCTCCCTTTGCAGGCGCTGCAGTGTTTTTTGCCCGTATGGCATAGATACTGCGGAGGTCACATGGGTAGTAAGGATGCTCCTCAAGGAAATAGGGGTCGTTCACAGGTTTTCGCTGATATCGATAGCGAGCTCTGCCAGAACAGGAAACCATCTTGGACTTCTCCCCGGGGGTATAGCTGGGGCTCTGCAGAGTGTTGCTGAGGACGTCTACAACCTTACCGGGATCGAAATAGAGGTTCCGATAAACAAGAAAGGGGCGGAGATTCTCTTCGTTGCACCCTCAGCCGATTTCTTTGCAACTCCCCACTGGTATGTATGCATGGGCTATCTCATGCTCTTCCACGAAATAGGTCTTGATTATACGTGGTCAACTTATGCCAGCGAAGGCGGCAACTTCGGCACATTCATAAGCTATGAACTGGCGCAGAAGCTGAACGCAAAGATTTACCAGGAGGCAGAAAGGCTCGGGGTTAAATGGATTCTCGGTGGAGAATGCGGGCACATGTGGAGGGACAAGCATCAGTACCTTGCAACGATGAACGAACCTCCAAAAACGCTCGAGGATCCGGTAAGTCCTATAACCGGAACATATTTCGAGAATGCTGCCAGCACAAAAATGGTCCATATAGCAGAATTTGTTGCAGACCTGATTGCGCACAAGAAGCTCAAGCTCGATCCTAGGAGAAACGATAAGTGGATAGTAACTCTTCACGATGCGTGCAACTATGCTAGGGCAATGGGACTCCTTGAGGAGCCGAGATATGTGATAAAGAACGTTTGCAGGTTCTTCTACGAAATGCCAGAGCATACGATAAGGGAGAAAAGCTACTGCTGCGGCAGCGGTGGCGGTTTGCTAACCGAGGAGGTCATGGATCTCAGGATGAGGGGAGGAATGCCAAGGGCAATGGCGCTGAGGGAGGTGCACAGAAAATACGGTGTAAACTACCTTTGCACCCTGTGCGCGATAGACAAGGCAGCATTTCCGCATTTGCTTGAGTACTGGGGGTTACCAGTTGCGGTTGGCGGAATGATGGAGCTTGTCGGCAATGCGTTGATCATGAAGGGAGAAAAGGAAAGGACAACCGATCTTAGGGGAGAACCCCTGATAAGGAGGGATTGAGATGTACCACAAGAAATACGTTATCCCGCTTATAGTCGTTTTCCTTGCACTTGCTTTCAGTCCCCTGATTTACAATGCAATGGCCAAAAGCCTAGGGCATTATCCGGAGATAACAAAGCCGAAGGGAGAATGCGTGGAGAGCGCGGAATGGATGAGGGCAAACCACATGCTCCTGCTTCAGGAATGGAGGATTAACGCCATAAGGCACGGTGCCGAAGGGGGCAGGATTTACCACAGCTTCACGTACGGCAAAGAATTCCATGCTTCCACCAACACCTGCTGGGAATGCCATCAGGATAAAACAGTTTTCTGCGATAAGTGCCACAATTACGTTGGAATAAAGCCGGAATGCTGGGACTGCCACTGGAATCCAAGCCTTGAAATACCGGTTAGATAATTTTTAAAAATTTTTTAAGCTTTTTCAGCGCGAAACTCTTTTCTATTTCCCCTCCGTGGCCGGGGAAGGCTGTTTTCCACTCAAGATTTAAAAAGGTTCTGACGGAATCCAGATATTTTCCATAGTCGCTGCAGAAGCTTTTGTGCGATAACTTTGCATTTCCCCTCAGCAAGTCTCCGCAGTAGACCTTTTCACCCTCGAAAATGCAAATACTTCCTGGCGTATGACCGGGGGTGTGCAAAATCTTTATCTCCTTCAAATCCAGAACGCTTTTCAAGTTTTCCGGAGGGCTGAACTTGGTCATTTTCTCTACAAATTTTACTATTTTCCCTAAAATACCGGAATAAGTGAAATCTTTCTCCCTCAGTATATATGGGATATCATCGGGATGAGCAAAAACCGGACAGCCGAACGTTCTCTCTATATCTCTCGCTCCTGCGATGTGATCGAAGTGAGCATGCGTAATTATTATTCCGTCAAGCTCTTTTATCTGTTCTGCAACCATTTTTCCATCCATTCCAGTATCTATAAGGAAAATCCTTTCATTCAGTCTTGTGAGATATACGTTGCAGCCCTTGGATTTCAGCTTCATCATTTCACGCAAACAACAGGTTTAGTTGCGTGCAGAATCACATCCTGAGCAACGCTGCCGAATAGGACTTTTCCGGCAGGTCTTCTCTTTCTAACTCCGATCACTATCATGCTTGCGTTTATCTCGTCCGCAAATTCTATTATGTCCTCTGCGGGCTGCTTTCCCCTGACAAGGAGCTTTGTTTCGAATTCGATTCCCTCCTTCTTCGCAATCTCTTCCGCCCATTTAAGAAGTTTCTCCCCCTCCTCTATCTCCTTTGGACTCGTTTTATCTCCTCCGTAAAGCGAGTGAACGAAAATTATTTTTTCCTTTCTGAGTTTCGCTTCGGATATTGAAAAAGCTATGACTCTTTCGCTTCTGTCTGATTTTGCGTCCAAAGCGACGAGCAATACCATGCTTTAAAATCAAGCATATTTTCATAAACTTTTCGATGGAATTTCGGCAATCTCGTCCGCTGTGAGGATCTCAACTCCGGCTGCTTTCATCTTTTTAGTGCTTACAACCTTTGCCCTTATTTTTTTTGCACCTGCAATGGCATAGGAAAGTTCTTCGCCGAACTTCGCATATTTTTCGGCCTCCTCTTTGTCAACCTCGATTATCTGAAGGTTTGCCCTGAGGCCAAATTTTGGCGGTATCCTTCTGTAGGTTTCCCTTGTCACAAAAATCCTTCCACTGTATCCCTTTTCAAGCAGTTTTGCAATTCCTTGGGAATCCGCAACAATTCTGGGCGGAAGGGGAGGAATTGGTATGGATGTGAGCAGGTAAATTCCGGAGATCATCAAAACCCATGCCAGAACTAAAAGAAAGATAGACACGGCCGTTTTGAATGCTAGGGAAACGAAGATGACATCCAGAAGGATTAGTATTAGAATTCCGAATGCAACGAATGCCGTTGAAATTGCCACCGCAGCAACTGTATCCCTGAACCTTATCTTCCTCAAAACCTCTTCCATCAGCTCATCGATGTTTTCCATACAGTATCACCGGTATGCCAAGCTTTAGTGCAATTCTGGCGACATCTTCCCTTTCTACAATCAATGGCTTTTTAACTTTTGCCGCAACGGCTATCGCTTCAGCATAATTCCTAGGAATTCCATTCTCCATCAATGCCGAAACGATATCTCCGTCTGGTTCAACAACTATTCCGAAGCTTATCGGACTAGATGGCGGACAGTAAACGCGGAATCTCGGTGAAAAAATTCTCGCTGCCTCTTCCTGATCTCTAGTTGCAACTACACCCCTTCTCGATCTTATCGGGAAGAAAACCGTTACAAAGAAGAGACCAAAGAGGGAAGGGAACATTGCGACAAAATAGGGGATCACGAGCTCTCTGGGAACCCTTTCGAAAGGAATCCTGAATTCCAGAGATATCCTTTCCTCTCTTTTGGCAGTAGTTGCGGGTGTCGGGATTGTTGTTGGTGGAGTTGGCAGTACAGGAGTTTCCACAGATGGCGGCAAACCAGCCGGAAGCGCAGCCGGAAGCGGAAATGCGGGATGATAGCTGAATCCCTTAAGCAAGGCCTGGCCTATGATGAATCTTCCCTCAGCTTCGTAAGCAGGAAGAATCTTTAGCCTGCAGAAATCCGAAACCCTTGCGCTTATCTTGAATATGAATATCGGAACCTCCTCGCTCTCTATTTCCACGTATCTGCTGAAATTTTCGCCTTTTTTCAGAACAAAGGTTTCTTTGAACAATTCAGTCCTGCTTCCGTTCTGGAAATCCGCAAAAGCCGCAGCCCTAACCTCTATTTCACGGTCGATCGTGTTGGTTACGTTGAAGAACCCCATCCATTTGTCCGATCTTCCCTTTACAATGCTCACCGGTATGTTGGCCGTGAAGTTCAGGCTGAAAGGTTCATCATAGCTGAAGCCGATCGTTGCATCTGGAACTGAAAAAGCTCTGTTTGTGATCAGCCTGAAGTTTGCAGTCTCATTTTTTTCCAGAATTTTCCTGAATATTATGCTACCGTTTGAAATCTCGCAGTCCTCGCAGGATATGAGATCGCTGAAGGCCGGGAAGGATATCTCGATCTCGGTCGAATTCCCGAGGTTTGTAACGCTGTATTCTATTTCGCTCCTGTCCGCGAAAACACGGGTGCTCGCGCTTATGGTTATCGGGAAATTCTGGGGTGTGACGATTCTGTAGGGATCTATTCTCACCCTCTCCCCTTTTTTGATAACGGGAATGTGTGCGATGTCTCCGAATTCGACATCGAACAGATCGTAACCGTAGCTGTTCTCGAAGTCCACGATCAGCCAGTCCCTGCTTATTTCCTGCGTTCCATTTGGATAGAAGACAGCGCTCCTTATCTCGAAAACGCAGGCCTGCGATGCTGCGATAAGCAGTAGCAGTAAAACGACTCTCATAGCCTTCTAATAACAAAGAGAACAGCCAGCGCAAGGGCTAAAACTGTTATCCAGAAGAGAACATAGCCGCGGGTGGGGAGCGATGGAAGCGGCAGCATGGAAAATTCCGCTGTAAAGAATGCGATGTGGTTGGCCGGTATGGATTTTGCGTCCCCTTCCCTGTAGCAGAGATTCCAGTCGGATGAAATCGAGATCTGCAGGTTCCTTACTTCGATATCTGAGCCGACCGGGAAGGTGATACTCTTGAAAAGCAGTCCTTTTTCAACTATGTCTGCATCGAATTCCACAACAACTGTTCTCTCTCCAAGTGGTTCTATGGGATACCAGATCTCGTAGTAAATTGATGAATAGTCTCCGTGCTTCTCGTAATACGATTTGAAGTTCATGTTTCCGGAATATGCTTTCAGATTCTCTACATCAACTTCGCCCCTTCTCTCTCCGATGGGTATTGGAAAAATGAGAAACTTCGGATTTTCAACTTTCTGAAGCCTCAGTTCGGAAACTCCGGGGACAAGCGGTTTATCTATCAAATTCCTGAGAGTTATCTCGTATTTGAAGTGGGCTTTTTCTGCGACATGAACTGTAATCTTCATATCTGAAATCTCCAACACCGCTCCTTGGGCTGCGGGGATGAGAAGGAGAATTAGGAGCAGTATGAGGAATCTCATCGATTTTTCAATGAATCCGATTTTAAAAACTTGTCGATGATGAACCGACCAGTTATAATTACCATAAAATCCAAATCATTCAAATCGCGAAAAATTTTATATAGCGTTTGGTTGGAATTTTGGCCATGAATGGAGCCTTCGAATTGGCAAAGAAGGTAGGGATAGTGATGTTTGTAGTGATAACAATAATAACCATGGCAAGTGCAGCGCCGCTGGAAATAAGGATAGAAGAGAAAGTGAACACAACTGTTGAACCTGAGGAGAGTACACTAACGGGAGAAATTCAATTTAAATATACAACAAATGTTACCGGTTACGTTAACATCACAAACACTGGAAACGACCCGATTTACGATGTATGGATTGCCTTGAATCTAACAAATGTTACGGGCAATTGTGTTCTCTCCGTTAACAATACGCTTTCCGCTGTTAATATTAGCAATTCGGCAAGCGGTTTTGTTCCCGACAGGATAAACAAAGCCGGAGTTTTCAACACAAGCGGGGCGAACTGCTTTGTCCACATTCCGCTGCTCAACACCAGTGGTTCTGTTTCCATTTTCTACGACGTTAACGACAATGCAATGGGCATTGACAACGGAGCGCCGTTTGACATCAGCGAAAGATATAATCCATCAAAGATACCTGTAGGGGGCAACTACACATGGACCGTTTACTTTAACGTCAGCCTCAACGATACATGGTGGGCGAATACTGCGCTTGGCAGTTTAAGCGGTAACAACGTAACGCTGAACATAAAGAAGTACCTGAGCAACAACAGTAACCACTACGGAAGTCCAAACTGGACATATCTGAATTTAAGCTCTTGCTACACAACTAAAGGCTCTTGTAATATCTTTGACAGCCCCTACAGCGATGCAACGAATACAGACGCTTTTAACGTGACGAATATAGTCCTCAACATCACGAACTCAAACTCATATGTTAACGTCACTTTCAACGTTACAGGAAACTACACGAATAGCAGTGCGGCCCCACACTACATCGCGCCATTTGGCTTTGCGGTGTTTGAGTTCAGCCTCAGCTACGGAAACATCAGCGGAAGCTATGTTGTTGACGTGTTTGCAATGGGAAATGCAAGCATCAATGTTACGAAAGACGGGCCGTATTATAATAGCAGTGGATATACTTGGTGGAGGGGGAATGTAACGATAACGAACAAAGCTAGTGGTCTGAGTTATGTTGTCACAAACGTTACGATGTGGGCCACGAATCAGAGCAGTTTTAGCAACTATGTTTACGGGAGTTTCAACTGCAGTAACTCTGCTGGAAGTATTGATGGTAATGTCATCTGTGAATACAACAGCTCAAATTCAAATTTGCCTTGGGTGCTCAACAGCGCAGAATCAGTCACGCTGCCCGGTAGTAGCGATTGGATGAACTTCAGCTATGACAAAGTCCCGATAATCTGGGCAAACGCAACCTTCAAGCTGATTAAAGATTCTAATAAAGGCTGGGGAACGAACAACACGACATCCAACGACTACAACGTAACATACGGAAGCAACTTCATAGTCATTGAAAAAATCTACATCATAGGCACCTACTTGGTCAAGGTCACCAAACATGTGCTCTACAACAGCAGTGCTAGCAGTCCAGAAAACGGTAGCGTTTTTGACATCTACCTCGTCGTCGAAAACATCGGCGGAAATGTGTCGCCTTACGTCTACGTCTACGATCTTATTCCGACGAATTTCAGCGAATTCAATTGGAACGACACATGGACTGATACTGGAAAGGATGGAAACTGGGTGAACAATTCATCTATGCTAGCAGGAAACGGTTCCCAAGATCTCTCTGGGATATACAGTAAAGGATACTGGTGGCGCCTGATGCCCCTGAATGGAGGCGCTGACGGAAATGGCTCATACGAGGATTGGAGTGAAATCGCTGAGAACAAAACAGTCGTCATATTCTACCAGCTAAACGGAACCGGTGACTTCAGAGTCCTTGATGTGTTCATAGTTGGCATAGATCCAATGTATTCGCTCAACGAGCAGACATCGCCGAAAATAACGCTAGTTAGCGGTGCAAAGGCCACAAATTACGAGAGCACATTAGCTGCAGCTGTTTTTGCAGCAATAGGAACCGCTGCGCTTATTGTTAGAAGGAACGGAAGAAGGTGAAATTTTTTAATCCATCTCTCACAAATTTTTTGTGGAATCGATGAAAAATTTGGTTCCATTCATCCTTCTGATCCTCATCCTTCCCTTTTCCGCAGATCTTGATTCGAATTCAACAATAGAGCTTGATGAATTCTATTCTCCAGGGGATACTGTTTTCATAAAGACGAATTTCAAGCCAGAAAAAGCTTTCATAATTTCACCCGCAAACGAAACTTTCGAGCTGAGATTTTCCGGAGATAACGGCTCTTATTCTGCGAAATTCGAGTTGAGGGAGAGGGTTGTCCTCGGGGAATACAGGGTTTTCATCGATGGCTTGGGAAGGGGTTTCATCGTTGACCAATGCAATCTAAGCTTGGAGTATTCCGAAGGTGTTCTTAGAATATCGGCAAAAACTTACTACTTGGAGCCCGGAATAGAGTACTTCCTGGATTCGGAGCATGGAAAAGCGGTTGGAGAAGCTTTTTTCAATCTCTCGCCCGGGAAGCATGAGATATCCGCCTCATGCCTTAAGTCGAGAATAAATGAAACCGTCGACGTTGACTTCAGAATTTCATACAACGGATCGATTTTCGCGGAGCTGGATGGGAAGTTCGTTAATGCAAGGCTTAAAGTATTCGCAGACAGGGAATACGAATTCTCTGGGATTTTTGATCCTAGAAAGATCAATGCAACGGAATTTTCTGTCGAAGCAGAATACGGGCATTTAAGGACTTCAAAACACTTCAACTTCAGCGTTGATATAGGGAAGGTACACTTCCCGGGAGAATCGATCGAGTTGAGTGGCAACTTCACTTCGGGCAAGCTGGTGGATCCCTCGGGGAGGGAATATGAGATCCGCTTCGAAAATGGCCTTGCAACTGTTGAACTGAAGAAAAACGTGATCCTTGGGAAGTACAGATTAATCCTTGACGGCTTTGAATTCGAATTCTTCGTCGACAGCTACGAGATAAACGCAACTTTCCTCGAAAACGAGATAGTCGGGAACGTTAGCTACTACTTCTTTGAGCCAAAGGAGGTTCTCTACACAGTAAACGGCACGGAGGGGAAAGTAAAAGTTGATAACGGAACTTTCAGAATCCCTCTGAACTTGAGCGAGGGGAATTACACCGCAAAGCTAAGGGCTGGGAATGCTGAGTTCTCTCTCAGCTTCCAGATTTTGGAAAGGAAGATATACGCTGAGAAGCTTTACTTCCTTGGAGAAAAAGTAAAGGCCCGGATAAGTTTTAAGCCTGAGAAGGTAATCCTAGAAAAGCCTTCAGGAACTTTTGAGCTCAACTTGAGCTACGATAAAGACTACTTCGTCGAGTTTAATGCGGAGGAAATAGGAAAGTACAGGATCCTCGCAGACGGCGCGGAATTCGAATTCTTCGTCGACAGCTACGAGATAAACGCTGAATTCGCAGAAAAGCTGGTTGGAAAGGTAACATGGCATGTTTTCGAGCCTAGTTTTATTGAGGTCTTCGATGGAGAATGGATAAAGCTCCCGCTTTTGAATGGCAGCTTTGAGTTCTATCCTAAAAACAGTTTTGTTATCCTGAAGTGCGGAAATGCGGAAATAACCGTGATTAGGGAACCAAGAAATTACTACTTCGTCGGTGAACTTGTTGAAATATTCTCGAAGGAGAAACCGCTGGTCAGGCTCAATGAATCGGAAATAGAAGTAAACACAAGCAAAATAAATGGGGTAATACATTCCAGTTTTCCTGCAAAGAGGGCGGGAATTTACGAGGTTCAGATTGGAGAGAAGAAGATAAGCATAGTCGTGGATGAATGCAGAATCGAGGCAAATGTTGGAAATGTGATTGAGGGCAGAATTTTCTGCCTTTTCAGGGAACCAGAATACATCGAGGTTTGGAGGGTTAATCGGACGGAAAAAATCCCGCTCAGCAACGGTAGCTTTAGCGTTGAGGCTGAGGGAGTTCTTAAGCTCGTCTATGGAAACGCCGAGCTAGTTTTGAAGAAGCCCGATTTGAGGGATCTGTACTTCGTTGGTGAGAGGCTTGAGATGGAAATCAAGGGAGCGAAGGCAAGGCTTTTCACGCCATCAAGCCTTCTGGAATTTTCCGATGAGGTCGAATACGTTTTTAAGGAAATGGGGAAATACAGGATAGAGATTGGAAGCTTTTCAAAGGAGTTCTTCGTTGATAGCTACGAAATCAAAGCTTCAGTCAACGGCAGCGTTTTGAAGGGGAATGTGAGCTGGCATTTCGTCAGGCCAAATTCTTTAAGCTACAGGACAAAATTAGCGGAAGGAATGCTTAATCTTTCGGAAAACGGAGAATTCTCAATAGCCTTGAAGGATGGCTGGGAATTCATTGAGCTCAGGTGCGGAAACGCATTTCTTAAGCTGATCGAAAAGAGGATTGAGGTTGGAAGGATTTACTTCGTCGGGGAAAAAATTTTGATAAAGGCGAACTTCAGGCCTGAGGAGAGTTATGTCCTTTTCAATGGAGAAAAGATCCCTATCGAGTTTTACGAAAGGAACGGAAGCTGGATATGCGATTTTCTTGCTGAAAAGGTTGGAGCCTACAGGCTTTTTGTTGACGGAATTGAGAGGGAGTTCTTCGTCGATTCATGCAGCCTTGAAGCTTGGATTGAGGGGAAAAAGGTTTACGGAAAGGCATCGGCAAATTTCACCGATGCCGAAGTTAGCTTCTTAATTCTCCCATCGAATTCGAGCGGATTGACTGCCATGAAAAACGGAACTTTCGAGCTAGATCTGCCAGAGGGGGCTGAGGAGGTCATTCTGATATGCAATAACTCTGAAATTAGGCTAAAGCCCGCAATTTCGGACTTCAGAAGCATCGAGTTCGCCGGAAAGATCTTCAACATCTCCCTCAGCAAGGGAAAGTTCGAGGAGCTAAGCTTCGACGGTGAAAACGCAAGCCTGAGGATTTCTGGGATAGGCATCGGGGAGAAGGTTGAAGTTATTATCGATCTGCCCTTCGAAATCTCGGATGGATTGCATGTATACTACTGGAAAGAAATCAACGGAAGCTTTGTTCCCGTGAACTATACGCTCAGCGAGAAAAGGAGGCTGACTTTCACGCTCCAAGATGGTGTGATCGACGAGGATGGAGAGGCAAATGGAGTGATAGTAGATCCGATAAAGCTATACATCCCGAAGTTCAGCGTTGAAAAGGAGATTGAAGCGAAAAAGGGGAAGCTGAAGGTCAAGGGCGAAAATGATTTTGAAATCCGTGTCGAAACGGGCGGAAGACTCGACTACCTCGCCTTCGTGGATCCGGAGAATCTTCCATCTAGACCGGCTGAGTTTCCCTACGGGCTGATTAAGTTCAGAATCGAAGTCAAAAAGGGCGGAGAAGCCGAAGTTAGGATTCTATATCCCTCCCTTGAAGGTCTTCTGGACGATGAGAGAAATATCACGTTTTTCAAGTTCAATCCGAGAACTCTCGAGTGGAGTTCCTTCAAGGCCAAAGTTGAGGGCAGCTATGTAGTCCTGCATTTTAAGGACGGCGGCTTCGGTGATGAGGACGGAGAGGAGAACGGGGTAATTTCAGATGATGGCGGAGTCGGGTGGGTCGGCTTCATAGGAACCTACGGTGCGGGGATTATAAAAGACAGTTCCCCTCACGTTTACTGGCTCTACGTCCCTTCTGGGGACTATTTCAATATAACCGCAAATGCTTCTAAGAGTGGTATAACTTTGGGAGTCTACAACTCAAGCAATAATCCAGTGCAGTCTTACAATTTACCACGTTCTACATCAAATTTGCAAATCCCAACCAATAACACGTTTGGTTGGTGGAGGCTTGAATTTAGTACAACCGCCGGTTCATGGAAATATTACGGTCTCAACGTAACAGGGGCAGAGGAGATAAACTTAAGGGCGAATACAACGCATATTATAAGTGGCGAGACATTTTACGGTACCAATGACTCTATGATAGTGAGTGCAAGCAGCACTGATGTTTCAAAGAGCAGGTATTTCTATGTCTATGCCTGCAACTTCAAGCTCGCAATCTACGATCCCGATTCGGGTCTCAGCGTGATGGTAACGGCCCCCGACGGAAGCCAGAGTGTATGGAATCCAACTGGAAATGATGCATGGAATGTAACTTCTTATTCTGGTGATTGCGGGGTCTGGGAGATAAACGTAACACAGATTTCAACAGGACAAGACGATTCAACATACAATCACTTTAGAATTGCAGTGAACCTCAGCGAGGGGCTTTACTTCAAGCCGCCGGTTGTTCTCAACATAAAAGGTAGAGTCTTTCATGATCTATTTCCGCTGGGGAGAAACGATGGCGAAGACATGCCGATAAGCGGCGTGGAAGTTCTGTTAGTTGAGGACATGAATGGAAACAGAATTCCAGACAGCGGAGACAGGATTGTAGGAGGAAAATTGACGGATTCAAACGGTAACTTCAGCTTCATGGCCGTGAAGGACATAACTAAGACTTACTTCGTTGTTGTGAATTCAAGGAGCATAAACGCAACAAATGCGAGCCTTAATTACAATTCAGGCTACAGCATCGGCCACGTATGGGCGGAGCAGACTTTTCAGACGAACGATAGCAATTATTTGCAGCTAATCCCCTTCTTTGGCGGAAGAACTGAGCTGAGCGACAACGTGAGCTACAGCGGAAACATCTTTGCTGGCAGAGCGGAGCATTTCATCACAATAAACTACTCGAGCTACAACAACGAAACCCTCTACTTCGGCTTCAACTTCAGCGTGGTCACAAATACAAGGGATGCTGACGACGATGCAGCCAATCCTAGATTCTGCCAGGGTTGCTTCAGGCAGTTCATGCTAAATTCAAACGCGATCAGCGGGAAGCAGAGAAGCTACTTCGTAATGAGCGTTCCCGCAAATGCTTACGATTCAAACGGCTCTTGGTGGTTTATACCGCTGAACGCAAGCCTTGGGAGCATAGAGATTACGGATTCCATCGAGATAAACGGAACCTTGCTTAGGGCGGATATGAGCGTCAATGATAGCAACCAAGGTTACGTGATCTATGATTACGAAACGAAAGACCTTAAGAGCGTCGATTCGCGGAAAAGCATCCCCGTGGGTGTTGGCCTTGATGGAATTCCTTTCAGCGGAGATGAGGCGATGTTTTACGCAATTCCAAAGCCAGAGGTTGAGATATACGGATCAAATCTGAATCCCGTGCTTAATCTTAGCTCTTCAGCTTCGAATTCCGAAATCCGGAATATTTCGATCTTCGGAAGCAATTACAACCAGTATCCAGGAATTCTGCGAAGCTATGCAAAAAACCTAACGATCGAGAATGTTTTCGCCGGCTTAAGGGCGAATGGAACAGATCCGAAATCCACCGGGCTGAACAGAACTGGAGGGGCAAATCTTTGGCTTGAAGGAAACAACACCACTGTCCTAAACTCGATTGTCGCCTTTGCAGAGCGCTACGGGTTGCTTTTCTACAATAGTAGTGTCAAAGCAGGAAGGGCTGAGAATGTGATCGCCTTCAGAAATGCCCTTACTTTCGCTGGAGGCGACAACATAGGCATGGAAAATTCCGCATCGAATGTAACAATCGAAAGATGCGTTTCGGCAAAGGCTGCAGCGCAGGGAATAGAGAGCTGGTATGGAGATAAAGGGATAAGGATTCTTAACTGTTCCGTGGAGGCAAACGCCTTTGGAAATGAAACTGGTAGCATAAGCGAAACTGCTGGAATAAGGATACATGCGAACGACAGTTTAGTTGCCTACAGCCTGATAAGGGATAACTTCGGCCACGGAATTGCTGTTGTGCGCTACTACAAGGACATTTTCAACGTCACTATAACTAGGAACTCGATATACAACAACACAAAGCTCGGAATAGATCTGGTGAATGCAGATAATCCGGAAATTGCGCATCGCGGGGACAACGTAACTCTGAACGACGGGCTGCTGAACTGTAGCATGGCCAACTGCGGTGTGGATTATCCTGTTATCACGATTTCCGAGCTGGACGGAGATCAGCTTTATGTTGAGGGCTTTATCGGAAATGAGAGCATTGGAGGTAGCTCGAATTTTGCAAATGCAAACATCGAAATTTACTTGGTCAGGAATTCAACAAATGGAGACAGTCTTATCGGAAACAACTGGGGCAACAGCTCGCAGCTTCCCAGATACTATGGAGAGGGATGGATATACCTTGGAAGCCTAAATGCAGACATCAGCGGATACTTCAGCGGATACATCAATGTTGCTGGAAAGGGTGTGGACAGCGGTTCGATTATCACAGCTATGACAATCTTCAGAGGCAACAGCTCAGAATTCGGGCCAAATGCGAGGATCTCGAAGAAGCTAAACGTTTCCGCCGAAATTTCGCTTTACGGAATGAATGCAACGATAAAGGTTAGGGCCCATGAAAATGCGAGGAATGTGACTGTGTACTGGATCAAGCCCTACGGACTATCTGTAACCTTCAGCGGTGACTATAACAGCAACGGCTCAAGCGGAAGTGTTTACTGGTGGAAATTCAATTCGATAAACAGAGGTGAGGAGAAGTACGTCAATCTTAGCTTTAGCGGAACCAATTTCATGCTCAGCGAATCTCTGAACATCGGCTTGGATCCGGATTGATCATTTCTGCAATTCACCCTTTTTCAAATATGGGCAGAAATGAATGGAAACGTGCTTTATTTCGGGGAATTCCGATCTGAGCTTTCTTGCAATTTCACCGGAAATCTTTTCCGCATCTTCAACCCTCATTCTCCCGTCTATTGTGACATGCAGGTCAAGGTGTATCTCGTTCTCCGCAGTATAAACCGCCAGCAAGTTGTGCACACCCTCAACCCCTCTGACTTCTATCACGGATTTTTCGATCTTTGAATAAAATTCCGAAGGCGGCGAAAGGCCGAGGAGGAATGTTGCGTTCTCCTTAAACAACCTGAAAGAGTTGAATGCTATCAGAATTGCGACGAAAATTGCGGATATACCGTCAAAAGCTTTGTAGCCGGCCATAACGGCCGTTATTCCTACTATCGCGGCGAGAGTTGAAAGGGAATCGTTAACTGTTTCCATAAGCGCCGTTCTGTTCAGGATCCCGCCCTCTTTTCTCAAAACCGGTAGGGCGAGGAGGAGCAGAATTAGAACCAGAAGTTCTGCAAAAAGGGCCGTTTCAACATTTTCGTAGTTTGCGGGGTTTAAAATCCTCTCTATCCCCTCTTTTGCCAGTTCGAAGGAAATCAGCGTTATGAAGGCCACAGAAACAACTAGGGAGGCGAGGTTCTTTATTAGGCCATGGCCGAATGGATGCCTTTCATCTGCATCCTTTTTCGATACGTGCGAGGCTGCTATCAGAATTAGCAGGAGTACTATGTCCGCAAGTGAATGCATCACATCTGCAAGAATCACCAGAAGCCCGGAAAGTAGATAGGCGAAAATTTTGACAAGGAGTGTTGCTATGTAAACAGCGAGAACGAAGTTTAACTTCATTCGAGCCTTCTCCTGAATTCTGAAGGTAGCTTCAGTATTCCTGCAAGTCCTATAAGATTTTCCTTGGAAATGCTTCCATCTGCTATTTCCTTAAGAACCTGTTTTGCGTTGAAGGCAATTCCAAGCCCGGCTTTTTCGATCATTATCTTGTCATTCGCCCCATCGCCCACGGCAACAACTTTGTCCATGCTTATTCCTTCCCTTTTGGCTATCTCCTCTATTATTTTGGCCTTTTCCTGGGCATCTATTATCCTTCCCTTTATCCTGCCGGTGAGCTTTCCATCGACTATTTCGAGCTCGTTGCCAAACGCGTAGTCGAGTCCAAGCTCTTCCTTTATTCTGTTCGTGAAATACGTAAAGCTCCCGCTTACCAGTGCAACCTTGTATCCTGCCCTCTTAAGCGCGGAAATCAGCTCTCTAGCTCCCTCGGTGAATTCGATCTTGGAGTATATCCTTTCAAGGACTTCAACCGGAAGACCTTTTAGCAGCTTAATCCTCTGCTCTAGAGCCTCTCTGAAGCTGAACTCGCCGTTCATAGCTTTTCTCGTTAACTCCTGTACTTCCTTCTCTACTCCCGCCTCTTTGGCGAGCTCGTCGATTATCTCCGTCTCGATGAGGGTTGAATCTAGATCGAAGACGACAAGCCTTTTCTCTTTCATTGCCGTTTCGTAATCCTGAACGACGATATCGAGACCTAGCCTTTCTCCCTCCTTCAGCAGCTCCCTTCTAAGGCTCTGAAGATCGGAATCTCCGATGTCAACTACGAATTCTATCATTATGAGCTTGTCTCTTGCCATTAAGCTTGTCCTCTCAATGTTTATTCCGTGTTTAAGGAAAATCGCGGTAATATCCCTGACTATCCCTACTCTGTCCTTTCCTATTACGCTTACGACGAAAAGATTCTTCTTTTTTCCCTCCTTTCTTTCGAAGGGATTGAGGCTTATTTTCAGATTCAGGGATCTTTCAACTTCTTTCAGGTTCTTTTCAACGCATTCAATATTTTCCGCTTCGGCAACTATGAACATCGCAAAAATTCCCTGCAGAACTGTCTGCTCTATATCCACTATGTTTGCATTGCAACTGGCAAGGGCCTTTGAAACGGCATGCACTATTCCTATCCTGTCCTCACCGTAAACGGAAACTGCGATCAGCACAGCTGCATTAGTCCTCGAATATTAAGAACTTTGCGAGATGATCACAAAGAACTTGTTGAGCTCGTAGAGCGGTGCCCTTGCTTTTCCGAAGGCCCCGCATCCAACGGTTGGACTTATCAGCCCCGAACCCTTTAGCTCCGAAATCAAAGCTCCCGGTTCTTTTCCGTGCTTCATGGCTATGTCAACAAGGTCCTCCGCGCAGATTAGCAAGTTCTTTGCCCTATCTTTTATTTCCTCAAATATTTCCACGAATTCCTCGGCCTTTTCCTCGCCTATTTCCCTGAAATATTCTACTATTGCCTTTTTCCAGTCCATGAATCTGAAGAAGAACCTCACAATGTACGGTATCTCCATGTCCTCCCCGAACTGCCTTGAAATCCAGGCAAGGGAATCTTTTTCGGATTTTATTGGCAAGGCAAGTTTTAAATCTTCGAGTATTATCATGGTTTCTTCATCCAGTTCCTCCTTTGGAATTATCCCTTTTTCGCTGTATCTTTTTACCAACTCCATCGCTTTCAGTCCATAACTATCAATGCCCCGTATGGACATGCCCTCACGCAGTCGTAGCATTTCTTGCACACCTCCTCATTTATCCTTAAAACCTTTCCTCCATTTCTCACTATCGCATTTGGAACGGGGCAGACCCTGCTGCATGTTCCGCAACCCTTGCAGCCTAATACCGCGATCAAGAAGATCCCCCATCATCTTTTCGGAGAGGAAAGCTTAGGATTTGCCCAAGCCGAGGGAAGGATTAGCATAACAATGCTTTGGCAGGGTAGGAAATTGGCTTTTGAAAGCGGAATAAAAGAAGAGTGAAGCCTTAAAGCCGGAAGCTTCACCTTTAAAGGAGTGGCTAACCGAAATCATATCTCCAGTGCTCTTTCCAGTTCCTCCCTTATCATGTTTTCCGGCATAGCTCCCACAAATCCGCCTACTACCCTCCCCCTTCTGAAGAAAAGCACTGTTGGTATGCTTGAAATTCCGTATTCAAAGGCCAGTTCCTGATTTTCATCAACGTTTATCTTGTAGAATTCAACTTCTTTGTATTCCTTAGATAGCTTTTCCAGCAAAGGGCTGAGGAACCTGCAGGGCATGCACCAGTCTGCATAGAAATCCACGACGACCAGTTTGTCGCTGTTTATCACCTGAAGGAATTCCCTCTCATCTATCTTCCTCATAATACCACCATCTTCAAGGAATTGCTTTGGACAATATAACTTTTATCGGTTTATACAAAACCGTTCAATTCCGCTATGTGTAGATCGACACAACATCTCCGTCGCTCAGCACGTGGTCCAGTCCAACTCTCTGCCCCTCATGCTTTACAGATCTTCCCCACACCCTCGCGTACTTGAAATTTTCAACGAAGTCGTTGTGTATCTTCCTGCACACATCCTCGATTCTTGCCCCCTCCCTCAGAATCATTGGTTTTTCGCTCATTTTTTCACCGGGCGGTTTTAGATAAACCTTTATGAACCTCAGTTTTCTGTAAATTTCTTCCTTGAGCAGATCCAGGTTTATCCCCCTTGTTGCGGATACCTTTATTGCGTTAACGTCAACATCCATGATATCTATCTTGTTCACCACGGTTATCGAGGGAATGTAAACGCAGTTCCCGTTTAGGGCATCGATCAGCCTCTCCATCGTTATGTTCTCTCTTATGAGCACGTCTGCATTGTGAATCTTGTATTCCTTCAGAATTTCGGCAATTGTCCTCTCATCGAGGCCCAGTGGTACGGTTGAACTTATCTTTACCCCTCCCCGGTCCTTTTTCCTTATCACAACATCCGGCGGTTTCTGGTCGAGCCTTATCCCCGCTTCATAGAGTTCCCTTTTTACAATTTCTATTGAATCCAGTTTGAAAACGTCTGCAACTATAACTATGAGATCGGCAATTCTAACGGCTGAAAGGACTTCTTTCCCCCTCCCTTTTCCGCTAGCTGCACCCTCAACGATTCCCGGCATATCGATGATCTGTATAGTTGCGTGTTTGTATTCCATTATTCCGGGAACTGGCTTCTTTGTCGTGAAATCGTAATCTCCAACCTCGCTTTTTGCATTTGTTAAAGCGTTTAGAAGGCTAGACTTCCCGACAGATGGGAAGCCTACTAGGGCAACGGTTGCATCCCCCTCTTTTTTTATGGAAATCGTCTGCCTTGCACTTTTCCTTTTCTCCTTTTCAAGCTCCTCCTTTAGCCTTGCAAGCTTCGCTTTCAGTCTTCCGACGTGATGTTCTGTTGCCTTGTTGTATGGAGTCCTTTTTATTTCCTCCTCGAGCTGTTTTATCTGCTGGAGTAAGTCCACATTTTTAGAATCATCTCAGAATTAAAAAGTTCAACGCATTTCGAGGCTGTCGCTAACAATCGTAACACCCCCCTTCATCGAAAACGTGAGCTTGGCAACATAATTGTGGTACGCGATAAAGGAGTCCTCACTCTTTATTATATCTATCTGAACGTCGTGAAAGGCCGTTAGACCTTCGGGGATTTTTCCGATGACGGCGTTGATGAGAATTCCCCTGTCGATTTCTATAAGCGACTCTATCGCCTTCGATGCATCTATTCCGTAGAATGATAGGAAGTTCATACCAAAGGAAAGAATCAGTCTGTTTTCAGGCAAAAAACTTTTCAATCTGTTTATTTCCTCAATTTTAAGCTTTTCCAGTATTTTTAGGGGAAAGCAATCCTTTTCTGATGCGATCAAAACGGCCTCCCCATGTTTTGGGAAACCGTATTTTTTTCCGAGATGATTTATCCTCTCAACGGCTGCATCTGTCCATAGAATCCAAAAAAAGTCTCCAAAGTTCTGGTTAAGCCACGAGCAAACTGTGTAGAAGCTGTAAAGATCCGGAAAAGTTATCAGCAGTTTATCCCCTTCTTCGGCCTCTTCGATAACACTCTGAATTATCTTCATGGTGAAAGAAAGGGGGCGGTATAAATAAAATTTTCCTTAAGTAATAAAATTTCTTTTCTGTAATTTCAACGCCCCCTAATTTTCTTTGGCCCTCTAATTTGTTCAAGATTTAGATAAGAACCTTAAATTTGCTGGGAATGCGAGCATGAAATAAGAGTTTTTAGCGGGCTCGGCGGGATTTGAACCCGCGACCTGCAGCTTAGGAGGCTGCCGCCATATCCGTGCTAGGCCACGAGCCCTCAAGAAAAGATGTTTTTAAGTTTTATGAGCTTTTTGGTTTATCCTCCTAGTTTCTTTGAGCATGTAGGATGCGTAGATTAGGGCAAAGGATATAATCATTAGAATCAAATTCAGCCTCCATTCGGGTGAGAATTCAGCCTCGAATGGCCTGGGATGGAGTGGGGAGAAAAATCCGGAAATGTAGCTGAGGGGAACAGTAATATACGCGATTATGAGGTAAATCGCGGAAATTCTTGCCTTTTCTTCAACGAGGTTTCTCAGTGAGAAATAGACGGCATATATGAAGAGCATGAGCAGGACAATGACTTCCCTGATCTCGTACCATGTAAAATAGGCTCCCCAGGTTTCTTTAGCCCATATTGCCCCGCTTATGAATGCAACTATTGCCATAATGAATCCGAACTTTGCCGATCTGCTTGCAATTTCATCGCTCTTCGGACTGCTATTCCTGAGGAAGGATATGGAATAGATGAAGGAAACTGTAAAGGCGAGGTATGAGGCGATTGCGGAGGGAACATGGAGGAACACTATTCTGTAGCTCTCTATTTTCGCCGGAAGGGAAAATGAATTGTATATGCCGAACAGGAGCATTGCTATCGCAATCAGAAGAATCAGCCTGAACATGTCTCAAATAGATCACGGATTAAAAAGTTTTTTAACCTTGAGGGCAAAAATGCTTTATAACCGAAAACCTCGCCCTTCAGGGCGGGGATGAAAAAGCTTAAATAAATGGAACAGGGAGTTCAAATGCCCCGAAATGCGGGCTTGTTTACAACAAATATAGCTGCCTTAACGAGAGGCATGGGATGGAGAGCTTGGCTTTTGAACCGGCAGATGAGGAGAAAGGCGTGAAGCCTCCCTTAACGCCGGAAGCCTCGCCTTTAAAAGCGGGGCAGCCCACGCTGAAGCTGATCTTTGCTCTCCTTTCAATCCTTTTTCTTGGCTCCTGTTACTTGGGATACTTTTTGGCAGAAGCATATCCTGATTTGGCAAAGAAGGAAATGGAAGACCTGAGAGAATTTTTCAGGACATTTGTTTCCAGAGACATCTCCCCACTGGAAATATTCCTTATAATATTCTTAAACAATTCGATAAAGTCGTTTTTTGCCATGATTCTGGGAGTATTTTTTGGAATAGTGCCTGTCCTCTTCATTTTCTTAAACGGGCTCATAATCGGTTTCTTTGCGAAATTTCTGGGGGAAGAAATGGGAATTTTGAAATTTGTTTTTTTGCTGCTTCCCCACGGAATACTGGAAATACCGGCAGTTATACTCGCCTGCAGCTACGGTGTACAGCTCGGAATCTCGCTCATAAAGGATAGAAAGGGTCTGGGAAAGAAAATAAAGGTCTCGGTTATAAAATTCTTCAAAATCGTGGTTCCAATGCTATTCGTTGCGGCTGCCATAGAAACCCTTCTGATCGTGATAAGGTAGACGGGTCTGAATGATTCCCTTAAGGTCATGGAAATCTTTTCCCATCGCGTAAACATCCTCATCGATCCTGAACCCCTTGGGCGTCTTTTTTAGGTCTTCAATTCTGAAAAACCTCCACTTCTCCCTTGGAAGTTTTAGCGCTATGTATCCGCTTGCCCCAAATGCCTTTGAAAATTCTTGGAGCTTTTTTATTTCTTCGGAGGATAAATAAAGTGGCAGATTCTTTCTCATTTTTACTTCGAATGCGAAGAAAGCAGATCCATCTCCTGCAACAATGTCCGGGCAAGGAAAATGTGAGGCCCCGCTACCGGCTACCCTGACAGCTGCAAAACCGTTTTCCCACAGTTCCTCAATTAATTCCCTTTCAAATCTCGAACCCTTTCTTTTCATCAAACAAAATTTTTGATCTATATTTAAATAAATCGCCCAAGCAGCTTTCAAATCCTTTTCCAACATTTGGCCGGGTATAATTTGAATCTAGAACATCTTTCTCTTGAAGCAATTTGAGCCTTAAGAAGCGAAAAGCTGATAACCTTAAGATACACTTTGCTTTTAGCGGGGGTTGCCGAGTGGACAAAGGCGGTGGATTCAGGGTCCACTCCCGTAGGGGTTCGAGGGTTCGAATCCCTCCCCCCGCATTAATTTACAAAACCTCGCCCTTTAGGTAGCCTGCCGGCAAGATCTCGGATTGCATTTAGAATTTCGCTTTCGTTTTTTACAATTATGGACTTCGAACTGATTTCTGAATAGATTTTTTCGGCCATCTCTCCTGCGAAATTCCTACTCCTAATTTCACTCCTTTCGACTACAATCAGCTTTCCGAGCTTTGCTGCCAGATTTGCGGCAATTAGATTTTTCAAGTTTCCTCTTCCAATGCTCAGATTTGCCAGAATGACAAAGTCAGCTTCTTCAACCATTTTCAGGTTTTTTTCATGGTTCTCATCGCTTATATCGCTGAAGGGAGCTTCTGAAACTACCTCGCATCCGAGCTCGGTTGCAATTTCCCAGTCGCTGTCGAGGACATTGAGAACTCCGGCGGAAACTCTGTATCCGGCCTCCACGAGTGTCTGTATTATTTCCGCCCCGCTTCCGCCACCGCAGATTACATGAACGCGAATACCGTTTTTCGAACTCTTTGCGACCGGAATCACTATAACGGATTTTCCAATCTTCCTGACAGCCACGTCAACACCGTAAACTTCTCTGACGGATTCAGGGGTTATGACGTCTTCAGCCTTCCCCGCGCGATGGACTTCCCCGTTTTTGAGCATCAAAATCTTGTCGGAAAACGTCGCCGCCAGATTTATGTCATGCATGGCTATTATTGCTGAGCAGCCGTTTTCAACTCGCCGCTTGATCAACCTCATTACCTCTATCTGGGATGAAAGATCCAGATGTGCAGTTGGTTCATCTAGGAGCATTACTCTAGGTTCCTGCGCAAAAAGCCTTGCTAGCATCACCTTCTGTTTTTCTCCGCCGCTCAGCTCATCGAATATCCTTTCCTCAAATCCCCGAAGTCCCACCTCATTCAGTGCATTCAAAGCTATTTCGTAATCCTCCTTTTTGGCCCTCCTTATTCCGCTGAGATGCGGTGTTCTGCCGAGCAAAACAATGTCTATAACCCTCAACCTCGTCTGCGGTATTTCCTGTGGAAGATAGGCTGCGATTTTTGCAATATCATCGAATTCGAGTCTTTTCCCGTCGAATAGAACAACGCCCTTCAGAGGTTTTAGAATCCCGAAAATTGTCCTAAGCAAGGTTGATTTTCCGCTTCCGTTCGGGCCCAGAATGGACAGAATCTCTCTTTCCTCGAGTTTGAGCGTAACGTTTTTCAGTATCTCCCTACTCCTCAGTTCGACTCCAAGATCCCTTATTTCAAGTCTCATAGCCCGCGTTTCAGTATGTAAAGGAAGAAGGGTGAACCGAGGATCGCGGTCATGGCCCCAACAGGGATTTCCCCGCTTGTGCATGTTCTTGCAAGCAGATCTACCAGAGGCATCAATGTGGCGCCGAACAGAATCGCGGAGGGCAGCAGTTTTTGATGAGCCTCGCCGAAAATCAGCCTCATTGTGTGAGGAACGATTATTCCAACAAAACCTATAATCCCGCAGACGGCAACGGTTGCAGATGTTAAAAGCGATGTTACGGCAATAAGCTCTTTTCTGAACCTCTCAACATTTATCCCAACCGATCTTGCATGCTCTTCGCCCAGCAGGATTGCATTTAGGTTCCAGGAATTGAGCAGCAGATAGATAATTCCTATGAAAAATGGGATTATTATAAGCCATATCTTCTGCCATACGGCCCTTGAAAAACTGCCCATTATCCAGAAGATGATTTCATGAGCGCTTTGTTGCGAGAAGTATATAATTATTGCGGTAAGCCCGGAAAGAAATGAAGAAACTGCAATTCCGGCCAGAAGCACCGCATAACTTTCTCCATGCCTTCCGAGTCTGTAGACAGTGAAGGAGACGATCAATGAGGTTATGAAGGCTGAAATTACGATGTTCCACGTGCTTCCTATTCCTAGGGAGATAACGAGTGCAGCACCAACACTGGCTGCGCTGGAAACACCCAGAATGTATGGGTCGGCAAGGGGATTGCGGAAGAATGCCTGCATTGCGCATCCAGCAGATGCCAGCGATGCTCCGACCAGCATCGCTAGAAGAACTCTCGGCAGCCTGTAGTCGAGGACAACTGTTTGCATTAGGGGATCCTTAAGGTCAATAAATCCCGCTGGGCCGAAAGATATGCCTAGAATCAGTGAGATCGCGCATGCGAGCAGCAGCGCAGCGGTTTTTACAAATTTCACAAGTAACATGAAGCATGAGTCAAATAAACTTTACTATGAAAATAAAAAAATCTTGATTTCAAACCAAAAAATTTTTAATTCATGAGTCTTCTTTTCCTTCATGAAGCTCGCAATCGCATACCTACTACTTCTTTCACTGGCATCTTTAGCCAGTGCGAACGCTTTCCAAGGAGATGTATCGCATCTTGGGAACTTTTCATCGAGCATCGATGGACAGGTAATCCCAAAACTCGAGTGGAAGACTTATATAAGCGGGCTCGTGGGGGCGCAGCCAGTGTATAGCAATGGAAAAATTTTCGTGACAAATTGGTATGGCTGGAGCGAATGGAAACCGGGATTGTATGTTTTGAATGCGAGTAACGGAGAAATTTTGAAGAATTTCAGCAACATCCAGGGGGCATCAACGCCATTCGTTTATGAGGACAAGGTTATAGTCGGTGGAATGAAGTTAGGAAATAGAAGTTATTTAGGTTACCTTTACATAGTAAACCTAACAACTTCCGAAGTTAAAGAAATTCTGCTCGATACGCAGGAATCGTGGTACGGTGTAGCCTCTTCTCCAGTTGTCTACAATGGGAGCATTTACGTTTTAACACACTCGAATGGAACTCTCTGGAAAATTTCGATTGATGGAAATATTCTCAACAAATTTACCACGGGAGGAGAAATAAAACCCTATACTTCCCCTGTTGTCGGCAATGGCTTGATATGCTTTGCTGGAAACAGGAGCGGAAATGCCATTTTCTGCGTTAATGAAAGCCTTTATGAAATCTTCAATATAAGCGTTGACTCCAAGATAACGAATACACCTACGCTTTACAACGACCTTCTGATCTTTGCAACAGAAAATAAGCTTTATTTTGTAAACGTTACAGAAAGAGGGGTTGTTAAAACAATGGATTTCAATGGATCCCTTTCTAGCGCTGCGATTGGAGATTTCATCTATATTGGCTCCAAAGATGGAAAACTTTACGCGATAAACAAGACAACGCTTGGAGTTGAATGGACTTTTGAAGCGAATGGGAAAATAGACTCCTCACCGGCCTTTGCAAATGGTGTTGTTTACTTTGCAACGAACGTTCCGGAAGGTACAATCTATGCTGTCAGGAATGGCAAAGAACTCTGGCATTACACCTTGAAACCCCCTGAAGGTAAATACTACAACATAATGTCATCCCCCTTCATTGCTGAGGGAAAACTGTTTATCGGAGCTGATAGCGGCTATGTTTACTGCTTCAACTCAACTGGAACGATGGAGTTCAAAGTTACGCTTTCCCCTGGAAATATAACCTTGGATGGGAGAAAAATCAGCGGGACGTCAGCGCTTGCTGCACTTTACGAGGCATCGAGATATCGGCTAGAAGACGCCGAAATCGTCTTTAGCGTGAATGTCAGCTGGTGGAACAATTCTGCTTTTGTCAATTCCATAATGGGTTTCGAGCCAAGCCCTGATTGGTTATGGTGGTGGTCTATCTGGAATTCGACAGCTCCACTTGAAGCCTCTGCCAGCTCATATCTTTTGCAGGATGGTGAAACGATCTATTACTGCTACGGATGCTCCACATATCCCAATATCCACGGGCCTGAAAATTCGACGGTTGTTCTGAAGATAACAGCGAATGTTACACCTCTGGGAATCAATGATTTCGTAGTTTCAAATGGAGCAAGGGGGGGAAATGCTACAGCTTACGTTAATGTAACAGCAGCCGAGGAAAACTGGTTCCTGGCAGTTGTCAGCGGCATTAACGAAAAAGGGGATTACGTTGCCGGGATATCAACTTTTTATCTCAGCAAAGGCGGCGAGTTTAGCGTTCCCGTTCTGATACACATCCCGCAGAGAAATGAAGCGGGAAATTACACTCTTTATGCAGCGGTTTACAGGCTAGATGAGTATCCAAACAATTTCATAGCAATTTCTAAGCCCAGAATTTGTAGGGTGAGCTGATGAAGGTCCTGAAGATTTTGATATTCCTCTCCCTTATTTCAATTCCAGTTTCAGCTCTCCAGCTGCAAGTTGTTGGAAAATGCGTTGGGGAGGAATTCAGTATTTCCGTGGAAAAGCAATCAATTTTCGTAATTAGAATAAATGACGGAACGCCGATTTTTGCCGAGGGAAAGGAAGTTGTTTTCAGACCGCAGGTCGAGGGATATTTGAGGATCACCGCGATTTCCGGAAACGAAATCGAGGAAAAGGTCGTGAACGTTTCACTGTGTCCTCAGCCTCAGAGGACAGTTACCGGCACAACTACTGGAATCCAGTTGCTTCCTTCCGGGAGCTTTGAAAAAGTGGTCGACGGAAAAAGCTACAGCATCGAATGGAGAACAGCATTAGGGGCTTTGGAGATGGCATCAAGGATAAAAGGTTTCTCGTACAGCCTGAAGGCAACGGACTGGGGTCTTTTTGTTGACTGCATAAAGGGCATCTGCTCAGGCTATGCTGGGAAAACGTCTGGATGGATGTACTGGGTGAACTATCCGAAGGATCCGCTTCCCGGAACTGCTGCACAGAACTACAGAATAAAGCCGGGAGACGTTGTGACATGGTACTTCTCTAGGGGAATGAGCGATACACCTGAAACCTCGCAGTTCATAGTTAGGATTTACATTGGAACAGACTACGGAATTTCCGTGCAGCTCAAATGGGAAGAGAACATGAAGCCCATAGCGGACTTCGACTTTTATCCGGAGAATCCTGTTGAAGGCGAGGAAATTGTATTTAACGCTTCTAAATCCTTCGATCCCGATGGATTCATAACCGACTATTTGTGGGAGTTTGGCGATGGCGAAATTGCATCTGGAGAAGTTGTGAAGCATGCTTACAAAAAAGCCGGGTTCTATAGGGTTAATCTGACCGTTTGGGATAACAACGGTGCATCGAATTCTGTTTCAAGAACACTGAAAGTGGGAGAAAAGAAAAAGGAAGTGGAATGGCTTGAACTTCGCGGAATTTTGATAGAAACGAATCTGGGAACTTTAAAGAGGATAGAATTCAAAGCTACTCAGCCGCTTGAGGTTAAAATTCGGAAAGCGGGTGTTCCAGAAATAATCTATGCGGATATCTACGAATGCTTTGAAATCCGGGTAAACGATAGCGTTCAGGCCGAACTGTTTTTCGAGATTCCGAAATCCTGGGGAGAAGTGGATTTTTACAAGTACAACGGCAGCTGGGTGAAGCTGAAAGCTGAGCTCATAGGGAAGGATGAAAATCTCACATTCAAGGTTTTCATCGATTCTTTCAGCTATATAGCCGTAGCAAAGGATTGGAAGAACTTCCCGCTGAAGGAAGGGGATTCGAGGATAGTTAAAGCCTTACAATATCTGAAGGGTCTGCAGAGAAGCAGCGGAGGTTTTGCAAATCCGGGTGAGGAGGAAAGCATCGCAAAGACTTCATGGGCCATCATGGCAATTGCTGCAGCAGGCCAAGATCCGAGAATCTGGACTAAAGAGGGCAAAAATCCGCTGGACTACATCAGAGAAAAGCTTCCTGAAGAAATTGATAGAATGGGTACGGCCGACTATGCAAGAACAATTCTTGCCCTATACGCAGCAGGAGAGGATCCGAGGAATTTTTCGGGGACCGATCTAGTTGCTAAGCTGAAGGGGAGAATGAGGGAGAACGGGCAGATAGGAGACTTCGTTTACACAACGATCTGGGGGATAATAGCACTTTCGGCAGTAGGAGAGAACGTTAGCAAGTCTGCTGAATGGCTAAAGGCTCAGCAGAATCCGGATGGAGGTTTCCCCTGGGCACCGGGTGAGCAGAGCGATTTCGATGACACTGCAGCTGCAATTCAAGCCCTTGTGGCTGCAAAAGAGCCAAGAAACTCTGAGGTGATTAAGAGGGCCGTTGAATACCTCAAAACGGGCCAGAATGATGACGGAGGAATGAGATATTTCGGAAGCTCTGCGAGCAATGCTGCAAGCGATGCTTGGACAATTCAGGCTTTGGTTGCCGTTGGGATAAATCCGATGGAATGGAGGGCAAACAACTCGAGCGTTGTCGATCATCTGCTTTCTTTGCAGACAGAACAGGGATACTTCAGGTATACCAGTTACAGCGATGAAAATCCCGGATATATGACTGTCTGCGCAGTAATATCGCTGCTGGGAAAACCCTTCCCGATAAAACCTGTAAAAGTTTTGGAAGTCAAAGAAATCCAGATAGAAAAAACAACTCCGGCTCCTCTGGAAACTCCGGCTGTTCAACCGACTCCAGAAAAAACAGAAACTCCGGTAAACATAACATCCAAGACTCCGGTTGAAAGAACGCCTGGATTTGAGGTCTTTGCGGCATTACTGGCAATTGCATTTGTCATCGCTTTGAGGGCTGTGAGGAGATGAAGAAGGCAGTTTTAATATTCCTGTTTGTTTTCTTATCCTTTTGCGTTTCTGAAAATTTGCCGGATAAGGCATATGTAGTCGATGATACAAATTATACGGTCAAGGTTGAGGGAATTCCGAAAAGGATAGTCTCTCTTGCTCCAAGCAACACGGAAATACTCTTCGCAATAGGTGCTGGTGAGCAGGTTGTGGGGGTTACCGACTACTGCAATTACCCCCCGGAGGTCCTCGAGCTTAAAAAAGAGGGAAAGCTGAAAACTGTTGGTGGGTATTCTACTGTCAACATCGAGCGGGTTATGGCGCTGAAGCCGGATCTCGTTGTTGGAGCCTATGGCAATGGGCTTCAGACGATAGAGACGATGAGGGCTTTCGGACTGAAAGTCGTGGCATTCAATCCAAAGAATCTATCCGATGTTATGGAAAGCATAGTTAAGATTGGAAAGCTAACAGGTCACGATCGGGAAGCATCGGAAGTTGTGGAGAATATGAAAAGAAAAATAGAAGCTGTAAAAAATGCTGTTTCTGGAAAAAAGAGGGTTAAAGTTGCGCACATCTTATGGCACGATCCAATTTTTGTGAGCGGGAGAAACACATTTATAGACGAGTTGATCCAGGTTGCGGGAGGGGAAAACGCGTTTGCATTCGACGGCTGGAGAGCTGTAAGCGTTGAAGACATAATTTCCGCAAATCCTGAGTTGATAGTCGTCAGCAGCGGAACCGGGATGGGCAAGGGTGAAGATGTGGTATACAAATGGGTTATAAGCGATCCCTTGCTAAAAAACGTTGAAGCCGTGAAGAATGGAAGAGTTTTTGTCATCGATGCGGACATAATATCGAGGCCCTCTCAAAGATTGGGCGATGCTGCAGTTGAGCTTGCAAGGATTATCCATGGAGTTGTAGTTTCAAATTCCCAGTAGAAAAAAAGAAAAAATAACGTTAAAATCCTTGGAGAATTTTAAAGAAGAAATATTCGAAAGCTTTGTGAAGCTTAATAAAGCATGGTAAAGCTTTAAAGCATTGAAGTTGGAAAGTTTCTATATATTTAACAAAGATGTAATTGAACTTTGGTGATGGGGATGAGGTGGGTGCTGCTTGTAGTTGCATTAGCGCTACTCGCAACGGTTCCGGCAATCGCGGCAAGTCCGGATGAAAAGCCGGGAGTAGGAAAGGCATTTGGTGCCGGAAAGGGAGATGAAATCAGGGAAAAAATGTTCCAAGAGCGTAAGGAGATGATGACGGCATGGTTGCAGAATTGCGATAGATGGATGGAGAGACTTCGAGCGAGGGTTGAGGAATCAAACATCGGTCAGGAATCAAAGCTAAGGATACAGGAGAGAATAAACAATGTGGAGAACAGGATAAATGAAATCAAGGCCAGAATAGAGAGTGCAAAAGACTACGATGAACTCAGAAATGCAATGAGAGAGAGCAGGGAAATATGGCTGGGAATTTCTAAAGAGATGAGAATGATAGCGTATGAAAATTATGTCTCGCACATTGATAATGTCCTTCGAAAACTCGATGAAATTGCTGACCGCTTTGAGAGCTATGGGCTGGATGCTACGCAGTTGAGAAATGCCATAAACGAAGCAAATTCAACGTTGCAAAGTGTCAAGGAAAAGATGGCCGGAGGCACTGTTACACCGAAGGACATTGCGGAGCTGAATAAGAAGGTGATGAATGCTTTTAATGAAGCGAAGAGACTTGCTAGGGAGTACAAGCCCAAGCCCAGCGACGGAATCCTTATGGCAAATGTTAATGGAAACTTCACCCTTACCGGAAACATGACGGCGCTTATAAAGGGAAATGGAACGTTCGATTATGTTGAGGCAACTGCCAAAAGCGAGTCAAAAGGAGCGGCTGAAAGGATTGAGGCCCTCGTTGTAAGGGGAAATGTAAATGTTAATGGCAATGGTACTTTCAAGATAGTGGCACATGGAAACGGAACCCTTATCTTAAACGATGGGAGCGCGAGTTATGTATTCAAGCAATGCGTAAACCAGAAGTTTGTAAATGGGACTTTGAGCAAAGGAGAATCTATAAGCTTCGGGTGTTGATCGATGAAGCGCTTCAGCATTTTTTTAATAACCCTATCACTGCTTTTTCTTGGCTGTTCCTCACCTGAAGGCGGAAAGGCGCCTGTAACGCCGGCCACAACACCTTCAAAGCCGACTCCAACTCCCGCGCAAACTCCGGCTGAACAGAGTACCGGGAGCGATCTGGGAATTGAAGATATCCAGAAAGATCTAGAAGAGCTCGAGAAAATGCTTTCGGAGCTTGAAGAGCTTGAAAACGTAACGTTTGAAGTTTGAGCTTTTGCAAGATATTGCGATTTTTTACTTCTGTATCCAACTGCCTAGGCTCTGGGTTTTTTCCTTTTTGTGGTAAAAAGCATTTCAAAATATTGTTTGGAATATGCGGGGGGCGGGATTCGAACCCGCGGACCCCTACGGGACAGGGTCTTAAGCCCTGCGCCTTTTCCACTCGGCAACCCCCGCATGCCATTAAATCTGCAACCCTCAACTTATAAAACCTTTGTTGAAATTCTTAATGAACTATGAAGCTGAGGAGGGCAAAGGAAAGGCTTGGAAGGAATGAACATATCTTAACTAGAAGGAAGAATATTGAAGTCTTTGAGCTTTATTGTGCAATACTTAGGCTTTCAGTTGTAAGTCTGAAACCCGACAACCCATCAGTAGGAAATTTCATAAAAAGTTTATGAGCTTTATGCACAAAATAGGTGATAGATAAAAAAATATAAATAGTTCTAAGCGTCATTTAAAACATGTCAGCTTGGAGTGATATGAGAAAAGAGATCGTTCTTTCAGTCGTGATGGTTTTTTCTGCTGCAAGCCTCGTTTACAAATGGCTATCCCTTAATGAAAGGGTAGATTTCGTAGTAGTTTTCCTTGCGGCCCTACTTGTAGCAAGCCTAGCATTGCTACTGATAAGCGTGGAGCTTAGAATGCAGTCCATGACTGAGGAGTTCCAGAACGTCAGGAGAACTATTGCGATAAGTTCCGACGAGCTCGAAGACAGGATCTATAGGACTATAAGACCGGAAATTAGGGAACTCGGTGAGAGAATAGATTCTCTACAGAGAAAGCTGTTTAGATAAATTATTTAAACAAAGTCAAGACGTCTTTTGAGGTGTCGCTCTGGGCGAGGAGGAGGTAATAAGGGTTCGGCTTCCGGATAGGGAGAAAGGAGAAATGTTTGGAATTGTCTCTTCCATGCTGGGAGCGGGACATATAAAGGTCAAATGCGAGGACGGGGTAGAGAGGCTTGGAAGAATTCCGGGTAAAATGAGGAAGAAGATCTGGATAAAGGAAGGGGATGTAGTGATAGTTGTTCCTTGGAGCTTCCAGAAAGATCGGGCGGATATAATTTGGAGGTACACGAATCCTCAGGTTGAGTGGCTCGAAAGAAAAGGATATCTGAAATTCTGAATCACTTTTTTCCGAATTCCTTAGCGAGCTTCTCTATCTGGTCCCTTGTTAAGGGTTCTGCACAGCATATCTGCATGGCGTCCGAGCTGCTCTTCAGGTACGTCCAGTTATATGGCTCGGGTTTTACCGGATTGGACGGATCGCCGATGTATGTGATGTAGTCAAACTTCAGCGCATCTTTCCAGTCTGGCGGTAGTGGAACAACTCCTTTTACGGAGGACATCATTTTTCCGCTTTCGTTCCACTTTGTCATAGTTATCTTTCCGGTGCTTAGGTACTCCTTTAGTGGTTCGCTTCCGTGGCACTCGCTGCACTCCTTTGGCTTGCCTATTGCATGGGTGTAGAAGGGCTGGATCGTTACAAAAGTCTTATTTCTATACACCGCAGTCATGTAATTTGCAGGATAAACCTTTCCCTGGAAGTTCACGAGTATTTCGAACCCCGCTAGCGGTCTGAAGGATCTCTTTTGGTGTTTCTCCGCACTATCGAGATGGCAGTTGTAGCAGCTTATAACAGAGGTTTGATGGCATGATGTACAGTAAACCTTTCCGTGCAATATATGTGCGGGATTGCTCTTGTATTCGTGGCAGTTCTCGCATTTCACCATAGTCTCTCTTTTAAGCAGAGTCGGATAGTGCTTTCCGTCCCCCATTATATCTTCTTTGCTATGGCAATCGATGCACTTCATACCGGCCGATCTGTGAACGTCGGTGAGGTTTAGAACGGCTATCTCTGTTTTCTGTCTAGCATGGCAAGCTAGGCACTTCGAATCGTCAACTTTGTCTCCGGGGGTTACATGGCAATCGTAGCAGTCCGGGACATAATTTTCAGTTACAATTGGCTCTCCATTTGCCTTCTTTTCTGCATGGCATTTTATGCAGCCAAACTCGTCAATCGGTTTTCCGGTTATCAGTTCTGCACCTCCGTTTTGGGCGGAATAAAAAGTGATCTTGCCCTGTCTTGTGTAATGGAGACTTGTAGGAAAATTCTTGGCCCAGTCTGTTTTCTTCTCAACCTGTACTTGCGGTTGAGGTTGAGCGCAGGCGAAAAGCAGTGCAATTGGAATCAAAATCAGGGCAATTTTCCATTTCTTCACGTTTTTTGTAATTAAAAACTGTATATAAGCTCTTCTCTCTCCTGATGAACTTCGGAAAAACGCTATAATTTCTTTAGAGTGTCGATATAAAGCTTTATGGATTTTCTGTTTACAATTAGATGTATTAGAATAGCCAGAATCGAAATTAAAGACAGATACGTATGTATCTCTCCCCAGGTTTGTTTATCTAGTCCATACAACACTATCCAGCCAGCTCTTGGACCTCTTGGCCAGAAATACAGTATTAGTCCAGTGATCAGACTCAAAAACCCAAAAATTGTTGCAATTACGAATATCGCAACTTTTGCGATTACTAACTTTTTTTGCATGTCTCTCTTGGTGCGAAGAGACTAAAAAAATTTCTACAATAATCGAACTGGCTTCAAATCAGGAATTTTGATTTTGTTTGGTTTTTAATAATCTTGCAGATGCTGACATCCTCCCTGCATAAAGTACGAATGTCGTCGCAAATGCGGGGAGGTTTGGGATTACAACAGAAAGCCTCGCCCTTCAGGGCGGGGATGAAATAGAAAGGTTTATAAGTGTGTTTGTGTGTATGTTTGTTGGTGGTGTGTTTGGTTAGGTTGAAGTGCCCCTCGTGTGGTCATGTCTGGGATTATAAGGGTAAGAGGAAGTACTACGCTAACTGCCCGAACTGCCATAGGAGTGTGAACATAGCCAAGTATAGAGTTGAGTAGGCATGTCTTCAGGCGATGAGGGTTTGCTAACCCTAACCATTAAGATGAGGGTTAGCCCTGAGCCTGGTTCAGGGCAAGAGCTCACAAACCTCATGAGGAGGTATAGAGAAGCCCTTAACTATGCTATTAGGGTGGTTATAGAGAACAAAGCGTTAAGCCTCGGCAGAGCTCATAAACTACTGTACAGCGTTCTTAAAGAGAGGTAT
>Ga0078972_1001660_pt1 | contig 80912 bp, 79 predicted proteins | sample YelNatPaOPGAMG01_FD_67568 | JGI IMG/M metagenome (GOLD analysis project Ga0078972, IMG submission 67568) | Hot spring thermophilic microbial communities from Obsidian Pool, Yellowstone National Park, USA - OP-RAMG-01 (SPADES assembly) (version 2) | ecosystem: Environmental > Aquatic > Thermal...
CGAAGCCAACCTTTTGCATTCATTGTGTATTGTGGTCTTGAACTTCTATTTTTGACTTTCCAAGCCCCAACACTCAACGCAACGACTGCTTTATCAGGATCATCAAGGAAGGCTGTTGGGAGAATGCAATCAGTTGAAAGCATTCTATTTTGCATATGTGTTGTATAAGTTTTTGACCCAACCGTCAAGGAACCTGACATTTTTGCTGTATCACCTGGCTGGGCTGGTGGATTAAAGTTGCCCGAATCGACTCCATACATGCCATAAATGCCCCATTCAGGGACTTTACTATGTAATGTTCCAGAAGAGCCATCATTAATTATAACAGAAACATCTGTAGAATCAGAAGTTTGGCCATTATGGGCATCATATATGTTGCCACTTATACTCCCCCCTTTTATTGTTTTTGGAAATAACAAGATTCCTAACAAAGTTACAAGCGCAACAGGTTTTGCTAATTTCATTTTCTTTTATAAATCAAACTCAATGTACTTTTTAAACCTTTCGTTTTGTTACTATTTAATTGTAATTACTCTTGAGTCCAGTTTCCTGGATTTGTAACCGTAATTAAATACGACTCTCCTGGTTCCAATGGAACATCCGGCATACGAGAACAGGAAGGACCGAGTTGAACTCTTTGCTGTTGCGTCGCATCCCATTTTGCTATGTAATTACTTCCACTCATTATCCCTTTCGCAATCAATTCATTACAAAGATCTTTTGCAGTTTTTATTTTTGTATCAAGAGGCAGGACAATATAGTTTTCTGCACTGTACAAGCCTCCTCCTAACTCAACTCTCTTCAACTCAAACCTCACCCGCTCAGGCACTTTTCCAACCCAAGTCCATTCATAATCATTTGTCGCGCTAACGAAATAAGGCTTGCCTTGTTCAAGATCAAATGGCCCTGTTATGACAATCTCGCCTTGGCTGCCACCACCTATACCACTATAACTACCACCAACCTTGCCTATATCGAGATATTGCCCTGGCAAAAGTTTGCTCAACAAATCCATTAGCATGCCATAACTATAACTTCCTTGCCAGCTTGTATTGCCACGAGCACTCCCGAATTGTTTTTGTTCTTCAGGAATCCATCTTGCTATGTAATCAATTGGCATTGCGCTGTTCAAATACTCTTCTGTATTGTTGCCCAGGCCATCAACAGGATAATAAACAACCCAATTGACGCTTGTGTTCCTGCCAGGAGGTGCTTGTGTTGGCCTGATTAAAGGTTGCGTGAATTTAACAAAAACATCACTGCTTTGATTGCAAGCCAAAGCAAATTCGCCTGGCTCGCACTGGTCATATTTTATTAAGTTAGTTGAAGGATCAGCGCTCCTACAATCATTAACAGCATACCAGCCTTCGCTTCTTGTGTCAGTGAAACAACAATAAGGTTCTTGGCCTTGGCCACAGAAATAATCTGTCTTTATCTTAGTTTCAGTGCAAGGATCATACCAACCAGGATCACAAGGAATGCTTCTTGAACAAATTCTGCATTCAGGCTTGCACTCGCCCTGGCCAACCTTGACTTTTGCAATGACTTGGAAAAACTTCAATCGCTCTGGAATGGCTTCTTGCCATGAATTCTGCCATGACTCGAGTTGTTGTTTCAAGCTAAAGTTGCTCAAGTTGTTCTGGCCTTGCATTTTGTCAGCTGCCATAACGTTTGTTTTCAACAATTCGTAGCTTGTTTGCCAATTCAACTTTACTTTCTGAGAAGATTCTAGCCACGAAATATTAGCATTAAGTTTAGGCAATTGAGAGCAATTCGTAATAGTAATAGGACAATCTTGCGGACAATTACAATAATTCTCGCCCAAGCCACAAACACCATTGCCACATCTTACGCAAGTCACACTTCCTATGGCTTCGCAACCAGCACAGCCTTGTCTTGCTACACAATTCATATCATAAGGAATTACTGTATTGAGCCCAGGACAACAAACGTGTAATGGCAAGACAGGCCTCGTGATGCCTTCAGGATAGCAGCAGTCCTTGTAACAATTGCCGTAACTCTCGCCATACTCCGGACTGCAACAGCCATCTCCGCATGAATGACAATCTTGTGGGCATGTTGTGCAGTTTTCATCATTGTCGCAATCACCATCGCCACAATAAGTGCCTCCACCACCTCCGCCTCCACCACCTCCGCCAGAGGTAACGCTGAAACAATGTAATGTTTCACTCATGCTATTGTTCCAGTTATTGCTAGTGTCATTAGCGTACTGGTTCCAGCAGATTATCTTGCCTGCATCTCCTGAAGTGTCAATAGTAGCATTACACCATCCGCTCGTGCCGCTCAACTCACAAGTCGAAACATTTTGCCAAGAGCCGCTCTCATTTGTCCTGAAAATTGCCTTGCTCAATCCGACATTGTCTTGCCAATAAACATGAACTATAACAGAAGTGCCTTGCCTTACGCTCCCGCTCGAGTTATCGCCATCCTGGCTATATTGTGGCGCCTCACTATCGCCGCCAGCTCCTTCCTCGCCTAAAGGCGCAAAAATGCTAAAGCTCGTTATGTTAGCATAAACTATATTGTTGCTTGTATCAACTCCATTGCTGCTATAAAAAGTTTCATTGTACCAAGAGCCATTGTACTTCCACAAGCGCAAGGAATTTTCATCAAGACTGCCAAGCTCGCTTTCATCATAACTCACATTCAAAAACAACCAAGAATCAGCCGAGTTATTAGTTGCATTGATGAACTTGCCGATATGTTGATAACCACCTGGAATATCGCCAGGATCTGTTCCATTTTTTAAGGAAATGTCCTTGCTTTCAAAGCTTACAATTACAGAGCCAATTTCCAAGTTTGTTACGCTATTGTTCAAAGAATCCCATTCAGAATAATAATCCCACTCGGTATTGCTCTGAGCGATGTTATTAAGTAAGGTATTGCCCAAAGCAGAAGATAAGCGTATTCCATAATCGTTATTAATTGCACTATTATTTGTTATTAAATTATAACTTCCATAAATCATAAAAGCTGCCCAACAATATTCAAGAGTGTTCTTACTAATATTGTTAAAAGCACTAAAAACAGATAAGCCTTCATGATAACCTGAAATAGAATTGTTACTTACTGTATTATTTTCTCCTCCGAGTTCTATTCCAACTATGCCAGTCTCTTCCCCAAATGTCGCAAGGGTAATGTTATTGTCAAAAATGCCAACATTATAGCAGTTAAGGCAACTTATTCCAATACTGCCTCCTGTGCCCAAAAAAGTATTATTCAAAATGCTAGAATTATATAGAGGGGTTTCAACAATTATGCCATAATTATTTTCTACAAACGTATTGGAAGATATTTCCGCTCCTTCAATGTCACCTAGCTCTACGTAAAATCTCAATCCATAATTAATTCCAGATGCGCCAATCAATTTACAGTTTTTAACACTAACGTCATTAGCACTAACTTGTATGCCATAATTATAAAAGCCCATTATGCTATAATTTTGACAATCTAAAACAGCGCTATTTTCTATTGAAATACATGCTGTCCCGCCAGGCCCAAAAATATCATTAACTAATCTATAGTTTCCAGCAGTAGTTATCGACTGACATTCCGTTATAGCAGTATAGTTGCTCACAATAAAATCATCGGTTGCATTCAAGTTTGAATAATTTCCAGAACAACTAACTGTAAAATTGCCTGTTCCAACCATATCACTAGTTGTAGTCATGCTGTATTGCCAAAGTTGACTTGTGTTATTGAACTGCATTTGTTCTTCTGGCAATGCATTAATTACTATAGAACAGTTTCCTTCGCTTTCGTTTATCGGCTCGCCACTAGGATACTTAGTATAATTGGCATAAAAGACTAGAGTTTCGTTAACTCCAATCTCTCTTTCATCGCTAGTATCCCACACAGCTAATGATGCGTTATAGCCAGCACCGCCAGCATAGGCAGAAAAAGCAGCAATATTAACAAGAACATAATCGCCACGGTCTTCGAACCAATTGCTCGCGACACTAAAACTGTCAGTACAATCAAAACGATCTGTATCCCAATTATCACATTTCACTATTTTATCTACTATCATTTTAGGATCAACTTTGTCAAGTGCTGCAAGAATGTAATCGGCATCAAAATCGGCACTAGGCTTGCCTGCAATTATTTCTGTATTAATATTGTAGCGATTTCTTTGTTCCGAGGTTGGCATATCCATTTGTATTGTTAAGTCACCTGCTCTATAACCATAAATCGTGAAAGAACAATCTTGTGGGCAGTTTTCAGTATCTTCACCAGACTCGCATGCTGAATTACCACAAACTGGTGTTGGTGGTATTGGTTCTGGCCCTGGCCCAGGCCCTGGTCCCGGCTTGGGTAATGTCTGTGCCCTAGCAAAAGGAACCATTCCAGTTATTTTTTCTGTTATTCCTTGTCCTATTTCTTGCTCTTCTTTTTCTATTTCTATCTCCTCTTGTGCACTAATTTTAATTTTCAATTCTGGTTTTATTTCATCTTCAGAAAGTTCAATTTCATCTATTAAGTTACCTTTAGCATCAATAACCTTTATAGTAAACGTTTGCATTTCTGGAATAATTTCAATTTCTGCGCTTTCGCTCAAAAGCTCCTGGCCCTGATACAAAAATTTTATTTCTAAATTATAAGTTCCTGGCTCGCTCGCACTCAAGTTCAAGGCGCTTAAGTTAAAAGACAATTCATGCTCTTCGCCTAAGTAACTCTTGCCAAAACCTTCGAAACTTTCAAGATAATTAGTTGAAACCTCGAGCTTGTTGTTCTTAATTTCAAGAGCAATAGCATTATCATTCAACTGCTTTTCTTCAGTATGCACGCTTCCTTGAACTAAGCTTACTTGCTCGCCTTCCTTTAAATCATAAATGAAAGGCTCATTAGCATTACAGCTTGCTTCGATAATTTTGTAATGTGAATTTTCCTCGAGCACAGCAAAACTATTCCATATTCCAAAAGTTCTGAACAAAAATATAAAAAAACCACTTATAGGATTTTCAGTAACTTCAGTAATAGACGTTGGATTAGGGTTTGTATTTTCTGGAGTTTGTTCTGGGGTATTTTCCGGAGTTTGGGCTTCGCTATTTTCACTAGTTTCGGAGGCGGTCCCTTCAGTTCCAGTCGTTATTTCGGTTTGGGCTTCTCCGGCAGACGCCTCTCCACTTACATTTTCTTCAACAGGAACTTCACTAATTTCTCCACTTACATTCTTCCCGGGTTCTTCTGTCATATTTCCTTCTGTCTCGTTTTCTTTAGTTTCATTCCCCCCAGTCAAATTCTCTTCTGTCTCACTTGTAATATTTTCTTCTATTGTTATGTTTTCTTCAGTAATATTAGTTACATTTGTAAGAGTTTCGTTGGTAACAGTTATATTTGTTGCATTTTCTTCAGCAGAAGAAATTTTTAATTGAAAGAAAACACTTGGATAAACAATGTAATGGCCAGCAAATCCATAACCAAAACCTTGGCCTTCTAATTCTTTATTTTCAAGATAAAAAGGGCCTTGTTGTTCCTCGAGCTGAAAGCCACTTGCCTCAACGAACTCTTTCAAGCTTATTTCTTTACTTTCATTGCCAAAAGTTACAATAACTCTCGTTGCAGAAGGAATTAGTTCGCCTTCCCTAAGCTTCAAGTCAAAAGCCCCTTTAATTGGCTCGCCAACAAGAAATTGGCTTTTTTCAAGCGAGATAGCTCGGCCAGTCAAGTCCGACTTTAACAAGACAAAGATAAGCCCTACTGCAGCTACAACAAAAATTATTATTGCAAGAGTCTTGAGCAATTCCTCTTTTAACATTTGGATATTAACAAAATAAAAACAAAGACATTTTTAAATATTTTTATAGAATCCCAATAACTTACTATGATAACTTCCTAGTATAATAATTTTTTAATAGTTTGGTTAATCGCAACCTTTTTATACTCCTTTCTTGTTTGTCATAAAATAGAAAATAGTAAAACAAGGATTATTAAGGATTATTGAAAATGGCACGCACAAGAATCAAACTGGCAAGCATAGACATAAATAAACTAAACGAAATTGTAAATGCAATTAGGGATATTGCTTCAAAATCTGGGGTCGTAATAAGAGGCCCTATCCCCTTGCCGACAAAAAAGCTCAAAATAACAACAAGAAAAAGCCCTTGTGGTAATGGCAAAGCCACTTTCGACAGATTCGAAATGAGAATCCACAAAAGGCTTATAGATTTGCCAGCAGACGAACGAGTTCTTCACAGCATTATGAGACTGATCATCCCAAAGGAAGTCAATGTCGAGATAGAAATGATAGAGTAAAAAGGATTAATTTCTTATTGTCTCATGAAGATCACAAAGAATTCTACGATTGCCACAATGAAATACAGCCTACTATGCATAGGAATTATTTCCTTAGTTTTTTCGAATAACCTAGAAAAATTAAAAGATCTCATTTTAAGATTTCAATTCAGGGAGGCAGAATTGTAAGTGGCTTTGTTATGCCTTCTTTGTAAATGTATGATAGTGCAATTTCGAAAGGCGCGGCATGACTCATAGCATCGCTCAATACTTTCTCGCATGTAACTTGCCTCACTTCTGTAATGCCATTCATCCCCTTGGCGCCGCCTTGTAAAGTGCATACAAAACCTTCCTCTGCTCTTACTGCAATTTCAACTTGATTTTGCTTGAGTTTTTCGTCTATGTCTTGTGCCTGTAGTTTCGTGCAATCAGTGCTGGGCAAATATACTTCGCCAGTGCCCTTGTTTTCTATTTTGAATGTAACATATAGCTTGTTCCCCTGGATTGTTTCAGTAAGACTAGTGACTTGTATTGGAGCAGCGCTGTTCATTCCCGAGGCTATTTTTTCTCCTGCAATACTACAAATCCCATCGCCCTTACCAACACAAATACTTGTCTGCACTAAAGTAGCGTATTTATAACAAGAATCCAATCGAACTGTAAAATTGAAAGCCGCCGGGAGGTTCCTTTCTGGAGGAATCGCTTGCGTAGCAAAAACCAGTCTTTCCTTGCCCCCTTCTTGCAATGGAGTCTTTTTGTTCAATAAATTCTTATTTTGTACATGCAACTCTACATTTTGTAAATTATTTCCAATGCCGCTCAAAAAAAAGTGAGCATTTCCAGGAGCAATATCAAAACCGCCATTGTTGGCAATATCAACGTAAATAGGGTATTTCTCGCCAGTAACAAGCTGACTAGGAGGTGCATCAGCAACAAAAGCCATCGTCAAGGCCGTCGTATTAAAAGTAGTTTTTTGTTCTTTCTTGCAGCCTTGTTGTCCACTAACAAAAATCAACAAGATTAATGCAACTAAAACAATCACAATAAAATTCCTGTATTTTTCAATTCCCATCTTATACCTCTTTTAGTACTCTTACGCCTTTTTCCTTTCTTTTTTCCTTATTTTGTTTCTGCCTCTTGGCCTTCTTCGTCTTTTTTTTCTTGTTTTTTTCTTGTCCTTTACTTTTTTGCTTTTTTTGGCCCTTCTCTCAGTTTTTCCTTTGTTTCCTTATCCTTACTTTCCCTCTTTTTCGCTTTCCTTCCTCTTTCTCTTTCCTATCTTTTTGCTTTACTTTTTTGCTTTCTTCAAGTTTTTATTCCAAAAGGATACTCTCGTTCTAGTGCTACGCCATAATCAAGGGTCACAACAAGAGGGAAACTCTGTTGAACCTCGCCGGCTAAATAAACAACGCTAGAGCATTTTAAAAGTCTTTCGTTTTCTATAACAACTTTACCACTCACGGGCTCGCCATTAGCAAGAGAGCATTGCAAGTTTTGGGGCGAGAGTTGTGCGAAAAAGTAAGTCACATTTCCTTGGCTAAAATCATACGAGTATATTTTTGCCTGCGACTGTTTCTTTGCAAGAGTCATTTGTAAATCCACTCGATAAGCATCCTGAATGCGATGCACTGATTTTGTCGCGCTCAACACAATTGGCGCTGGATCTTGTGCCAAGGCGATTTGTTCATAGCCAGGCATCGGCACAGAAACCGTTCCCGTAACTCTAGAAGTTTGCCTATAGCGCAACGAAACATAAAATTTTTGGCCCCAAGGCTGTTGAGAAGCAGGCAACCCCTTGTAAGAATACATTCCTTCTCCAGGAAAATAAACATCAACCTTGCCAGGAGTTACTTCCTCGACAATTCTCTTTCCAGTCAATCCAGAGCTTTCTTTCTTTACAATATCTGCTGCTGCCACACTAAAAAACTTGCATTCTCCAATATCCTGACTAGAGATACCACCGTAAGTGTCGGCAACATTATCAGAAATGCAAACTTCCCCAGTTCTAGGAACATTATCATAGTTTTCGATATGCACGCCAACATAGAAATTTTCTCCCTGCTGTAAGATCTTGCCGCTGCTCAAGTAATCAATGCCCGTAATAATACTATAATCCAGGCCGTATTTTCTTGCTTCTGTTTTGCCAGGCCCTCCCCCGCCAGACATCTCGCAACCTTGCTGGGCAGAACTAAAAAGTAGCACTAAAACCAACAAAATCACAATCAAAACTCTACTTGCATTTTTCATTTTGTACCTTTTTCCTCTTTTTCTCTTCTTGCTTTTTAGCTTTTTTTCTTTTTAACTTTTTCTTTCGCCTATGGTGATTTTATTACTCTTGTCACGTGATCCGAATACACTACATATTTGGATTCTATTTCAACCGGGGCCAATACAGCCATTCTTGGCGCGCTAGCAACATACAGACTACAAGGCCACGAGAATTTATCATAAGTTTTTTCGTACTGAGTGATATTTTTCAAAACTTCATAACTATAATCTCTTATCTCGAGTTCATGATCTAGTCCCTTGAAACCCTCGCATGCTATAATCAAATCCTCCGGGAACTTTATGCTCATATAATCCAAATGCTTGAACATTGCATCTTCTGCGCGCTTTTTCAAAACTATACTAAAATCATATTTTTGGCCCTCTTTGAAAGGCATATCGTTATTACTCAACATAGCAATAGTGTAAGGAGCGTTGAACTGCATAGTGCTCTTGACAAATCCGATGTTTGGCTCTTGGCCTATTTGCACGGGCCACGTCGTCTTAACGCTGACAGGCCTTTCGAGTGTTACAACAACATATTCAGAATAAACTTGTTTTTCAGCAGCTTCAGGCACACTCCCAACGCATCTAAAGCTAGTATGCAACTCTTCCCCGGGCCTTGTTGTCCCAAACACAAATTCATCACCATAGCTATAGCTTCCCATGTTCTCTACTCGCAACTCCTGTTTCTTGTCCTTGCCCAGGTAGCATCTTGGCCTTACATGCAATTCGGCTAGCTCAGGATTCGCCACACTCAAAGCAACAGCCAAATTTATCTTGTCCTGTATGATTTTACTGTCGGAAAACTCTACTTGGATGTTCAGTTCTTCCTGGGCGCTTTGCACATTCGGGCTTTCCCAGTCAATAAGGAAAGGACAGGGGGGTTTCAAATACAAACAAGCTCCCCACGAAACTCTCAAGTCATGCCAGCCCTTGCCTACTTGCTCAAACAGTGGCAAAGCAAACTTCAAATATTCTCTCGTGAAAGGCTGTCTCCAAAGAAAAATAGCAAGCACTATAACCCCAAAAATCACTACAATAGTGAATATAGTAGCAAAAAATTTTCTCAAGCCAGGTGGCGAGGCATACCAAATAAAAGTCACTAGCCATACAAAAGCAAAGCCCGCTGCAAAACCAATAAGCCCCAAAACCAAAGTTGCAAACAAGCCTTGTAGCCCTATACTAAAGACCGCAAACAAACTCAACAAAACTCCTACAATAGCACCAATAATGCCCCCAACAAGTCCTGCAGGCAATGCCAATTTAGAAGCCCCGCCAATACTATAATGTTCTGTTTCTTCGGGCATTTTTGCTTTCCTCTTTTCTGTTTAAAATTTCCCTTACAAAAAACTAAAATTTATTAATATATAATCTTTTCCTTTTTCCATGGATTACGGATTTCCAGAACAAAGAAAAAGCAAAAAAGCGCTCAAAAGAAAACGTCTCTACAATATTTACAAAAGAGGCGGCCCAAACAGAACCAAAAAGTAAAAAAGTAAACACAAAAGAACAACAAACAAGACAAGAAATGGAAACTATTTTAATTAGCGACATTTTGTTGTTTGTAATAGCTACTTTTGCATTGTTCATAGCATGCATCACCGACATTAAAAAACAAGAAGTAGCAAACTGGCTAAATTTCTCGTTGCTTGCCATAGCACTCGGTATTAGGATCATCGCAGCCATAATAACCTTGCAATTTTACTATTTCTTTTATGCAATCATAGCCTTTGTTCTGTTTTTCATTCTTGCGAACATTCTTTACTATGGAAAATTTTTTGGCGGCGGCGATGCAAAACTTCTCATGGCTATCTCTGTTGTTTTTGCCACGAGCCCCTCTTTCTATCCACTACTTCCTCTGCTGTCACAAAATGCGATCGAAGAGCCCTTTCTACTAAGTTTTCTAGTAAACCTCTTCACTATAGGCTCTGTGTACAGCCTTGTCTTTATAGGAATTTTTGCAATAAAAAACCGCACAAAATTTGTCCCAGAATTCAAAAAAATACACAAAGAAACAAAAATGCTAAGAACAATTTTCTTGATGATTTCTGCAATTGCTCTAGCACTTTCCTTATTTTATAGTATCTTCCTTCTAGTTTTCTTTAGCGCAATCCTATTTCCCTATCTTTACATTTTGGCAAAGGCTACAGAAAACTCTAGCATGATCAAAACAGTCATGCCACAAGCACTAAAAGAAGGCGACTGGCTAATGCATGCAGTCAAGTTGAAAAACAAAACAATAAGGCCTAGCATTCATGGCCTAAATGCAAAGGACATCGAAGCACTAAAAAAAGCAAAAAAACGAGTTGTGATAAAATATGGAATTCCTTTCGTACCAGTATTTCTTCTTGCGTTGATAGCAACCCTGTTTTTTCAGAACCTAATTTTCCTTGCAATAAAAGCCCTTTTCTTCTAGAAAACCTTAAGCATTGATAAGGTGATCTTGAGCCTTTAGGGCAGTCTTCTTTTGATGTGCCTCATTATTTTTTCGGTTTCACTCTTTTCTTCCTCTCTTTTTTTCTTCTCTGCTTTCTCTCTTTCGGCCTCTAGTTTTTTTGTAATTTCTTTTGAAGCTTCCTTTCTTAGCGCCCCGCCAAGCCTTTCTAGTTCTTCCTTGTTAACTTGCAATCTTTCCCAATCGAAATTAACTTTATCCTTGCCATATCTTGGAATCAAATGAATACAAAAATGTTTAACTCGCTGCCCGGCTTGTTCTCCCTGAGCAACAAAAATATTGAATCCTTTTGCTTGCGTAACTTTAAGAAAGCTCGGGATTATTGCCTTGACAAACAAAAAAATCTTGCTAAGTAAAGCATCTGGCATTTCTTGTAAGGTTTCGTAATGTTCGCGGGGCATCACGAGCATATGCCCTAATGAAGCGGGATACAAATCTAATATTACAATAATTTCTTTGTCTTCGTAAATCCTAATAGTTTCTAGCTTGCCTTCTATAATCTGACAAAAGATACACTCGCCCTGGCCGCCACGGCCACGGCTTACTTGGGCCTTAATAAAATTATCGAGTTGTTCCTTGCTCGCAGCTTTTATTTGCTTTCTAAGAAGTTCTACTTGCTCTTGCTGTTCCTCTGGCAAGTTCTCGAGTTGTTCTAACAATTTTTTTCTAACTTCTTCGGCTTCTTCGTCGCTCAACATCTTAACCTACAGCTCTCCTAAAATCTATAACTTCTACAGAGCTTACATCCTCTATTTTGGACAGGGCACTTTCAACTAAATCAAGATCTTTGTTCTCGGGCCAAGCGATAGTCAAGATCAATGCGCTCAAACCAAAAGCAATCGGCTCTGTTTCGCTAGAGTGGAACTTTGCCCCTAACTTTTCTACCTCGGCTTCTGCCTTGTCTCTCATCCTATTTAGATCCACTTCAGGCGATACCGGCATGATTTTTATTTTCAAAGCAGCTATTGCCATTTTAAAATAATTTTGATTCAAGGCCCCTCAAAACCACAATTACATTTATATTTAATGCTTAATTTTCTACACCTAGGGCACCTCATAATATTGTGCTTACCACAATTAGGACATTTGAAAGATATGCTCGCTTCATTTACCTCTCTTCCACAAGATAGACATTTTGCCATTTTTGCATTTTATTTTTCTTTAATTTCTACTTTATAATTGTTTTCCTTTGATTTTGAGACCATCTCAGAAAGCAAATCTTGTAGTTTTTTGTTCGCTTCCTTGGGGTTAGTGCTTTCTAAGCTAATTAGATAATTAGGTGCTCCCAAATAGCTAACAGAGGCACCCATACTCTCGACATCTGTCAAAACTTTCTTGATACGCTCAACTCCATCAGGGGCTTCGCTAATCAAAGAAATCCTTGCAGTGACTGTTATCTTTTTTTCCTTGAATTTTTCCTTCACGAGTTCCAAAACTTTTTCAATTTCTTCCTCGGAGAGTTTGGCCTCCTGCAACAACGCTCTTACCTCTTCTGGACTATGAAGAACTTTATTTAATATATCACTAAATTTTATTTTTCTCTTGAGCTCTTGGACAATAGTCTCAGTTCTCTCCTTATTTTTCAAAACCAAGTTCAGCACAACCAAGAACTCTCTCTCACGTTTGTATTCCTGCATGATTTCTTTCTTTTCTTTCGAACTAACTCGCCTCAATGACAAGTCGATATGTCCCTTCGCTTCATCCACTCTCAAAACTTTACAAACAATCCTCTGCCCTATCCTAATGTAATCTCTTATGTTCCTTATTCTTCCTGGCGCAACTTCGCTAAAACTTATAACCCCCTCTTTCCCATAGTCCTCGAGCTTTACGAAAACGCTCGTACCTATAACCCTATCTACAACACCGAATAATACTTCGTCTTCCTCAGGGAAATCTTTCTGTGCCATTTTGACCGCTCCAGTATTTTAATGAATTCAAAATTAAATAAAATTATTTTAATACCTCAAGAACCTTTGCCCTTATTTTTGATTTGCTGGCTGCGGGCTTCGCCAATAGATAATTACAGCTTAGACATCTTACATTAGTAGTTGCTTTGCCGAATATGGTCTGCTCGGCATTACATTTTGGGCATCTAACTCTTACAAATTTGCTTTTCGTAATTCTTATTTCTTTCATGATTTCTCAAGAACAACATATATTTTAAATCTTTCTAACCCACGAACATTTAACATGCTACTATTTTTATTTCCTGCGCGGCCAATTTCTTTTCTAAAAGCTCCAAGAACTCTTTCTCCTTCTCCTTCGCGATTAAACACCCTGCAGCATTTGAGTGCCCGCCTACCTCTCCACCGGTAATTTTTACAACATCGTTGAGCAAATGATATAAGTTTACTTCGCTTTGTTTGTTTTTGGTTTTTACGATTCTTGCAGAAACTTTAATCTTGGAATCCTTACGATATGCCATTCCTACAACGATCGTTCCTTCTTCATAAAGGTAGGAAGAAGTCAAAATACTCACAATAGTCCCTATAATCGTGTCTTTTATCGCGTTTTTAGCATTGATAATGACATAGCCATCGCCCTGTATTTTCTTTTTCGAGTTAACCCAATTTAGGGCCTTGATAATATAATGCTTGTACTTAGCATATACCTCCTCAATTTTGGCCTGGGCTTTTTTCGAGCCGGTAAGGAAAGCCAGTGCAAGCGAACTGTAGCCAAGCCTGCCACAAGCATTGAGCATGGTGCTAACTTCCCTTGCATCAAACAAACGATTAGATATTTTGATAAGGTAAATATTGTCAAGAATGTCTTGGCCATGGCCATTGCTTACTCTTCTTAATAATATAGCGGTTATGAGTCTCGAAAGTTCTTCCTTGTTCAAGTCAAGTAAAGTCTTATAGCCTTGACTAGTCTTAATTTCAATTCCTAAATCGCGAAGCATCATTAGTGCGCCATTGCTAGAACCTGTTACGCCAGGAATAAAAATGCTCGAGCTGAACTCAAGAGCCTTGTGAATTGGCCTCATCGAAGAGAACACTGTTAAACCTTTCCTTATTTGCATCCCGCTCTCTTCTGCATCATTCAAAATAGTTCGAGCTACTTTGCCTATATTCTTGTCAAGAACATCTCCTATCATCCCCAAAATTGCAAGCTGAGCCAAGTGTTTATCTTCGCCAAACTTTTTAACAAATAAATAAGTCAGACAAGAAGCGCTTATCTTTTCATTCCCATAGAAATGTTGTGAGACGAAAAAGAAATTTCCAGAGAATTCTTGGCTAACCTCAAGACTCTCAGCGGACTCAAAATTTGGTTCAAGTTCATGGTGGTCTATCACAAAAACGGTAGTAAATGCTGCAAGCTCTCTGATCTGCGTTAATTTGCTTGCTCCAAGGTCTAAAAATACTATAGCCTTCCATTTATTCTTACGCGATTCTTGTTTTAATTGCTCTATCATCTCTGTCTCGAGTTGCTTTACACTAGAAATCCAATATACCTGATTGTTCTTATTCAATAACTGTAGGAATATTGCAGCAGAAGTAAGGCCATCCGTATCGAGATGAGTCATCACCCTAATTATCCCTTCTTTTGCGAATAGCTCTTTTAACTTTTTGACAGCTTCTAACATTTTCCTCTTTTCTTTATTTTTAATTTTTTGTTTAAATCCGGGCGAGCCGAGGTTTTTGTGTTTACCTCGCCACTAGCTAAATGTTAATTATTTACGCCTTTACATGCCCTTACACGCCCTTACACTTGCAGCCTTATTAAACTTACATTCAGCTATCTTGAGATACCCGAGACTTTAGATTTCTTTCTTGCATAATACTTCTCGAGCCTTCTTATCTTCTCTTCGGTCAGCTGCAAGCCCCTTTTAGCAGTCATATCTTTCTTGTTTTTCTCTAAGTGTTTGGCCAAGGCTTTTGCTTTTTTGCGCAAAGCTATCAACTCTAAAGACTGAACATTAATGTTATTTTCAGCCAGGATTTTTTGGATTTTTTTGCCAGTAATGGCCTTTACACTAGGAATGCCATAGCTATCCCTCAATACCAATCCAATTCTAGCAGAATCCATCCCTTCTTTAGCAAGCTTTACCACAATTTCTTCGACTTCCTTTGGGCTAAGTTTTACCCAGTAAGGCTTCTCTTGCTTTGGTGGATGACTCCTTGCTTTTCCTTTTCCTCTGCCATAAAGCGTTGCCATTTTTTCTTAGCATTAACTTTTATCTATTTTTATTTTTAAATCTTTTGTAATCAAAGCAGAATGAAAAAAGCAACATAAAAAAAGCACTAAAAAAGCGAAATAGCCCCGCCAGGATTCGAACCTGGGCCGCTGGCTCCAAAGGCCAGCATACTTGACCGCTATACTACGGGGCTACGAAAAGCCATAAAAAACAAGTTTGGAGATTTTAAAAACTTAACCAAAATAAAACGAAAAGTAAACAATATCATTCAATTTTTTTAATAAAAATATAATCTCCCAGGACTTCGCAATATGCTTTTGCTTTTTTTGTAAGTTCGCCTTGTATTAGAAACAACACAGGCATCTTGCTTAACATTCCTTGTTGATAAGCCAAGCTCAAATCCGCCTCAGAAATTTTTTTCTTGTTACTCGCTACAACAAGTAACTTGTACTTACCAAAAAAGAAATCAGCAGAAATAATACACACTTTCTCTTTCTCATTAATCTCCTTGATAATCTCGAGCCCGTGCTTCCTGAGATATTCATAAACCTTATCATAGAAATCTTTCTTGTAATCTCTCTCGCTCTTCTTTTTCTCTCTTGTCTTAACTTCTTTGCTAATTTCTTTGCTTTCTTGTTCAATCTCCTTTGCTACCTCAACTACACCAGAAACCTTTTTTTCTGATAGTTCTTTTCCTTTTTTTCTCAAAAGTTCCTCTATTTTCTTCAAGGCTTCTTCTTGGCCCAACAAGTGATAACGCCAAAAAGTTTTATCTTTTCCTTCAACAGAGATTTTTATTGGAAAAGCAAAATCTTTAATGCTCTTGATCGCGACGCGATGCGCGGGTTCAAGCAGCTCTTCATCCAAAACTTGAGACTCCTTCAATTTTTCGAAAACCTCTTTCTCCTTAAACTGTAAATGTTTAGTAAAATTATCCAAAAGCGCCTCCTGTCCTTCGAGATAGTAAAGCGGCGAGCCGCCAATTTTCAGGTTAGTAAACTTAAGAGACTTTTCGTTAACCATTTCGCTCAGCAGTGCAGAAGTAAAAAGCAAGGACATTCCAATCTCCTTCGAGATGACGCTTGGCAACGAAGGCCCATTTTTTTTGAGAATTTCAATTATAGTTTGCTTCTTCAACTGGAGTTGTTTTACTCGGTCATTATCATAGGCACTGTTAGTTTGCATTTTTAGTTTGCATTTTTAAAATCTATTTTTAATCTACTTTCAAATCAAAATTTGAAAGTATCAAAGCACTTCTCAAGGCCTAGTCCATCTCACTTCATAGTAAGTAACATCACCTTCATCATCGACAATCCCTATTAATAAATTTTTTCTCGTACTGTGAGCAACCCGATTCTTGGCAGCGAACTCGTGCCATGTCAGACTACTTGCTTCATAGACAGGATAAAGAATCCATTTGGCATGTTCTTTTCCGGGTTTTGTGCCCCTCTCATAAACTCTAAAATCTGCCCCGAACTTCAGCGCAGTTTTAACAATATAGCCCCTAGAGCGCATATCTTTAAAAACAGAATATCTCGTCCAAAAATTATTTTCTAACTTCCTGGCTTTTTCAATAAATGCCTCGTGAGAAAGTTTCTTCGAACCTTCATAAATCACTATTTTTTTGCTCTCCATTAGATACAAGGCCTCGACAAGTGAATAATAGACTTTTCCCCCGATAATCTCGCCGAAGTTACTCCGGCTATACAAATCTTTGGCTTCCTTCGCGCTAGAGAAAACCCGCTCGCCAGCCAGCACTGCCCTAAATGCCTTGGCTTCTTTTCTTTTCTTTCTGCTTACCTTTCTTGCTACCCTTGATCTTTTTGCCCTTTCTTTTTTCTTTGCCATTCTCTTGTCTTTCTAGAAAGATAAGATAAATATTTAAAACTTGTCTTCTTTCAAGAAATGAGATAAAATGGAAATAATTTTTCTTGGGACAAGCGAAGCGACTCCAACAGCAGAAAAAAACCAAACTGCAATCCTCTTGAAATACAATAACGAGAACATTTTGATAGATTGTGGTGAAGGTACACAAAGGCAATTCAAAATAGCAAAACTAAATCCTTGTAAAATAACCCGAATTCTAATTACGCACTGGCACGGCGATCATGTTTTCGGATTGCCAGGATTGCTGCAAACCTTGGCCCTGAACAATTACTCGAAGGTTCTGCAGATTTATGGCCCGAAAGGCACAAAATATTTCGTGTCGCTCTTGCTGAAAACATTCATATTCCGAGAGAAATTAAAAACAGAAATTCATGAAATAACTAAAGACGGCCCATTTCTAGAAACCAAAGAATTCAAGATAGAAGCCTACAAAATGAAACATTTTGTTCCTTGTCTGGCTTACAGTTTCGTAGAAAAAGACAAATACAAAATAAATATTGACTACATTAAAAAACAAAGAATCCCGCAGGGCCCAATTCTCAAGAACTTACAAGAAGGCAAGGACATAATATTCAACGGCAAGAAAATTCTAGCCAGCAAGGCTACAACACCTAAAAAAGGCAGGAAAATTACATTTATCTTGGACACTTTGGCTAATGAAAATTGCATCAAAGCTGCGAAAAATGCAGAGGTCTTGATAAGCGAAGCAACTTTTTTGAGTGCAGAACATGCTGACAAAGCGCTAGAGCGAGGACACCTGACAGCAAAACAAACTGCAACTATCGCCAAGAAAGCAAATGCAAAAAGACTCGTTCTTACCCACATAAGCCAAAGATATTCCAAGAATGAACTTCCAATACTAAATGAAGCGAAAAAGATATTCAAGAACAGCGAACTAGCAAAAGATTTTATGAGTATTGTTCTATAACTAGATTCTATAATTGGAAATTAAGCTAAAACTCAAAAAATTTCTAAAATCAAAGATCAAGGATGCTCGTCTTGCTCGTCTTGCTTTTGATTTCTTTCTTTTTTCCTTTTTATTGCTCTCTTTTTTTCTTCTCTTTCCCAGCCTCTTTTCCTTTCTCTTCTACTCTTTCACTTTTCTTTTTTGCTCCCTTCTCTCTTTCTTTTCTCTTTCTTCTCTCTTATATCATCGTGCCCTTTACTTTTTTCCTTTCTTCGCCTTCTCCATTGCTTCCTTTTTACCTTTCCTGTTTTTCTCTTCTGTTTTTTCTTCTGTTTTTTTCTCTTTTACTTTTCTTTCTTCTTTTTTTCTAAGCGTGCTTCTGCTTCCTTAATCTTTAACTTTTCTTCCATGCCTAATTTTTCCAAAAGTTCTTTGTACCTGTTCCTGATTGTAACTTCTGTTATGCCTGCCACGTCTGCCACTTCTCGCTGAGTTTTTTTCTCGTCATTCAGCAATGCAGCAACATACAAAGCCGCTGCAGCGATTCCAGCCGGGCCCCTCCCACTTGTCAATTCAGACGTTTCTGCCTTCTTCAAAATTCTCAATGCATCGCTTTGTGTTTTCGGCGAAAGATGCAGCACAGAAGCAAACCTTGCAATGTAGTCCTTCGGATTGCTAGGGGTTATTTTTATTGCAAGTTTTCTCGTAATAAACCTATATGTTCTGCCAATTTCTTTTCTTTCCACTTCGCTTGCAGCAGAAATTTCGTCTAAGGTTCTTGGAATGTTTGAGCTCCTGCAGGCCGCGTAAATGCAAGCCGAAACTACAGATTCCATGCTCCTTCCTCTTACTAATCCCCGTTGTAGAACAAGATTATAAATCCTCGAAGCTTCTTCCTTAACAAAATTCGGCAAATTCAAGTAGCTTGCCACTCTTCTAAGCTCGGCCATTGCTAATCGCAAGTTTCTCTCGATGCTCGTAGAAACTCTTTCTTGCCATTTCTTGAGCCTGAAAAATTTTCTTATTCTTTTTTCCGAGCCTAACTGATAAATATCACTAATTTCACCAACATTAGTTGTAAGGCCCTGGTCAAATTTCTGTAAGCTCAACGGCGCCCCACCACGACCTTTTTTTTCGCCTTCCTTGAATTGTCTCCACTCCTGGCCCAGATCAATCATCTTCTCTTCGACAACTAGACCACAGTCACCACAAATGATCTCGCCTTTCTGTTCATCATATATTAAATTAGTAGAACCACATTCCGGGCACTTCTTGATAAGAGAGGTAGGCATTTTTTATCTAATTTTGTTACTCTAAAAAATTAACACAAGATTTATAAACCAAGAATGGCAAGGTTTATAAACCTTTCTATAATACCTTTTAAATATTTCTAATATGTAAAGCATATAATAAACTGCAAGAATAATCCTCAAGAATTAATCGCAAAAAATAATTAAGGCTAACAACTGATTCAAAAAACTGATTTGGAACTTGATTCGAAACTAAATCAAAACCGCATTGATCTGCCCTTCTTGGCCAGGCCTACTTGTAACCCTTGCCTTGCCCAACTCTGTATCGATAATTGCTCCTTTGACAATCACATTTTTTCTCGCAAGAAATCTATTGCTCGGCACTTCCAAAACATTCTTAATTGTTACAACCTTGGCCTTGTGAGTTTTCGGATCAATAACATTTGCCTTGTTAGACTTCAATAGCACAACCTTAACCTTGCCATTCCTTGTTTTAATCCGTTTCTTCTTTTCTTGTCCTAACAACACGAATCTTTGTGGCCTTTTCGTTTCGTAAAGCTTTTTCTTCCTAAATTTTTTGTATCTTCCTCCAGTAATTTTTTTGCCCATTCTCATACAAAAAACACAAGTAACCCGTTTAAATATCTTTCCCCAGATCTTTCCCCGATGAAGTTTCCAATTGTGGTGGTGCAGAAAAGTTTAAAAACTAACTAGAACTTTCTTGTCAATATTAACTTTAAATTGAAAAAATGACAAATATAATAGAGAGGCCATTAGATTTGTTGAACCAGTCGAAAGGTAAGGAAATCTTAGTACAGCTGAAAAACGACAAGCAACTCGTAGGAACTTTGCTAGCATTTGACATACATATCAACATCGTTTTGAACAATTGCAAAGAACTAGTTAACAATGAAATCAAGAGAAACATAGGCTTGGCATTTGTTCGCGGCGATACAATAATCTATATTTCGCCTTCGACAGCCCCTAGTTCTTAATTGCTTTGTTTTTTTTGGCCTTTGTTTGGCACTGAAAAGAATTGGCACTACAACAATAATTTTAAAAGTTCTTATTTCCTTGAATGAAAGTGCGGGGATGCCGGAGCGGTCAAACGGGCCAGGCTCAGAAAGAACTGAGGGCCAAGCTTAGGTCGCGTTAAGAAACCTGGTGGCTTAGTGCCTGCACAGGTTCGAATCCTGTTCCCCGCACTTTTCACAAAGATCTCAAGAGAATTCAAGAGAACACAAGATTTTGTCACCACTAAACAAAGACAACAACCGAAAGATTTATAAAGCCCTTTTTCTTGTAATAATTAGGAGGTGAAATAAGAAGAAAATGACATGGTGCAGAAAAGTCAAAAAGCATGTAGAGAAGTACTGGAAAAGATATGTCTTAGGCGCAGCTGGAATAGGAGCCTTATACCTCTTTTCTACAACTAATTGTGACATCGGATGCCATCGCAGAAGTGACCTAGAAAGAGCCTTAACACAAATAGAACAAAATTACAAAGCAGACAGCACACTCAAAGAAAAGGTATTCGAAACTTTCAAGAGATATCGTGGCCTTTGGGATAAAAATATAAAAGAAGAATATGAAAGGTTGTATGGTGAGAAGCCAGAGAAGCCAAAAGAAGAACAAAGGCTGGCTCCTCAAATAGTAGAAGAAACAAAAAGATATGAGCCAACTAATAGCACACCAGGCACCGATTACTAAAATAGATAGAAACTTAAGTCAACAAAATCTAGAGAGCAGTTTTAGCAGTTTTTGTCGAAAATAGAATATAAAAACCCTGGATTGTCTTTATTACCTTTACCTCTATTCAAAATTTTCTTGCAAGTTCTTTATCTTAACCAGAATGAATTTTAAATTATCATCATCTTTATACCGCCCTATCGGAGCATAACATAACTGACCATCATATTCCTTTTTCTTGTCTTTATTTTTAGGATCATTAGGATTAGGACACCACTGGCTCGCATAAACCACAATATCATCTTCATCAAAAAAGCCCTTCTTACCAGTATCATTATAGATTATGAAAGTGTGCGTAAATCCTTTCGCTTGCGTCCACATAAATATTATGTCGCCTGGCTCAACTTGTTTTTCTTTGCCAAAAATTAATGGACTACTAGGAACTAAACTATCGAAACTAACAGGGCTCGGCTTGCCATTATTACCTTTTCCAAGTGTAATTGTAGTATGCTCCCTAATAAAAGAATCAAAATCATTGAAGTTATAATTCTTGCCAGTTGTAATTTTCAATGCTCCGATCATCAAATTAATACAATCTAATGAAATAAAAGATTCAACAGCATGTTTTCCTACAGGACAGGCAGCACTATTACTAGGATTTGCTTCACAACTATAAGAAACACATCCCAAAGCAAACGGAACGTTCTTGTAGGCTTCTACATTCGAAATAAACTGGCACCTCTTGTCACTAGGATCATAGCCTAAATCTTTACAAGTGGTTTCTGCATAATTTGACTTTCTGGAGATTCTATGAACCTTTTCACTTATTCCAAAGTTCTGGACAGCGTCATACTCAAGCAAGGTATTCCATACATCAAAATATTTATCAAAATTAACCCCATCTTCTTTAGCATAATCACTATCCCTATATTTATTTTTGTCATCATCGCCTGCTGGCTTCCCAAGAGAAGAATACCATGTTCTGCCATCAAACGAAACCTCGACGCGATACCAATAAGTCCCAACATTGGGCTGAGCATTGATGCACCATTTGTCATCTTCATTTAAAAGTTCTTGCTCATACTGTAACATATCTTTAGTGCCGGGTTGGTATGGCGGTAGCTCATAAACTTTCTTTGTTCCGTCATATGACGCCAAATACAAAGGAACAATATTATACCATCTGATGTTTGCTGTGCCAGAATATTTTTCAATGTTACGATTAACAAGCCTAAAACTTTTTCCAGAATAATACTTGTTTCCTACTTCAATCACAGCACAAATTTCAACCTCATCGCTATAGTTAACTAGTTTGTTTTCTGTTGTAAAACCGCCATTGTTGACTTTAGAAACAAGAAAAACATTGCTCGGCTTTGGCGAAATTTCACTGAGCTTTTCATTGATTTTACGAAGCCATGAATCTATTCTGCCCAAACTTCCTCTATTTTCTTCTATCAACTTTCTAAGTGCCATCAACTCCCCGCTACTCATTTGATCTATTTCCTGCATTTTCTTATTTACATTTTCTACGCTAATTTTTTGACACTTATTTTCTACCCACAAACATCTCAAGCCACACTGGATTTTTGCCTGTTCTTCGCAATCTTGTTGAGTTTTGAAGGGAGTGTCTTTAACCAAAGGGTCTATTCCAAAAAACCCTTTTCTTTTGCCTTCGCAATTGTCCAAACAATCCCTACATTGCTTATCACTAGAATCCCACCAACACTGCCCCTTCTTTTCTATACAAGTGACGTTATTCAAACCACCACATTTTTCTTCTTTTAGCTCGAACTGAATGCCCGCTTCTTTCAAGACCTCTTGACACATAGAAGCATTAGGAAGACAATGACCATAACGTACGTTCTCAGTGTATTTTTTTGAATCATCCAATGCATCTTGTGGGATTTCAACTTTGTTCCTTATTTCGCTTGTAAAAAAACACAAAGGATGTTTTCCTTTATCTTTTCCATTAACATCACTTTCATTAGTATAAACTTTGAAATCTAGGTGAGGCCCAGAAGAATAGCCAGTCGAGCCAACCTCTCCAATCGACTCTTCTTCGTGGACTTTGTCGCCTTTACGAACCTTAACCTTTCCAAGATGAGAATAACGCGTAAATAAATTATTTGAATGTTTAATAACAACGTAATTTCCATAGCCATTGCCACAATTACAGTTTTCTTTAGAGTTCCAATCGCATATCGAGCATTCTGTATTTACATCGTAAACTACTCCACTTGCAACTGCAAATACTTGCTTTTGCAAATTATTCCCTTTAGGGACAATATCAATTCCATCATGGAAATCTTTTTTGCCATCTAAAGTTCTATAGCCATAACATCCCTTGCTACCAAGTTGGTAAGACAACAACGGCCATGTTTTGAAAGGACCGCTTGGCATCATTAAAGACATTTTTCTGCACTCCTCAATGTTCTTCTTGCAAATTCCTTTATTGTAGAAGGTAGTCAGTATTGCGTCATTGAAATAGCAGAAAGGATTTTTTCCTTGGACCCTTGGATTAGCTACAGGATCTTCTTCGTAAATCCAGAAGGATAACAGCCCTTGTTCAGCAGCTGCAATTACTTGTCCTTCCCGCACAACATCAAAAGTTATAAGACCATGCGAGAGTTTTCCATAATATTGTGAATAAAATTCCCCAGAATGGTTTATAATTATTGAGGTGTATTTTCCTACTAGTACCCCAAAATCATATTCTTTTATTTGGACTATTTCTCCTCCAGCAATAGCCTTAATACCTTGGTTATTCTTCAAGTACATAAGAATACTATCAGATTTTTGAGTAATTCCTTCTCTGTTATAGAAATCCTCCTCTTGGTATTTGTATAACCCATAACAATCTACACTTTCTATTGCATTGATATCAACCGGCCAGACATCCAATTTTTCTTTTTTTGGCTTTGCTGATAAAGGCCTACAACATTTTTTGCCCTCATTAGCTTTTTTGTCATCTTCATTTACCTCACCAGTTATGTCTTCTTCAGATTCATTGCAACTATCTTTCCAAACGCCGCCTAACTCACTACAATTCTTTCCCTTCATCTCCTCTTTTCTCTTTAAGTCAATCTTGTAAGCTTCTGGAGCGGCATGCAATCTAGCTCGTAAGTCATACAGCTTGGCAATATTAAAGTCTGCTCTTGCTTTCTCATCACTCCTGGCGCAATGCTCGCTTATATTCCTAAATTCACTAATCAAAGGCAATATCTCCTTGTCAATTGCCTCAATACGTGTCTCGAGTTCTTTTTTTGTTCCTTCTTCCATCAACTCGTCCTTGGTTTTTTTGCTTACATCCTTTCTAAATTCGTCGATTTTCTTTTCTATATCTATTATCTTTGGTTCTGCATTTTCTAGTTTTATTCTGCTTGCATCAGGCTTATCCAAACCCTCGAAGTTTATTGCATAGTTAAGATCTTTCCTATCAGCTTCTGTAATCACATCTTTTCTTATTTTCAAATCAGCGATGCTTTGGTTAACGCTCTCGAGATCGAGCCAACAACCCATAGCAGGATTATCGCAATAACCAACTTTTCTGTAGCGGTCTTTTTGCTGCACGGGCTCGCCAGGATTCCCCGAAGCACAAATTCTCACAACACCCCTCTTGTAGATTTGTGGCTCCAATGCACTTTCAACATAACTTTGAATATTTAGCGTAGCAGTTGGCATTATCGTAGGCGATCCAGAAACACATTCTTTAGCACTAGTAACTTCCCTCGTCAATTGGTCTTTCAGATAATAATCTTGCAATTCATTAACAACAAAATTAGTCGAGACTTTGCCAAAGCCACAAATCTCTTTGTCATTAAGCCTAATGCATATTTCTTTGTAGCCGCTTGGCGCAGTAAAGTCAGAAGACATTGTAATGTATTGTCCAGCAGGAACATAACCAAAACCATCTTTCACAAGATACTCTTCTGGCACTTCGTAATAGCCAGGCTGTGCTGCTCTTCTCAAATAAACACTATAGTAAGCACCTTGGTCACGGCCGGCCCAGATATAAAAGAAAACCTTGTAATGCGAATCGGGCGAGGCACCTCCCATCGGCATTTCATCAAACCAAGCAGTAGCCTGAGCATAAGATTCTGGCTTGCTCAGTTCTTCCCAAAATTTTGCCTGAGTAGGATAAGCAATGCTAGCATATTTTTTGCATATTTCAGTGCCAATTTGGCCGGTACTCCTTGCCTTGAATGCCTTGAAAGACTGCAATGCATAGAAATCAGTAAAGTAGCGTGCTGCTTCCATGGACTGTTTCCAGGATTCGCTAAACAAAGCATACTCGCCACCGCCCCTCGTTGTTAGAGATTCTGCAAGACTAGGCAAGCCTGCTCTCAAGAAAGGATCGAACTGCTTCCAGAAAAATTCACAAATGTAAATTGACATTATTTGGTCACAAATCCCTACAGTTTTGCCACTCTTCAACTGTTCTTGCAAACAATCTCTCCCGCTCTTCAAGATTCCTACAAAACTATCCAAGCCAGAATAGACTCCTGTCAAACACACTGGCACAAGAACGCCCTTGCCGTCCTCGAAATTAGGCAAGCAGAGCATTATCGAGCCTATTACCCCAGACTGCATTACGTTTTCAACAGGGATTCTCCCTCCGAAATCACATCTCGAAGCAGGACACATAACAGGATCGCACAAGTTGTACATGATTCTACAGTCACTAGGCGACATGTAGTCTTCGCACTGCGCGGCAGGCCTTGCCGCAGGAGGCTTACCCAAATTGTAGTCACCGCAACTCGTATGAATCTTTCGCTTGCCCGCCGCAAATTCTTTAATTGCCTCAGCACTACATTTCTTTGCAAGCATTACGAGCTGCTGCGAACATCCCGGCGTAGCACAACCAAAAATTTCTGGGACGGTTCCTGTTGTAAAAGAAACCAAAGTACAACAATCATCACCCTTGCCTCCTGTGCTATAATCAAAATTAGGAACGCCATCTGGTCCTACATTACAAATCCAGAAAGTATTGAGATCAGCATTTTCTTTCCATGCAATCATCGCCCCTTCCAATCCACTGTAACTCGTAGTTGCAAAATACCATCCGCTTCTCTTGTCCAGAGGCATGAAAGCAACAAAACCCTGATATGGCCCAGATTCCCAGAACTTGATTGTTGCGCTAGATTCGCCAGGCGCTGGCCCTTGCTTCATTTCATTGTTATTGCACAAAGTTGGATCGATTTCTTCTACGTCAGAAATCTGCAGTTGAGTTAGCTTTTCAGCAAGAGCGCTACCCTCTATCATATTCGTAACTTGAACCTTTTCATTGGCTGATTCTGGCAGCTTTGGTATTTCATAAAGTCTTTTTATTGTAAACTTGCGGTTGCCGGCTGGTTCGACAACAGCAATATAATAAAGACCATAATGAGAAAAAACGCTAAAGCGTTCCCCGCTAGATATTCTTTGAAAGTTTCCAAAATCAAACTTGTTAATGAAATTCTCTTCTGCAACACGAACTTCGGCTTTCAATGATTGCGCCTCCTTTGGCCTTGCAATGCTAGGATTGAAACCAAAAATATTATAAAAGGTGCTAGTTTCTGTTATTTCTTTTGTTTGCTCAGAAATATATTTCAGCTTGCCATAACTTTCTTTGATTACATCTTTGCACAACGCCGACTCCTCGAGATCATTGCGACTAGAACATTCCTTGTAAAGGTCCAAATTCAGTACTAGTTCTTTGACATCATCCCTGAACAAGCGTCCCTTGCTATAAAGATCTTTCAAATGAATCACACTTTCGCTAGAGCTAAAATTATGATTGATAATCCTTGCAGTCAATCCAAGATCAATCCCAGGATTTTGTTTTTTCAAATCTGAAATATTATTATAGGGTTCGCCCCTAAATTTAATCTTGCCGTCACTATCGAGAATTCTTCTCAGCTCCTTTTCTTCGTAGATTGTTATGTCTCTTAGCTCCCTTGGGAAGTTTTCTTGAGCTTCTTGAATGAATTTGTCATTATTTATGGTTTGGCTCAACCCCAACAAACCGCCCTTTGTTACAACGCCCTCCTTGGCCTTGATATCACTAATAAATTTGTTTGTCTTGCTTATCGAGTTTTTAACAAGAGAAATATCCTGGTTTATGTTCTGTTCATTTATTCTGTAACAATCAGAAATGCTTTTTGCTTTTATGCTTTCTCTGTAGCTAGGATCCGCACATTTCTCGCTCCATGGTTCCATAACCAGTTTTCTTGCATAAGCATCGCCACCCAACCCTGTAACAAAGTTTTTAATCCACAAGGCCGTTGCTCCTGCAAAGCACGCTTTCTTCCATACAGTTACGATCTTGCCCAACTTGTCCCTAACGCTTTCTAAACTTGCTATTGTCTTGTCTAGTTTTGTAATAAGCTCCTGAGTTTTTTCTGGAGAAAGCTTTATTGCTCTTTTTTCGATTCCTATAGCAACGCTAAAGTTCGTTTCTGTAATTCTTGTTTTCTCGAAAGGCAACACGCTAACCTTTGCTTCTCGTTTCAAAACAGTATTCAATAATTTCAATCTTGTTTGGCCAAAGTATTTCCAAGAACCAACAGCAACGCTTTCTTCATAGTTAGTCAAATTCTTCAGTCTAATGCCTGTTTCGTCTATTTCGGTAACAACCCAACCATCCACAATATCATCTACAGTTAACGTTGCTTTCGTACCATTCAGTTCGACTTGTGCTTCTTTTGTGCCAAGCCCCGGCTTATCTATTGAAATAAGCTCAATCCTGTAATTGCCATTCGGCCTCGATAATTCTACAATTCTGTTACCACCGCCAGCAACAGCTCTTCTTAATTCTTCCCTGGCATTTTCTACTTCGGCTATAATTTCTGGTTCCTCGCTTCCAGAATATTTATCGATTAACTCTTTCAAAATCTCTGCCTGGTCGAGCCTCTTGTGTAAATCTCTTGCAAGATCCGCTGCATTGTGTAATGCCAAAATTCCGTAATAAGTACCTTCCGGCGATGCCTTCGAAGAATAAGCGAAAGCAATGTTTTTCCATTGTTCTATTGCTTCCTTGTAAATTGCTTCTGTTTCCTTCTTGTAGTAAACTTGTTCGGGCCCAGTCACAGAAAGAATATTAACTGGAAAATTCAAATCAGGGATGGGCGCTATCAAACCTTCTTTTATAACAAAAAATCTTAAATCTTTTGCATAGCTCTTGCCCTCGAAAAGCTTTCGCAGCTCTTGGCTCCACATTGTTTCGGGCGTAAGGCTTACATCCAGGGTTTCGCCCCTCTTGCTCTTCACATATTCATGAATTCCATTAACAATTTGTTCAACATCTTTCTCTTCAATAGTCCTGAATTTTTCTCCATAAAAGAAAATTATAAAGTTTCTAAAACCTTCTTGGCCATATTCCTTACCAATAAAACCAACATAGATCTTTTTCAGATTTTCCTCGCCGGATTTATTTACAGTGATATTGTCTCCCACGCTTACTGCAAAGCTCTTCTTTCCTTCTGAATCAGTAATCTCGATATTGGCTTCGTAGTCTTCGATGCTAAGAACTGCCCCGCCAACGATACCACCACTGCAATATATCGTTACACTTCCGCCATAGCCCTTCGAAGCCTTGATATCACTAATTCTGCATCCGGAATCGAGTATTTCGTCATTATTTTCTAGCAAGAGTTCATTACCATTCACCAAAACTCTCGCACGAGTGGTGGGCGTAGTTAACTTTTCTAGCTTCAATCTCAAACCGGCGCCGCAGTAAAATCCAGGAAGCATAATCTCGTCTTTTTGGCTAGGCTCGACACCTTCGCGAAGCTCTACAACTTTTAGTGGCGCGCCTCTCGGATTAGTATAGACTGCAATTTTGGCAGTATTTGTCCCTGTTATTTCCTGAAGTTTCAAGTAGCCCTTGCCCCTCCAAAAGCCAAATTCCTTGTAACGAGAAAGCCACTCCTCGTTGCTCAATAATGGCAAAACTATTTGATTTTCTGTAACACCATAGGTTCTTGCCACATCGTAAGTAATTCTACAAGCGATATTGGCTTTCACGCTCTCCGGCATTCTTGCTTCAACTGGCTGCTGTTTTAGCTGTATCCACAAGTAGCCCAAGTTATTCATTGTGGGTACTCCCTCGAGGCCTGCTTGTCTTTTTTCTGGCGGCGCAGTATAGCTCAGGGCAACTCTTGCCGGCAAGAAATTCACAAATGCGATTTCGTTCGACTTATTTTCAACTGTACAAACAGTACTCTTGATGTAAGGCACTTGTATCAAGGGGTTTATCTTGATTCCAGTCATTCTACACAACACAGGAACATCCTGTTCTTCTAGCAAGTCGCTCCTAACAACGGCAGGCGAGCAAGCAGTAGGCTCTATCAAAACGAGAAAGTCCATCCCGGTTTTATTACAATAATCCTCTTTCCATGCGACTTGTGTCCACGGATTGAAATCAGCAGTAGGATAAAGATAAGTTGTGGCTTGCAATCCTTGAAATACTTCTGGAGGCGCTTCCATTGTTCCTGGCGGCAAAGGTGCTGAAGGTGCCGAAGAACTTGCCTGACCAAGAACCAAGTAACTATTAATTAAAAGCAGAGCTACAAGCATTACAAAAACCATTAGCAAGGTTTTTTTCTTTTCAATTCTCATTTTTTTTTTTTAACTTAGCTCAACATTTACTTGACTGACATCTATCAAACTATAAACATCAACGAGTTTTTCAATATCAGTAGGCGCAGCGAAACTTTCTGCCTTAATGCTCAACTTGCTCTTGCCCTTCAGATCGTTTTCAGTAATAAACCATGTTGTTTTGCCGCCCCCAAACAATACATTCGTGAAAGATTGTTGGGGCACTTCGAGCTCATAACATTGTTCTTGCATTGCCCCGAAAACGCCGGCCATTCCGCCTGCAGGCACCTTGATACATTTCTCGGATTTTTGTGCCGGTAAGTTTATCAATGATTCCTTGAACATATAAACGCTAATGTTATAGTTACCTTCGCTCAAGTTAATTTTATTCTGTTCAGGATAATAAATACTAACACTATAATCTTTAGAAACGAAGTTTATCAGAGCATATTCCCCTTGTCTCAAGTTTGGCATTTCTATTGTAAGCTCATGACTCGGCGCCAAGAATATGTTCGCGATGAACTCTTCTGTAGTTGTAAACAAAATACGAGACTCTCTGTAACCAGGAGCCTTAGCAATAATTACTGCATTGTAGCATTTAGGAATACTAGCTTCGAGAACTGCTTCTCCCTCTTTCAAGACAGTGCTGCCTATCTCGCAAATCTGATTAAAGCACTTGAAATAAATTTCTGCTTCTATAGGCTTAGAATTCTCGTCGTAAGTAAAGAAAGTTGCCCTTTGTGTTTTGTAATTGCATATATCCAAAACAAGATTACTGCTTTCCCCGCCAGTAGCATTTCTTGCCACGCTCTTGTCAATTACTACCACCGTAGCAAACTGGAACAATTCATCCCCCTTGGTTAACTGTACAACAACCGGATAATAAATATCGTAAACAAAGTGATACGGCACATAACATAGCCCGACTGAACTCAAGATACCAAGTCCTGGCTGTATCCCGATAGGATCCGCTTTCATCAAGTTTCCTTCGGTAGGCCATACCTCAATTCTCGAAGGAAACGCATTTGGCATGTAAAGCAAATAAGCATTCGAAGAAATGCTCGTGTCGACTTCAAAATATTTGTTTTCTGGTCTAGCAAGATTGTACTTAGATCCTTTAATCTTCAGAGCAGCAATGTTCGCCTCGAGGGCTTTTCTTAATTCCTCTCTCACGTCTTCAACTTGCCACACTTTCGGAGCACAGCTCAGTTCAATCCCATCGACAGGCGCGTAAAGCCTCATCACGTCAATAGAATAATTCTCCAAAAACAAAGAGTTTTGTTCATAATCATATATTTTCGAAGCATCGTTGTAAAGCAAGCCAAAATTGCTTTTGCTCGTAACTTTATGTTCTCTCAAAAGTGCATTTTCCTTGCCAAAACTAACTTGCATTGGCCATACTACATTTGTATCAATGCTAGAGCTTTTGATGTCTACTTTTACTCGGGGCTTGCCCTCGAGATTAATGACGTAACCCTGCTGCTCCAATGTCGAAAAATCACACTCTAATAGTTTATCTTCCAAATACCTTTCGAATTGAGTTTCAATTTCTTCAAGAGAAGGCTTTTGTTCTTTCGCGAGATTGTTGCCAGAAACATAAAACCAGTAAGGAACTTGCATGCCCAAATAATTAAGCTGATTAGAAAATGGCATGTAACTACTTCCCGACTCAAATTCTGGCAACTCGATATAGCCGCCTTGTAAACCCGCTATTTGCACTGCTTCTTTTACATTTGCATCAACACAGTCCCTAAGATAGTTTTCAGCAGGCTGCAGTCGTGAAGGCACTGTAATTCTAGTGCGCAACAAGAAAAAGGCAAGTAAAGCCAGAGCTACAATAATCACAGCTATAATTACAAATAAGGTAACCTGTGCTTTCTTTTGCATTTGAGGCTAGCCTCTTTTTCCAACTATCTTTCTTATCTTCCGATTTTACAAGGGAAACCTGTTATATAAATGCTATGTTCAAAAATGGAATTTTTCTCCAAAACTTCCTATGACTGGCAATGGTTTCATCTTCCCTGTCAACGAATTCAGTATACCAACAATCCACAGTGCCAATACTCCGATCCAAAGTAACACACTAACAAGCCATCCCAAAAATGGGATTATTGCCAAAACAATAGCAATTATCCAAACGATAATTTCTGTTATAAACAATACCAAACCCTGCTTAGCATGGTAAATACTAAATTGGCTTCTCTCGCTCTTTGTCGCTAGAACAATCACTACCCCAATAATCGAAATCAAGTAACACAAAAATGCAAAGATTTTTTCTTCATCCATGTTTCCCTTTTTACTTGCTTCTGCCATTTTTCTCTTTTTATGGTTTTGAAGGTTTCGAGTTACTATTACAGTGGACCCGGCTGGGATCGAACCAGCGATTTCAACCACGTCAAGGTTGCGTCGTAACCACTAGACCACGGGTCCACTTTAAAGCCACTCAAACCATTCTAAAAAGATAGGAAACGGTTATTTAAAAAGATTAAGTTTCTTGCGGTTCTCTTGTGGCTCTAGAAAATGAAAGATTAAAAACAATGGTCTTTTTTGTGCATCGCAATGCAATAAAAGGGATCCTAAAGATTCTCTTCATCGGAAATTCCTTTGTGCGCTATCCTCTTTGGCCTAGATTTACCATAATAAATCCCGGGTTCTGGCTGCTCAGAATAACTAAAAAAGCACAACCTAAACTAGACTCCCTATCAAAAAAATGAAAAGTAAAATACTTGACGTTATTGCCCTAGTTCTTGAAAGATTTTATAATCAATATAAATTCGGTTTTCTCTCGCGAACCGCTCAAACAAATAAGAAAAGTCCTCGAAATCTATCCCTTTTTGCTTGCAAAACCTATACAAAATCCCTTCTGTTGTAAGCTCAAACCTCAAAGAAAACGTTTTTCCTACGGATAATGGTCGCAGTGATAGATCCTGAAAATTTAAAACAGCTCTTCCCTGGCTTCCCTTACAACAAGGTTTTCTAACAAGTTTCCCTTATTTTTGTTGTTGGCCATTTTCAATCATTATCTCAGGATCCAAAAATAAAACCAATTCCTTCAGAAGCACCTTGTTCCATAGCCTCTATTTTATTCTTGATATCTTCGAATTCTTTCCCTTGAAGTTTTCTTGCCCCGAGTTCTGTGATTTGTTTTTCATTTCTTTCAAAAAAGTCTTCTGGCGCAGAAACATAGAGATAACTTGCCTTTTTGTCGATTCCCAAAGCCTTGGCTTCTCTCAAGATGTATCCATTTTTCTTCCACTCATTTATTTTCCAGGCTTTTGCTTTTTCAACTGTGGTACCTTTCTTGCCCGCTTCTTTTTCTAGCTCTACATCAAGCTCGCCGGAAGCAACATCCGGAGCTTCTAGAACGTTCTTAATTCTTTGTAATTTCGACAACTCAATTTCATATACTGCTATCATTTTCAATTCACATTAAATCAGCATATTAAATCAAAAGGATTATTTAAAGATTTTTGTTTCAAAGTTATTCCTCACCAAAAAACCATGTTCTGAGCTCAGAGCCCACGTGATACGACTTGCCTTGCAAAGTCGGCCAAACCTCTTTAGTGAATCTCGCGAATCTGCCGATAGTTTGAACCCACAAAAGTGTTGCTGCAAACAATAAAGTATCAACTGTCAAGTAAATAGGAACAAAAGGAATAAATGGTTTTCCTGTTTTAATTCTAGTAAATGCAATAATCATTGCTGCATTAAGCAAAATAAAATCGGCCAATACAAAGAACCACAAAGTTTTGGACCAAAGAGAAAAACACAGTACAACTATCAAAATAAAAGCAACCAATTGAATTGCATGTGGCAAAGCTTCGAAAAATTTTTTCCAAAATTTTGTCTCACCAAAATATTCTGAGACATTAACCTTGTACCACCTAGTTCTTTGTTTCCAATATTGTTTTAGTGTTTCGACTTCTTCTTCAACGCCAGTAGCCGAAACTCCGACAGCTTTCCACCCCTTATCAATAATTCTTGTAACAATTGATAGATCATCCAAAATACTGTGCCCAAATTTAGTTTGTTCCCATGCTTCTCTTCGCAAGGCCTGGTTCGCGCCTACTGCAAAAACTGTATCGCTGTCTCGCATCATCGGCACAACAAAACGCCATTCATCTTCAATTGCCCTCATCAAAGGAAAAAAACCTTTGTAATAGTTTCCGCAGTGAATCGTTCCGGCAACACTCCCAACCTTAGGATCTTTGAAAGGTTGCACCATCCCAGCAATCCAATTCTTTTCAGAAATTACATCTGGATCGCTCAACAATAGAATCTCGCCTTTGGCAAGCTCTTTTATAGCTAAATCGAGCAACGGCCCTTTAATTTCTTGTTTTCCCCTTATATATTTTATTTTTCCTTGTCTTTCATATTCTCTGCAAATAGACTCGGTTTCGTCCTGAGAGTTTCTGTCATAAACAATAATTTCGAACTTATCTTTTGGATAATTCTGCTTCAGTAAATTTTCGATTCTCCTTTTTATTGTGTTGCCAGCATTCTTTGCATCAACAAGCACAGAAACCTTCGGAAAAAAATCAAACTCTACTTTTTTTCTTTTTACAGTAAATGCAAAATAAACTAGATAACAAGCATAAGCAAAAATCAAAAGTAAAAAAAAGAGACTTATCCAATAACCGGGATTATGAATCTCAAAAGGAATTTCTACTTCCTTTAGCTTTACCGTTGGCACGGGCAATGATATTTCGGCCATCTTCAAAGTTGAAAGCCTCGGGAGGGATTTGAACCCCCGACCTACTGCTTACAAGGCAGCCGCTCTGACCAACTGAGCTACCGAGGCATGTAGCAAAAAAGTTTAGAAAACTTTTAAACTTTGCCTTTGTCCTTGCAGCATTAGCTTTTGGTTATCTTTTCAACTTTGAGAACGCGCAATTCACAAACTGCCAAAGGATAGATCTTTTTCAGGCGCTTGGAAAGCTGTCTCTGCAGAATTCCTGTTATCACTCCCTGGAATATCTTATCCCTAGTTTTTTCTAAAAACATTTTTCCTAAGAAATCTCTCGTTTCTTTTCGCAAAGCCTTGGCAACACTCCTATGAACTTTCTTTCTAGTTATAAGGAAAGGTTTAACTCTCAAGGATACATCTTTAGCGTTGACGCTAAAAGAGTCCTCAACAATCCGAACATTGTGGCCTATCAAACGCCTTATGTAAGAGGGATAAATCATAAAGGAAAAAATTTCTCCGATAATCTCATTATCATATTTCTTAATAATAAACTTTGCTTCACAATTTTTCCCTTTCAGAATTTTTGTCAAATCTAACTTAACAACTCGGCCAACAAGAGAATCTTGACTCGAAGCAAGTAACGGAACGACGCTATTCAAGATTTCTAGTTTCACATCAAAAAATCTTTTCTTTTCTGTCATTTTTTACTTATTTTTCCTCCTTCAATTGCCCCCTGCTTGATCTCCTTCCATATTTTGCCAGTGCGCTTTTTTTGCATTCCTGGCAAGTGTAAATCAATACTACTTTTTTAGTTGATTTAGTTTTGCGCTTCCATTTTGAGATAGCAGGCTTACTGTAACGTCCCCAATTCCCATACCCTCTTGCTTTCCCCCTCAACTTAGCTCTTTGCATAGAGCCATATTTTAATGCTCCTCTTTTGATGATGGGGCTGACTATTCCTATTTTTTGTTCGGTGTGCTTTTTGCAATATGGGCAATATCTTCTAGTTTTTTTTGGAAATTTCATGTTTAATCCTCAATCTTCGCAATTTTATTGTCCGAAAGCAATACCTCTGCTATTTCTTTTGGCAAGTTCGCTATATCCCCTTTCTTGAAGGGTCCGAGTTCATTGCCGTTAGCATCAAGAAATGCAGGCACTTCTTGTTTAAATCTCACAAGAATATTTTTTAAATCTTTCTCCTCTAAAACTTGGCCATTCAGAATAGCCGTAACTTTCTGATGATTTTCCTCGAGTTGTTTTACAGTTACATCAAAAAGCGCTTTTTCGTGCTCCAAAAGATTTTCGGTGTCGCGCTTGCTTATTCCGGTGGCCGCTGCAACAAAAGCCAAGTCAAGAACTTTTCTTTGTCTAATCGCCAATATTTCCTTAATGATACTTAAAGCATTATCGAGTTGTTTTCTGGTCATACGTAAAGTGTCTGAGAACAAATTGCCTTCTCTAGAAACAATGGCCTTTTTCTCATTGAGATAAGCAGCTACATCTGATAAAAAGTTCTCCGGCAAAACTTGTAAAGCTTCGTTGTATTTTTCCTTGCGTAAAATATCGTAAATTTCTTGGTAAGTTATCATTTTCCAGGTTTCTAAATTATTATTTTAACAGTTTCATCAAGTTCTTCCCCTCGGCCATAAATCCTTTGCTGCATTCTTTCTCATTAAATTTTTGGACTTTATCAGTTTTTCGCTTGCCATAAATCATACATGCTACTGCACCACTAGTATGTCTTTTCAATTTACAACTAGTGGCGTGATCAGAGGTTATGCATAAAATAGTGTCTTTTAATTTCTTCAATTTTACCAATGATCCCAATGGCTGCAACATTTTATCGATAGCCTCGATTGCTTTGATCTTACCAAAAACATCACCACGATGCCCAAACACATCCGGCCCTTTTATTTGAACGTAAACATTTTCTTTTTCGTGCAAAATTTGTCTTATTTCATTTTTTTCTCTTTTCAAAATTTTCATTCCGGCCAATTTTGCCAAGCCCGCTTCAATAGGCATATCTCCGATAAACGCCCAATTTTTCATTTTTCTAATCTTGGGTAATTTCCCATAGCTCGCACCACGCAACAACAATGTTTTGTCTCCTGTGATTTTCAAAAATGCCTTCAAAAAAGAATTTATTTTCTCGCAGGTAGCTTTGTGGCCATTACACCAATGCAAGACCAAGGCCCGAGAAACAGCTTTCGAATAATTTTTGTACCTAATGTAACCGGGATGGGTATTACTTACTGGCAGTTTCCCATTTTCGACAACAACAACCGCCCTATAGCCAACTGTTGGAAAAACTTTAATATCTTTATTTATTTCATTTATCTTTTTCAACAATCGAGAAATCTTAGAAAAATTGACTCTCAAATTCACAATTTTATTGCCCCTAACCTGAGCGAGATTCGCTCTGAAATAAAGATTTTTTGGCTTAATTTTTATTCCAGCGCCGAGGGCTTCCAACACACCACGACCGGGGTACAATGTGAGAGGATAGCCCAATAATACAAATTGTGCTTCGCCAGACTCTGGGGCAATGCCTTTTATTGGCCAGACGAGGCCACACTTACTCTTCGAAGCTAGAAAATCCAGGGTTGGTGTCCTCGCTGCCTCGAGAGGCGTTTTCCCCTGAAGCTCCTTGTAAGGACTATCGGCCATGCCATCAATCACTAATAAAATCTTTCTCATAAACTGAAATAACAATAAAGATTTATAAATTCTTCCTGCATTCTTGAATCATGTTTGGCTTTTTGAAAAGAAAAATAAAGGAATTTATCACAGGAACAAAAAAAGAGATTGAAAAGGAAACGAAGGAAGAAAAGGGGCCCGGGGAGCGCGCAATAGAAAGGGCAGAGAAAGAAATCAGAGAAAAGACGAAAAAAGAAGAGAAAGAAAAAGTCGAAGAAAAGCCCAAGGAAAAATCCGAGAAGAAAGAAGCTATAGAAGAATTTGAAGAGAAAGGAAAAAAAGAAAAACTTGAAGAGAAAGAAGAAAAGGAAGCAGAAGAAAAAAGAGATGGTCTTTTTACTAGATTCAAAAAAATATTTGTTTCGAAAAAACTCGGCGAGGATGACTTCAACAATTTTTTTGACAAACTTGAACTAATCCTAATTGAAAATAATGTTGCTCTCGAAGCAATAGACGCCCTGCGAGAAAATTTGAGGAAAGAGCTAGTTGGAAAGGAAATAAAACGAAAAGAACTAGAAAAAGAAATTGAAAATGCGTTGAAAAATGCAATCTCTTCTCTACTTATAGATTCTTTTGACTTGATTGAAAAGATAAAAACAGAATTAAAAGAAAAAAAGCCTTATGTTATTGTATTTTTCGGAATAAATGGCTCTGGCAAAACAACAACAATAGCAAAGATTGCCTATATGTTAAAGACCCATAATATAACTTCAGTTCTTGCAGCAGCAGACACATTTCGCGCAGCTTCGATAGAACAACTAGAAAAACATGGCAAGAATCTTGGCATAGAGGTAATAAAACAAAAATATGGCGCAGATCCGGCAGCAGTAGCTTTTGATGCAATAGCACATGCGAAAGCCAAGGCCATTGACACTGTTTTGATTGATACCGCTGGAAGAATGCACACTAAAACCGACTTGCTTAGAGAAATGGAGAAAATATGTCGAGTTGCCAAGCCTTCGCTCAAGATTTTTGTAGGCGAAGCCATAACAGGCAACGATGCTGTTGAACAAGCAAAAGCATTCAACGAGACTGTTGGTATTGATGCAATTATCTTGACAAAAGCAGACGTCGATGAAAAAGGTGGCGCGACAATTTCAGTCAGTCACGTCACAAAAAAGCCAATTTTGTTCCTAGGTGTGGGCCAAGAATATGGTGATTTAAAACGTTTCAACAAAAAAGAAATTCTAGAGAAAATATTTGATTAACTTGAACTAAACAATAAAACTGAAGCTTAAAGCAGTCTTTTCTTGAAACCATTAGCATATTCTATCTTGCCGTCGCGAAGTCTTACAATATGATCTGCATGTCTGGCAATATCTAAATCATGGGTTATTACAACAACCGTGGCTTTTTTCTTCAAGCTGACTAGCAGCTGCATAATTTCGTGTCCAGCTTTAGTGTCGAGATTGCCCGTAGGCTCATCAGCAAGAATTATTTCTGGATCGTTTATTAATGCCCTCGCAATTGCAACCCTTTGTTGCTCTCCGCCACTCAACTGATTCGGAAAATGGAATGCTCGCCCTTCTAAGCCAACTTGTTTCAATAAGCTCAATGCTTTTTCCCGTCTTTCTTTTTCGCTAGCACATCTTATAGTTTCTGGCAACTCTACGTTTTCTACAGCAGTAAGCAAAGGATGCAGATTAAAGAACTGGAAGACAAAACCTATTTTCTCATTTCTTAATCTTGCTAGTTCATTATCATTCAACTTAGATGTATCTATAGAACCAATATAAACCTTGCCGCTAGTTGGCTTGTCTAAACAACCAATAAGATGAAGCAATGTGCTTTTACCCGAGCCGCTAGGACCTATTATTGCAGTAACCTGATTTTTCGGGATAAAAAAAGTTATCCCATCTAGAGCCCTAACTTTAATGCCATCCAAATCATAGATTTTAGTCAAATTTACAGCCTTCACTGCAATATTTTTTTCTTCTTTTTCCATTTTTTCTTTATTCTCTTTCTTTTTTTTCTTTTTTAATTTTATTTTTGTTTTTTCTTTTTAGTATTATTTAATTGAAAATTACTCATATCTCAAAGCTTCGACTGGCTCTAGTCTCGCGGCTCTTCTGGCAGGGAAAATTCCCGAAACAATTCCTATAGCAACAGAAAAAATCAAAGAAAACAAAACCAATTCTGGCGAAACATAAACCATTGAAACGCCACCAATCCTAGAGCTTGCTAACAAAACAGAAGTAATCTGCCCGATTATCCCCGAAATCAAAAAACCAAAAAAGATTCCAAGAATGCCGCCAACCAACCCAATCAAAGCCGATTCCACAAGGAACAAATTCATAACATCTTTATTAGTCATGCCTAATGCTTTCAAAATCCCTATTTGCCTTGTTCTTTCTGTAACAGAAGTAAACATTGTATTAGCAATTCCAACAGCACCAACAAGCAACGAGATAGCCGCGATTCCATAAAGGAATATATTAATAGTTGTCAAAACATTAGAAACAACACTCAGGATCATCTTTGGAGTATAAACAGAAAAATCAATTTTGTCTTCTGTAACATGCCGAGCATTCATCAGTTTTTCTTTGATTTTTTCAGCAATCTCGTCAACTCTCTCTTGCTCAACTTTAATCTCGATTGCGTAGTAATTGTTAACTCCAAATGCGCCAGAATATTTTTCTGCGTCTTCTAAACTCATAAAAACTGCCTTGTCTTCTTGCGCGCCTCCCAAGCCACCACTGCCCTTCATTATTCCTATAACCTTGTAAGATTCATTACCTATTTTAATCTGGGAGCCAAGCAAAACTTCTTTATCAAAAGCCTTTTTTGCGGCATCACTGCCCAAAACTACAACGCCCCTGTCGCCTTTAGCAAGAAACCTTCCAGATTCCATCGAAACACTGGCTTCTCGCACTTTTGCCCATTGTTCGTTAGTGCCCCAAATATAAAGCTTATTAGAATCCCCCATAAAAGATGCTGTTTCAATTCCGATTATATCTGGCGCTGCAGCAATAACTCCTTCTACAGATTCTATAACACTCAAGTCCTTGTCAGTAAGTTCGCCCGGCTCTTTTGCTCCCAAGCCACTCATTATATTGCTGCTTATAGAACCGCCAGGAACTACATAAACTTGGTCGCTGCCTAGCGCGCCTAATTGATTAGCAATCGCTTGTTGCAATCCCTGCCCTACAGAGACTATGGCTATAATAGCAGCGACACCAATAACGACCCCAATAATAGTAAGCCAGCTCCTCAATCCTCTTGTAGTGAGATTATTCAGCGCAAATCTCAAAGAATCTTTAAATCTCATTTTTTATTGCTTTGCCAGGCCTTTTTTATTTCTATTATCATTTCTGTATTCTGTATTCATTACTTCTGCTTTCTCTTTTTTCTTAGAACCCGGAGCAAAACTAAAATAACAACAATTCCAATGACCCCAATAGTAATATAAATCAATGCCCTATAATCCATTTTTCCTTGTTTAATTTCTTGCTGATTGTAGGCCGAAGCCTTGAAAACCACTGCCTTTTCAACTTCTCTTCTTATGCCACGAGAATCTGTATAGGAAATTTTCACAATAATCGGCCCATCTTGTTTAGGGATAATCTTGAAAGAAGCAATTGTATAATCATTAACTTCTATCCCTCCAACAATATTTTTGTCAGAACCAATCAAATCGAAACCATTTTGCTCAGGCAAGCTAACCGTTACTGAAGCAGCATCTTTGTTTCCAATATTAGAAATTGCCAAAGCCAAACTATTTGTCTTTGCAGAATAATCTTGAACTGCAACATCAAAGTCTGTTCTCGAATCTTCCACAGTAACATTAAACTTTTTCGTTATGTAATTCTCCCACTTGCCGTTAGTATCATAAACATATCTTACGCTTATTTCATTCTCTCCATCTATGGCATCTTTATCAACTCTTACTTTGTACTTGACAAAAACTGCTTTCTCACCATATTGCACAAGACTCAATGTGCCAATTTCTTTTACAGCAGAAACGCCAGAATCAAGAGAGAAAGGATATTGCGGCAAAAGCTCCAACAAAACATCTTTGACTTCAACACCGCCGACATTCTCAACTTTGAAAACCAAAGTAACGTAATCGTCTTGTTGTGCTGGATAAGGTTCTTGGTTCAACAAACTAACTTCAACTCGAGAACATCTTTCTGAAACTGCTTTGGCTTCTGACAAATTACTAAAGAAAGCTAAAAATAAATACAAAATTAATAATGCAATTAAAATATTATTTTGTCTCATTTTATGAATCGCCTTATTTATTTTTAGAGAATTACCTTTTTAAATCTTTTGATAGTACGAAACCGATATATTTAAAAAATTCATTTGATTAAGTAATTTTATGTTTAGAGCTAGCAGGAAGATGTTTCATGAAAATCTAAAAGTGGGGATACTTTCATTGTATGTATTGTCTTCTTTAAAACGAAAGCCAAAATCGGGGTACGAATTAATCAAAGAAATAAAAGAAAAATCCGGTGATGGATGGGAACCAAGCAAAGGAACAATATACCCTATATTAAAAAGACTGAAACAAGATAAACTAATTCAGATTAAAAAAGCCGAAAAAATAAAAAAGAATAAAAGAAGAAAAATTATTTTTCAATTGACTTCTAATGGTAAAAAGATGCTTACCAATGTAATTAGGCATGGTACAAATTTTGAAAAAAAATTTGGTCAGTTTAAGAGTTTGTTTGATTCAATTTTTAATGAACTTTTAACGGGCCGAAAAGATAGGGTAGAAATAAAAAAAATATTTGATTTGTCTTTTGAAATTAGAAAGAAATGTTTTAGTATTAAAAATAAAGAAAAAGTCATAAATGTTCTTGAAAATTGCCTTTCTAAATTAGACAAATTACAAAAAAACAAAGAATAAACCTTTATAAATAAAAGGATTTTCTCTAATTCATGTTAGACAAATTAGGTGATACACTAAAAAGAGCATTGAACAAAATAGCCTCGAGTGTCTTTATCGACAAGAAAGTCATTGATGAAATTTGTAAAGAATTACAACGTTCTTTGTTAGAAGCAGATGTCGATACAAAAATAACGCAAGAACTCATAGAAAAAATAAAGAGAAAAGCAAATGAAAATATAAAGGGCCTAGAAAAAAAAGAGCAATTAATAAAACTCATTCACGATGAACTAGTCGAGATCCTTGGCAAAGAAGAACACGAACTCAAAGTAGACAAGAAAAAGAAACCATTCAAGATAATGCTGTTAGGTTTGTATGGCTGCGGGAAAACAACAACCTCAGCAAAACTAGGCCTTTACTACAGCAAGCGGGGCCTGAAAACCTGCCTTGTCGGTTTAGATGTTCATAGGCCTGCAGCACCAGAACAGCTAGAACAACTTGCGCTCAAAGCCAAGCTTCCTTATTTTATAGATAAACAAGAAAAAAATGCCTTGTCAATATGGAAAAAATTCGAAAACAAAATAAAACAGTATGACCTCGTGATTATTGATACCGCCGGTCGCGACGTCCTTAGTGCTTCGCTAATCCACGAAATCAATTTTCTATACAAAGAATTGAAGCCAGACATTGTAATCTTAACAATAGCGGCGGACATCGGCAAAGTTGCCGCAGTGCAAGCACAAGGCTTCAAAAAAGCTTGCCCAATTAATGGCGTTATCGTTACGAGGCTCGATGGCACTGCCAAAGGAGGCGGCGCCCTTATTTCTTGCGCAGAAACCAACTCTCATGTTTTATTCATAGGAACCGGGGAAAAATTACAAGATATTGAAACTTTTGACCCGAGCTCCTTCGTTTCTCGCTTGCTAGGCATGGGCGATCTCCGCGCTCTTCTCGAAAAGGCAAAACTTGCAATAGAAGAAAAAGAACAAAAAAAGATGAAAGAAAGATTAGAAGCCGGCAAATTTACCCTTACAGACTTGTATGACCAAATAAAAACAATGCAAAACATTGGCCCACTAGACCAACTTGCCTCGATGATTCCTGGCATAGGTTCGCTAAAAACAAAAATGCCTTCAATGTTCGAAGTTCAGGAAGCAAAAATGAAAAGATGGAAATATGCAATAGACTCTATGACGCCAGAAGAAAGAGAAAATCCAGAAATTCTTAATTCAAGTAGGATTGCAAGAATCTCCCGTGGGAGCAATGTGCCTACGAATGAAATCCGAGAGCTAATAAAACAATACAAAATGATGAAAGAATTGATTGCTGGACAAACAAAAGAAATGCAAAATCTTGCTTCTGGCCAAATCGATAGAAAAACTTTGCAAAAACTTGCAAAAAAATTTGGTCGTGGAATAAGAATCTAACAAAGAGAATTAAATTAATGTAAATTAAATTTCATGAACTTCTTCCTTATGTCTTTGCCAAACTTCTTTACTATTTCCTAGTCAAAAGCCAGGCCGCGAAAACTGTCAGTGCAACAAGAACCAAAACCCCCAGAATTTGTGGCTGCAACAAAAATGCTTTCGGCTCGCCCATGTACTTATTGATTACATCAGCAAAAACATATATTGCAGAAATTACAAAAATAAGAAGCAAAACAATAACAATAAACCAAGTAAATCCTGGTTTGAATATCTTTTCCATGTTTCCTGTCACTCCAACGACCAACGCAATAAAAAGTAGTGAAACAATAAAGGCTGCAAACCATGGCGTTACAACTCTAACATATTCAACAGCATTTGCCGAAACCAAAAAGATTATTGCAATTGCAAAACTCACCAAGATATGAACGAATTTATTTTCTCCCAATACCTTCGTTTTTCCTAACAAAGCATACGAAACAACAAACACTAGCAAAAATCCAAATACTGGCACAAATGTCGAAATTCCACTCAAATCTATTTCTACCATTTTCTAGTTAGATTATTTTTTCTCTTTCTCCTCGTTCTTTACGCTTGCTACAAGGAATACAACAACTCCAACAACAATAATTAACAATATCAATGCAGCAGCATTTTGTTGCATCCAGTACCATGCGCCAGGCCCCAGAGCATAGTTGAAAAAGCCAGACTTAGCAAGGACTATTAACAACAAAACAAAGCCACCAATTCCAAATACCCATTGCCATGTCTTGTCTTCTGGTTTTAGAGCCACCCCAAGCAAAACAATCATAACGAGCAAAATTGCAATTCCTACTGCCAAATTTGAAAAAAGATACATGAAAAACACAGAAACATAAGGATTGGTCACAGCGAAAAACGCTAAAACTAAAGCAATTACAAGGTTAACTCCGCGGTTCTTGAAAAGATTTATTTTTTCTAATATCGCAAAAACAAGAACAAACACTAGCAACAATGGTAACAAAACATCGAAAACTCCGAACTGGGCCCATTGTTCGATAACATCCCTAAAGGTGCTCATCCCAAATCCATAGCTAAAACCATCCATTTTTTATAGTTATTCACTCCTTTTTTATTTATTTAATATGGCTTAACCCTTTTTATATATTTTGTTTTTGTTCTGTTTGTTTTTGTTCTTTTTATTATTTATTTTCTTTTCCTTTGCCCGAAACGACCAAGGCGATGGCCCCGCCAAGAATGGCTACAAACAAGATTATTCCAATTGTTTGTTCCATTGACCCCGAAGAGACATTGCTCAACAATCCCGTAGCCCACAATATCGCCGCAACCAATGCAATGCCAAAGACAATGCCAAGAGTAACTTTCATCCCCTTCTCTAAATGAATCCCCACAAAACCAAACACAAGAAAATAGCCCAGCAATATCACAAGAAAAACTGCTACCAGTGGCAAAAACTTGATTGTAAATCCAACAAGACTTTGCGCCCCAATAAAGAGCAGGCCCACAATTATAGCTACTATCAAATTAGCGTACTTTTTGCCCTCGCCCAAAATGTTCGTTTTTTCCAATATTGCAAAAACAACCACGAACACAAGCAAGAAAGGCAAAAATATGTTAGTCAAAATAGGACTAGTAAATAAACTCAGTTGTGCCTCAGCCATTTTACAAATGGTATAAACTCTAATCACCTAATTTTAATAATCAATTTTTCACTTACTCACTCTGCTGGAAGCTCTTCGCCTCTTTCTTCCATGACAGGAACTGCGGCTTTACTTATAATCACTACCTCGCCAAAAGCCTTGATATATTGATGGGGGATTATCAAGCCCCTGGCGCCAGACAATACTGCGGTCAAGCTGCTGTCCTTTGCTATTCTGACTTTCCATCCATCTATCTTGTTGTCAGCGATATTTGCTTCTTCTATAACTCCAAGATAATCTCCGGCGTCAGTGAAAATTTTCATCCCTACTACGTCGCTTATTCTCAAAATTTTTAGCACCATTTTTTATTTAAAATGTAATCTTTTTAATTTAAATCTAACAATTTCTCAAGAAGAAACAGCTTTATATACTTTTTGATGCTATTTGGAAATCTTTTTATAATCGTCTTTCTTCTTTCCCCTAAGATTTTCCTAAAAAAGAGGCAAAAACTAAAGCGATGGCAACGAAAGAGGAAATCAAAGCAATACTGAAAAGTTTTGAGGCCAAAATAGAGCGTGAGCTCAAAGAAGAAGCCCCAAGCGATTATTCTGTCGAGTACAACAAGTTTCGTGAAGAAACCCTGGCTTCGCTTGGCCCATACGAACGAGCATGCAAGAATTTCGGCAGAATTCTAAAACTAAAACTAACAGAAAAAGACGAAGCGAGACTCAAAAAATCTATAGAAACTGCCCACCTCGAAATAGAGCCTGGCGAGGCAGCGGGCCTAGCTGTTTTTGCTTTAGTAATAGGCATTTTCCTAACTTTATTAATTGGTGTTGTTATATACTTATTAACAGAAACTCTTCCTTTGCTCATTTTATTACTCTTGTTTTTTGTTTCATTTTTTGTTTTCTACTATCTTAACACAATGCCATCGCGCTTAGAACAAAAATGGCGTCTGAAAGCTTCGAGCCAGATGGTCCCCTGCATATTGTATCTCGTAGTTTACATGAGACACACAAGCAATCTAGAGAGAGCAATAAGATTTGCCTCACAACACTTGCAGCCCCCCCTTTCATTAGATCTGAAAAAGATATTTTGGAATGTAGAAACTGCAAAATATGCCACAATAAAAGACGCTCTCGATGCTTACTTAGAAACATGGCGTGAATATAGCTTAGAGTTCGTAGAAGCTTTTCATTTGATCGAGTCTTCGCTCTATGAGCCAAATGAATCAAGAAGGATTGCTATTCTAGAAAAAGCATTAGAGGTAATGCTCGACGGAGTTTACGAAAAAATGCTCCACTACACCCATGATGTAAAATCGCCAATAACAAACATTTACATGTTAGGGATAGTCTTGCCAACTCTCGGCCTGGCCCTATTGCCCTTAGCTTCAACCTTGCTACAAGGGGCCATCCAGTGGTATCATGTAGCAATTCTTTTCAATATAATTGTCCCCTTCTTTGTTTTCTACATGACTAATGATATTTTGAGCAAAAGGCCAGGAGGTTTCGGCGAAACCGAGTTGCTCGAAAGAAATCCAAACTACCACTACTATAAAGACAAAAGCCATTACTTTTCTGCAGCAATAATAGCGCTGCCTTTATTCATTATAGGCCTCCTGCCGCTGTTGTTTCACTTCGGGCTTGCTGATGCTCTCGGCTTAAAACCAGATTATAGTTTCGATGAGCTGGGCCTTGGCTTTCTGGGGAACCAAACTTTGTTTGATTTCAAAACCGATCCTGACACTAACGCAACAGTAGGCCCATTCGGACCCCTGGCCTTGCTCTTGAGCCTATTCATTCCACTTGCTGTAGCCCTATTCTTTGCAACAGCTTACAAACTCAAAACTCAAAAACTTATAGCCACAAGAAATGAAACAAAAAAATTCGAGCAAGAATTCTCTTCTTCGATATTCCAATTAGGCAACAGACTTGCTGATGGAATTCCAGCCGAGATGGCCTTTGGTCGAGTAGCTTATTCTTTGAAAGGTACGCCAACGGCTGGCTTCTTCAACCTAGTCAATACAAATATACAACAAGCTGGCATGGGTGTAGAACAAGCAATATTCGACAGATCTCGCGGTGCAATAAACTATTACCCTAGTGAACTAGTAAAAACTTCGATGCAAATCTTGGTAGAATCAGTAAAAAAAGGCCTACAAGTAGCAGCAAGAGCTTTGATGGCCATAAGCGATTACGTCAAGAATATTCACAAGGTAAATGAAAGACTTCGGGACTTGTTAGCAGAAATAACAAGCGGGATGAAAAGCAATATGACTTTCCTTGCTCCGTTGCTTGCTGCAATAGTCGTAGGTTTGGCCAGCATGATAACCATGATTCTAGGAAGATTACAACTAATGATAGCTTCTGGAGAGATAAGCACCGAAACTACACTAGCTGGCTTCGGAAACATTGGCACGATAGAAAAAATGTTCCCTGTAGCAAAAATGATTCCGCCTTACTGGCTCCAAATCATCGTAGGAATTTACATAATAGAGATCATTTTCATTCTTACACAAACTCTCGTGACAATAGAATCCGGGGAGGATCGCTTGAGGGAAAAATCCGAAATAAGCAAAATGTTGATGATGGGCATAACCCTATACACTATTGCAGCTTTCATAGCAATTGTTGCTCTAGGGGCACTTGCAGCAGTAGCCGTTTCAGGAATAGTCGCTTAAATTAAACCTAATCTATTCATCTTTCTGGTATCTTCCTAGTCCATTAATCTTGTTCATTCCTTGATTTTATAATATTGATAGTACCAATCAAAATTGTCTATCTCAAAACTCGTGCGTCCCCAATTAAAATAAATAGGACCTTCGAGAAAGGGCTCATAACGCATTAGGTCTTCTCCAATGAGGGTAGTCTGTGCAACGACGATTGGCAATATTCTTTTTACTGGTCTCGAAGCACTAACCGTAACAACATCACAATATCTGTCTTGCATATTTACTCTTAGCTTCAGTTTATTGTATTTTTCGTAAAGTTCCTTGCCATAATTATCAATCCAGTTTATTCCTAGCCTTTTACTTGCATCACTAAATTCAAACTCTCGAAACATATCTACTTCGATAGGTTTTTTCAATGCCCTAATAGCTACTGGCAACAGATAAAATTTGAGAGAAGTCCAATACTTCGTATCTACTACGGTGTCTTTAATTGAAGGCTTCCCGAAGGCTATTGCAATATCGTTATCATAATTATCGAAAATTTTCCACGGGCCACCCCCGAAGTCAATAAAATCATACACATTCCAATACAAAACATCAACAGAATCTTCTAAGGATTTCATATCCTCGTATTCTTCTGGCCCTTGTGATAACAAATACAATGCCAATGCTATCTCTTCGAGCATTCTTTAATTAAATTTTTAAAGTTAAAAAACATTGTTGTTGTATGCAATATAAAAAGGGCAAGGCCAAGAAGGCTGTTGAACGAGAAGTGATAGCATGGATAATTGCCTTGTTAGTTCTTGCATTTGCGGTCTTTGCAATAATCATACTTCAAAAACAGGGCTTCAATATAATTGAAAAACTAAAGGAATTTTTAAGATTCGGCAGATAAAGGGAAAAGATAAAAAAGAAATAAAGAAGAATAACTAAGAATAGCGAAAAATAAAGAGAAAAATGGAATTTAGTTTTATGAAAATCGTGAGCATAATATTGCTCTTGGTACTAGTTTTTGTAGTTGCTTATTTCTTGTTTGGCGGAGTAGGAAAAGAAATTTTGGCAAATCTTGGCCTAATTAGTAAGCTAAGCCCCCAAGAACAAGAAGCAAGCGAAAGTACTTTCGACGTGATTGTTAGAAATATAGAAAACTGCAAAGCAACTGCCAAAACAAACTGTCTTTGTGAGATATTTCCTTCGTGGCCAGGCACATTTTCACAAAATTTTAAATTAACAATAACAACGAGCGGTAGGTCTACTACTTTACAGCTAGTTTCCGGCAAAAAAACTTACAGAAATGCCACTTTTGAAAATATGGGGATAAGTGCCCTTGCTATAGACACTTTTCAATTTTTACCATTGTCTCTAGAAAAAACAATTGATTGGAAAGATGAACCGCCACTCTATTTAGAAGAAGGCTACAAAAACTATAGGGTTGTGAGCAATGGGCTTTACAAAGGTTCGCAGCCAGAAATTTTGTACTTAGTGATAACAAACAAACCAAAATCCCAGCTCCAGGAGCTCGAGCCAAAGATAACCTCATTACAAAAATGCTAGAAATGCTACAAAAAGAAAGTTTTAAAAACAACCACACTATAGAATTATAAAATAAAAGGGGAAAAATGAACAAAAAAGCTGTTGAATTGAATGTTGCAACAATAATTATAGTGATCCTAGCGATTCTTGTCCTAGTAATTCTTGCCTTGTATTTTACTGGCGGCATGACAAAGCTCTGGCAAAAAATAACTCCTGTTGCCCCTAGTTACGATATCGGAGAAGTTGCGAGAGCAAAACAATTTTGCGTGTCATTGTGTATCTCTAACGATAGGATTGGTTACTGTGACTATGTAGCACCATTGCCAAAAAAAGATGCTTCTGGCAATATTGTAGGGACAGATAACAAGCACTGCTATGATGACCCAATAAACGCCCAAAAAGAAGTGGAGTGCAAGAATGTTGGTTTCGGAGGGGAAGACTTTTGCAGACCAGCCACATAAGCCTTAGACTTCAATCATTAAAAAAATGAACAGGAAAGCAGTAGAACTTTCTATTAATACAATAATCATTATAGTCTTAGCCCTCGTAGCATTGATTGTACTTTTGTTGATTTTTTCTAGTTCCATGAGACAAGTCGCTGCCGATATTGCTCTGAAAGTCAAAAGTGCATTTAGTTTCTGGAATGCCACTGGTATCAAGCCTTAAGAAACTAAAAAGAGCCAAAACAAAATTTAAATATTCTTTCTTGTTCATCTTATCATGAATTTTAATCTACTAAAAAATAAAAGAGGGGACGGCATTGAATTTGGGTGGGAACAGATTCTTGAGATTGTTCTCGTTCTTGGGTTTCTTGTTATAATAATAATCGCTGCTCCAAAGTTATTTTCAACTTATTTCGGAAATCAAAAAACCCTGCAAGCAAAAGGAACTCTCGATTCGTTAACACAAAAATTGAACTCTCTCAACGAAACTGAAACAATAAGCTATTTTTTAATGGCCCCCTCTGGCTGGCGCATAGTTTCTTTTGATGCAACTCACAACGAAAATAAGGAATTCGCCAAGCCATCAAAATACATGGGCCAAAATGTGCTGTGTGTTTGTGATAAAAAATGCACAATATGCCAAACAATAAAACTGCCCTTGAAAAAAGGCAATGAACTAGCGATTATAAAAATCGAACTCAAAGAGATATGGATAACTAATGTCAAAGATTATTTCAATGTCTCCAACGAAAAACCGGCCGAGAAGCCCATAGCGCTTACAGAAGAAGAATCGGTAACTGCCCTAGCATATGCACCATCTAACACAAAAATAGACGAATGGCTCAAAGGTAAAAACTCACCGTTGGCAGGCCTAGGGCAGTGCATTCTAGATACTTCTTCGAAAACAAAAGTTCCTGCAGAACTCATACTTGCCGTCGCAATACATGAAAGTAACTGGGGCAAAAGCGGCCTAGCACAGCAGTGCAAAAATCTTTTTGGAATCAAAAGTTCGACGAGGGATTGTGAGATGATGACTAGCGAGCACTTGAATGGCCAGGATATTCAAATAAAAGCACCTTTCATGAAATATGAAAATCCCTGCCAATCAATAATTTACTTTGGCAAGTTGATCTCAACTTCCTCTTATTACAAAGAAGCCATGCAATATACTAATGACCCCATACAAATGGCCTATGCTATACATGGGTGTAGCGGCCCTTATTCCGGGCACTCATGCATTTATGCTACTGACCCCGAATGGGCCTCTAAGGTTATAGAACATATAAAAGAAATAAAAGATGCACAAATAATATAAAACAAAAAGCCAAAAATGGAAACTGAAAAACTTCTAAGAATTATTTTGATTGTTATTCTTTTCGCATTGATTGGATTTGCTATTGTATACTTACTCAAACGCCTGGGCGTGATCTAGCAAACAAGTAAAATCCCCTCAATCCTGCCATTCACCCATTCATCCTACCACTTGATACTAAAATCCCCTTCAGTAGACACTACAATAGTATATTCCTTTCCATTTACAACTAACGTATTTGTAAATTTTTTATCGCTTATTTTTCTTCCACCAGCACCCGTAACATACCACCTGTACCTATTTCCTTTTTTATCATAAGTATGGCCAGAAGCATAACTCAAATACCCTATACCATAACCCCTAATTCCCCTATTAATTGTAAATTCAATGTCTTCTTTCACTTCGCCAGGAACGCTGCTACCACAACTTATCAAAAATAGCAATCCAGCCCCTACTCCAGCTCCAACAATTCCCTTCAATTTATTTTCTATTCCCATTTTACAAAATTAAAAACAAAAGATTTATTAAATTTATTGTGTTCTAGCATATAATGAAAAACAAAAGAGGCATAACAATTCAATCAATGGTGATAGGGATAATCATACTTTTGATTGTTACTGCAATCTTGCTTTTCCTTTTCAAGGCATTTCCTTTTCAACAAACTATTGATACTGAAGCATGTAGGCAATCTGTACTGCTAAGAAGTCAGGCGATAGCAGGATTGCAGCCAGGCCAATTGCTCGGCATTCCTTTAAACTGCAAGACAAAAGAAATAACAATTTCATCAACCAATGAAGAGTTCATCAAACGTGAAATCGCCAATGCAATGTACGACTGTTGGTGGATGTTGGGCGAAGGAAAAATGCAGTTCTGGAGCGAAAGTGCGTGGAAAGAATTCGCTATCCCTGGCGCTGGCGTAGTAAAATCAAGTTGTGTAATATGCTCTACAATTAGATTTGATGAAAAGGTAAAAGAAAAAAATCTTAGTCTTGATATGGCGACTTACATAGAACAAACAAAAGTTCCATCAAAAAATATAACCTATCTCGAGTATTTCACCGAAGAAACGGGAACAAAACTTCCGACGGATGTTTTGGCGCCACCAATAACAACTGACCAAGATTATGTAATTTTGTTCATGGGGATCGAAGGAGATGAATGGTGGGAACCGTGGTGGCATGACTTACAAGCAATCGGTGGGCTAACTGCCGGAAGTCTTTTCCTAGCTGGCCCAAAGGCTACCGGGGCACTTTACAAGGGAGCTTTCAAAGTTGCTTCTTCTAACATCGCTACGATCTCCCGCGTCGTTCCAGCAGTAGAATCAAGTGCAGATCCAGTAATTAAAACTTTTGCAATAAAGGCCTGGTGGTTAATTCCCATATTTATGGCAACCCAACTAGGAACGAATAGATGGAATAGTGCAATTGTGGCCAGCCATTGCAACCAGGAAACAAAGGGATGCATGCAAGTTATGCTCTTGCCTATGAATGCCTCAGCCATAGGCCCTGTCTGTAGTACAATAGAAAGCATTCCATAGCAATCAATAAAAGTTTTTCCTCTCTTAGCTCTTTTCGTTCATTTCATTGCGGCTTTTTAGCTTCTTATTTTTTCTTGAAAAGTCTGTGAATTCCTGCTCCGATGTAATAAGAAGCCCACATGCAGCCACCTGCAACAACCCCAACACCAAAGAACTTGTCAAACCGAGCAAAATACTCAACTACAGGGATTTGATAAATTGCGCCACTATCTGCAAGATTCGCTCCTAAAATAAAACCGCCAATTGCGCCAATAACGCCAAAAAGACAACCAACATTATCTAACTCATTAGTTTTATCTTCCAATGACATTTTTCTAGTATTAAAATTTTTAATTAAATTTATTAATCCCTTTTCCTTATAAATTTTATTGTAACAAATCACAATAAAGCAAAATTAACAAAAATGCTGAAAAACAAAAGAGGTTTCAAGCTTGGCTGGGAATTCCTTTTCAACCTAGTTTTTGTAGTAATGATAATTATTATCATGGTAATATGGATTGCTTCCCAAGCAAATGGTACCGCGATGAGAAAACAGATTCTTGCAAAAGAAGTATGCTTGCTCATTGCAGAAAGCAAAGCAAATACAACAATAATGCTCGAACACAACAAGAACATAAAAATAGAATCTCAAGGCAATGCAATTGTTGTCAAGGAAGGCGATTTCGATAAAGGTTATATCTATCCTTGTTACGTCCAGAACAACACCCATATTTCAAGAAAAGATAACATCACAATTATTGAAATAAAATAAAAAAGACAAATAAAAAAGTATAAAGAAAAAGAAAAAAAGCAAGAAAAAAAGACAAAAAAAAGAAAAGCAAGAAAAAATGAGAAACAATAAAAAAGGGCAACTTGGCCATGGGATAACTTGGCTTTGGAAATTTTTGCTCTTGGTTATCGTCCTTGGTGGCGTGGTTGCTGTCGTAGTTTCACACTATTCAAAACAACTCGATGTGCGAGATGCCGAAGCCTACATCCTTTCAGAAAAAATTGTCAAATGTTTAGCGCCAAATGGAATAATTTCTGAAACAATTTTGAAAAATGAAACATTGAAAAATTGTTTGCCCATAGATGAAAATGAACTTTATATCAATATTACAATGGACCAAAACAACCTAGAAATCGGCAAGCCCTTTTTGGCCACGCTATGCAAAGCCAAAGAGCAAAAAGTCGCAATAAAATTTTACCCGGCTTGCCTCGAATCAAAATACCATCTCCTCAAACAAACAACATTAGAATCCTCAACCCTAGAAATGCTCATAGCAATTAGAAAAATAGAAAAAAATCTTTAAAAAAGCAAGAAAAAAAGACAAAAAAAGAAAAGCAAGAAAAAATGAGAAACAATAAAAAAGGGCAACTTGGCGAATCTATTCAAGATCTGGTTTGTGCAATTATAATTATCTTGCTGCTTGTAATTTTCTTTATTGCCTCTAATACCTTATGGCATGGCTCCAATGTAGAAATTAAAAAACTCTCTACAAAACAAGCCATTACAAATCAAGAGCACATCTCACTACAATCCTGGTTACAAAAGCCCGTGACTATTAACAAGGATGGCGAGAACGACAAAGGCGACACAATAAAGATATCAGAACTCATAATTCTTGCTCATTCTAACCCTAGTTACATGCCGATACTAAACGAAGAGGCAAAAAAGGCATTTGGCGAAGATTATGAACTAAAATTACTTTCGGCTAATGAAATACTGCAAAAGAGAATAATGCCTGTTTTCGCTGGCCCGTCTATCTTGTTTATACCTTATGTAAAAGAAGCCGGCACCCTATTTTATCTTCCATCTAGAAGCAAAGAAAAGATAATCTTTGTAAATCTCATAAAGAAAAAATGAACAAAATATTTGCCAAGCAATTTAACAAACGTGCATTAGCATTCGGCTGGGGTATGGTAATGGCAATGATCATCTTCATGTCAACAGCATGGTTCGCGTTTACAACAACAAACCAAAAAATTTCAGCAGAAATTACTCCCCTATCAATTCTAGAAGACTATTACAAAGAACAAGATCGTCTCATAGCTTATTCAGAAACTTCATCAAAACTGGCACTTTCACAATCATTTTATCAGCTCGCCAAAGATTCTGCAATCGACATAACTAACTCGTGCAAAGTAATAAACAATGTAATGGTATGGAACAACAACTGCCATCCAAACGCAGATTTCGTAAAACAAAAATTCCTAGAGTACTACGATACAAATTTCAATTCCTTTATGTTAGAATATCCAAACAAAATGGACATTACTTATACTAATGTTCTAGAAAATACAACCCTGATCTCGAGAGCATCACCAGTAACATTCAGCTCAGAAAAGCAAGGAACCTTTGCGAAATACAATTTCACCTACAATTTCGAGCCTTCGATCAAAATAAATCTCACAGAACAAGGCATTTCTTTAGAAGATTTTGAATCTATCTATAACAAGATTTTAGAATGTAACAAAAAAATAGAGTGCTTCCAAAAAATAAACCTTGAAAATTGGGATATTTCAACAGAATCTCAGGGATCTTGGTTTCTGTTCAAACTTAAAACAAAAAAACCCTTTATTTTCTACGAGAATGATATTGAAAATTATGCACCCATAGAGCTTAACTTTATTATAGAATTATAAAAACAAAAGACAATAAAGGACAAAATAACCATTTCATTGCATAAAAATTTAAAAACAAATTTCCATTTTTAAGAAATCAAAAAAGACAAAAAGAAAAACGAAAAAGAAAAAAAGTAAAATGATTCAGGCGACATATCAACAGCTAATCGAAAGAATTTCTCGGCTAAGCGGCCTGGAGCTCGAAGAAGTTCAGAGGCGAGTAGAAGCGAAAAAAGCCAAACTGAGTGGCCTAATAAGCGATGAAGGTGCCGCCCAAGTTGTCGCTGCCGAGCTTGGCATTTCTTTCGACAAACAAAAATTAAAAATTATTGACTTGCTTATCGGAATGAAAAAAGTGCATGTTGTAGGAAAAGTTATCGAAATTTATCCAATAAAAAAATACAAAAGAGGAGAACACGAAGGAGAAATAGCTTCAATGCTTGTAGCAGACGAGACCTCTGCCATCCGGGTCGTGCTTTGGGACACCAACCATATTGAACTTATAAAAAACAATACAATTCAAAAAGAGAAGGTTGTAGAAATAAAAAATGCCGATGTTCGGGGCACTACTACCAGAGAACTTCATCTCAATTCTACATCCGAAATTGCATTGAGCGATGCACAGATAGAAAATGTAAAAGTCGAAATTGAAAAGCCAAAGTTAACAAAACTCATCGATGTAAAAAATGGAGAACAAGTTTCAGTCCGCGGTACAATAGTCCAGGTTTTCCAGCCAGCGTTCTTCTCGGTGTGCCCCGAGTGTAATATGAAAGTTTCTTACGAGAATAACAAAGCCGTATGTATTAGACATGGCATAGTAATTCCAAACAAGCGTGCTATCTTGAATATGATAATAGACGACGGAACGGACAATATGCGGGCCATAGCATTCAGCGAGAACATCGCCAAACTTTTAAATTTGTCAGAAAATGAGCTAACCAATCTAGAAAACCCCTCTTTTTTCTTGAACAAAAAAGAGGAATTGCTAGGAACAGAATGGTTTTTTTCTGGGCGCTCAAGGAAGAATGTCTTATTCAACCGCAACGAATTTATTATTAATTCACTGCAGGAAGCCAATCCAGAAGATATCATAAAGGAACTAGGCCAATAAAGGTCAATAAAAATCTTCAAATAACTCTTTTTAAAACATATCTTTCATCAAAATAATCTTTATAAAACTACAAGCATTCATAGAAACATGGCTAAGGAGAAAAAAGAGAAAATTCCAGAAGAATTGAAGCTAACTGATTTGCCAGGCATAGGCCCAACAACAGCTGCAAAACTCGAAGAAGCGGGCTATGGTGATTTGATGGCAATTGCTGTTATGAGTCCTAGCGATTTGAGCGCTCTGGCAGACCTTGGGGAATCTGCAGCACGTAAAGCAATTTTAGCGGCGCGCAAAATGCTAAAGCTAGAATTCGAAGATGCCACAGAATACCTGAAGAAGCGCGAGCAAGTTTACAAAATCACGACAGGCTCAAAGAACCTTGATGCATTGCTTGGCGGTGGAGTTGAAACCGGCGCGATTACGGAAGCCGCCGGAGCCTTTGGTTGTGGCAAAACCCAACTAGGCCACTGTCTCGCAATAAATGTTCAATTGCCTCGCGAACAAGGTGGAGCCGAAGGAAAGGCAGTCTACATAGACACAGAAAGCACTTTCAGGCCAGAAAGAATAAAGCAAATTGCTCTGGCAAGAGGCCTAGACCCAGAAAAAACTCTCAAAAATATTTTTGTGGCGCGAGCTTTTAATGCCGACCATCAAATTTTACTTGTTGATAAAATAACAGAACTCATAAAAAATGGAGAGCCAATTAAATTAATTGTTGTAGATTCACTCATGGCCCACTTCAGAGCAGAATTCGCGGGCAGAGGGATGCTTGCGGACAGGCAACAAAAAATTAACAAGCATCTCCATAATTTAATGAGACTTGCAGAAGCTCACAACATAGCAATTTACATTACGAATCAAGTTATGGCCAATCCTGCAATTATGTTCGGCGATCCTACAACGCCAATAGGCGGCCATATTGTAGCCCATGGCTGTTTAACCGCAGATTCTTTAATACAACTTGCTGATGGAAGAATTTTACCAATTGCTGAAATAAAGAAAAACGAGAAGCTACTGTGCCAAAATCTTAAATTGCAAAAATCGACAGAAGCCATATGTGATAACACTTTCATTAATCCGTCTATAAATAAAATTTACGAAATAGAAACTAACAATATTATAAATTCATCTCCATTACATAAATTCTTCGTTCTTGATGGCTTCAAAATAAAGGAGGTTGAAGCAAGAAATTTAAAAGAAGGAAATTATATTGCACAATTAAAAAAGATTGAAATACAAGAAAAGGAAAAAGAACAAAAATTACCGTCGATTGAACAAAAAAAACTTGTCAAAATTTCTTCTGAAGGTAAAAAAGCTGTAAAGAAAAAATTGATAGAAAAAGAAATTATTAAAAAAGAAATTTGTGAAAAAATAGGCATAAAACCAAGGCAATTTAGGCGTATTTTAAATCAAGGCTATCCAACTACTCTAAAAACAATTCAATCACTGCAAAAAACTCTTGGTTTACAACTTTTACAATATACTGTTCCTTTTACAACCTACAAGCATAAGAATCTAATTATGCCAGAAACCTTAACACCAGAACTTTCCCAGATTTTTGGTTATTTTTTGGGCAATGGAAATTTTGAAGCCCATAGTCTAAGATTTAGAGATGAAAGATATGAAGTCATATCAACTTATAATTTACTTTTTAACAAAATTTTTGGTGTTAATGGAAAAATAAGCAAAATAAAGGGTAAAAATTGTTTTAATCTCGATATAAACTCTGTTGAAATTACAAATTTATTTAAAAAAGTTATACCAAATATTTTTGATTACATTTCTTTAAGTCCAGAAAAACATATTGTTGCATTTATAAAAGGTTTTGTTGATGCAGAAGGTTATGTGAGTAAAAATAGGGCTAGAATTACAATTGCACAAAAAAACAAACAGATTTTAAGATATATGCAACTTTTTTTATTAAGATTTGGCATAAGGTCTTTTATCAGATATAATGTTGGAAAAAGAAAAAAGAATGTTTTAGAAATTAGAAATAGAGATGTTGCCAAATATTTGGCCATAGGTTTTACAGCACAAGATAAACAAGAAATGCTCAAAAAATGGTTTGAATATTACAAAAATACATACACAAAGGAAATAATTCCAATTGAAAGAAAGCAGGTGTGGCAGTTTATTAAAGATGCTGGTCTATTTCCTTCTAAAGTAATAAGGCCAAGACCGACAAGCTATAAATATATAACTAGAAAAGAATTAGAAAAAATTATCAGTATTTTAATTAAACAAAAATTAGATAGACAACTAAAACAGAAACTTGATTTTTTAATTAACTTATCCAATTCAAACATCTGCTTCGAAAAGATAAGAAAAATAACAATAAAAGAAAACAAAGAACCTTTATTTGATTTATCTGTTCCAACAACAGAAAATTATATTGCAAACGGCTTTCTTGTTCATAATAGCACATATCGCTTATACTTGAGAAAAGGCAAGAAAGAGTCAAGAATCGCTAAAATGATTGACTCCCCTAATCTCCCTGAAAGCGAGACAATTTTCTTTATAACTCCGCGGGGCATAGAAGACGGGGGAGAAAAATAATTTTTCTTTAAAATGGTTTTAAAATGGTAGAGGTCGCAATAAAATCCAAATATGAGAAAGGCCTGGGCATAGTAAGCGCAACAAAATTAACCACCTATCGTGGCTGTCCTCTTGCTTATTATTTGAAATACATAGAACCCATCGAGGTTCCACAATCGCCGCAATCCTTTTTTGGACAAGCCATACATTACATGCTAGACCAGTTCTACAAAAGAAATTTCAAATCCAAAAAATCGTATATGAATTGGGCATGGTATTATTGGGATGGACTAGTCAACAAAAAATTTGGACGAGATATTAAAGTTAGATGGAGCAACCCAATAAGGCAAAAATTTATGTTCAAAAAATATAGCATTGAAATAACTGACGAGCAAGCAATATATTTTGCAGAAAAAGGCTATAGAATAATTACACAAAATATTTACGCAAAATTGACTGGATATCCCCCCAACAAATTCTTTTTCAAACCAGAAAACCAAATTGCACAATTCAAAAAGATAGAAATAGAAATAACAAAAGAACAAGCAGAAATATTCGCAGAAAGTGGGCTGAGACTAGAAATGGACCCAAAACTTTATGCTTTAGTTGCGATGAAAATTCTCTCAGATTTTTACGAAAAAAACAAAGAAACAAGGCAAAATGTATTATTTCATGAAAAACGTGTCACAAAAGAATTTGAAGGTTACACGCTCTTGGCCAAATTCGACAGAATTGATAAAACTCCTGAAGGAATAGAAATAATAGATTACAAGAGTGGAAAGGACGCTCCTGACATGGGGCCAGAAATTGAATTTATGTTACACCATCATCCCCAGTTTACCCAATATAGCAAAGTATATCGATTGTGGCAAGCTTCAGAAAAAAATCCTTTGCCTAACGAAAGTAGGATACTTCTATATCACTTACGTTCCGGAAAATTATTCGAAACAAAAAGAAGCGACCGAGATTACGAATATTTATATCAATTAATAAGAACCGTAGATAGAAGCATCCGAGAAGGGGACTTTACTCCTTTTTATGGTTTTCATTGCAAATGGTGCGATTACTTAATAGAATGTAACAAAAGAAAAATAGGCGTCGGGGATGGCATGTCTGCATTTATAGAAAGAATCGAAGCGCTAGAAGCCCCGCTAAACAAAGAAGACAAAAACAAAACTATAGAAACCATACTAAATGAAGAATAACCATCATAATTTCACTTCTGTTTTTTCCTTTTCCTCAAAAATTCTTCTGCTTTTTCAGAAATTTTCTTTGTTTTTTCTACTTTTTCTTTGGGCAAAGGAGCTTTTACTTTTTTTGTTTTTACTTCCTCACTCATTTCTCTCAATTCCTTGACAGAACTAACCAAAGGTTGTAATATTTGCGAGAAAGCTTCTTGTAATGCCTGTATTTCCGAATTTAAACTTTCGACTTTCGAGCCTAATTGTCTTACCTGTCCGACAATCCCTAACTGGATTTTATCAAAGGCGATCTCTAATTTCTTCATCTTGCCCTCTATTTGTTTTAGCTTCGACTCAATATAATCTTTCAGTTCAATAACATCTCCGACCTTTGCCCTAAACTCTTCCCATTTCTCATTGATAATTTCTTCTACAAGTTCTTCAATTGCTTCTGTCGAAGCAGGCGTAACTTCATACGGAGAAGGATACATCTCAGTAGGCATTCCAATAGGAACTTCTGTTTCTGGCACTCCCGGCGCAGGTACTTCGGCTCCTTCGACTCCTGCCTCTTCGTAGCTAGATTCACTTGGCGCGGGCACCTCACTTTCTGCTCCCATTTCTTCCATTCTTTCTTGTTCCATGATAGAAGGCATCATTCCCTCTTCGGGCGTTTCTTCTTCTACAACTTCTGGAGCCTCTGCTTCTGGGAATTCTAAAACTTCTTCGGGCATTTCGGGCCCCTGCTCTGACATTTCTGGCATCTCTGTAGCTTCCACCCCTGCAACTCCGCTCAGCTCTCTCCGGATATCTTCTTCTGTCCCAGCGGCCCTAGACAATTCCATCTTGACCTTCGCTTGATTAATCGCATCATTGATTTCTTTAGCGCTATAGCCCTCGCTCCTAAGATACTGGATAATATCCGCATCGCTATAACCCTGTTTAGTTAGCCTTAAAATATCATTTATCGAAATTTTCTTTGGCATTTTGTTAATTCTTATTTACTCTTCTACTTCAATAATTCCTTCTTTCTTATTTTTCAACATTTTGCTTACAATTCTCTTGACATCTTCTTCTGTAGCAAATTTGAGAGGCTCGAACATTTTCATGTATCTCTCGAGAACTTTCAGTTCTTCCTTTCGCGCCATTTCTGCACTTTCGGATACTATATGCTCGACTGCTTCCTTTAGCCTATCAATTTCATTCCTTAGGCTTTGAATATCGTCCTTGATTATAGCAAACTCCTTATTGAACCGCTCATTTTGTTTGAGAACGGTCTGGCTCAACACATAAGTTCGTTCCTTGAGCAACCTCATATTCTCTTCTAGGTCATTCATCCTAGTGCTAAAATCTGCAAGTAACGCAGAAACTGCCCCCAAATCTTGATTATCCATTTTACTTTTCGGCCCCTTTTATCTGTTTTCTTGTTACAAAAAAAAGAAAATCCAATTTAAATATTTAACTTAAAGATTAACCCGCCAACCCTTTAAACACAAAGAAAAAAACAGAAACACAAAAATTAAAAACTCCCTAGTTTATTATAATGCAATTATAAAATAATCAAAAGAGGCAAGGCCAAAAATGCTTTTCAAAGAAGGCACAAAACTTTATGGCTATGAAGTTGTAAGAGAAGCTGGTCAGGATGTAATGTATGTAAATTATCTTGGCGCGGCCTTCGTGCCCAGCATAGCGGATTTGCCCGTCGTGATGGCAAGAACCATAGATTACTTAATAGAGGCCCCTAGTGTCTCGAGGATTGTTTTTGTCCAACAAAGAAACTACAGCTATGACTTCCATAAAGTTACTATGCTCAACGAAATCGCCCAACTCTATGTCCATCTTATCAAACAAGAAAAAATTCTTTCTGCTTCTACTCTAGAGCCCTACAAGTGCAAAAAGCATTTGGCCCAACGATACGAAACGATGCGTTATCTTTTTCTGATACTACTAAAACAAGACCCAATAGGCTGTTACGTAGAAGCCAAAAGATTATTGAGAGAAGAACGAATTGTTGCAAGATCAATGCCAGCAATTGAACAAACTTGTGAGAATCATTACATAAGGCTCTTAACAAAGATAGTAACGATGCTAGAGAATTTAACTCTAATCAAAGAAGTTAAAGACAAATTGTCAGGATACAAACTGGGAGACCGGAGTCTTTACAAGGAATTGTTCAGGCCCGAAATTGTGCCCAACTTTACTTTCACGAGACTAATGGCAACCATGCCCCCAGAGGCCGAAATTGTAGACGAATACGAACTTGGCCCGGAACATGACAAAAGCACCGTAACAATTCTCAAAGTCCCAAATTCAACTAAATACATTTACCATCTTGTTGCTCCGGAGTTCACGCTCAACGAAGACCTCCAATCTTTAGTAAATCTTGCAAGAAATGTTTTACTCGAACACAAACCAAAGGCCGAGGAGTTTACAGATCCAGCAAGAATAAGGCAAGTATTTTACAATATCTCCAGAGACTTGCTCCAAGAACTAAGCGAAACAAAGAAAATAGCACTAAGCTACAGACAATTAAATAAGCTTGCCACAATTTTAGTAAGACACACAATAGGCTTCGGGCTTGTTGAAGTGCTATTGCAAGACGAAAAGCTCCAAGACATAATGATAAATGCGCCGGTAGGCGCAGTTCCTATCTTCGTTAGACATCAAGATTATGATGAATGTGACACCAACATTGTGCCAAGCCAAGAAGATGCAGAATCCTGGGCTGCAAAATTCAGGATGATGTCTGGCAGGCCTCTCGATGAAGCCAACCCTGTCCTAGATACAGAACTTACCATAGGTACTGCAAGAGCAAGAGTCGCAATAATTCAACAGCCACTTTCCCCTTACGGCCTGGCCTATGCGCTAAGAAGACACAGAGAAAAACCATGGACCTTGCCACTGTACATAAAAAACCGGATGTTAAATCCATTGGCTGCGGGGCTCCTATCTTTTTTGATCGATGGCTCAAGAACTATGCTCATCGCAGGCACTCGAAGCTCTGGTAAATGTGTAGAAGGAGATACATTAATACAGCTTGCAAACGGGGATATTCAACCTATTAAAGCACTTGAACATGGAAAAAAAGAAAAAATTTCAGATGGTTATATTTCCTATCCAAATCCCAAAATTGATATTCTGAGTATGAATAATGATCTTGATTTAGACAGGCATTCGGTAGATGTTTTTTGGAGAAGAGAATCCCCCGAAGAATTAATCAAAATAACTACAAAATCTGGAAAAGAAATAGTCACAACAAAAGAGCACCCATATTTTATTTTTAATAATGGTTTAGAATGTATCCCCGCAGAAAATTTAAAAGAAAATATGTTAATTGCTACAGCTAGAAAAATAAATGTAAATTCTGAAGAAATTTTTATGCCAGAAATTAAAGAAATGATTTCTTATAAAACAAATGCAACAAGAATAAATTTTCCAGAAAAACTCAATTGTGATTTGGCAGAATTTATTGGTTATCTTATCGGAGATGGCCATCTTGATGAACATAAAATAGAATTTACTAATTCTAATGCTACTTTAAGAGCGCGGTTTACTGAACTTAGTCAAAAATTATTCTCAGTTCCAACAAGGGAAATAAAAGAGAGAAATACATTTAGTATTCGAATTACATCTAGGGTTTTAAACAGAATAGTTAATAAATTATTTGAGATTCCAAGAGGTAACAAAGCGTCCAAGTTAAAAATTCCTTCAAAGATACTTAAAAGCAATAACAAAATCCTAGCAACGTTCTTGAGGGCATATTTTGATTGCGATGGTTACGTCTCTAAAAACAAAAGAGAGATAGAGCTAACAACAGCAAGTAAAATAATGGCCAAACAATTACAAATGGCCATGCTAAGATTTGGAATAATTGCATTTTTGAAAACAAAAAATATAAAAGGAAAAAATTACTACAGAATACTTATTCGGGGCGAATTTGTTAATGAATATGTTAAAAAAATTGGATTTAGTCATTTAAACAAAAAGAAAAGAAGTAAAGAAATAACTAGAATTTCTTGGTTAAATAACGCTAATACAGATGTCATTCCTAATGGAAATTTTTTTGTGAAAGAACTAAGAAAGCGATTAAGGGTTAGGCCATACGAAGTCAGAAAGGTCACAGGAAAAGATTATTGGGCTTATGAAAACAACACTTATAACGTTTCAAGAAAATGGTTTGGTCTTCTTGTAAACTTTTATAAAAAAAGGTTTAATCAACTCAATTCACTAAAAGAGGAGATAGAAAAATTAAATGAAAATTCAGATTTAGACTACTTTAAAAAATTTAGACAAATCCTTAATATAAAAAATGAAGAATTAGTTGACAAAATTTGTTTACAAACTGTAAGTAATTTCTTTAATGAAAAATATAAAGCAAAAACAAAAACAAAACAAGAAATAGCAAAAAAAATAAAGAAGATCTACAAAGAAACAATTTGTCAGACGAAAGAAATTTTAAATACAGCGATAAAGCTTGCTAATTCAGATATCTTTTGGGATAAAATTATTAAAATTAAAAAAATCAAATCGAAAGATAAATGGGTCTATGATCTTACAGTTAAACCAACACAAAATTTTATTGCAAATGGTATTATAGCCCATAATACTTCTTTGCTAGGAGCATGCATGATCGAGATTATGCCACGCTATCGTATAATAGTATGTGAAGGAACCCTCGAGCTGCCAGTAGACTCTATGAGAAATCTTGGCTATGATGTCTTACGAATGAAAGTTCGTGAAGCACTGACAAGAGAATCTGCAGAATTGTCAGCGGCAGAGGGTATAAGAACCTCGTTGCGTTTGGGCGATTCCTCACTTATTGTTGGTGAAGTCAGAAGCGAAGAAGCCTTGAGCTTGTACGAGGCAATGCGAGTCGGTGCTTTGGCGAATGTTGTCGCTGGCACCATTCATGGAGCTTCTCCTTATGGAGTTTTTGATCGTGTTGTTAATGACTTGAAAGTGCCTGCCACCAGTTTCAAGGCAACTGACATAATTATTATAGTAAACCCCATCAAAAGTCCTGATGGCCTGCACAGATGGAGGAGGGTTTTACAAATAGCGGAAGTAAGAAAACACTGGACCTTAGATCCTAGCACTGAGCATGGTTTCGTTGACTTGATGAGATATGACGTAACAAAAGATGAACTAACCGCTACAGATGATTTACTAAATGGCGAATCAGAAATTTTGAAAGATATTGCAGGCCAAGTCAAAGGCTGGGCCGGTTCTTGGGATGCTGTATGGGACAATATCTTGCTTAGAGCAAAAATAAAACAAGCAATTGTAGAAGCCTCGATCAAAGCAAAAGATCCAAACTTGCTAGAAGCCCCCTTCGTAGTGAAGTGTAACAATGCCTTCCATGAGATTAGCGACAAAGTAAGACAAGAAATTGGTGTCCCCCAAGGCAAGCGCGTCTTCAAAGAATGGCAAGTATGGCTCGAGCACGAGCTGAAAAGAAAAAAGTTATAGTTAAGATGCTAAAGCATAAAGCCTTTTCCAATAATATCTACTTTACTATAGAAAAATAAATAAATTAATCTTACTGCAAAATAATATGATAGAAAACAAAAAAGAATTGCTAACTGAGATTGTTGTAATTCTCATTGCTATAGTTTTCATGGCTTTCATTCTCTCGCTTGATATAAAATGGGTCTTGCCAACAATCAATATAGAACTGAAAAACTTTTTCTTGATGCTACTCTACACATTTATTATGTTTGCTGTTTTTGTTGGCTCCCAGAAACTAGTAGCTTATGCTCTGGACTGCAAGACTACTACAAAGCTCTTGAGCTTTAGACGTTACTGGTTCCGCCCCCAAGATGTTTTACCATTCGAATTTCCGGTTTGGTTTTTGCTGCCGCTGCTTTTTGCTTTGATTCCTCTCAAGGGATTTGAATGGCCTGCAATTCTGAACTTCGATGTAGAGCCAAAGACAACTCGCGTAAAAAGAAGATGGCATGACATAACAGAAAGCGATGTAGGAAAAATTGCTATTGCTGGGCCCTTGGCTTTAATGGTTCTTGGTATTATCGCAAGATTCTTCGGGACAAATGATTTCACATTTTATTGTCTATTGTTCGCATTCATTGCCCTAATCCCTATAGGCCTTGGTTTCAAGTTGCTCAACAGTTCGCGCATTTTGTGGTTCTTTTCAATAATATTTGCATTAGCAATGTTACTGTTAACCCAAGTTCAAAATACATTCGCAGTAGTACTGACTGCACTAATTTTCGCCATCTTGGCTACCCTGGCATATTATATTTTATACGAGAAATAAATACTACCTCAATTATTCCTGTTTCTCTGCGCTCTCTGCCTCTTCTTTTGTCCTTCTTATAACTTTAACATTATCTATTTTCACAGTTATAGGAATTGGAACCGCGGCCTCGAGTAACTCGACAACAACTTCCTCACGGGCCTTGTCAACTCGCGTTACCTTTGCCTTTTCTCTCTTGAAAGGCTCTGTTAGCATTTCAACAATGTCTCCTTTCTCAATGTTAATTGCTGTAACGACTGGCTGGACCATAGACTCTATTTCAGAATAACTTATCGCCCTCGGAATCAATCCCTTAACATAGGGCAAGTTGTATATCGCTTGCTCAGCATTCTCAGTGTCAAGAGCCTCAAGAAGAATATAACCCCGAAGGCCGTGAGGCCTAGCAACTGAAAAAACATTGAGCTTTTTCTTTTCGGCTCTTTCTGCTATTAGCTCTAACGCCTGGTCTTCCTTGTTTGTTGTGACCTTCACTACAAATATCATTTTGAGTTTCTCCTTGGACTTTTTCTTATTTGTATTTCAAATTTTAGTTAATAAATCTTTTTAGCATAGATGTAATATCCCAAAAAAACCTCCTTCATAACAGTTCCTTGGACAGTTACTTTCTTTCCTTCTGCGGGGAGCTCTTTACTTTGAACAACAATGCTATAGTTTCCTTCTTTAAGAGAAAACCCGGACAAAGTACCAATCTTTACAGAGTTCTCGACAACCCCCGTAATAACAACTTCTTCTCCGAGATATTTTTCTGGATTTTCTTTGATTTCTTTTATACTTACGGAACCGCATCCTCCGATGAACAACAAAATCAAGACCAACAAAAATGCTAGGGAAACAAAATTTTGCATTCTCATTTTATTATGCAAATAAAATTTATGTAAATATCAAAATATAAAGTAATCCAATAATAAAACCTATCATTCCTATTGCCAGAATCCCCAAAGCTGAAATTTTTGAAACCTGTTTTACCTCTTCACCTGTTGGCTTTCTAGCTACTTTGAAAACCCTCACGCATTTAACCCAAAAATCTTTTCCTTTCTCAAAAATGTTCTTCTTCGGTTCTTCCATTTTTTTTCTATTCAAGCCAAGAAAAGAGGACTTAAAAATCTATCTTTTTCAATTCTTTATTAATCCTTTCTAATCAACTCCATAACTGCAACATTCTCGATGTGGTACGTTTGTGGGAACATATCAACCGGTTGCACTTCTACTAGAGAATACCCCAAAGCACTCAAATATTTCAAATCTCTCGCAAGAGTAAACGGGGAGCAAGAAACGTAAACAACTTTTCTTATTTTTTTCTTCGCTATTGCATCAAGCACTTCTTTCCGACAACCACACCTCGGAGGATCTAGCACGATAGCATCTGCCCCATTTGTCCCTAGCGAAGAACTCGAGAGTACTCTTTCTACAGTATCACAAAAATACTCTATATTATCAAATTCTTTTATGTTTATTTCAGCGTCTTTACAAGCTGCCTTAGACCCCTCTATGGAAAATACCTTGTCCACTTTTTCTGCCAAAAATACACTAAAAGTACCAACCCCCGAATAAGCATCAATCACTTTTCTTTCATCTTCTAATTTCCCAGAAACAATTTTCACTAATTTTTCTGCTTGAAGTGTGTTTACCTGGAAAAAAGAAGACGCCGAAATAACGAATTTCTTCCCAAGAAGTTTTTCTGTATAAAATTTCTGGCCAGTTTCAAATTCTATTTCCATTTCTGGTTGAACAAGAAAGTCTCCAGTGTTAATCCCGTATCTCACTATAACATTATGAGTTTTTCTTTTTGGGCTTTTTCCCTGCAGTAATGAAAGAAGCTCATTTATTTTAGAATGCATTAAATCACAGTAATCCACCCTAATAAACTTTTTGTGCTTTGTTTTGAATCCAAGAAAGTTGTTTTTATTTATGGAAAAATCCGCCCTGTTACGATAATTAAAAAAATCTTCTGACTTTATCATCGGCTTAACTATATCTGAGACATTTGTCTTACAAAGCCCTTTTACTTGTTCTGCAACAAGCTGTTGCTTAAGTTTTATTTGACAACCATAATTAATGTGCTGAAAACTGCAGCCACCACAAATACCAAAAAGGTTACATTTCGGAATTTCTCTGTAAGGAGACGGTTCGATTACCTCCGCAAGTTCTGCCAGAATAACCCCATTCTTCTTTTTTACTATTTTGGCTTTTACAGTCTCTCCGGGAATGCCCCCAAAAACAATAACATTACTATTTTTGTATTTTCCGATAGCCTCGCCAAATAAGGAAAGATTTTCGAGCTTCACTTCTACCACATCCGAATCGTATTTCGGGCCCATCATTCTCCCTTATTTTTCAAAAAGAAAACTTATAATTTAATTTTAACTTTTTTATTTTCGTTCATCAACAAAATCTATTCCTAGCTCTTCTTCCATTTCCCTTACATCTTTATCTATTCGCCTCTCGCCAGGTCCGAGAATCTGTGAGCTTTTAACTCCAGTTACTATCAACAAAACTCTAAGTGTTTTGTCCATATCCTCGCTAAGTTGCGCTCCCCATATCATCTTTGCTCCAGGACTAATCCTTTTACCAACAGTCTCAATAACTTTCTTTGCTTCATCTAAAGTCAAATCCAAGCCGCCAATAATATTAATTAGGGCACCAGAAGCATCACTAATATCAACATCGAGCAAAGGATTCTCAATAGCTTTCTCAACCGCTTCTATCGCTCTGTTTTGCGAGTCGCTCTCACCAACCCCGATCATAGCAACGCCCCCATTTTGCATTACTGCCTTTATATCAGCAAAATCCAAATTAACCAGACCCGCCTTGGTAACAAGCTCTGCAATTCCCTTTACCGCATTTGTTAGAATCTCATCAGCAACCTTGAAAGCAGTATGTAAGGGCAAGTCTGGAGCAAGTTCAAGCAATTTATCATTAGGAATCACAATAAGGGTATCTACAACTTCTTCTAGTTTTTCCAATCCAATCATTGCGTTCTCATATCTTCTTTCGCCTTCAATAGTGAAGGGTAATGTAACAACAGCAATTGTTAGCGCGCCCATCTTCTTTGCTAGAGACGCCACAACTGGCGCAGTTCCTGTCCCAGTCCCACCGCCAAGTCCACATGTAATAAAAACCATGTCTGCACCCTGCAATTTTTGTTTTATCTCGTGCTCAGATTCATGAGCGGCTTCCTCGCCTATCTGAGGATTGCTACCAGCGCCCAAGCCGTGAGTTAACTCCTTGCCAACCAATATCTTAGAATCCGCGCAGGTGTAAAGTAAATCTTGAGCATCTGTATTTATCGCCACGAGTTCCGCACCCTTGATACCAATTTCTTTCATCCTAGTCAAAGTGTTGCCACCGCCTCCACCGCAACCAAAAACTTTTATTGATGCTTTTTGTTTGGCGATAATCTCTTCCAACTCCCTATCGATTTCGTGAGTAGATTCCTCTTTTAATTGAAATAATTCTGCCATTTTATGCGTTATGGTCGGATTATAGGTATAGTATAATTAAATAAAAAAGCAGTATATAAATTTTAGTATTCTTTAGTCAATATTTTAATTCAATCACGTGTTTTTACCTATGCTACTCATTAGCCCTTGACCAATACTTCACATTCGGTTTTGACTAGCTCCCTAATTTTCTTTTCTAAAAGCTCGAGATCTTCTTTTCTGATGGACTTAGATTTTTTGATGAATAGTTTAACATGCCCTTCTTTCTCTTCTAAATTCTCTAACTCGAATCCAAACATCTTAGCGATAGTTTTTATTTTGCTCGGATTATCCTTGACTATTCTTCTAATTTTAACCTTGTAGATTATCTCTTTGCCTGCAAGAGGATTGTTGAAATCAACGAGCGCTCTTCCTGAGGTTACCGAAGCAACCCTGGCTATAAATCCATCAACGTTTACTATCATTCCTGCGTGAGGCATCTCAGTAAAGGCGCTCAGAGGCACTGTTTTTATCAATTGGGGATTCCTTTTCCCAAAGGCATTTTCTGGCTTGAGAGAAATTTCATAATCCTTTCCTATCTCTTTTCCTTCAAGCGCCTTATCAAGCCCTCTCAAAAGCATTCCTTCCCCAACACAAACCACTATGGGCTCAAATTTCTTGCCCCTAGTATCTATCTCCTCTTTTTTTGCATCACTCTCAAGAGTAGTATCAAAAAGCTTGCCTTCTTTAGTGTATGCACTAAAATCTAGTTCAATGAAATCTCCTTTCTTTATTACACTCTTAGTATTTTCAGCAGTATTTTCGGCGTTTATTTCGGGCATGGTTAAACAAGAAAAAAATGCTTTAAATGTTTTGCCTTTTTAGGCTTTCTTTTTATTTTTTTGTCACTTTATCATTACATCATGCGAAAGTTTTAAATATTCTAAAGCTATTGAACTTTAATGACATGGCGAAAAGAACTCAGCAAAGAACTACAATATTATCTCGAAAGGATTATTCTTGAAAGTTATTCCCATAAGCATGCCATCGAGCAAGCAAAAGACAAAGGAAAAGCGCAGCTGTGGATTGCCTTGGCAATTCTTCAAAAGAAAATTGCGGACCTAGAACTTAAAACAGCTTATCTCGAGAGAGCACTAAAACAATTTTTCCCTAGAAAAAGCATTTCTGAAAAAGAAAAACAAGCACAAGAACAAGAAGCAGAAAAAATTTTGAAGAATCTTCTTTCTGGACAAAAAATAGAGTGTGCAAAAACCAAAACTTCTCTAAAAAGAAAAATGAAAAAAGCTAAAAAGAAAAGTAAGATAAAAATAGCTAGATCCTTTTGAGTTATCTCGTAAATTTGTTCCAACAAAATCTTTATAAATTGTCTTTTTCTTGTTGTGTCATGACCTCAAAACTGGTTGATGCCACAGAACTGCGTCCAGGGAGTTTTGCGATAATAAACGAAGCTCCCTGTGTTGTAAAATCTATAGATATTAGCAAAACGGGGAAACATGGGGCTAGCAAATGCAGGATAGAAGCAATAGGAATCCTGGACAACAAAAAAAGAATTACTGTCATGCCGGGTTCTGAACGAGTGGCTGTGCCAATAATTGAAAAAAGAAGGGCCCAAGTATTAAATGTAAATAAAACTAATGCCATGGCAAGCATCATGGATCTCGAAAGTTTTGAAACATTAGAGTCAGCTATAGATCCCGAGATTATTGAAAAAATTCAAGAAGGGGCGCAAGTAGAATATTGGAATGTTGAAGGAAGCAAGATAATAAAAAGATTATTATAAAAATTATTAAATTATCATAAAATTGATTATAAAATTAAAGAAGGTATTGTAAAATGGCAAAAATAGAAGCCGCACATTCAAGATTATTCAAAGAGGTTTTTGTGTGCCGCCGTTGTGGTTCAAAGATTAGGGCACAAACTAGAAAAGTTTCAGAAGGTAGCGTAAGGTGTAGAAAATGCAAAAGCTCGACCCTAAGACCAAAAAGCAAAAAAACAAAAAAATAAGCCAAAACTAAATTGACCATTACAATATTGAATTAAAGATATGTACTTTTCAAGATGTCGTTTCTCATTTTTGACCTAATTTTTTTAATTGTGTTTTGTGTAGCCATAGGCCTATTCTTATACACCCACAAGAAAAAATTGAAAGTAGAATCAAAAGTTTTTTTACTTTACAGAACAAAGGTTGGCTTGAAGTTCATAAATTGGTTTAGTAAAAAATTTGCAAAAATACTTAATGTTCTCAGCTACTTTTCTATAACCTTTGGACTTTTGGCTATAATAATTGCATTCGTCTTACTATTCCGAAGCATAGAAGTCATAATTTCATTGGTAACTGTACCAAAAGTGCCGCCCGTAATGCCCCTCGTTCCTTACTTGCCCCAGATATTTAATTTGCCTTTGCCCCCATTTTATTTTACTTACTGGATTTTGATAATCGCGATAGTGGCAATAACTCATGAATTCTCTCACGGAATTTTTGCTTCTTTATATAAACTAAAAATAAGGGCCACGGGTTTCGGTTTCTTGGGCCCTTTTCTTGCAGCATTCGTAGAGCCGGATGAAAAGGCAATGCAAAAAAGAAAACCCAAACAACAGTTAGCAATTCTCTCTGCCGGTAGTTTTGCAAATTTTATTTTTGCTTTGATATTCCTAATTATAATGCAACTATTCTTCATCTTTAGTACAGCCCCTGCAGGAATAATTTATGCTACAACCAGCATAAATGCAAGTGAAATCCAAAACATCACTATAGACTCTACGCCAATCCAGGGTTTTCAAAAAGAGCAGATTTTATCATTATTATCAAATAATGAACCAAGCAGACTAATAAAGATATCCACTTCAAATGAAACCTATTATCTAAGCTCATCCTTACTAAAAGAGCAGCTAGAAACCTTAACAAAAGAATCTCGGTTGGTAGTTTTCTATGACAGCCCATTACTAAGGGCAAACATTTCTGGAGAAATCAAAAAAATTAATGATATCGAAGTTAGAAATTACGATAAAATTTTTAGAAATCTATCTGAAACAAAGCCAGGACAAATAGTTACAATAGAAACAAATGTTTCCAAATATTACATTGCGGCAGAGAAGCACCCATTGAACGAAAGCAAGGGCTTCGTAGGACTTGGTTCAACTGCAATGCCAGTAAGTGGAGTTGCAAAACTACTACAAGATATTATTTCGCCAACTAGAAATCCTTTCATGTTTTACAAGACAAAATATAACCCTGAAATTTTCATGTTTTTCTCTAACTTACTTTGGTGGCTAGTCATCATTTGTATTTCAGTAGCGCTAATAAATATGCTGCCTTTGGGAATGCTCGATGGGGGGCGATTTATTTACGTTGCAGCACTTGGATTGACAAATTCAAAAAAATTCGCGGAAACAGTTTTCAAAATTGCGTCTTTCCTTGTCCTTTTAATTCTGCTTATCCTGACTGCCGCATGGTTCATACGGGTAATTTAATTCCAATCACGATATTTATAAAAAATTATTTAAAATCTTCTGAGCTTGAACACGATATTTGGGCCCGTAGTCTAATGGTAAGACGCCTCCTTCGCAGGGAGGAATTTCGAGTTCGACTCTCGACGGGTCCATGAAATAAAAAAAGAAAATTACGAAAAAAATAAAAATAAAATTTGCAAAAAAAAGGAAAAAAGGAAAAAGTATATAAAGAAAAGGTACTTTAATTTTTCAACAAATATTAAATTAATTCCCCAAAAAAAGAGGTTTCAAAATGGCGAAAAAGAAAAAGAAAGGAAAAGGAAAAAAGAAAAAGTAATCCTAATTAATAGATAATGCAATCTATTTTCCTTTTTAATTTTTGTTTCCATTTTTTATTTTTAGTTTTTATCATTAGAATTCTATTATCCCTTCCCGAGTTAATGCAACGAATTTTATCCCGACTGGTAACTGCAATAATGCTGAAATTAATGCCATATGTTCTTTTCCACCTCCAGAAGCTATAGACAAAGCAACCTCTATTCCTTTGATCTTCCCTTTCAATTTCTCTTTAATTTCTTCTACGGTTTCTTTGATTGTTTTATCAAAACTTATTGTTATTATCTCGGCTTTCTTGCTGAACTCGAATTTTTTGACAGAATCCTTAAAAAAATTGTCGCATATCAAAATAATACTTTCCCAATTTCCACGATTGACTAATCCTGCAACTTGCCCCCAGGTTCCTTTTCCAGAAGAGAGTAATGCTATGAACTCCATGTATGTAACCTAAGACTTAAAGTTTATAAGCATTATGTTATTGTTGTATATATGAAAGAAAGATCGCTGTCTGAAATAACTTTAAGAAAATATGAAAAACCATATAACCTGAGTCAGCGGGAATTGTTGAAAAAAATTTGTTTGAGTCTGGGGCTATTGCAACCTGGCGACTCTAGGGACATTGTCGTGGATATCTTACAAGTATTATTCGAAAGTAGACAAGAAAAAAGAAGCCTATCTTTAGAAAATATCAAAGAAAAAGTCATTAAAAAAAGGAAAAATGCAAATCTAGAATTAAAGGGAATTGCAGATTCAAACATCAGGCGTCAACTAAAACGTTTGAGAGATTTGTTCATCGTAGAAAAAGAAAACAACCTTTATAAGATATCTGAATTTGAAAGCCTAGAAAATATATTTTCTAAGAAAATAGAAAAGTTTCACATTGCGAATATAATCGAGCGTATTAAAGAGTACCTCGCCGCTCTAGAAAAGACCGCAGTAAATCAACAAGAACAATCTAAACCATAAAATAAAAAAAAGAAACTTTTATAAATGCCTTGCTTTTAATTTTATAAATCCGCTAGGACTACTACTTAACTGACTAGTTTAAGAAGTAGGAGGAGAAAATGAATCTTTCTGAGTCTCTAGCTGAATTGAGAAAAATAAGTAAGAAAAGAAACTTCGACCAAACTGTCGACTTAATCATAAATCTCAAGGACTTTGATCCCCGCAAAGACTCGCTGAACACGTTTGCAATATTGCCCCACCTGAATCTCAATAAAAAAATTGCGGCATTTTTAGAGAATCCCTCGCCCCAAGTTTACTCCATTACCAAAAAGGATATTGAAAAGATAACTAATGCAGATCTCAAGAGACTAATCAAAGAGTACGATTTCTTTATAGCAAATGCAAAACTCATGCCAATAATCGCTCAGAAATTCGGGAAAATTCTTGGAACTTCTGGAAAGATGCCTGATCCTAAAATGGGCGGCGTGCTTTTACAAGAAAATGAAGAGATCATAAAGGAAGTAGTCGAAAGGCTATCCAAGACAGTCAAAATAAAAGCAAAAGAACCGAGCTTAAAGATCGCAATAGGCAAAGAGAGCATGCCGGACCAAAAGATAATTGAGAACGCCAACATTGTAATAAAGACAGTGATAGAAGCCCTCCCAAAGAGGGAACTAAATTTACGCTCAATTATGCTAAAGTTCACTATGAGTAAACCCGTCAAAATAAAACTCAAATAAAATAAAGAAAATCTAAAGATCTAAAGAAAATAAAAAGCAAAAAAATGGCTCCAATAAAAAATAAAGAAAAGAAACACCAAGCAAGAGTGTCTGAAAGTAAAAGAAAGCTCTTGAAGGAACTCGTAACTCTAATCACCAAAAATAACACTGTCCTAGTAGCTTCTGTAATGAATGTTTCTGCTCTACAATTGCAAAAATTAAAGCACTCGTTGAAAAATATAGCCCATATGAAGGTAGTAAAAAAGAATATCGCGCTGAAAGCATTCGAAGAAACAAAGGAAGAAAAAAAGAACATTGAAGAGCTAGAAAAATCGATTGATAAGGAAAGCAATTTTGCTTTACTGTTTTCTTCTCTCGATGCATTTGAACTCGCGGCTATTTTAGCGGAAAACAAAAAACCATCTAAAGTAAAACCCGGACAAATAGCTCCCGAAGACATAATACTAGAAGCGGGTTCAACTGACTTGCCAGCAGGGCCAGCAATTTCAGATTTGTCTAAAGTAAAAATAAAGGCAGGCATAGAGGGGGGGAAGATTGTCGTAAAGGAACGGGCAATTTTAGCAAAGAAAGGAGAAAAAATATCAGAAGATGTTGCTTCTGTCTTAGCAAAACTGGGGATAACCCCTATAACGATAGGCGTAGAACCAATAGCGGCTTATGATTCGAAGGAGAAGAAAGTATACTTTAATATTAAAATAAACAAAGCCTCTTTATTGAATGAACTAAAACTTTATGCTCAGCAAGCATTCGCCCTGGCATTATACTTGGACTACCCCACTACAGAAACAATTAAATTTTTGTTAGGGAAAGCAAATCTGCATGGAAACTTTGTAGAAAATCTTATAAAGAATACAGAAACAAAATTACAAGAAAGTCCCCCCTAACCCTAGCCAATAAGGGTTATTAATCGCTAAATTTAAGCGGAAAATTAATCAAATTCAGATAAATCAAATTAAATTTTAGGAGGAAAAATGCAATATGTATATGCAGCGTTGCTTTTGCACAAGGCCGGAAAGGAAATTACAGAAGAGAATTTGAAGAAAGTCATTGAAGCGACAGGCACTGCTGTAGATGAAGCCCGAGTGAAAACAATTGTTGCAAGTCTAAAGGGAGTAGACATAGACAAGGCACTTTCAGAAGCCGTTGCGACGCCAATAGCCACAGGAACTACAGCAAGCGGAGCCCCTAGTGCCCAAGCAAAAGCAGAAGAGAAGAAAGAAGAGAAAGCAGAGGAAGCTGCGGAAGGTCTCGCTGCCCTATTCGGATAAGTTCAGAATGAATCCCTTGCTTTGGGGAATGCTCCTAAGTCTTTTGCCTATATCTGAACTTAGGGGCGGCATTCCTTATGCAGTTGTCTCAGGAATCAACCCCATATCTGCTTTTGTTTTCTGTACGCTTGCTAATATTCTTGTAATCCCTATTTGCTTTTTGTTTCTCGAAACCATCAACAAACTTCTCCTCAAATTCCAAAAGTATAAGAATTTTTTTGATTTGTATCTTAACAGTCTTAGAAAAAGAAAAGTAAAGATTGAAAGAAATTATGAAACTTACGGAATGGTCGCCCTGACAATTTTCGTAGCCATTCCTTTGCCAGTTACAGGCGCGTGGACAGGAACCCTAATTGCGTGGCTATTAGGATTGAAAAAATTTAGGAGTTTTCTAGCAATATCTCTCGGGGTTATAATTGCTGGCGTCCTTGTTACTTTAATTGCAACAGGAATCTTGGCTACCCTAAATTTTTTGTTGTAGACTTCTTTTTCTTTTTTGCTCAATCAAAAATTTTATGTCGGAATAAAAAGGTATCGCCCCGATTTTGAAGATCTTCACAGAAAAAAACCATATCGCAACAACAAAAACTGTACTCAAAAAATACCAAAAAGCTTTATGAGTAAAATCAAACGCAACAGAATTGTTCACCAACATAACAATCAAAATAAAAAGTCTCAAAATGTTCAATACCAACAAGAACAAAGAACCCAACAAAAACAAGAGCACGCGCCTTTTGAAAGTTATTTCTCGTGTAAGAGCATTCAACAAAAACAATAACATATAAGCGCTGCCGGCAATACAAGCATCTGCAAGAATTATTTCCTGGCCAGAAACGCTCAAGCTCTCCATTCCTCTCAAACTCACGTTGTAAAATAATTGCAGTAGCCAAAACACTGGCACAATAGTCAATGGCCTAAAAATCACATAAAACAAGGGAAAGCCCAGAGCAATTATTGCTACAACCATAGCAATACAATATCTCAATAATATTTCTGTTGCCGGATTCATCTTGGCCATAAACAACCAAAGATAATTTATTTAAATATCTTTAGCCAATAGTGTTAAGCCCAAAAAAATGAGAAAGCAAAAGAAAAACAAACAACAAAATAAACAACTCCTTGTCTTTTTCTTTGCTATAATCTTGCTTGCCGTTGCACTATCACTAGACTCCCAAATCATGTCACTAGTTTCACTGATAAAGACCCCTTTCCTCAATACTATTTTCTCGTGGATTTTCTTCGTAGAAAAGGAGATTATTTTTTATCCTTTAATTATATTTTCGACAACAATTATCTTATTGCTAAAAGACAAAAGAAAGATTGTTTTGTATGGCTTGAACTTAATTATAATTGCAATAATCGGCCTAACACTAAAATTCGTCGTAGCTAGGCCACGCCCTAATTTATCTAGCAACCATTCTTTCCCTTCGGGGCATTCTGCACTTCTCTTCGCTTCTCTGCCCTTCCTGAAAAGCAAGGGCCTATGCCTTGCATGGTTTATCCTTTCTTGTGTTTTTGTTTCCGCTAGAATTTGGATGGGAATGCATTACCCAAGCGATATTATCGCAGGTGCGATACTTGGTTATTATATTCCTCTTCTTGTCCAAAAGATTGCCATAAGATTATCAAAAGAATCGAAAAATTACAAAAGGAAAAAACAACAAAACATAAAAAAATAAAAACAAGAATAAAAAATGAATCGCGCACTGTTAGAAATAAAAAGACAGGCCCTCCATATAATTCTTGGGGCCATAATTGTGTTACTTATCTTAACAATAGAAAGAGAGATTGTATTGATAATCCTTTTTTTAATATTTTTGTTAAGCGTACTACTTTCAATAATTTCAGTCAAGACAGAAATTCCAGTAGTTTCATGGTTTATAAAAGAGTTTGAAAGAGAACCGGAAAGTAAAATTTTCCCTGGCAAAGGAATTGTTTTTTTCCTGGCTGGCTCCCTTTTAACTTTGAAGCTTTTTTCGCAAGATATTGCTTTAGCTTCAATATTAGTTCTAACATTCGGGGATGCCATTTCAACCCTCGCCGGGTTTTTTGGCCAAAAATATGCTCACAAACCTTTCAATAGAGTAAAATCCTTATACGGAACCTTGACTGGCATGATCGTTTCATTCCTTATCGCGCTTATCTTTATTGAACCAATTTATGCTGCCGTGGCCGCCATTTTCGGAATGTTTGCAGAAGCAATTACTATAAAGCTAGGTGAAACCGAGGCTGACGATAATTTGATAGTGCCGCTTGCAGCAGGCACGGCATGTTACTTGCTAAGGCTTGTGCTAACTCAAAAATAAAAACTTATACAGATAAAATTAAAAATAATGAACAAGGTAAATAATATAAAACAAAAAAGATGGTAGCCCTTACAGAAATTTTAGGCCAACTTGCTTTGGGATTTAGCATAGTTTTAAATAGGGCCCTAGAAATCCTAAGGCAGCCGGCATTAAACAAAGAAATGTTATGGATTTTGTTGCCCATGTTAGTTTCTCTTTTTTTAATAGAGCTATATTTTGGTCGTTATACTAAGGAAGAACTGGGCTGGAACAGCGCAGTAAGCAATGCTCTTGTTTTGTTTTTCGTTGGATTGAACCTGGCTTCTTGGCTTTATGCTCATGAAATGTTAATCGGCTTTACTCCGGTAAAGGTTTATCTTCTCGAGACTGCCCTAATAAAAACTTTTATTGCCTCGCTGATTATTGCCGAAAGCGTTCTTCTACTAATTTTCAATTTCTTCCATATCGTCACAAAAAAATTCGCATTCGGGATTTCTTCCTCGTTAATAATCAATTTTATTGGAGCAATCAGCATTATTTTAGTTTATTCAGATGTTCCTTTGGATATTTTAACTTTCCCAGCAGTGTTAGTAATCTTTATTGGTCTCGTAGTATTTTTTTGGTTAATTCGCTTAATTGAACCAAAAAGTTATGAAGAAAACACAGAAGAATAAATTTAAATAAATATCTTTGTTAAAACAACTGTAAAAAATGAGAAAAAAAGAAAAAACCTCCATAGAAAAGCTAGACAAAATTACTTCCATAGCTCTGAAAAGAGGCATCTTCTGGCCAACTGCTGAAATTTATGGAGGCAAGGCCGGCTTCTATAGTTATGGCCATTTAGGCAAATCCATGAAATCCAAGTTCGAGAATGCATGGAGACAACATTTTCTAAGAGAGAACTGCTATGAAATCGAGGGTTCTTCAATATTGCCGGAGCAAGTTTTCATTGCTTCTGGCCATTTAGAAAATTTCAATGATCCCTTAGTTGAATGTAAAACCTGCCATTTCCGTTTTAGAGCAGATCAATTTCTCGAAGATAACGGCATTAACCCAGAAAACCTAAGCATAGAAGAAATGTCTAAAATTATTTCAGAAAAACAATTAAAATGCCCGAAATGTAATTCCTGGCATCTCAGCTCAGTGAAGTGGTTCAACATGATGTTCCCGATCTCACTAGGCGCAGCAGGCGTTAAAGATATGGCTTACTTAACTCCAGAAACTGCCCAAGCCTCTTATCTTGCATTCAAGCGAGAATTCGAAGCAACAAGGAAAAAATTACCACTAGGAATAGCAATTATAGGCAAGGCATTTAGAAATGAAATATCACCAAGACAATTATTCTTTAGGCTTCGGGAGTTTACTCAAGCCGAGCTTCAGATTTTTTTTGATCCAAGTGACATAGATAAAGTTGATGACAAGTTATGGAAACAAGTTGCTAAATACAAACTATTGCTTTTGCCTCAAAACGCTAACGCAATTACAGAATTGAGTTGTGATGAAGCAAACAAAAAACTGAAATTGCCAAAATTCTATATTTATCACATGGCCCTCGTACAAAAATTTTATCTCGAAAAACTAAAAATTCCAAAATCAAAGTTCCGCTTCAGAGAGCTCGGCGAGAATGAAAGAGCTTTCTACAACAAGATTCACTGGGACATCGAGCTAGATCTCGAGACTCTAGGCGGCTTCAAGGAAGTTGCAGGGATCCATTATCGAACAGATTATGATCTTTCGAGACATGAAAAACATAGCAAAGAAAATTTGAAAGTTTTTTGGAACAACAAATCTTTCATCCCCCATGTTCTCGAACTTAGTTTTGGAATCGATAGAAACATCTGGGCCTTGCTTGACATTTTTTACAAAGAAGAACCAGAAAACGACAGAACAATTTTCAGTTTTGCTAAAGCAATTGCTCCAATAGACGTCGCAGTTTTTCCTCTTGTTTCTCGCGAAAATATGCCGGAAAAAGCCATGGAAGTTTACAACATGCTCAAAAATACAACTTCGCTAGCCTGTTTTTATGACGAAACCGACTCAATCGGCCGACGATATCGGCGTCAGGATGAAATTGGCACGCCTTATTGTATAACCATAGATCGTCAAACGCTGAAAGACAACACAGTAACAATCAGAGAACGCGACAGCATGAAACAAAAGCGAGTCAAGATTGACAAACTCGCTGAAGAACTAAGCAAAGAAAATTCTTGAACAGCTGAAAGAAATGCCAACTTGGACTTACCTTTATAACAACAAAGTTGCTATAATCTCATTTGAAAAAGAAAATCCTGTTGCAATTGTTATTGATAGCGCATCGTGTTATAAAAAAGAAAAAATGATTTTTGATATTTTATGGAGGCAAGCAAAATGATGTTTAGAACTCACATTCTTTTTGCATTGTTTTTCTATATTCTGGCGATTAAACTTTTTTCTCTAAGCTTTTCTATAATCTTCGCAGCGCTTCTTGCATTCGGCGCTATTTTGCCCGATATAGACTCGCCTTCGAGCTTCGTGAACAGGAAATACTTGCTTGGAATTG
>Ga0078972_1001661_pt1 | contig 80888 bp, 65 predicted proteins | sample YelNatPaOPGAMG01_FD_67568 | JGI IMG/M metagenome (GOLD analysis project Ga0078972, IMG submission 67568) | Hot spring thermophilic microbial communities from Obsidian Pool, Yellowstone National Park, USA - OP-RAMG-01 (SPADES assembly) (version 2) | ecosystem: Environmental > Aquatic > Thermal...
CATGTTTCGCATAACCGCGGGGGATTCGTTATAAAAGGCGGATAGACGCTCGTAGTTAGCCGGGTTTCCCACGTCCATGGAATGGGAGATCGTCATAATCGGCGCATGGGGGGTAAAGGACTTTCCCCGAAGGTAGTTACCAAAAGCGTCGTTGGCGTTCATGGCCGCCACAAAGCCATTCACCGGCAAACCGAACTTCCAGGCGTACAACGCGGCGATAAGATTCCCAAAATTTCCCGAGGGAATACTAAAAAACAAATCCCCCGACAGTTCCTTTTTTATTTTGATAAAGGCGTATAAAAAATAAAACGATTGGGGCAACAAGCGTCCAATGTTAATGGCGTTGGCGCTGGTTAAAGAGTACCGTTCTGTAAAGGCCCGGTCATCAAAGGCTTCCCGGATAAGGCGCTGGCAGTCGTCAAAGTTCCCGTCGATCTGTATGGGAAGGATATTCCCCCCGGAGGGAACAAAGGTTTTAGGATCCAACCCCCGTATGGGGCCCGAGGGATAGAGGATCACCGACGTGATGCCCCGACGCCCGGCAAACGCGTGGGCCACACTGGCCCCCGTATCCCCCATGGTGGCGGTGAGGGTCATGGCTCGGCCTCCGCTTTTTAAAAGTTCCTCCATCACCGCCGCTAAAAACGCGATTCCAAAGTCCTTAAAAACCCCCGTAGGACCGTTGTACAAATGGAGAACCGAAAGCCCCTCATCGACCCTTTGTAGCTGGGGTTCAAAGTCAAAGGCGCTTTCGGCGACCCGGGTGGCAGAGAAGGGGTTGAGCTCCCCCTGAAACAGGGGTGGAACCACCGTGGCTACCAATTCGGGATAGCTGGTATCCCCATCCATGTATAAAAAGAATTGCCGCAGATCGACGATCGAAGTAGGAACGTACAACCCCCCGTCCTTGGGTAAACACCGAAGTACCGCTTCCTTAAATGAAACCGGCTTTTCCGCCGAACGGGTAGATTTAAATTGCATGGCCCCTCCTCAGGAAAATTAACCGTAATAACCAAACCACCGCCTTAGTGTAACGGTTATCGATACTATGGGCAAGGTTTTACCCTTAAGGTTACGCACCTGTATAAATATACAATAAATTGACATAATATGTATAAGCGTTTACTATAGGTTTAAGTTTTTTTCTCCAGGAGGTCATCTATGTCGATTCGACGTGTAATGTCCCTTTTCGGAATCATGGCCCTTGCTATGATTTTTTCCACTGCCCTTTTCGCTTCGCCCCAGGCGGACAAGGCTTCCGCTACCGGAAAGGTTAAATTGATCATCGCGGCGGACGCGACGTGGCCCCCCATGGAATACGTGGATGAAAACAAAAACATCGTGGGCTTTGGTCCGGATATGGTAAAGGCTATTGCCCAGGCCGCGCTCTTTGACGTGGAGATTCGAAACACCGCCTGGGACGGCATTTTCGCAGGCCTTGCCGCGGGATCCTACAATGCCATCTGTTCATCCGTAACCATCACCGACGAACGGAAACAAACCATGGATTTTTCGGACCCCTACGTTAACGCGGGCCAGATTTTGGTGGTACAGAAGGGACTGGACGGGGTTTCCCAGCTTTCTCAAATGGTGGGTAAAAAAGTGGGCGCCCAGATCGGAACCACCGGAGCTATAGAAATTGGTAAGGTCAAGGGGGTCGAGTTGGCTACCTACGACGAAATCGGCCTAGCCTTTGAGGATTTGGCCAACGGCAGAATCGAAGGGGTGGTGGCGGATAACCCCATCGCGGCCAACTTCGCCCTTCAAAATCCTAAGTTTAAGGACAAGCTAAAAATAGTGGGTAAGCCCTTTACCGACGAATGGCTCGGAATCGCGGTAAAGAAAGGTGATACCAAGACTCTCAATCTAATCAACGATGGACTTCGAAAAATAAAGGCCAACGGAACCCTGGATCAAATCGCGAAGAAGTGGCTCCAGTAGTATGATTCTTGGAAAAAAGAAGGGGACAGAGGAGGACCAGGAAGCGCCTCTATCCCCGAACATAAACATCACCGATGGTACCCTGATCCCCCAAAAGGGGGAAAAGGGAGCCCTATCGGCGTGGAATATTTCCTTTTTTGGCGCCATCGCCGTTATCCTGGGCCTTTGGATTTTTTCACCCGATCCCTATCAAAGGATTATTGAATTTGTCCCCGACGGTCTGGCGGTAACCTTTGGAGTTACCCTATCGTCCATTGTGTTTGCCCTCTTTTTGGGACTTTTTGCGGGCCTCGGTCGAATTTCCCGGGTTACGATTATAAATCGGATCGCTACGGTGTACGTGGAAGTCATCCGGGGGATTCCGTTGCTGGTTCAGCTCTTTTATATTTACTACGCCTTGGGACAATGGGTTAAACTGAGTGGGCCCATGGCCGCCATTTTAGCCATGTCCATCTGCTACGGCGCGTACATGGCGGAAATTTTTAGGGCGGGGATCCAGTCTATCCATAAGGGACAGATGGAAGCGGCCCTGGCGCTGGGATTATCCCGGGGACAGGCCATGCGGAAGGTTATCCTACCCCAGACGGTAAAAGTCATTCTGCCCCCCATAGGGAACGAGTTTATCGCCCTTTTAAAGGATTCTTCCCTGGTATCCATTCTGGCGGTGTCGGATTTGCTCCGTCGGGGACGGGAATACGCGTCCACCTCTTTTCGGTACTTTGAAAGTTATACGGTCATCGCGCTGATCTATTTGATCATGACCCTATTTTTCTCCCGTCTAGTAGCTCTTATGGAAGAAAGGTTAAAACATCGTGGAACCATTCATTAGCATTCGCGGCGCCCGTAAAAGTTTCGGGAAGGTCGAAGCCCTGCGGGGCGTGGATTTGGAAGTCAAAAAGGGAGAAGTGGTCCTTATCATCGGTCCATCGGGATCGGGGAAAAGCACCCTCCTCCGGAGCATCAACCGGCTTGAACGCCTGGATGGTGGTTCCATCATGATAGACGGCGAAAGCGTCACCGACGAGAAGGCGGATATCCGGCAAATTCGGGAAGAAGTGGGGATGGTTTTCCAAAGTTTCAACCTGTTTCCCCACCTATCGGTGGTTCAAAACATCACCCTGGCCCCGACGACGGTTAAAAGGGTCTCCACCACGGAGGCCCAGGAACAGGCTCGACGGCTACTCGAAAAGGTTGGCCTGTCGGACAAAGTGGGAGCCTACCCGGATCAGCTTTCCGGGGGCCAGCAACAGCGGGTAGCCATCGCCCGGGCCCTGGCCATGAACCCCAAGGTGATGCTGTTTGACGAACCCACCAGCGCTCTGGATCCAGAAATGATCAAAGAGGTCTTGGACGTAATGACCGCTTTGGCACAGGAAGGGATGACCATGCTGGTGGTATCCCACGAAATGGGCTTTGCCCGCGCCGCGGCGAACCGGGTTATTTTTATGGATCAAGGTCAGATAATTGAAACCGCTCCCCCGGAGGAGTTCTTTACGAACCCCAAGGAAGAGCGGACCCGCCGTTTCCTAGAACATATTCTGTAACGCCCTACGCCGATTGGTCAACCTTAGACCCCTGATAGGACGGTAACGGTGCCTGGGCGGGGATAGAACTCTCTTCCCCCCCGGCATCGGCTTGCCTATCCAAGCGGGTGTTTTCGGTTTCCGGTGGAGCCACGGTAAGGCCAATGGGCCCAAGTTCCGCGCCGATCGTGTCAACGGCCATATACATACCCTCCGGAGGGTTATAAACCTTCCATGGTAAATATACGCTATTTCCGCCGGAAACTCAAATTTAACGCTGGATTCGGGCAGAGCCCCCTTTGGCGAAGGCTTCCACCTGATCCAAACTCACCATGGTGGTGTCCCCCGGCGTGGTGGTCAGCAAAGCGCCATGGGCCCAACCGAGCCGCAGGGCCTGTTCGGGGGAGGCGCCGGTCAAAAGACCGTAGAACAACCCCGCCGCGAAACCGTCTCCCCCGCCAACGCGGTCGTACACGTCCAGGTCGCAGGTGGGGGATATATAGTTTTTCCCGTCCAGGTAGAGGACGGCGCCCCAGGAATGCCGGTTGGTTGAATGGACCTCCCGCAGGGTGGTCGCCACGGCCTTGATGTTCGGAAAATCCTTCAAAACGCTTTCCATCATACCAAAGAAGGCGCTAGGGTCGAGTTTGCTTTTGGATTCCACTTCGGGTCCCCTTAAGCCCAGGCCCTTCTGCAGGTCCTCCTCGTTGCCCACCAGGACATCCACGTGGGTCACGATTTCCCGCAGGGTCGAGGATGCCTGTTGGGCCGCCTGGTCCGCCGAGAGGCCCTTGGCCGCCGCGGCTACCGCCCACAGCTTAGCCCGATAGTTTAAATCGAAGGACACGACGGCCCCCGCCTTTTTTGCGGCCTTCATGGCCTCGATGACCAACGCCGGGGTGGTATCCGAGAGGGCCGAGAAGATTCCCCCCGAATGGAACCACCGGACCCCCTTGGAAAAAATAGCGTCCCAATCGAAACTGCCCGGTTTTAGGTAACCCGCCGCCTCGTTGGATCGATTGTAGAACACCACCGGAGCTCGGACTCCCTGTCCCTGGTCGCTCCATACGGTGGCCATGTTGGGGCCCCGGACGCCGTCGTGTTTAAATCGAACGTAGTAGGGGCTAACCCCAGCACGCCGAACCGCGTTTTCTATTCTCTTCCCGATAGGGTAGTCTACCATGGCGCTGGCTATGGCGGTACGAAGACCGAAACAAAGGGACAGGTTGGCAGCCACGTTGTACTCGCCCCCGGAAACGTACAGGTCGTATCGATCCGCTTCCGAGAAGGGAATAATCCCCGGATCCAGCCGGGTTACCAGGGCCCCTAGGGCTAAAAGATCGTGGGTCGTCCCCGTCGCCGGGGGAATACGTAATTCACTCATGCTTAAAACTCCTTATTAGGTTGTGTAAAAACAAATGAGGCTGTCCCGTAACTTAGTAAGTTACGGGACAGCTTCCTTAATTACACCGTATAGGTCGAAGCGCTGGTGGAACCGCCGCGGCCGGTCCAGTTGGTGTGGAAAAATTCACCCCGCGGGTGGTCTATGCGTTCGTAGGTGTGGGCGCCAAAATAATCCCGCTGGGCCTGCAAAAGGTTAGCCGGTAACCGTTCGCTCCGGTAGCCGTCAAAGTAGGTGAGGGCACTGGTTAACGCGGGAGCGGGGATGCCGTTTTGAATAGCCACAGCCACGACCCGCCGCCAAGACGGAAGGGCCTTTTGAATGACCGAACTAAAAAAGGGATCCAGCAGAAGGTTTTCTAGGTCCGCCTTCTTATCAAAGGCCTCTTTTATTTTCCCTAAAAAGGCGCTTCGGATGATGCACCCCCCCCGCCACATCAGGGCGATACCGCCGTAGTTGAGCTTCCAGCCGTATTCCTTGGCCGCTTCCCGCATTAAAAGGTACCCCTGGGCGTAGGACACTATTTTGGCTCCGTACAGGGCCTCTTTCAAATCGTTGATAAACGCCCTTTCGTCCTGGGGCTTTTGCATAACCGGGGCAGGAAAAACCACGGAAGCCCGAATCCGCTCGTCCTTAAAGGCGGACAAACAACGGGCAAAAACCGCTTCGGCGATAAGAGTAAGGGGAACACCGAATTCCAAAGCGGAAATTCCGGTCCATTTCCCCGTTCCCTTCTGCCCCGCCGTATCCAGAATTTTTTCCGCCAGGGGTGTCCCATCCTGATCCCGGGTTCCCAAAATATCCCGGGTAATTTCGATCAGGTAGCTATTCAGTTCCCCCTGGTTCCACTGGTCAAAGATATCCCGCATCTGGTCGTACGAAAGCCCCAGGGCGGATTTCATGATATGGTACGTTTCGGCGATCAACTGCATATCCCCGTATTCAATGCCGTTATGGACCATTTTTACAAAATGGCCCGCCCCATTTTCGCCGACCCAGTCACAACAGGGAACGTTACCGTCCACTTTGGCGGCGATGGACTGCAGGATGGGCTTAACGATGGGCCACGCGGCGGGGGAACCGCCGGGCATGAGCGACGGTCCCAGCAGGGCGCCCTCCTCCCCTCCAGAAACCCCGGTACCGATGTACAGAAGTCCCTTGGATTCCACGTAGGCGGTGCGGCGCATGGTATCCTGATAGTTGGAGTTCCCCCCGTCTATGATGATGTCCCCCTTTTCAAAAACCTCCAGGAGCGCGTTGATCGTGTCGTCCACCGCCTGTCCGGCCTTTACCATGATCATGACCTTTCGGGGCTTTTTTAACGCTCCCGCCAGATCAGAAAAACTATGGCAAGGTACAATTTTTTTCCCCGCCCCACGGCCCTTAACAAAGTCGTCCACCTTGGAAACCGTACGGTTGTACACCGCCACGGTAAACCCCTTGCTTTCCATGTTGAGCACCAAATTTTCGCCCATTACCGCCAGGCCGATCAGGCCCATATCCGCGTTCGCCATTTTCATCCTCCTTAGGTTGATGAACGTATTATTAGTCCCGTGTCAAAGGTTCTGCTTTCCACGGGATTACCGTATTCTATGTGCCGGTACAATTGCTGAAAAATATAGGCCCCCACATCCTCTCCGCCCTGAGCAATAGTTGTCAGAGCAGGCCGAAGATAGGCGCTAAAGGCATCATCGTCGAAACCAATCAGAGCCAAATCCCGGGGAATTCGAATTCCCCGGTCCAGGAGAGCCCCCAGGAGGCCCAGGGCCATTTTATCGTTGTGGCAGATAAGGCCATCGATTCGTGAAGCCCCGTAACCCTGGGCCACCCATTCGGCCGCTTTTTGTCCCCCCTCAAAACCCTTGGTGGTTTTATAGATCCGGTTCTCCGAAAATTCTACGTGTTCCTCCAGTAGACCTTCCCGGAATCCTTCGATCCTTTCGCTGGACCGAAATTCCTCGATGATCAGGGCAACCTTTCGTCGCCCCCGGTGGATTAAATACCGGACCGCCTGTCGATAGCCGGAACTTCGGTTAATTCGAACCGAGGGGTAGGGAACCGAATGGGGAGGATCGACGAGGATAAAGGGGTAGTTTCGCAGGGCCAGGGAATCCAAAACAGGAGACGAGGAGACGCGGAGGTTGGTAAACACCACCAGGCCGTCGCAACGGGGAACGAGGGCGCCGACGGCCACCGCTTCCATTTCGTCGGTTTCGGCAAATTGGGTTAGGATGCTAAACCCCGCGGCGTTAAACAGCCGGGAAATTACCTCGATCCGTTGTAGGGTTGTGTCGCTGGACACGGAGTTAGCCACGATGCCAACGGTCCACGTTTTACCCGATCGAAGGGATCGGGCGCTCGCGTTGGGCCGGTACCCCATCCGTTCGGCGGCGTCAAGAATTTGCCGGCGCTTTTCTTCCCTTACGTACGCCTGGCCGTTAATCACCCGGGATACGGTCCGGGAGGATACGCCGCAGGCTTGAGCAACGTCACGTAGGGTTGGCATCTTTCTGTCCTATTTCTGCCATCGTTGACATTTTAAGCCCCCCCGCAACGGTTTGTCAACGGGGGGGGCCCAGGAGCCCGGTTGGATCGTATACGACAGGCTCCTTTGGCCTCCTGCGCGGTAAAAAAACGCGGGAACCTGGGTTGTTTATTTTTGAGGCATCAAAAGATTCGGAATGACCATCGTAATCTCGGGAACAAAGGTAATCAGCATCAACACAACTACCATGGCGAGCCACATGGGAAGCATAGTTTTGATTACTTTTTCCATCCGAATTCGGCCAATAGCGCAACCGACGAAGAGGGCCGAACCTACCGGTGGCGTGGTAAGGCCGATGGCTAGGTTAAGGATCAACATGATCCCAAAGTGGATCGGCGACATTCCCAGGGCCCCGACAGCGACCGGGTACAGAATGGGGGTGGTGATTAAAATCAGGGGCGCCATATCCATGATCATTCCCAGAAGCAGAAGCAGAAGGTTAATGAGCAACAGCAGGATGATCTTGTTGTGGGAGATAGAAAGCAGGGCCTGGGTGGCCAGCGCGGGGATCCGCAGGTACGCCATAAGCCAACCAAAGGAACTGGCCGCGGCGATTAGGGCCATAACCATGGCCAGGGTTTTTAAGGAACTGTATAGGATACCCTTAAAAGCCCGCAGAGGAATTTCCCGGTACACGAAGAAGGTTATAATAAACGCGTAGATAGCCGCGACGGCCGCCGATTCGGTGGCGGTAAACACCCCAGAAACAACTCCGCCCATAATAATGACCGCCGTCAGGAGACCCAAAAGGGCGTCCTTGGTAATCACCAGGGCTTCCTTTAAGGTAAACCGTCGTTCCTTGGGATAGTTTCTTTTTATGGCAAAAATATAGCTGATAATCATTAATGCCACACCCAGCATAATGCCCGGAATAAAGCCCCCCAGGAAAAGCCTGCCTACCGACACGCCCCCCGCGGCGAGGGAATAGATAATCATGTTGTGGCTGGGGGGAATGATGACCCCCTGACAAGCGCTGGTCACGGTGATTCCAACAGAAAAATCGTCATCGTACCCCTTTTCCTTCATCATGGGGATAAGAATGGTTCCGATGGAAGAAACGTCCGCTACCGCGGAACCGGATATACCCCCGAAGAACATGCTAGCCAGACAGTTTACCTGGGCTAAGCCCCCGCGGATGCGCCCCACGATGAGGTTGGAAAAAAGGATCAACCGTCGGGATATTCCCCCTTGGCCCATCATTTCTCCGGCGATGATAAAGAAGGGAATAGCCAAAAGACTAAAGGATTTAACCCCCTGAACCATCTGTTGGACCACCGCCATAAGGGGGATTTTCAGGTAGAGGGCCGTGACAATGGACGAAAGGATCAACGTAAACGTGATGGGGATTTCTAAAAATAAAAGGACAATAAAGGTCCCCAAAAGGAGTATAGTAGCGATATTTTGATCAATCATGGGACCCTCCCATTACGTCTTTAAGGGACCCCTTCCCGGCAAGGAAATCGTCCACCGCTTTATCCCTGGTATCGATACCCAACAGGTCCATCAGGGATTCGTACATCATTACAATAGAGGCCACCGGAAGGACGGCGTACAACAGCCCCGCGGGCCATTTGGTGGCTGGCAAAATGGACTTCATGGTAAAGCCCACCAGTTTCCACCCATCGGTCAACATAACGAAACCAATGATAAAAATGACAACACTTTTCAGAATTGTAAAAACCCGCGCAAGAGCGGGGGGTATTTTTTTTGAAGGAATAATATTAATGTTGATATGCAAATCCTGTTTGACCCCCAAACTCATGGCGATAAAAATAAACCAAACCGCCAACAGAAGGGCCACCTCTTCCGACCAAACCCAGCCGCTATTAAAAACATACCGTAAAATAACGTTGATAAAAATAATCACCACCATGGCTACCATCAACACCTGGGCGAGGTAGACCATGACTATATGAATAAGATTAAAAAGAAAAACCACCGATTTACGCATAGGAATCCTTTCGTCCATAAAAAAACGCGGGACGAGGCGTATCAGGCCACCCGCCCCGCGGACAGAAACTACTTAACCTCGTTAATCCGTTTAATTAACGCTTGAACGTCGTTGGGCTGTTTGGCGTACAGGACCTGCATCTTCGCCTGCCAGGGACCCTTATCCTCCACGGGGATAATCACCGCGCCGCCGGCTCGGACTTTAGCTTCGGAGGTCTTCTCCCGCTCGGTCCACAACTGACGCTGATAGGGAATCGCGTCCAGGGCCGCCTGTTTAATAAGTTCCTGGTCTTCCTTGGAGAGCTTTTGCATGGAGATTTTGGAAGCGATGATGATTTCGGGGACCCGGGTGTGTTCGTCCAGGGTGTAGTATTTGGCTACTTCGTAGTGACTGGTGGATTCGTAGCTGGGCCAGTTGTTCTCCGCGCCGTCGATAACGCCGGTCTGCAAACCCGAGTAGACTTCACCGTAGGGCATCGGGGTGGCTACCGCCCCAAGGGCCTGCACCAGGCCGACCATCAGCTCGCTTTCCTGCACGCGAATTTTAAGCCCCGCCAGGTCTTCGGGTTTATACACCGGTCGTTTGGAATTGTAGAAATTCCGCGCTCCGGGTTCAAACCAACCAATTCCGATAAAGCCGGAGGGTTCCAGGGACGCGAGCAATTCCTTCCCGATGGGTCCTAGCAGAACCTTCCACATATGGTCGTCGGACCGGTAAAGATAGGGAAGCTGAAGGGCGTTAAACAGGGGAACGAAGGAACTGAGGGGCGAGATACTGACCCGGGTAAAATCGATGGCCCCAAATTGGACCTGCTCGATAACCGCTTTTTCCTCGCCCAACTGGGAGCTGGGGTACACTTCGATCTGAATGCGTCCGTTGGTCCGCTCTTTGACCAGATCCGCAAACCGAATATCCCCCAGGGTGGTGGGATAATCGGCGGGATGGGTTTCCGCTAACCGCATAACGATGGGTTTTACGTCCTTGGCGGGAGCCGCGCTTCCAGCCTTGTCTTTTTGGCCCTCCGCGAACACGAGGGTGGATCCGACCACCAGGGTCAACGCGACGCTTACTATTTTCCGTAGGTTCATAACAACCTCCTCCTGAAATTTCCGCCCACAGTCAACGATTCGACCGTGGCGGTTCGTGTACAGGATAGAACCGAACGGGCCCTGGGGCTTATGAAATTTTTGCTAAGTGTAGGATTATTTTGCGCTATCCCCTATTTTGCGGTGAATTCGGTGGGACTACACCCCTCTTCCCTACGAAAAACCCGGGCAAAATACCCCTGGTCCCGGTACCCGACCATAGAACAGACCTCTTTGACGCTGTAGGTTCCCATTTTCAAAAGCCCCTTGGCCGCCTCGATACGAAGGCGGTTGCAAAGATGAACAAAGGAGCTATCCCCGTATCGACCAAACAATCGACTTACATGGGAAGGAGAGAGCCCCACCGCGGAGGCCACATCGGTTAAGGAAAGATCCTCGGTTAGGTGATCCTTTATATAGGCTATGGCCCGCTCTACCGGTGGGGGAGGAGAAAAGTTTGCCCCATCCCCGTTTTCCAGAGAAGGGGAGATCCAAACCATGACGGGTCGATTCTCGCCACAAAGGAGCAGGGCCTCCGCCGCCCAGGGAAAGGAATCGGAAATTCCCGCCACAAGACGGGTCCCCAGGGAAGATTGAAGGCCTTCCACGCAGTGGAGGGTAAGCTGTTTAATCCCTTCCGGGTCCGAATGGTCGATGGGGTCCTGGGGCGCGACAACGCACCGGACTTCCGTCTCGTCGTACCCCGAGAGGGCGTACCAGTGGGCGTCCCGGTATAATTTTTCCACCAAGGGGGCGATTTTCCCGTGGTGGGTACGCCGAAGGGAAGGGTCCTTACGGAATTTTCCTCGGGTTCTGAAAATTACGGTGTAATAAAAATCCGTGGATCGAAGCGGACTCGTCATCAGAGGGAACCGATCCTTTCTCCCCGCAAACCCCTGAGAAAGAAGAAGTCGCATATCCTTTTCCCACAAGGAATAGACCAATTCTTCCTGTTCATTTTTTTCTTCCAAAACCCGTTGCTGGGTTTGTGCCTCCTCAATCTTTTCAATAAGGTTCTGGATCGTACTTTGTACTTCCTGGGGTGCCGCGGGCTTTAACAGATATTCGTCCACGTCAAGTCGTATGGCCTCCCGGGCGTAATCGAATTCGTCAAAGGCGGTTATAAAAACGATCCGGAGCTGGGGGAGCTTTTCCCTTAAAATTTTAGCGGCCCTAAGGCCGTTCATCCCGGGCATCCGAATATCCAAAAGGGCAATCTGGGGATTTTCTTTTAGAGCCTGTTCGACCGCCTGACGTCCGTTTACGGCCTCTATCAGTTTCACCTCGTGGTTTGGGATTTGGGAAAGTATTTGGAATAGGGCTCGCCGTTCCAGGGCCTCGTCGTCGGCCACAAGAATTGTAATCTTCATGGTTTGTAAATTTTAACCCCCATAGGTGGTTTCCGAATCCTGTATTTCCAAGGGGAGGGAAATTCGCACCAGGGTACCCCGTCCATGCTCACTTTTTATGGATAATCGGGCCCGCTCTCCGTACCGTAACGCCAACCGCTTCCGTACGTTGGCGATCCCAATACCCTCCGCCCCCTTATCCCCCCTATCAAGCCCATCTATCCCCAGCTCCGGCATTCCTATTCCCGTATCTCGAACGGTTATATAAATCATTTCATGGCGCTTTAATACCCGGATTTCCACGGTGCCCCCTTCCTCCTTCGGTTCAATCCCATGGCGAACCGCGTTTTCTACAAAGGGTTGGAGGGTAAACCGGGGCACCGGAAAGGGGGCCGCCGAATCGCTGATACGGATAGACCAGGAGAGGCGATCCCCAAACCGGAGTTTCTGAAATTGCAAATACTCTTCCACCACCGAAACCTCTTCCTTAAGGGGGACCAAGGATTCCGGAGCCCCCAGGGCGTATCGGAAAAGCCTGCCTAAGGCAAGGGTCAACTTTTCCGTCTCCTGGGCCCCCTCAAAAAGGGCCATTCGAGCTATCGTGTTGAGGGCGTTAAAAAGAAAATGGGGACGAATTTGATCTTGGAGGCTGATAAATTGGGCGGTTCGCAAGGCCCGCTCCTCTTCCCTCAACTTTCTTTCCAAGTCCGCCTTGTCCTTTAGCCCCTCTACCATATTTTTAATGCTCAAAATCATGGTATTAAAGGACCGGGCTAAAATTTCCACCTCGTCTCCCGTATCGGCCCGGACCTCTTCCACGTCCAAATCCCCATGGGCTATCCTTTCCGCCGAAGCGGCCAGGCGGCGGATTGGATCGGCCACCGCGGCGGAAAAAGCTAGGGCCGCGATCCCAAAAAGGGTAAAAAACACCGCCAAGCCCCCCAGGGTAAGGTATCGAACTCGTTGAATTTGGGCGAGTATTTTTTGATACCGCTCCTGACCTAACCGCATGGATTCCGAAAGCAGGTTGGATAAGTACAGATCCACGTAGCCCGCAATCCGTCCGGCGGAGGCCATAGACAGGTACCAATTCTTGTCCTGAGCTATCCTTTGGCCGATGGCGGTGGACACTTTATCAAAAAGAGCTTCTAACCCCCGTCGAGAGGCCTGCACATTAAAATAGGAATTGAGGGACCCATTCCCTGCGGGGGCCAGCTGATCCAGGGTATAGAAACAGGTATACCTGATTTTTTCAAGTTCCGATTCTTCTGGAATGGTTCCATCCCGGAGGAGCCGATCAATCCGTTGAAAATAAGCGTTTAAGCTGGTGCGCAATCCGTGAATTTCGTGGTACATGGAAAGTCGATCCTCAAACTCCCGGACCGCCCCGTAGGATACAAATTGGGATACCACATCTACCAGAACCACCGCGATGATGATGAGGATATAAAACCAAAGCAACTTTGCCCGTATATGGATACGCATTTTCCCCTTTACGAATTTCAAATCTAACGTATAATAATACTATGATTTTAAACAGTGCCAATGAAAATAGAAAGAAAGATGTAAAAACCGATGGACGTCGACAAAGCTCCAAGGCGGAGCAGGAAAAGGCTGAAGGAGAATTATTGGATCGTCTACTGGAAAACAAAAAAGTAGGCGCCCTATTAAAGGGCGGGGGCCTTTTTATCAAAGATTATACCACCGGGGTATGTATGCCCAATACGCTTTGGAAGGAAATGGGCTATTCGTACGGTGATATGCGGCAAAATTCCTGGATGCGCTTTATCCATCCCCAGGATTATTCCATGGTGGAGCAGTTCCACAGCGCCCTGGTGACCGGAGCCTCCGATACCTGGCAGGGGGAATACCGAATCAGGGCAAAGGATGGGATGTACCACACGATTCAGCATCGGGCCCTGGTGCTAGAACGGGACGCCGGGGGTGTACCGAGGCTGTACGTCGGTTGGGATGTGGACGTGAGTTCCCATATCAAAAAAACTGAGGAAGCCCGAGCGATGGGGGAGTATTACCGCCGTAAGTATTTGCAAGCCGAAGAATTGCGAAACACGGGGGCGATCTTGGCTTCGGAACTGGATTCCTCTTCCTCCGCCGAACATATCCTCCGTCAAGCAAAACGGTTGATTCCCTACGACGCCGCCCTTCTTCGGTCGGTGGACGACGGCGAAACGGTGGTTTTGGCCTCCGTGGGCTTTGATCAGCCCCGCCTGCTCCCCCCGATAAAATTGAACATCCCCCGGAATTCCGACAAACCCTTAAACATTCCCGCGGTTCTCACCCCCTCCACGGGCCCCTACCGGTCCTTTATGAGGGTGCCCCTATTACGAAGGGACAGTACCGTCGGATTTCTCGATTTTTATTCCCTTGAGCTGGAAGTATACGGGGTGGAAGAGCAAAGTTCGGCGATGATCTTTGCCGAACAAGCGGCCATAGCATTTTACAACGCCCTGCGGTATAAGGCTTCGGAACTGGAAGCCGCCACCGACTGGCTTACCGGTCTACCCACCCGTCGCTCCTTTATGGCCCGGGCTTCCCGGCTTTCTTTGGAATGCGAGGGCCAACTTCCCATTGCGGCGTTGATGATCGATATCGATCATTTTAAACAGATCAACGACAACTACGGCCATCCGGTGGGCGATTCGGTACTGGTAGCCCTGGCTCAAGTGTGCCGGGAAGCCCTTCGGTCGGAGGATATTTTTTGCCGCTACGGGGGCGAGGAAATTCTCGTACTGCTTCCCGGGGTGGACGAAAAGGTAGCCCTTATGGCGGCGGAACGGTTACGGAGTAAGGTTGAACAAATCAGGATCCCCCAACATCCGGAAATTCGCGTAACCGTGAGCGGGGGTGTTAGCGGTGGCACGATTTCGGAGGATTTTCGCGAACTTATCGCCCGCGCGGACGAGGCCCTCTACAGGGCCAAAGAATCGGGCCGAAACCGCTGTGTCATCCGATAGACAACCAAGGGAGGGACAGGCCATGGGGAAAATCGTAAAAATTGCCCTTTTCCAGCTCCTTGTGGGGGGACTCTTGTTCCCCCAGGATAACGGAGCCTCCATTCGAAAAGCCCTGGTGGATACGGCGAAAAAGTACCTGGGGGTTCCCTACGTGTACGGAGCCGAATCCCCGGAGGCCTTTGATTGTTCGGGTTTTGTCCAGTACGTCTACAAAAAAGCGGCGGGGCTTTCGATACCCCGCAGTTCCAAACAGATTTGGTTTACCGGACGACCGGTGGATGTATCCTCCGCCACGACGGGGGACGTGCTAGTCTTTGACACCGTCGGCGGAGCCCCAAGCCATGTGGCCCTTATCCTGGATCGATCTTCCATTATCCACGCGGTCTCCGAGGGGCCAAAGACCGGGGTTATCGTTTCTCCGGTACAGGACCGTTATTTTGGCCCCCGGATCTTGGGAGCCCGGGTGTTTATTCCCGACCAGGGACCCCAGGAACCACAGAAAGGCCAAGATTCCCTGAAGCCCCAGGGGGAACAGAGCCTTCAGCGGGATCAGGGCCAGCGGCAAGGGCAAAAAGACCAGGCTCCCCAAAAAGGGCAGAGCCCGCCTCCCTCTTCTGTAAGCCCGGGGAAGCCCAGTCCCCAGGCCTCCGAGGAGGTTCCCGTTTCCACCATCGGCTTTACCATTACGAACGAACCGGTACTGTATACGGATAAAATTCCCGCCCTCGTGGGGAGCGCCCTCCAGTACGCGGTGACCAACGGTACGGGGAAGGATGGGATTTTTGAAATTCTCTTCTACAAAATGGACCTGGATCCGGCTAAGGCTAAAACCCTCCGACAGGATCGTATTACCATCAAAGCGGGGGAGATGATCGAGGTGGACCCCTACACGTTTACCGAGCCGGGGCAGTATAAGCTTATCCTTAAAACCTACAATAATTTAAAACGGGTTGAACGGGTTTGGAAGGTGGTAGGGGATAAACGGTAAAAAGGGCAACCCCGAAACCCCTCCTATCGGAGTAGACCGGGCGTTCACAGGCCCGCTAAAATGGTAGGGGCCCAACCGGGGCCCCTACCGTTCAACCTGTTTACACGGCCCCTTGACCGGCCTTTATGGCCTCCACGTTCATGGGTACGTACTTGTGCTTGCTTTCGGGGAAAAACTTCTTAAGTATTTTCTCCACCTCCGTCAATTTCATGGCCCCCGTAAGTTTTGCCAGGGCTCCCAGGGCAACCATGTTAGCGATCTTGGGATCCCCAATTTTCTGCGCCAGATCCTGAGCATCGAGGCGAACCACGGTGATATCGGTTCGCGTAGGATCGGTTTTAACGATGGATGAGTTAATCACCATAAGGCCCTGGGGTTTGACAATTTGTTCGCAGAGGGAAAGGGAATCCTGGTTCATAACCAGGACCGAATCGGGGGTCGTTACCAGGGGACTGGCGATTTCCTCGTCCGAAACAACCACCCCAGCCCGGGCGATGCCCCCCCGTTTTTCCGCCCCGTAAAAGGGGAAAAAGGTAACGTTTTTACCCTCTTCCATGGCGCAGTAGACCCAAATTTGTCCTAGGGAAATAATCCCCTGGCCGCCGAACCCGGCAAAAAAAGATTTTTCAGTCATCGCGCCGCCCCCTTGGATACGGACCCGCCGGGAATGTCTAACCCAGGGTTCAAACGGGCCGCGGCGGCCCCCGCTTGGGCTTCCAGCTCATTTTTAATTTCCCCGAGGGGATAGAAGGGGATCATGTTTTTTTCCAGCCACTCCACCGATTCGGGCGGTTGCATTCCCCAGTTGGTGGGGCACTGGGAAAGGATTTCCACCATGGTGAACCCTATCCCTTCCATCTGGGCTTGGAAGGCCTTCTTGATGTAATTTTTGGTTTTCCGGACGTTAGCGGCGTTGTTTACCGCTCCCCGGGCGAGGTACCGGGTACCTTCCAATTGGGAAAGGACTTCCAACACCCGGATAGGGTACCCCATCCCCGCGCCGATGGGATCCCGACCCAAGGGAGCGGTGGTGGCCCTTTGGCCAACCAGGGTGGTGGGGGCCATTTGGCCGCCGGTCATACCGTAGATAGCGTTGTTCACAAAAATGGTGGTAAACTTTTCGCCCCGGTTGGCCGCGTGGATTATTTCCGCCGTACCGATGGCCGCCAGGTCCCCATCCCCCTGGTAACAGATGACCAGATGGTCCGGGAGCATCCGTTTAACCCCCGTGGCCGCGGCGGGAGTTCTGCCGTGGGGAGGCTGAACCGAATCGAAATCAAAGTACAGGTCCGCCCAAATGGAACAACCTACGGGGTTGGTAATGATGGACCGCTCTCGCAGGCCCATTTCGTCGATCAATTCCGTGATTATCCGATGAATAACCCCATGCCCGCATCCGGCGCAGTATTTTGTAGCCACCGTATTAAGACTTTCAGGGTGTCCAAATAGTTTTTTCATCCCTACCTCCCCAGGATCCTCTTCGCTTCCGCGAAGACTTCTTCTTCCGTGGGAATTACCCCACCGCAGTGACCGATAAAGTGGATCGGCACCCGTCCCAGGACGGATAGCTTAACGTCCTCGATCATCTGGCCCATACTCATTTCCACCACCAGCATGGGTTTTCCCCGGTCCGCCAAGGCGGCCAAAGCCCGTTCGGGGAAGGGCCAAAGGGATATGGGCCTAAACAGCCCCAGTTTGATCCCCGCCTTTTCGGCTAATTTTTTTGCCCCCAGGCAGACCCGGGCGCTGGTTCCGTAGGCGACCAGGATAAGGTCCCCGTCCTCCCCCACGGACTCGTATCGAACTTCCTGGGTTTTAATTTTTTCGTACCGTTTAAACCGCTCGCGAACCTTGGCTTCCAAATTTTCCGGAACCAGGTCCAGGGAGGTAACGTGACGGGTTTCCCTATGGGATTGGGCCATGTGTCCCACGGTCCAATCTCGCGGGGGCAGGTCCTTCAGATCCCGATTCGGCGGAAGGACTACCCCCTCCATCATCTGACCGATCATTCCATCGGCCTGGATGATCACGGGGATCCGCCATTTATCCGCTAGATCGAAGGCCAGGTACGTCAGGTCCGCCGCTTCTTGTACGCTTTTGGGGGCTAAAACGATGGTATAGTAATCCCCATGGCCGCCCCCCCGGGTGGATTGAAAATAGTCCGATTGGGCTGGGGCGATGGACCCCAACCCGGGACCGCCCCGGACGACGTTCGCCAACACCAGGGGGACATCCGCCCCGGCGGCGTAGGAAATTCCTTCCTGTTTTAAGCTTACGCCGGGACTACTGGAACTGGTCATTGCGCGAGCTCCGGCGGAGGAGGCGCCGTACACCATGTTGATGGCCGCCACTTCGCTTTCCGCTTGGATAAACACCCGGCCCCGGTCGATCATATGCCGGGCCATGTAGGCGGTTAATTCGTTCTGGGGGGTTATGGGGTACCCAAAATAGGCCCGGCACCCTGAGCGGATGGCCGCTTCAGCGATGGCCTCGTTTCCCTTCATTAGCCGTTTTTCTTCGCTCATGCTTCGGCTCCTTCTAGTTCGTACACATCGATGCACACATCGGGGCATACCTGGTAACAATTACCGCAGGCGATACACTTATCCATAAATTTTGCCAACGCGGGAAACGTTCCCGTCGAATTAGGCTCTGGGTCCGGTTCCAGGACCTTGGTCGGACACGCGCGAACGCAAAGATAACATCCCTTGCACATCTCGCGGTCGATCACCACCTTGCCTTTCTTAGCCATAGGGCCTCCTTATGACGCAAATTTGGGAAAATTACGAGTCCGCTCTAAAACATACCGAATTGGGGTGGAACTCAGGGATAATCAAGCCTTTTATTTTTCCGTTTTCTCCCGCCTACTTTTTATTCGCCGCCACTAGCACGGCGAAGGCGATGGACGCCAATTTCGTTTCCGCCGAATCGGCTCGGCTGGTTAAAACCACCGGAACGGCGGCGCCCATCACCAGACCGGCGCCCTTAGCGCCCCCCAGGTCGATAACGCTCTTGTAAAGGATGTTACCCGCCTCTATATCCGGGGTTACCACAATATCCGCGTCCCCCGCCACGGGGCTCTCAATCTTTTTAATACGGGCGGATTCGGCGCTAACCGCGTTATCCAACGCCAGGGGACCGTCGACCACGCATCCCGCGATCTGGCCCCGCCGGTTCATTTGGGTAAGGATAGCCGCGTCGGCGGTACAGGGCATTTTTTCGGGGTTCACCTTCTCAACCGCCGCTAACAGGGCCACTTTGGGGGTTTCTATACCCAGAGCGTGGGCGCAGTCCACCGCGTTCCGAATTATATCGACCTTTTCGGTCAAGGTGGGCGCGATGTTGATGGCTGCGTCGGTCATTAACAGCAGTTTATGGTAATGGCCGATCTCAGCCAGCCCCACATGGCTAACCAGGCGCCCCGCGTTCAAGCCCGTTTCTTTATTCAAAACCGCCTTCAGCAGTATGGACGTATCCAAAAGGCCCTTCATAACAAAGGCCGCGTCCCCGTGACGGACCTGCTCCACCGCCACAGCCGCGGCCCCCGCTAAAGAAGGCTCGTGGATAATTTGATAGTTCGATACATCGATTCCCCCCTGGCGTCCGAGGGCTTCTATGGCCGCTGTATCCCCAACCAGAATCGCGTCAACCAAGCCTTCCTTTCGAGCCGCCTCCACCGCCTGGAGGACCTCTTCGTCCTGGGCCGCCGCCACGGCGATCCGTATTCTCTTACCCGAGGATGAGCGGGCTACCGACCGGGCGGCGTCCATCATTTCTTCCATGGTTTTCATAAATATCCTCCCCCTGCTATCGGGTCCATTCCAAAAACAATGGGTTTTTAGAGGGCCCCTAATATTCTACCGGTATTTCCTCGCCCCGGAGGACCCGAAGTCCCGCGTCCCGCAGGGCTTCCAGCTCCCCTTCGCCGGGATAGACCGTTACCGGGGCTATCCAAGAAACTTTAGCCGTAAGGGCTTCGGTTAGGCCCTTCCAATGGGCAATACCACCGGTAATCAGAATTCCGTCGATACGTCCGTCCGCGGCCGCCGCCAGAGAACCGATATATTTAGCCACGTTGTAGACCAGGGAACGGAAAACCAATTCCGACTCCCGGTCCCCCTCGGCGATCCATCGTTCCAAGTCCCGGGTATCGTTGGTTCCCAAAAGGCTTACCAAGCCTCCGTGGCCGGTCAACAATTTCCGAATTTCGTGTTCCGAATAGGTTCCGGAAAAGCAGAGGCCCACCAGATCGCCCGCGGGTATGGTTCCAGCGCGTTCCGGAGAAAAGGGACCCTCCCCGTCAAGGCCGTTGTTCACATCCACCACCCGTCCCCGCTTATGGAGGCCCACGGTAATTCCGCCACCCAGGTGGGCGACGATTAGCGTTAGGTCCTCGTAGCGTTGGTTCTTTACTTTAGCGTACCGAAGGGCCACGGAACGTTGGTTGAGGGCGTGGAAAATGGACCGCCGTTTTATCGATTTTATCCCCGTAATGCGGGCCACATCGTCCAACTCGTCCACCACCACGGGGTCACTGATATACGCGGGAATCTGGAACTTGGAGGCCATATCGTCGGCGATCAGGGCCCCCAGGTTGGAAGCGTGGCCTCCGTAACAGGCGGTTCGAAGGTCCTGTTTCATCCTATCGTTTACCCGATACGTCCCGTGGGGAAGAGGGCGGACCAGGCCGCCCCGGGCGACGATACAATCCAGGGCCTTTAGATCTATCACGTGGGATGTAAGCAGATCCATGATCGCCTGTTCCCGGAATTCCAGCTGGTCCGCCACCGTATCGAAACGACCGATCTCTTCTGACGTATGGGAAATACCGGAGGAAAACACCGTTTCTTCGTCCCTAAAAACAGCGATTTTTGTGGAAGTAGACCCGGGGTTGATGACCAAAATTGTGTGCGCCATAGCAGAAGTCAGTATACCCCCTTTGACCGGAATTCCGCAAGGGAAAACAGGGGGTCAAAAATGTCGGGCACCCCCATAGAGGATCTCCTGTAAGGGATTGAGGGGACTCATGATTAGACGGACAAGTCCGACAAACTGCTAGGGGTAAGCCTGGTCCGCGGTGCCGCTCGTATCCCTGGGACCGGAAATTCCGTGGATTTTTCTCAGTCCCAGCAGGTAAAACACGAAAAAAGCTCCGTACCGGAGAATTCCCGATAGGGCAAAAACCCATCGATAGCCCCAATGGACCACCACCTCCGCTCCTACCAGGGGTCCCAGGACGGTAGAAAGAAGGACCAGGGCTTGATACAGAGCCGCCCCTTCCTGGCGGTCCGATTCGGGGATCATTTTTAAGAGAAAATTAAAGTTTGCCAGGTTAAAGCCCGCCCAGAGGAATCCCGTTAATAGGTTGATCAAAAGGGGTTGCCACGAAGCGTGGGTAAAAACCCAGAGTATGGGCAGGACTGGAATACAGAGGCCGGTTACCACAAGGACCCAGAGGTCTCCCCGTTTGTAGACCATGCCGCCCCAGAACGGCAGGGCAAAAATTTGAACAATATTACCCGACGTGGCAACCATTCCAACCATGGCCGAGGAGGCTCCCAATTCACGGACCAGGTAAACGTTAAAAAAGGGCCCCGAAACCTGGAGTGCGAAATTCCACACAAAGGAAAAGGATAAAAAGGCAATAAAAAGGGGATAATGAAGGAGTCCTCGAAAAAATCCCCCCAGCTCTTGTTTTCCCGGTTCCGTTGGGCTTGTTTTTTTTGTATCCGCTTTGATATCTGGAACCTGGGAAAAATTCCAGGTGGAAATCATACCAAAGATAAAGGCCGCGATAAAAAGAAGGGAATAGCCGAAAAGATGGTGTACCGACGATCGATTCCCCTCCAGAACTATCCAGCCAGCGCTGAGGGTCGCGATGGACCCCGTAATCGCGATGGCCGCGTTTCGGGAAGCGAAGTAACTACCCCGGACCTGTTCGGGGACCAGAGAAGCGGTCATACTGGTCCACGCGGGGTTGCTAAAATTGCCCATAAACACCCGAATACCGTTAAAAAGGATCATGGCGGGGATCGCCATGGCGGGTTGGGGGAAGATAAACGGAATAAGGGCCAGGGCCAGGTACATAAGCCGTCCAAGGCCACCGCCGAAGAGCAGAACGATGGGTTTTCGATGTCCCAGGAATCGGGCGGCCATCACCCCCGGAGCGAGGGATAGGAACCCCAGGAGGTTGGCGATGGAAGCCATTAGGCCCACATCCCGATTTCCGCCCCCCAGGGAGATCATATACACCTCAAAAAAGTTGATCGCCAAGTTATCGCTGAGGGACGCAAAGGCCCCATCCCGTCGGTAGGCCTTTAAACCCCGGACGAGGGGGGGCGGTAAATCTTTAAAACTTTGGTTATCTAATTTTTTAATAAATCCACCGATAAGCACCGCAGGACGCAGTCCCTGCAGAAGCATATCGATACGAGAACCTACCACAAACCCTCCATAGCAACCCCATTGTTATTACACAGGCCCTCCGTTTCGTCAACGGCGGATTGCGCAGGCACGGGAACTCCCACCAACGGGACCGGGGCGTGGAACCCTATTCCGGTTCTCGGTTTCCGACCTTTGACGGAATACCGGTTTTTAGCGTACACTATGGGTATGGATTCCCTAGCGACTCGGATAAAAAACGCTATTCCTCCCTCGGGCGGCTTTTCCGTCTGGTTTTTGGGACAAAATTCCTTTGTACTAAAGGGCAGTGATGGGTTTACGGTGGCCATCGATCCGTATCTCAGCGACCATTGCGCGACCCGGGGTAAGACCAGCGGCCCCACCCCCAAAAGCCGGTTATTTCCCCCGCCCTTGCTTCCCTCCGAGTTATCCGTGGACCTGGTACTTTTGACCCATTCCCACTGCGACCACGCGGACAGCGAAACCCTAGAAGCGCTGGCTAAAAACAACCGGATTCGGGTAGCGGGAAGCCGGGACGCCCTCAGGGTAGCCCAGGACGCGGGGTTTCAGTTAGAACGCCTGCGGACCCTCCATCCGGGAGAAGAGGTAACTTTTTTTAGGAACCCCGGAGTATTGGCGGCGGCTCAGCGGATCCGCGCGGGGTTGGGAGAAAGTGGCCTTACCGTGTGGACCACCTTTGCCCTGCCCACCGATGGGACCGATCTGAACCACGTGGGATTCTTGCTCCGTTTCGCGGGGGGAGCTACCTTCTGGAATACCGGCGATACGGCCTGGTGCGACACCCTGCCCCTGCTTACGGGATCGGGCATCCGGGGGGCCTTAAAAAGCTGGAATTCCTCCGCTACGGGCCCCGATGTCATGGCCGTTTGCATCAACGCGGGGTACGGAAACCTCTCCCATTGGGATGCAGCCCGGCTTGCGGGGGCTGTCCAGGCCCGGTACGTGGTTCCCTGTCATTGGGATCTATTCCCCCACAACTCCCTGAACCCCGAACCCTTTAGAACATCCCTGGAAAAAAATGCTCCCCAGGGCGTCTACAGTTTGATGGAACGGGAAAAACGGTACGATTTTGGGAAAGACGGGTTTGGCCCCGCCTAGGAGCCTGTGGGACTCGTCCCGCTAGCGTCCAAAATCCCGTTTACCCGAACGGTGTTCCGCGTAGGTTCGGCCCCGGGACGAAGGGCCTAGTCCCCGCCGTATCCGTTACCGGTCCCGTATCGAGGTCCTCGGGCAGGCATAGGTCCCCATCTTGTCCCCTGCCAAGTTCTCCGTTATACTTTAAAGGGCTATAAGTTTGCGAGAAATCTTATTCCCCCCCCGTTGTATGGAGGTACCCTATGGGATCAGAATATATTCCGGGAACCAATCCAGTAAAGGAAAAGCCCCACTATACCTACAAGGATTATAAAACCTGGGGCGATGATATCCGCTGTGAGCTTTGGTATGGGGAGCCCGTGATGATGAGTCCCGCACCCCGCAGACGGCATCAGAAACTGCTTCTCGATTTAGCTTTGCAAATTAAAAATTTTCTCGAAGGGAAGCCCAGCCAGGTTTATTTGGCCCCTCTGGATGTATTCCTTCCAGAGGCCGATGAGTCCCTTGATGATTGCGATCTGGTGGTCCAGCCGGATATTATGGTGGTCTGCGATCAGAATAAATTGATTGATGAAGGCATCCGGGGTGCGCCGGACTTTATTATAGAAATTTTGTCGCCCACCACGGCCATGCGGGACCAAAGCGATAAAAAACTCATCTATGAATCCAAGGGTGTGCGGGAATATTGGATAGCCAATCCGAATACCCTGGAGGTGTTCCGCTACGTCCTGCAAAATGGCCGCTATGGTCTTGCTCAGCCAGCCCTGTTAACCGATGGGGCAGAGGCGAGCATTTTCCCGGAGCTGAAAATACGGGTTACGCGGGACTGAGAGCAGAGGTACCGCACCGAGGGTTTTAACTGCGGCAATGGGGGCTTTCGGCTTAAACAAAAGCAGGGCCTAGCCGTTTGTCTGACTTGTCCGTCTAAATATGAGTCCCCTCTAAAAACCAATTGAGGCTGTCTGATACCTATCAGAGTTATCAGACAGCCTCAATTCCTTACAGGAATTGCGATTTCAGCAAACTGCTCAAGATGCTTCTCAGGAGCCTGGTTTATGCGGTTCCACAGGCTCCTAGGATTCGCAGGAGGGGTCCAAGGCGATTGGTTTACCCGAACGGTGTCCCACGTATTTTCGAACAAAGGATGTGGGGCGGTAGGTCATTTTCGCTTGCCGCAGACCTTCGTCCCCCAGGTCCTGTTCCCGGTTAATATGGATAACGTGCCGAGGAAGGGCGGCGGCGAAGGCCTGGTTTATAAACTGGTAGATTCCCTTGTATTCCTCCAAACCCTTTTCAAAGTGGATAGCGAACATACGGCCCTTGGCAAGACTTTCACCTAAACACCAGCCCGCCGGTTTATCCTCCACGTAGTACATGGCCCCTTGCATATCCAGCTGTTCAAACAACTCCAGGGCTTCCCGGGCGGCCACATAATCCCCTTCGATTCCCTTTTCTTCCCGCCAGCGATCCAAGACGTCTAAGGCCTGTCCGACCAAATCGACCGTCAGGGGGCGTTCTTCGTATTTGTACGAATTGATGAACGCGTTCACCAGGTTTCGTTTTTTATGGTATTTTTTCCCCGAAAGCTCCGCTAAATCGGTTCTTAGGTACAGGTAATCAAAATTATCCCGGTCTTCCGCCACTTCTATACCCCACTGTTCCAAATGGATCCGGTTGGGACAGAGAACCGAATCGGAAATCCCCTTCCAATAATCGTGGGTATCGAATAGCTGGTCCAACACTTCCCGGGGAGGAATATCGCAGGGGGTCATGAAGAATTTTTTACCCTCCCGTTCTCCGGAAATAACCATGGTTTTATCGGGTACTACGGATATCCGGTAGTTGTACCGTTTACGAAATAGGTACAAATTAGAAAACGTATACTCCGAGACCCCATCCTTGGTCAGGCTAAGGGCAGGGTGCATTTCATCTTTTAGGTCTAAACTAATCGGAACGAAATCGGGATAATTGGGTATATTCATATTATAATTAATATAGTCAAGTTTCCTTTACCGGGGCAAGCACTTTACCTCACCCTTTGAAACATACTATTCTAGGTTCATGAAAAGCACTCAAAACACTACTATTAATACGGATATCCGGGATCGCGTTCTTCCGCGGTTTATCCAATACGTCCAATACTGGACCACCAGCGATCGACACATCGAGGAAACCCCCTCCAGCCCCGGTCAGTGGGAATTGGCGAAGGCCCTGGTGGAAGAGTTAAAACAAATGGGGCCCCAAAGCGTGGAATTAACGGACCACTGTTACGTGGTCGCCCGATTTGCCCCCTCCAAGGGGGGTACGGAGGCCCCGACCATCGGTTTTATGGCCCACCTGGACACCTCCAGCGACGTTTCCGGTCAAAATGTGAAGCCCCAAATCACCAAAAACTACGATGGTTCGACCATCCCCCTGGCGGAGGGAAGGGTCCTGGACCCGGCCCAGGATTCGGAGCTTCTTACATGCCTAGGCCACGATATTGTCCACAGCGACGGAACCACCCTTTTAGGGGCGGACGACAAGGCGGGGATCGCCGAAATTATGGGGGCCCTGGAGTACCTGCACGACCACCCGGAACTTGAGCGGGGGCCCATCGAAGTGATCTTTACCCCCGACGAGGAAACGGGCAAGGGCTTGCCCCATTTTCCTTCGGAAAAGGTCAAATCCTCCTCGGTGTACACCCTGGATGGGGGGCCCGCGGGGGAATTGGAGGTGGAATGTTTTAACGCCTACAAGGCGGACATCGACTTTGTGGGAAAGCCGATCCACATCGGCTATGCCCGGGGAAAATTGGCGAACGCCCTCCTGATGGCGGCCACCTACGCGACCCTGCTCCCCCGATCGGAGAGTCCCGAGGCTACGGATGGGTATTACGGCTACTATAGTCCCATGGAGATCCGGGGGGATTTGGAAAAGGCCTACCTGGAAGTGTACATCCGGGATTTTGATCTCCAAGGAGCCCAGCGGCGCCTGGCTGTTTTGGATACCTTCGCTAAAACCGTGGAAGCCCAATTCCCCGGAGGCTCGGTACGGGTACAACCAAAACTGTTGTATTACAACATGAAAAAGAAAATTGACGAACATCCAAAGGTTCTGGAACTGCTCCAACGGGCGGCGGAAAAAGCGAAGGTGGCTATCTATCTTAAACCCATCCGTGGGGGAACCGACGGGGCCCGATTAACCGAAATGGGAATTCCCAGCCCCAACGTTTTCGCCGGGGGACGAAATTTTCATAGCCATACGGAATGGGCCTCCGTAAACGATATGGTCGCCGCCACGGCAACCGTTATCGAGCTTATACAACTGTGGGCCCGTGAAAAGACCATCTAGCTCCCCCGTACACCCCTGGGAAGGCCTCCTGCGGGACGAATGGCGGCGGATTTTAGGTCCCCTAGGGGGAAAAAAACCCAAACCCGCCGGAAGTCCCTGGGACCAGGAGGAACTGGAGAAGGCGGCGGCGGATCTACTGACCCTGCAGAGGGGGCTTACGGGGAACCGAAGTCTGATTGGCCGCTCCTACATGGACGAAGAAAGCCGCTTAGGGGTGTACCTGCTTTTTTATTGGCCCATTTCCTATTTTCAAGTCCAGAGCCTTTTACGGATGGCCTTTCCCCGGGGGTACGGGGAAGGGCCAGTGGGTGCAATCCTCGACCTGGGGTCCGGCCCCGCTCCGGCGGGGATAGCCGTGGCCCAATGGGCGGGCCAGGGGGGAATCCGCCTGACCGCCTGCGACCCCAGCCGGCGGGCCCTGGAAAGCGCGAAACGCCTGGCCAAACAGGGGGGGGTGGACCTTACGCCGGTGCCGGGGTGGGTAGCGGGGACCTCGGCCATCCCCCGGGGGCCCTTCGATTTCATCGTCCTGGGACATCTTTTAAACGAGCTGTGGAAGGACGATGGGGCGAGGATAGAAAAGCGAAGGGAGTTTATCGACGCGGTGGCCCAGGAGCTCGCTCCTGCGGGCCATTTGCTCCTTTTGGAGCCGGCTTTGGAAAGTACCGGTCGGGACCTGCTGGAACTCCGGGATCGTTTAGTCGACGACGGTTGGTCCGTGGTGGCCCCCTGTTTTCGGAATGCCCCCTGCCCCGCCCTGGCGCTGAAGGGCCAAACCTGCCACAGCGATTTTACCTGGACACCGCCGGCAACGGTGGAAGCTCTGGCCCGCCGGACGGGGCTCCGGAAGGATCTGGTTAAGACGACCGCCCTGGTCCTCCGTAAACCGAATAAATTCTCTCAACTGAGCCAAATACCGGAACCAACACCGAATAAAATACCCGACCCGACATCCGCTGGCACAATGGGTAAAGAAGAACGGGGACCCTACCGGGTTGTTTCGGAGTTCATGGTAAACAAGGCCGGCAGGACACGGCTCTTTCTGTGCGGCCAGGAAGGCCGCTTTACCCTTTCGGCCAAACGGGACGAGCTCTTTCCCGCGGAGGCCCAATTTTTTTCCCTCCGCCGATCCCAGGCTATCATGCTTTCGCATCCAGAGCTCCGGGAATCGGGTCTGGCTTTGGGCCCAAATACCCGCATCCGAATTTGTTAAGGTTACTGTTTCCCCGAATGGATTTTCACGGCCACGGTTCCCTGCCCCTCGTCTACCGACTGGGACCAGAGAAGCGAAAGGTCCAACGGAGAGAGGGACTGGGCCACCTGTTTCCGCAGTTGTTTGTAAACCCGTTCACCCTTTTGGCCCTCTTCGTAGAGCTTTTTAAATTGGGCGGAAAGAAAAGTCGGGGCCCTTTCATCGATCCGATTTTCCAGTCTTTTCTTGAATAGGCTCCGGAACCAGGAATAGGATTCTAAAATTCCTTCGGCGTATTCCAAACAGAGACGATCAAAGGAAGGGATGGTTCGGGAATAGTCCACAATTTTTTCCAACTCTTCCACCGCCCCTTCGTAGTCCTGCTCCATTTTAAAACGGTTCAGCGTCATTTTTACCAGGTGGGCCATATCTTCATTTTTTAAAACCTCGTTTTTACCTTCCCGGGATAAGGTAATTTTAAAGGGATCCATAGAACGGTAGACCCGGTACAGAAGGGTCATGAGGGCTTCAAAAATCCCTCCCTTCCAGGAGCCCTTTTCCACTTCCTTGTACAAATCCACCATCAGGGCTTCGTACTGTAATTTGTACATTTGGTCCTTTGAATAGAGGACCTCGTGGAGGGCCACGCTGATACCCTTAAAATTAATCCACCCGCAATCAAAAAAATCCACCCTTGTGGTGGCGAAGAATCCCCTTTTGTTAACCTTCATTTCGTTAACAAAACTGGTATACACCGTCCGGGATACGATGATCATGGACCGATGGGACGAAAGCTCGTTGGCCCGACCTTGAAGCCGGGCGGCGGTATTGACGACCCCACCGCTAAGGTCCCCATCCCGGGTTATAATGAAGGGGGTAAACTTTTTCCCCCCCGCGATACCCGCGGAAATATGCATTTCCTCCAGGATGATTTTATACCCCGAACGATGGGCCGTATCGGAGGGCATATCGATGGTCCGCCGCTTGGAAAAATAATCCAGGACCAGGAGGGTCACCGCCAGAACATCGCTGGCCGAGGCGCCCACCATGACCATCTCGTCCCCCTGGCGCCGCTGGAGTACCACGTTATGTTGCCGGGCCAGGTTTGCCACGTCCACCTGAATCATATCATCCAGTAATTGGAGCATGGATAGGTTGTTTTTATTTTTTTCGCAAAATTTGGTGTACCCGTGGAGGTCCACGATACCCACAAAGACATTGGAAATAGTAAGGTTTCTTTTAAGACGACCGCACTGGGGATAAAGCCGATCGGGGATTACCACCTCCTGCCAAACCTTGGGGAAAGTGGCCGGGTCGATATCCCTGAAAAAGCCCCAATTTAATTTACGGATCAGTTTGAACAAACGGGGCAACACGGCGTCCAAGCGGTTGTCCCGGGGTAGGTCCTTAACGTATTCCAGGAGGTCGGAAAAGGTCGTAAGGCGGTCTTCGACTATCGCCTGGGCGAGGAAGGCGTACAATTCCGTCGCGGTGGTGGCGCTGGTATAGTCGGAGAGCCGCCTCATCGATTTTATTTCTCCGGGTACCGGATGGATAGGTGCAGTTCGTCCAACTGTTTCTGATCCACCTCGCTGGGGCAGTCATCCATGGGACTTACGGCGAAGGAGTTTTTGGGGAACGCGATGACCTCTTTTATCGACGTTTCCCCCGCCATCAGCATAACCAAACGATCCAAGCCCGGCGCAATTCCTCCGTGGGGAGGAGCCCCGTACTTGAAAGCCTCGGTTAGGAAGCCGAACTTTTTTTCCGCGTCCTCGGCCTTAAATCCCACAATTTTGAACACCCTCTTTTGCAGTTCCGGGTCGTGGATCCGGATGGACCCCGAAGCCAATTCAAACCCATTGAGCACCAAATCGTACAGATCCCCCTTAACCGAACCGGGGTCCGTTTCCATGGTGGCGTGGTACTGTTCCTGGGGCCAGGTAAACATGTGGTGGGCCGCTTCCCAGTGGTTCTCCTCCTCGTTGAACTCGAACATGGGAAAATCCACGATCCAAGCGAACTCGAACCGGGTCGGATCGGTCAGGCCCAGGTCCTTTCCCAGCTTCGACCGAACCGCCCCCAGGGCCACGTTGGCTATTTTCCGTTTCGCGTCGGCCACCAAAAGGATCAGGTCCCCAATTTTCGCGCCCAAACCATGGATAAGCTCCTGAGCGAGGGACGCGGGGGCCCCAGAGCCGTCAGCGGAGGGGAGGAAGAATTTAGAAACCCCGCCCTCCAAGGTAGCGACCCCATCGGGACCGGAGACCACCTTCATCCAAGCCATCCCCTTGGCCCGGTAAATTTTCGCCGCCCCTTCCAGCTCTTCGATTTGTTTGCGGGAATAATCCCCCTTGCCGGGAACCACCAGGGCTTTAACACCCCCGCCGGGCAGGAGAACCCCCTTGGACGCCGCGGCGATCCGTTCCTCTTCCCCCTTGGATAGGGCATCCTTAAAGGCCTGAAAGGAACAGCGTTCCACGTAGGGTCCGAAATCCTGCATCTCCATGGCAAAACGGAGGTCCGGCTTATCGGTACCGTACAGCTCCATGGCCGTATCGTAGGGGATACGACGGAATTTTTCCGGAAGCGTGACGTTCATGGTCTTTTTAAACACGTGGCCAAAGAGGCCTTCCACCATGGTTAGGACATCGTCCCGGTTCACAAAGCTCATCTCGATATCGATCTGGGTAAACTCTGGCTGTCTGTCCCCCCGGGCGTCTTCGTCCCGGTAGCACCGGGCAATTTGAAAATATTTGTCAAACCCCGAAACCATCAGGATCTGTTTGTACAGCTGGGGGCTCTGGGGGAGGGCGTAAAATTTACCCGGGTACAACCGGGAAGGGACCAGATAATCCCGGGCTCCCTCGGGGGTGGATTTGATAAACGTGGGGGTTTCGATCTCGTAGAAACCCTGGGCCTGCATCCACTCGCGAACCGCGAAGGTAACGTCGTTCCGCAGTTTGATACGCCGTTGCATTCCCCCGGTCCGGAGGTCCAAATAGCGGTACTTGAGCCGAAGCTCCTCCTTCGCGTCCGATTCTTCGTCAATCTGGAAGGGAAGGACCTCGCAGCGACTTAAAATGACGAGCCCCTGGGCAACTACCTCGATTTCCCCCGTGGGCATTTCGGGGTTTACCATCGAATCGGGCCGGGAACGAACCTGGCCTTCCACGGCAATACAGTACTCGTTCCGTAATTCCTCGGAGACGGCCTTAAGGGAAGCCGACGCGTCCGAGTCCACCACTACCTGGGTCAAGCCGTACCGGTCCCGGAGGTTGATAAACGAAATACCCCCATGGTCCCGCTTTCGGTGTACCCATCCATTCAAAATAACCGTTTTTCCCGCGTCGGCCCTCCGCAGGGCCCCACAGGTTGTTGTTCGCCGCATTGTTTCCATAAGTTGTTACTATACCGTTACCTCGACACTCCGCGCAAGGGTAGAGTTTGGGGATTGAAAACCCACCGATCCGACAGGCTCCTGGGTTATTCCAAAATGGTTATCTCCACCCGGCGGTTTTTCGCCCGTCCCTCTTCGGTCTGGTTATCCGCCACGGGACGGGTTCCGCCCCAGCCCTTGTACAAAAACCTTTCCGTTCCAATGCCCCGGCGGACCAATTCGTCCACGATTTTTTTTGCCCGCCGCTGGGAAAGCTCCATTTCTCCCTGGACCTTCCCCACCGAGGCGGTATGCCCCTCCACTAAAAAGGTTTTACCCGCTACGCCCCGGAGAACCTGGGCGATCAAGTCCAGTCGATCCCGTTCCTGGGGAAGCACCTCATCCGAATCGCTCACAAACCGCAAATCCGGAACCGTAAGCCGTACCCCCTCGTTCACTTCGGACACGTCGATCCCCGATTTTGGAAGGTCCTTCAAAGTCGCTACCCCCTCTGGCCCTGGGCTTCGCGTCCCCTCCACCGGGGGGCTCGGGTGCCCCCCTAGGGCTGTCGATCCCGTAACAGGCTCTGCGGGTGCCGATCCCGTATCCGGTCCTGCCGGGCTCTTCTGGGACCTTCCATCCTTGTCCAGAATACCACGAATATCCGCGACCAGGGCGGCTCGGTTCAGGGGAACCGCGTCCCCCCCAAAGGTAAGGGTAAACCCCTTGTACCGCCGTTGAACTCCCCCCGCCTGGGTAAAGGTTTCGTCCAGCCGGTCCCGGGAAAGCAGGGGAAGCCCATCGGAAAGACGGAGGAGGATATCCACTTCGTGGGTCCCCACCGCTTCAACCAGGGTGCCGATCTGGGGAAGGGCGGAGGAACGTGTGGTGGTGGAAAGGGAACCCGGGGAGCGGAACCGGGTGGCGTATTTGGCAAAAATGTGGTGGACCCTCTGACCCTGGTAATCCTCCAAACCCCGGTATTCGTACTGGGCGACCAGAGGGAGGATCGTGGGATGACCTTCGTTAAAGGGGTCTACCGCCCGGCTTCCTTCGGCGGTCCATCGGTCGTGGGGAGCCACCGGTTCTTGCGGAAAAACGGGGAAGCCCCGTAGGGCGGGAAACCCCTGATCTGGGGAGATTCGCGGGGTACCATCTCCCTGGAAGGTATATTCGGCGTTCACGATCCTATCCACGGGACGTTCGACGTTTCGCAGATCCCGCAGGGTCTCCTCCAATACGTAAAAGGTTCCCTGGTAGGTCGAGTCTGGAAGCCGACGCAGTTGGGAACGCACCTCCCGATACACATGGCCCACGTAGGTTCCATTATCGTAACGGGCCCAATCGGACCGTTCCACCATCGTTACGGGCCCCCGGAGATTTTCAGCCCCCAGTTGGACCCTATCGCCTGAGTTAGGGTTCCCCTGCGCAAAAAGAGGAAGGGAAAGAAGAGAAAAAAGCAGGATAAGGTGCAACCGAATCATAGATTGAGTATACTACAAAATATGAGTTCCCTCTAAAAACCAATTGAGGCTGTCCCGTAACTTAGGAAGTTACGGGACAGCTTCTTTAATGTCGTATTTTCGTAGGATTTTAGCGGTTTTACCTGGTTTTAATACGTCCAAATGGTTAAAATGCTAAAATCCGAGAAAATACAAGGGCTGTCTGATAACTAACAGAGTTATCAGACAGCCTCAATTATCTCATACATTGATTCCGTTTCGTTTTAAGGCAGACAGGGCTACCCTGTCGTATAGGTAGGAGGAAAATCCATGCGCTATCTTATCGCTCCCGATTCTTTTAAGGGAAATATGACCGCCGCCCAGGTGTGCGAGACCATAGGGGAGGGGCTTCGTTTTGCCGACCCTTCGGCGATCGTGGAGACGGTACCCCTGGCCGACGGGGGCGAGGGAACCGCCCGGACCATAACCATCAACGCGGGGGGGCGCTTTGAGACGGTCCGGGTTACCGGCCCCTTGGGGGCTCCGGTGACCGCCGAATTTGGCCTTATTGATGGGGGGCGGGTAGCGGTGTTGGATATGGCCTCCGCTTCGGGGATCGAATTGATAGACCGCTCCCAGTTGAACCCCCTGAGGGCGACCAGCTTCGGTACGGGAGAGCTCATCCGAGGAGCCCTGGACTCGGGGGCCCGGCAACTGATTATCGGCATCGGCGGAAGCGCCACCGTGGACGGCGGAATCGGTATGCTATTAGCCCTGGGCTTTCAATTTTTTGACGTTCACGGAAAGCCGGTGGGCCAAGGGGGCCAGGCCCTTGAAAAGATCGACCGTATCGATGGGACAAAAAAAGATCCCAGGCTTGAGGGGGTTTCCATCCGGGTGGCTTGCGACGTAACCAACCCCCTTTTGGGAGAACGGGGGGCCGCGGCGATTTTTGGCCCCCAAAAGGGGGCCACGCCGGAAATGGTCGTCCAATTGGAGCGGGGCCTGGGCCGTTTAGCCGAAGCTTGGAAGAAAGCTGGCCTGACGGATGCTGTAGACCATAGCGGGGACGGAGCCGCAGGAGGAATGGGGGCGGCGCTCCGGGTCTGTTTGGGGGCGAGCGTCGAATCGGGGGCCCTTCTGGTGATGCGCTATTCGGGCTTCTTTGAAAAATTACCCGATACGGACCTGGTAATCACGGGCGAAGGGATGACCGATGGCCAAACCGCCGGAGGAAAGCTTTGTTCCGTCGTGGCCCGGGAGTGCCGTTCCGCGGGAGTCCCCGTGGCCCTCCTCTCCGGAGCCCTAAGCGGCGACCCCTGGAGTTTACTAGAGCCCTTTGACTACGCCGTTTCCATAGCCCGGGGACAGGTAGGCCTGGATGCCATGATTCGGGATAGCCGAGGGGATCTACGGTTCGCGGCCGCGAACCTAGCTAAGGCTATGGCGCTGGGGAAGCGGATAACCGGGGGTCCACAACGCGGGCGCCCCACTGGATCAGATGGTCCTCGATAAAATCAACGCAGGCCTCGTGCTCCGCCTTACCCCGCCCCTGGATCATCAGGGGCGCGCCAAATTCGATATGGACAACCCGGTCCCTGCGGACAGGACCAAACCCGTGAAACACGGGACTATTTCCCCAAAAATCGGTTTTTATGGCCACCGGAACCAGGGGAACCTGGGCTTTAGACGCCAACTTGACCCCGAGGCTGTTGAATTTACTCCGATCAAACACGTCGGTCCGGGTCCCCTGGGGAAAAATGATGATGGAGATTCCCCGGCTCAAGCGTTCCGTTCCCCCGGAAAGTACGGCCTCCAAATCCTTTCGGGGGTCCTTCCGGCTTACGGTGATGGGGTCCCGGGACCGCATAATCGGCCCCCAAAAGGGACCCCGGGTCAGACTTTCCTTTACCACGTAGGTAACCGGTCGGATCGGGCAGATCAGCCCCGGTAGGGCCGTGGTCTCCAGGGTGCCCATATGGTTGGAAACAAATACCGCAGGGCCCTTTAGGGCTCGAACCTGGTCTAGACCCCGGATGTCAAAATGGGCACCGCACTTTTCCAGGTCGCTTATTATTTCAAAGGAACTGCGGGCCCACACCTCGTCGTCGTAGAGACCCCGCAGAGCGAGACCCCTATATTTAAGAATAGTATGGAAAAAGAAGCTGTAGATACTCCACCGGGAACCCAGCAGGAGGTATTCCCGGAGGGCCCGTTTAACGTTCGGTGGGGTAACGTAGGTATCCCCGGGAAAATATTCCATCATGCCCCTTTTTTGCCCATAGCGTTACGAATAAGTCCGTAGACCCGTTCGGTCACCGGAGTGGGTACCCCCAGCTCTTTCCCCAACTTTATAATGGTTTCCCCAAAAAGTTCCCCCTCGTTGGGCTTTCCTGGGGTTTCCAGATCCCGCTGAAAGGATGTCTTGGTGGAAGGGGGGAAGGCTTTTCCCTTTTCAAAGGCTAGGGTCGCCGCGTCGAGGGGGAGGTTGATATTTTTTTTATACGCAATCGCGGCGATTTCCCTTTGGATAGCCAGAGTCGTTCCGGCTAATTCCTCATCCGCGATAACAGCCCCTAGGGTTTTACCGGTCCATCCGGTTACCAGACCGTAGGCGGCTATAAAGAGGTACTTATTCCAAATGGCGGGGAAGGGATCGTCCAACCACTCGTAGGGGAACGAAGCCCCATCGAGCAGGGTTTTAAAGGGGGCATAATCAAAGTTTTTTTTGCCCGGTTCGGGACCTAAGAAAAGGTTCCCCCTTCCCCCCGATTGGACCACCAAACCCGGTTCAGCCACACTGGAAGAGATATAGATCCCCCCCGGCAGTACCACCCCGTCTCGGATTACCGATCGGCATCGTTCGTAAATATCCGCCCCGTTTAGAAGGGGGAGGATGACCGTTTGGGGGCCCACCACCGGGACAAGGGCCCGGCAGGCCCCGGCTAAATCGTAGCCCTTGGTACAGATAAACACCCCATCCACGGCCCCCCCCACGGAAGAGGGGTCATCCGTAGCCACCGACGGTCGAACCGTGGTTTCAGAACCATCGGGGGTCCTAAAACGGAGGCCCTTTGATCTAATAGCCCCCAAATGGGCCCCCCGGGCGATAAAAATCGTTTCTATTTCGGAACCCCAGGCGGCAAGCCGGGAGGCCACGTACCCCCCAATACCGCCTATTCCAAAAATCAGTATCCTTTTCACTATTCTACCGCCGGATCAAGGCCGCCAGAGCGTCCACCGTAAAGCCCAGGTGTTCGGCCACCTTATCCCCGGGGCCCGATTCGCCGAAGCGGTCGATGCTCAGGATGTTTTCCACCGGCGCCCACCGTTCCCAGCCCATCCGGCTCCCGGCTTCACATACGACGGTTTTTACTCCCGGAGGAACAATCGCGTCCCGGATTACGGAGTTTTGGGATTCAAAAAGCTCCCGGCTTACCATGGAGACCACCTGGACCTTTTTATCCGTTACCTTTTCTGCGGCCTTTAGGGCCATGGACACCTCGGACCCCGTGGCGATAACCACCACATCGGGCTTCCCCTGGGGTTTTTTCGCGATGTACGCCCCCGTTCGGATGGTATTTTTCCAATCGGCGTCCGCTTTGGGAAATACCGTTACGTTTTGTCGAGTAAGGATGAGCGCCGTGGGCCCATCGGTCCTCTCCATTGCCATCATCCAGGCTTCGGCGGTTTCCTCCGCGTCCGCGGGTCTCAGAATGCGGACCTTCGGCATGGCCCGTAGGGACGCCAGGTGTTCAATGGGCTGATGGGTCGGACCATCTTCCCCAATAAAGATTGAATCGTGGGTTAGTACGTAAACGACCGGCTGGCCCATGAGGGCGGACAAACGGAGGGCGGGGCGTAGATAATCCGCGAAGACGAGGAAGGTGGCGCAAAAGGCCCGCAAGCCCCCATGGAGCTGAATCCCGTTGGAAATAGCCGCCATGGCGTGTTCCCGGATACCAAAGTGGATGTAGCGGCCCCCGGGGTTGGAGGACGAATAGACCCCCGCGTCGGGCAGGGCTACCGCGTTGGGCCCCTGCAAATCCGCGGAACCTCCGACCAAGTTGGCGTTAGCCTTGGCCACCGCCACCAGGACCTTGTTGGAGGCCGTACGGGTGGCTATTTTATCGCCCACCGCGAAGGGGGGCAATGCGACCGGCACTGCCTTGCCGGAGAAAAAGAGGTCCCATTCCTTCCGTTTTTCCGGGTTTTCCTTGGACCAGGCGGCAAAGTGGTCCAGCCAGGCCTGGCGAGTCTTTTTCCATTCGGCTTTTTTTGCCGTAAAATAGGCCACCGCCTCCGGCGCGACGTAGAAATCCCCGGGGATACCCAACTGTTTACGGGCCGCGGAAACCTCCTCCGGCCCCAGGGGGGAGCCATGAACGCCGCTGGTACCCTGCTTATTCGGAGCCCCCTTACCAATAATCGATTCCAGGATTATCAGACTGGGCTTCTTCGTTTCCCCCTTGGCCTCTGCGACCAGACGGGCGATTTCCTCGAAATTGTACATGGACCCCTTCAGAACCTGCCATCCGTAGGCTTCGTACCGTTTAGCCACGTCGTCGGTGAAGGACAGGTCCGTACTTCCATCGATGGTAATTTTATTGGAATCGTAAAAGGCGATCAATTTTCCCAACCCCAGGTGCCCCGCCAAGGAAGAGGCCTCCGCCGCCACTCCTTCCTGGAGACACCCATCCCCGGCCAAGGTGTAGGTATAGTGGTTCACCAGCGGATATTTGGCCGTATTGAACCGGGCCGCGAGCTGGGTTTCCGCGATGGCCATACCTACCGCCGTAGCTATCCCCTGCCCCAGGGGACCGGTGGTGGTTTCTATGCCTGGAATACTGCCGTATTCAGGATGGCCCGCGCAAACGCTCCCCACTTGCCGGAAATTCTTTATATCCTCAAGAGAAACGGGATAACCGCTTAAGTGTAAGAGGGAATAAAGGAACATCGACCCATGACCCGCGGAGAGGACGAACCTATCCCGATCGGCCCATTGGGGATCCTCGGGATCGTGGCGCAGGATTTCGCCGTACAGGATGGCCCCCAGTTCGGCGGCTCCGAGGGGAAGCCCCGGGTGTCCCGAATTGGCCTTCTGTATGGCGTCCATCGACAGGGCCCTCACGGTGAGGGAAACTTTTTCTAGGGCGGTTTTATTCATAACATTTCTCCTTCTATAGTATTCAAAAGCAACTATTTTCTCGTAGTTTGTCAGGCTTATACAATCCGACTAGATCCCGGGACAGTATACCACTTCTCCAAAGGAGGGGAAAAGGCCCCTCCTTTCCAGGGATTCCCTATTTCCAAGCCCTTTCAGCCTCCGTAATCGCCTGAATTATCTCCTCCCGGGAAGCTCGACGTTCCAAAAGGGTCCGGAAAGAAGCCTGCTGGCAGAGAAAACTGATACGGGAAAGGGTACGCAGGTGAAGTTTGGGGGAAGCTGAAACGATGAGGATGAGGGTTCTCACCGGTTTTCCATCCAGGGCCTTCCAATCCACGGCCTGGGCGAGGAAACAAATAGAAATAAACTGATCCTGGGCTTCCGTAATGATGGGGCTTCGGGGGTGGGGCAGAGCAATCCCATTTCCAACCGCCGTGGGCATCAGGGCTTCCCGTTCCCTCAAGGCGGTAAGCAGGGATCCTGGATCGATGGAAGCCGGGAGGGGCACCGTGGAAACCAGATCCGAGAGGACGTCGTTGGGTGCGGTACCGGCAATATTGTAATAAACGCCCCCCCGTTGTACCAGGGCGATGAGGTCATCGTTTGAAAATTGGTCCATTATATAAGCTCCTTTCCCCCACCCGAGGGGGGATGAATCGCCGCTAAAAGTTCGTTGCACCGGTTTACATCAAAAGATTGAGGGTCATAGTCTTTTCCTAATTCGTTCTGAGCTAACGTTTTTTCCGACCCCTCCCCCTTTTGCAAGGCCGTAACAAAACGGCGAAACCGAAGGGGCCCTCCGATGTTTTCCGGAGGCGAAGCTCCCGCTCCAGCCACACACCGAAAGTCCTGGGCCAGGGAACCGTCCACGGGGTTTAAAATGGTAAGACGGAGCTCCCACTCGGCCCCATAATCGTAATCGTAGGTAAACTCGGTACAACCCTGGGCGACGAGGTCACCGATGGTCCGTTCCCGCTCCGCCCGCGCTCCGTCGGCGGTCTCGGTTCCGTAAATATCCCCGTCCACCACAAACGCGTGGAGCTTGGTCCCCGACCACCCGAACAGGGTCTGCAGGACCCTATGCAGGGTAGCCAGGGTGCAAGATTCCCGAACCTCCAAGCGGCGCCACACCTCCGTTCCGGCGATGGAAACCTGGATAGTCCTTCCCGAGTCGAGGTCCTTCTGGTTATTTTCTTTTCGAAACACGGAAATTGTAGCGTGCCGAAAGTCCTTGAGGGAAGCCTCAATCCGTTCTTTAATATCTTCGTACGTTTCTATCATCCCGTCCAGGGCGTTCTCTATACTTTCCAGGTCCTCCTCATCCTCTATCTCTTCCACGTCTAAATCTTCCAAGACATGGGCCGCGTGGCCTTGAATTTGGGACAGCATGACAAAGGTATGTTTGGGGAGCCAGGAAGGGTTTATATCCCCCGAAGATAGTCGACTGACCAGGGCCACCACCGCCGAATGGAGTTCCCCTACCCTCTGCCGGAGGGGACCCATGGCCTTGTCGGTAAAAATATTGTAGGTTCCCCGGATTATCTGGAACATTTCCATGATATACCGGCTTAGGTACACCTCATCGTCCATACGGAGGGTTATGGGGTGGGGAACTATCCGTTCTAAGAGGAGACTTAAATTTTCCTCCCCCCGAAAAATGGAATCCCGAATATAGGATTGAATTACGTATTCCGAAATGGGTATCCCGTACTGAAATAAAATCTCCTCCAACTCGGTTTTATCCGGAGGACCCGCTGTTTCGCTCCAGGGCCCCCGATCGGGGATTTCCTTTCCCGCGTACCAATACCGGGTTTCCATACCAAAGGGAACCGTTTCGATACGGTCCGTTTTCTCGTATAAAAATTCTTCCAAGGAATAGGCGGGCACATCCTTTAGTTCCTTTCCGCCGTACCAAAAGGCGAAGGCAATTTGATCCTCCGTGGAAGCGCCGGGGCCTATTTTTTCGAAGCTGGTAAAAAAGCCCCGTTCCAGGCGCTCCGCCCAATCCTTTAGGGCTTCGTTTTTCCAGGAATTTTTTTCGACCCCCTCGATCTCAAAGGCCCCGGTCTTCCAATCCGTAAGTCGAACCACCAAACGGTTCCCCGGCACAAAGGAGTTTTCTCTGTAAAAGGACCGTAGATCCACCGTCCGCACCGAAACTTCCGGAGGATCCTCGTAGGGGTCCGCGTTAAACGCCCGTTCATTCTCCGGATTATCCCGGGCGATGTATTGGGGGGCGTATTCTTCCCCAAAAATCGAGTAATAGGGATAAAAATCCTCCGGGGGTCCTTCGGACGTGGTGGGGGGCAAGGCTTCCCCGTGCCAAAAAAAGCGATACTCGTGGGGTAGGAGCAGGGGGTTGGCAAAGGGAACACACCGGTGGGCGGGGATTAAAATACCATTAAGAATCTCTATTCGGGTAGGCTTGATGGCAAACCGGGCGGATTCAAAGTATCCCCTCCGGGAAAGCCAACGGTCCTTATCCAGGGGGAAGGCCAAATGGCGGGAGATGATAAAAGCCTTGGCTTCCTCGTTTAAGCGGCGAAAACCGGTGGAATCTTGCTGTCGGATGTACGAGACCGCGTCGCGGACCGTAAAGGGCTCTACCACCGAATCGAGAAAATCGTACAGCGCGTCTTCCTGGGGAACAGTCATGGGTACCCTTACGAACCGGAAACGTCGGAATTGCTCAGAAGAACCCCCTTAAGGGCCGTAAATTCCGCCGAAATAGAGAGGGAATTGACATCCCGTTCCATAACGGCCCTCAAAGCGGGGGGCACCGCCACGGGTCCTACCAAAACGTCCACCGTTTCGGCGAATTTGGCTGGATGGGCGGTGGCCAATACCACAAAGGCCTCTCCGCCGCCCCCCTCGCCTTGGGCCACCACATCGACGGCGGTCCAAGCCACCGCGCCGTGGGGATCCAAAACGTAGGAACCCCGGGTAGCCACCCTCTGGATTGTGGACCGGGTTTCGTCGTCGGTCACCGAAACACCCACCAGCATTTCCCGCAGTTGTTTCCAGCTCCAGTGGGTTTTCATTCGTTCAAAGTTGCTGGGGGCCCCCACGTCCATGGCGTTGGAAATTGTGGGGATGGAGGCGCGGGGCTCATAATTTCCCTTTTCCAAATAATCGGGAACCGTTCGATTCACGTTCGTGGCCGCGATGAACCGGGCGATGGGGGCCCCCATCGCCCGGGCGTAGAGCCCCGCCGTTAGGTTACCGAAATTGCCGCTGGGAACCGAAAAAACCACAGGGGCACCCTTATCCGAGGGAGCGTGGGATCGGGGGAACCTTATCGCCCCTTGAGGGCTGGCTAAACGGGGGGTGGCCTCCTCGTCGGCGTCGTAGACCCCCGAAGCGATCCGTCCAGAAGCGGCCACGTAGTAGGTCGTTTGAGGAACAAGCCGGGCTACGTTAATCGAGTTGGCCGACGACAGGTCAAATCGGCTATTCAAATCCCGGTCCCCCAGGGCCGCCTTTACCAGGCGCTGACAATCGTCAAAAGAACCTTCCACCGCCAGGGCGGAAATATTCCCCCCCAGACCCGCGATCTGCCGCTCCTGCAGGGGACTTACCCGGCCTTGGGGGTACAAAACGGTCACCGAAATACCGGGAACGTTAAAAAAGCCGTCGGCCACCGCTCCCCCCGTATCTCCGGAGGTGGCCACCAGGATCCGCAGGGGGCGATCTTCACCCCGGCGGAGGTACGAAAACGCCCGGGCCATGAAGCGGGCGCCAAAATCCTTAAAGGCCGCCGTAGGCCCATGGAAAAGCTCCAAAACACCCCGGCCATTCACAGAAACCACGGGAGCCCCAAAGGGGTAGGCGGACTGGATGAGGTCGGCCAAAACGGAGTCGGGAATTTCAGGATGTACATAGGGGCGTATCGTTTCGTAGGCCACAGCGTGAAAGTCCATGGATGCCAAGGAAGAACGTACGGTCGGAGTGAGTTCCGGTATGGTTTCGGGAACAAAAAGACCCCCGTCCTCCGCAAGCCCCGCCAAGGCGGCTTGGGAAAAGGAAACCGAAAGATTAGGGTTCCGGGTACTGTAATAGCGCATGGCTTTTCCTCCGCTTGGGCCAACCGTACCATAAATACGGGTCCGAATAAAGGGGCTTCTTTACCGCCGCCTTCCGTTAACCCCGGAGCCGACGATCCTATTTGACGTCGGAAGACCCGTTGAATAACCTTAACTTGACAGAGTTAAACGATAATGAAATAGTGTTTCAATAACCGTCGGGGAGGATAGCATGTCGTACGTTGAATCTCTTTTTTCTTTGAAGGGCCGGGTGGCCGTCGTTACCGGGGGGGCCGGAGGCCTGCCCAGCGTTATCGCGGCGGCCTACGCTAAAGCCGGGGCTGTGGTTTGTATCTGGGGTCGCGGAACGGGGCATCCTATCGCCGACGCGGTAGCCAAGATAAAGCAAACTATCGCCGAAACGGATAAAGCGGCCGCGGATCGTTTTTTTGGGATCACCGTGGACGTATCGGAACGAAAATCCGTGGAAAACGCGTTAAAGGAAACGGAAAAAGTGGCGGGTATACCGGATATCCTGTTGAACGGGGTTGGGGGAAACATGGGGAAAACTCCCTTTGTGGAGGTGAACGAAGATACCTTTTTGGAGGTTCTTAAACTGAACCTTTTAGCGGGGCTGGTAACCCCCACCAGGGTGTTCGCCAAGTATTGGATTGAAAAGAACATACAGGGTGATGTTATCAATATGACCTCCATGACTTCCTACAAAGCCCTTTCGGGGACCTGGGCCTACGACGCCGCCAAAGCGGGAACCCTCAACCTGACCGAGGGTCTGGCCAAGGAATTGGCTCCCCACCAAATCCGGGTAAACGCCCTGGCCCCGGGTTTCTTTATCGGCAACCAGAATAGGGCCCTTTTAATCGACGAAGCCACGGGTAATTTAACCGACCGGGGAAAGGCGATTATCGCCCGTACACCCTTTGGCCGTTTCGGCAACCACGAGGAACTCTGCGGCACCGCTATTTACTTAGCCAGCCGGGCGGCTTCGGGTTTTGTAACCGGCGTCTCCGTCCCCGTGGACGGGGGGTATTTGGCGGATAATATTTAAGAGACAATTCTAAAAACAATTGGTTTTTAGAGGGGACTCATTTAAGGGAGCGATCTATGAAACAATTAGGGAAATTTTCTATAGGCGTGGGGGATCGATTTGGGAAAGAAGGGGCCGCTCAAATTTCCGCGGCCGTGGAATTAAAAAAACAGGCGGGGATCGATGTGGCCCTGGTGTGGAATAAGAGCAACCGGGAACACAAAATCATCGGAACCACCCCCGCGGACCAGCGGAAAGCCGTGGATACCGCTATAGCGCGTACCGGTTGGAAGGGCGCCCATTTTGTCGACGCCGATCATATCGGCCTTGGTACGGTGGATTCGTTCCTGGAATACTGCGATTTTTATACCATCGATGTGGCCGATTTTATAGGCCAGGGCGCCGACGTCGCGGCGGTGAACGCCTTTGTCGAAGGGCACCGGTCCCTTATCGGAACCATCTCGGTTCCCGGGATCAAGGAAAAGCTCAATATAACCGAAGGGCTTTTACGATCCACGGCGACAACGTACCTTTCCGCGGCCAAAGAGGCCGCGCGGGTTTACCGCCACGTACTGGAAAAAAAGGGAGAAGGAACCTTTATCACCGAAGTCTCCATGGACGAGACCGCGACCCCCCAGCTTCCGGCGGAACTGCTGATTGTTTTAGCGGCCCTGGCGGATGAAAAGATCCCCCTGCGGACTGTGGCTCCCAAGTTCTCGGGCCGCTTTAATAAGGGGGTTGAATACGTGGGGGATCCCCAGGCTTTCCTTAAGGAATTCCGGGAAGACGTGGCCGTGGTAGCCTACGGGGTGGCCCACTTCGGTTTACCCGCCGATTTAAAACTTTCCATCCATTCGGGTTCGGATAAATTCGCCCTTTACAGGGGCATAGGTCAAATTCTCCGGGAAACCGGCGCGGGCCTTCACCTAAAAACCGCAGGTACTACCTGGCTGGAAGAATTGGTTGGGCTGGCGGAAGCGGGGGGCGAAGGGTTGAACATCGCCAAACAAATTTACCGTATCGCCTACGATCGACACGAAGAATTGGTGGGCCCCTACGAATCGGTGGTGGATATCGATAGGGCCCGACTGCCGAAGCCCTCGGAGGTGGACGCCTGGTCCGGGGCCGACTATGCGGCGGCCCTTCGTCATGTACGGAGCGAAAAACGGTTTAACCCCGATTTCCGCCAGTACCTGCACGTAAGCTACAAGGTGGCGGCGGAGTTGGGGGATACCTTTATAGGGGCCCTAGAGAAAAACCGGGAAAGCGTAGAACGAAACGTCCGGGAAAATCTTTTTGAACGCCATTTAAAACCCCTCTTTATGGGAGCATAGGTCATGAACAAATTTATGGACCAAAATTTCCTGCTTACCACGGAAACCGCTCGAAAGCTCTACCACGAGGTGGCGGCCCATCAAAGCATTTTCGACTACCATTGCCATTTAAACCCCAAGGAAATCGCCGAAGACCGGCGTTTTTCCAATTTGACCGAAGTTTGGCTTGGGGGGGACCACTATAAATGGAGGGCCATGCGATCCAACGGGATCGACGAACGGTATATTACGGGGGACGGGGAAGCGTACGATAAATTCCTCGCCTGGGCCAAAACTATCCCCTACTTGATAGGGAATCCCCTGTACCATTGGACCCATTTGGAATTGCAAAGATACTTTGATATCCACGAAGAGTTAAACGAAGATACGGCCCCCTCTATTTGGGAGCGGGCCAATAAAAAACTGGTGGGGGATCCAAATCTTTCCGTTACGGGAATCTTTAAACAGTTTAAGGTCCACGCTGTGGGAACCACCGACGATCCGGCGGATGACCTGGGGTGGCATAAAAAAATAGCCGCCGACAGAAGTACCGAAACTCGGGTACTCCCCTCCTTCCGCCCCGACAGGGCTCTACAAATTGAAAAGGAAGGTTTTGCCGAATATATAAAAAAATTGGGAGCCTCGGCGGGGGTAACCATCACGTCCCTGACCGATTTGCTTTCGGCACTGGAAAGCCGGATCGCCTATTTTAACCAACAGGGCTGTAAAGCCTCGGACCACGCGTTGGAGTACGTCCCCTACAAAAGGGCCGACGAAGGGGAAGTAAACAGGACCTTCCAAAGGGTTCTCGCCGGGCTTCCCGCCGATCCAGACTCGGTGGAGGCCTACAAGACCCTGGTCCTGGCCTTTCTCGCCTCGGAATATCACCGATGGCACTGGGTTATGCAGTTGCACCTAGCGTCCATCCGCAACATAAACAGCCGGATGTTCAAACTCCTAGGTCCCGACACGGGTTACGACGCGGTACACGATCATCCAGTTACCGCTAAATTAGCCCTTTTTCTTGATCACCTGGAAAGTCAGGGCCAGCTACCCAAGACGGTCCTCTATAGCCTTAACCCCAAGGATTATTACGTCCTAGGGACGGTGATGGGGGGTTTCCAGGGAGAAGGGATACCTGGAAAAATTCAGCTGGGGTCCGCCTGGTGGTTCTGCGACCACCGGGACGGAATGGAAGAACAGATGAAGCTTTTGGGGAACCTGGGGCTTCTGCCCCGTTTCATTGGGATGCTCACCGATTCCCGTAGTTTCCTTTCCTATCCTCGGCACGAGTATTTCCGGCGCATCCTGTGCAACCTTATCGGAACCTGGGCCGAAGCGGGGGAAATTCCCTCCGATCCGGCCTTATTGAACCGGCTTGTGGCAGACATCTCCTTTAATAACGCCCAGCGATATTTTGAACGATCGTAGCAGTCCGTCGAAGGAATGGATTGTAGAGCCCTACCAACGATGGCCGGGCCCTGCAATCCCGATACCTATACTGCTTTTGGAGTTTTATGGAAAAGAAAAAAGGCCCAAAAATAGCTACCGAGGCCAAACCCCTCAGCGCCGTGTCTCGAACCTTTATTATCTTGGAAAAGCTATCCCTGGTTTCCAGTTCCAGTTTGGAGGACCTCTCTCGGTTAACCAAATTAGCCAAGCCCACGGTATACCGGTTTCTCCTTACCCTCCGACAGCTGGGATACGTCCGTAAGGGCGAGGGGGATCGCTGGTTCCTTACCATGAAACTATTTGCCCTGGGATCCCGGGCTCTGGATCATATTGAAATACCCCAGGTGGCTCGCCCTTTGGCGGAACAGCTTTCCAACGATTTGGGGGAAACCGTACATCTGGGGATCTTGGACGACGATCAGGCCCTGTACGTGCTCAAAATTGAATCTAAATACAATATCCGTATGTACTCCCGGGTGGGGAAACGGGTTCCCCTCTACTGTACCGCCATGGGAAAAATTCTTTTAGCGGATATGGGAGAGGAAGAACGGAACCCCCATTTAAAGAACCTAAAACTGGTGCCCTTTACGCCCCATACCATCCGGGATAAGGACGAATTACTGAGGGAATTGGAAAGGGTCCGACAACGGGGGTATAGCATGGACTTGGAGGAGCACGAAGAGGGAATTATCTGCCTCGCCGCGGGGATACGGGATTATTCCGGTAAAACCATCGCGGCCCTGAGCGTCAGCTGGCCAAAATTTCGCTACGATGCCGCCCAAGAAGGGGCCTACAGTCAACGGATACAAGCCACCGCCGCGGAGCTTTCTTCAATCCTGGGGGCCAGTCGGCCTGCATAAACCAGGCTCCTTTGGCCCTGTAAAGAGCCCCCTCGCGTCCGACGTAAGGGGGCTCTTTACCGCTGATCCGGGACTATCTACCGCTGAACCCGCCCCGAGGCGTCGCCCTTGAGCAGGGTTTCGACCTCCGGGAGGGTTACCAGGTTAAAATCCCCGGGGATAGCGTGTTTTAAGGCCGACGCGGCTACGGCAAATCGAAGGGCCTTCTGTTCATCCCCCCCAAAGTTTAAGAGGCCGTAAATCAAGGCGGCGGAAAAACTATCGCCCCCACCGACCCGGTCCACAATATCGTCGATATCGTAGGTTTGGGACACCGAGAAACCCCGCTCTCCGTTCAGAACCGCGGACCAGCCGTTTTTATCCGCCGACCGGCTTTCCCGCAGGGTTACCGCCACCTGACGCAGGTTGGGGTATTCCTTCTTTACGGCTTCGGTCAAGGCTCGGTAATTTTCCGTACCCAGCTTCCCCTGGGAAACGTCCACCTGGACCGCTTGGATTCCCAAACACATCTGGATATCCTCCTCGTTGGCGATTATCAAGTCCGCCAGGGATGCTAAGGGGCCCATGACTTCTGGAGCCTTGGCCCCGTAGTTCCATAATTTTTTACGATAATTCAAATCGACGGAAACCCGCAGGCCCGCCTCTTTGGCGGCCCTGGCGGCCCATAGGGCCGTGTCCGCGGCGGAACGGGAGAGGGCCGGCGTAATCCCCGTTACGTGGAACCAATCGGCGCCCCGAAATATGGAGGCCCAATCAAAATCCCCCACCTTAACCTGGGATATGCAGGACCCCTCCCGATCGTAAACCACGTTGGAGGGCCTTTGGTTTGCCCCGGTTTCTAAAAAATAAATTCCCAGACGGCCCTTGGTCATCCGGATGGCCGACACGTCCACCCCGTACTTCCGCAGTTCCCGCCGAGCCCCCTCGCCTATGGGATTTTCCGGTAAGGCGGTTACAAAGGCCGCCGACTCCCCCAACAGGGATAAAGAGACCGCCACATTGGCCTCTCCCCCGCCAAAGGTAGCTTCTAAAGCCGGGGACTGAAAAAATCGTTCCATTCCTGGGGATTTTAAACGAAGCATAATTTCGCCAAAGGTAACTATCCTGTGCATTCCGGACCTCCTTGAAATCTGTCAAACCGGTGGCTATACGTAAGCATACAGGGGGTGCCTCTTTTTGGTCAATCGTTTTTTTGGAACAATGGTTCATTTTTTAATATTTCTATGCTATAGTAAACGAATAGGGAGAGACTGGTATGACCGATATTTTTAAGAAAATTTTTGAAGTTGGCCTGGTTCCGGTAATCAAAATCGATGACGCCGCCCAGGCGGTAGCCCTGGGAAAGGCCCTGCTCGCCGGGGGCATCCCCATCGCGGAGGTTACCTTCCGGACCAACGCGGCAGAGGCGGCCATCCGGGCGTTGAGCGCCGAACTGCCGGACCTTATGGTCGGAGCGGGCACGGTGATTAACCGGGATCTAGCGCAAAAAGCCATAGCCGCCGGAGCCCGTTTTATCGTATCCCCGGGGTTCAACCCTTCCACGGTGGACTACTGTCTGGAGCGAAACATTCCTATTCTTCCCGGGGCCAATACCCCTACCCTTATAGAGGCCGCCCTGGAAAAGGGCCTGGATACTTTTAAGTTTTTCCCCGCCGAGGCTTCGGGGGGGATGACCATGATCAACGCCCTCTCGGGCCCCTTCGCCAACGTTAAATTTGTACCCACCGGGGGCATCGACACGGCCAACCTGGCAAGTTACGCTAAAAGCGACGCCGTTCTCGCCATCGGCGGAAGTTGGATGGTCAAATCGGATTTGATACAGCAGGGCCGGTGGGAGGATATTTCAAACCTTTGCCGGGAAGCGGTTACGGCGGTTCAGGGCTTTTCCTTCGCCCACCTGGGGATAAACCAGGCGGACGAAGCCCAGGCCCAAAACACCGCGGAGACCCTAGCCGCCTTTGGCTTCGCCCTCAAACCGGGCAATTCTTCCATTTTCGCCGGACCTTCCTTTGAGGTGATGAAAACCCCCTTCAGGGGAGAGCACGGGCACATCGCCATAAAATGCTTCAACGTGGAACGATCCGTGGCCTACCTATCCCAATTCGGTTTCCACGGGGTTCCAGAAACCGCGAAGTCCGAGAAGGGCCACCTAAAGACCCTGTACCTGGACAAAAGGATCGGCGGCTTTGCCGTCCACCTGGTCAGGGAATAGGGAGGGTACGGCCTCAATTCCCCTATTTCGGATCGTGGTATAGGAAGCAGGCCACCTGATGATCCGAGTCCACATTCTGTAATGAGGGGATCGAGTCCCGACATTTGTCCATGCGTTTGGGACAACGGTCGTAGAAATAACAACCCGTCCGTTCCTTGTCCGGCGAGGGAACATCGCCGGTAAGGATTATCCGTTGCCGCTGGCGTTCTATCTTGGGGTCCGGGATCGGAGCCGCCGAAAGCAGGGCCTCCGTATAGGGATGTAGGGGTTTGGCGAATAGTTTGGCGCTAGTGGCGGTTTCAACGATTACGCCCAGATACATTACCGCTACCCGGGTGGATATATACCGGACCACCGCTAAATCGTGGGCGATAAAAAGGTACGTTAGGCCAAACTCGTTCTGCAGATCCTTAAAGAGATTGAGGATCTGCGCTTGGATGGATACGTCCAAAGCGGAAACCGGTTCGTCGGCCAAGATAAGTTCGGGGTTAAGTGCCAGAGCTCGGGCAATACCGATCCTTTGTCGCTGTCCCCCGGAAAATTCGTGGGGGTACCGGTTCCGGAAAAAGCGGGAAAGACCCACCCGTTCCATCAAACTTTCAACCCGGTCGATGATTTCACTTCGACTCAGCTTTAGAATGCCCCGGGAAGAATAGATCTTCATCGGTTCGGCGATAATATCTCCGCTGGTCATCCGAGGATTGAGGGACGCATAGGGATCCTGGAAGACCATCTGCATATCCTTCCTCGCTTTCAGAAGATCCGAGGATGATAATTTCGTGATATCAACCCCTTTAAAATTCACCTTTCCGGCGGTAGGGCGATAGAGTTGGGCAATAGCCCGAGCGGTGGTAGACTTTCCACACCCCGATTCGCCCACCAGGCCCAGGGTTTCTCCCCGTTGTACGGAAAAATCTACCCCATCCACAGCCCGGATAAGGGACTTATGACCGGAAAACATCCGCTTTCCCACGGGGAAATGGAGCTTCAGGCCCTCCACGTGAAGTAAGGTTTCGGACTCATTCATGCTTGGGCCTCCTTGTGGTACAACCAGCAGGAAACGGTACTGCCATTTTCCATAGTAGTTGCGGGGGGATATTTATTTTTGCAGATATCCATGGCCGCCGTACAGCGGGGGTAGAAGGGGCAACAGTCCGGCAAATCGATTACGTTGGGCGGTTGTCCTTGGATTGAGCTTAGCCGTTCTTCGGAAGCCCGGTCCAACCGGGGAACCGATTTGATCAGTCCCTGGGTATAGGGGTGCCAGGGTTTTTCAAAGATCCGGTCCGTGGGCCCCCGTTCCACGATCCGGCCGGCGTACATTACGCACAGGGTGTCGCACATTCCGGCGACCACCCCCAGAGAGTGGGTAATTAAAATAACGGCGGTTCCCAAGCGGGCGGTAAGGTCCTTAATCAGGTCCAAAATTTGAGCCTGGATAGTCACGTCCAGGGCACTCGTGGGCTCGTCGGCGATCAAAATATCCGGATTACACGAGAGCCCCATGGCGATCATAACCCGTTGGCGCATACCCCCGGAAAATTGGTGGGGATAGCTGTCGATCCGCTTTTCCGGAGCGGGGATCCCCGCTAGGGAGAGCATTTCGATAGCCCTAGTTCGCGCGTCGGCCTTAGATAGCCCCTGATGGAGCACCAGGGTTTCGATCATCTGGGTGGAGATCCGTAAAAAAGGATTCAAACTGGTCATAGGATCCTGAAAAATCATGGAGATCCTATTTCCCCGGATCTGACGGAGTTCCTTAAGGGGCATTTTTAGAAGATCCTGGCCCCGGTACTTTACTTCTCCCCCGGCGATACGCCCCGGAGGATTTGGAATCATGTTGATGATGGACAGGTTGGTAACACTTTTTCCAGAACCGGATTCGCCGACTATGCCCAGGGTTTCCCCCTGGCGAAGGTCAAAACTAACCCCGTCCACCGCTTTTACAACCCCCTCGTCCACATGAAAATAGGTTTTCAGGTCCTTGACCTGGAGGATAACTTCATCGGTCATGCTGGTACTACTCCTCTATCTTCCTAGGTTCGGTTTTTACTTTGGGGATCCAAGGCGTCCCGCAGGCCGTCACCCAAAAAATTCATGGCAAAAAGGAAAATCGTCATCGCGATGGCGGGGTATAGGAGCCTCCAGGGGTACAGTTCCATACCCTTTACGCCGTCGGAGACCAGGGTTCCCCACGAAGCGGCGGGAGCCGAAACCCCCAGGCCCAGGAACGATAAAAACGACTCGTTCATAATAAAACTTGGCATCTGGAGGGTGGAAAATATTATTATCACCCCTAACGTATTCGGAAGAAGATGGCGGAAGATAATCCGAAAGGGACTAGCCCCCATGGACCGGGCCGCTTCCACAAACTCGGAATTCTTTAGACTTATAATTTGGCCCCGGACGACCCGGGCGATGGTTAGCCACGAGACAAGGGCGATGGCTATAAAAAGCACGAAGATAGAGTTGGTTCCCGCGGGGACTAGGGACATGATGATGATGACGATCAACATGTACGGAAGGCCGTACATAATATCCACAAAACGCATCAACAAATTATCAATATTACCACCCACGTATCCCGCGATAGCTCCAATAATGATACCGATAAATACAGCGGTAATGGTTCCCACGATACCGATACCGATAGAGATGCGGCCGCCGTAAATAATACGGGCTAGCATATCCCGCCCTAAATAATCGGTACCAAAAATATACACCCGTTTACTGGCAGGATCGTTGGCTTCCAGGGATTTTACCTTCTCTAATTCCTCCTTTTGGCTGGCCAGCTCGGTTTTTAAATCCTGTCTATCCTGGGTTTTTAGGGCTTTTTCCAGTTCCTTAATCCGATTTTCCACCTTAGTTACCGCTAAAATCCCCGCGCTCTGGAACGAGGGTGGTAAGTTCATGTGGGTTAAATTTTGTTCGTTGGGGCTGTAAATGGGAAGAATCGGGGCCAAAATAGATATAACTAGGTAAAAAGTTATAACATACAGGCCGATCAGGGCCATTTTGTTTTTACGCAACCGTTTCCAAGCATCCGCCCCGAGGGATACCGGTTTAACCTGTTGATTAAATTCGTTCCGTAGGTTGTTTTTTTTGTCCGCCATAGTTAGCTCCTACTTGTACGCGATACGGGGATCGAGGAAACCGTACACGATATCGACCACAAAATTCATAACGACGAGAATCGCCGAATACACGATAATATCCCCCATAATCAGGGTATAATCCCTATTCAACGCGGATTGAACAAAGATCTGCCCCACCCCAGGAACCACAAAGACCTGCTCAATAACGATAGAACCGGTAATTATTCCCGAGAACGCCGGCCCAAGGTACGAAACGATGGGAAGCAGAGCCCCCTTTAAAACGTGTTTCCCCACCACCACCGATTCCTTTAAACCCTTAGAACGGGCCGTACGGATATAATCGGAACGGAGAACCTCTAAAATAGAACCCCGGGAAAGCCGGGCGATATAGGCAAAGTAGGGAAAAGCCAGGGTAACCATGGGTAAGATAAGGGTTTTTAAACCCGCGCGGCTGTTTATCCATCCGGAAGTGGGTAGCCAGCTTAACTTCATCGCGAATATCAACTGAAAAACCGGACCAAGGACGAAAAGGGGCACCGAAATTCCTATTACCGCCACGGACATGGACAGGTAATCGGGCCACCGATTCTGCCGTAGGGACGATATGATCCCCGCTCCCATACCAAGCACCAGGGCCAGCAGGAGGGACATGCTCCCTAAAAAGATGGACGTGGGCATGGTAGCCTTAATCAAGCCCGTGACCGTCTGATCGGGATACCGGAACGAGGGACCTAAATCCCCCCGGAGCATATCGCCCAAATACCGGCCGTACTGTTTCCAAAGGGGGTCGTCCATGTGATATTTTTTTAAAATATTGGCTAAAACTTGTTCTGGAAGCTTTTTTTCCGATGAAAAAGGGCCTCCAGGAGCAAAACGAATAAGAAAAAAGCTGAGGGTTACGATGATAAACATCGTCGGGATAATGCTCAGCAGTCTACGGATGATGAACCTCGCCATCACGTCCTCCACAAAAAAAAATAACCGCGCCCAATTATGAACACGCCGGATCTCTACACAAGGGGATTGGGTTTACTTGTATACACATCTGGGGGGTTCAATCTAAAAAAAGGCCCAAGGGAGAGCTTCCAAAGAGAAAAATCTCAGGGGAAACCCCACCATCGTAGCGGCTTCATACGGGGGCTTTTCCAAAACCCTAAGGTTTTGGAAAAGCCCCGTTTTAGAATTTATTTTTTCTTAGAAATGAACTTCCAATCGTGCATGCCCAGCGGATTGGGGTACCAACCGTCCCACTTGGAAAGGTCGATCATATCGAGGTTAACGTACCAATACAGGGGAAGCATTCCCTGATCCGCGGCAAAAATCTTTTCCGCGTCCATTTGGACCTTGTTCCGTTCCGCGCCATCGGGGAGAGTGGCGGCCTTTTTAATAAGTTCATCGAATTTCGGGTTAGAATACTGACCATCGTTGTTTCCACCGCCGGTAAGGAACAGTTCCTGGAAGTTGGAGGGGTCCATATAATCGGCTACCCAACCGTTCCGGGCCACGTCAAAGTCGTGGGAAGTGGAGCGGGTGTCCAGGAAGGTCTTCCATTCCTGATTTTGGAGGTTCACGTTGATGTTCAGGTTGGTCTTCCACTGTTCCTGCATAAATTCGGCGATCTTCTTGTGTCCTTCGTTGGTATTGTAAAGGATCGTGAAGGTGGGGAAACCCTTACCGTCGGGGTAACCCGCTTGAGCCAAAAGCTGTTTCGCCTTAGCCACGTTGTAGCCAATCCCCGGTTGGGGAGTAAAGCCCGGCATGGGGGGAGTAAAGGCATCGGTGGGGATCTGGCCCGCCTTGGTCACCTTTTCTACCAGGGCCTTTTTATCCACCGCCGCGGAAAGAGCCTGCCGGACGAGGGGATTATCAAAGGGTTTCCGTTGGTTGTTAAAGCAGTAGTAGTAGGTCGCCAACTGGGGGCTCGCCTGGTAGGTGGGCAGAAGTTTGACTTCGTCGATGATATCCAGGGGAACGTTGGTGGTCCAATCGATTTCACCCTTTTTGAACATATTGTACGCGGTCTTGTCGTCGGTAATAGCCAGGACCTTAACCGAGTTAAGCTTTACATTCTTGGCGTCCCAATATTTGGGGTTCTTGACCATGAAAATGTAGTCCTGGGGTTTCCATTCCTGAAGCACAAAGGGGCCGTTACCCACAAAGTGTTCCGGTTGGATCCACTTGTCCCCCCATTTGTTGATCACGTGCATGGGCAGGGGGGCGAAGACCTGGTGGGCGGTCATATCGACAAAGTAGGGCGAAGGTCCGACCAGGTTAACCTGGAGGGTATTGTCATCCAGGGCCTTTACACCCACCGAGTTGGGGTCCTTGTTTTTGCCCTGGTTAAAATCATCGGCCCCCTGGATAACCATGCCCATCATGTAGGCGTACTGGGAACCGGTCTCGGGTTTAAGGGTACGAATCCAGCCATCCACGAAGTCCTTGGCGGTAAGGGGCTTTCCATCGGACCATACGCTTTGCCGCAGGTGGAAGGTAACGGTTTTTCCGTCGGCGCTGATATCCCATTTTTCGGCCAAACCGGGTACGGCTTTGGAGGTTTTGGGATCGTAAATAGTAAGCCCCTCAAAAAGACCCATATACAGCCGGGCTTCCGGGACCCCTTGAATAAGCGAAGGATCCAGGGATTGGGGTTCGGCGCCGTTGTTCATGATGAACTCGGCCTTATCCGCAGTTAGCTGGGTCTGTCTGTTGCCACAAGCAAAGAACGAGATGAGGGCGATCATCGTAGCGAGGATCGCGAGACTCTTTTTCATAGAAAGTCCTCCTAAGAAATAGAATTTAGTACAGCCATATAGTTATACCCCGCTCTTGGAATTTACGCAATCGGATTCGAAAGGAATGCTTAATTATTTACAGGGCATGACATTTTTATAATTCATGTCGTCATTGACAGGTCCTTTACACACCATGTATACTATACTTTATGGAAACCATAAGCGCCGCTTATCGCGACCGCATCGTTCAAATGATGGGTCGGGCAAAGTTGGGTCGAACCGTATCGGAACATAACGTTTATCAAATAGCTAACCTGGAAATACTTCCCTTTATCGATTCGATGGTTCAGGAACTCGTACAAAAAGATTCGGGAATTCTGGGGGTCGAAAATCTATGGGCCCTCCTAGAAAAAGCAAAGGCCGGAGCTTCCTGTTTGCTGTTGTTGGAACATTACAGCAACTTTGATTTACCCGTGTTTAGTTACCTCTTGCGCCATACCGTCGAAGGGGGACAGGCATTAGCCGACGCGCTAGTAGCCATAGCGGGGATGAAACTTAACGAATCGAACCCCGTAGTTTCTGCGTTCACCGAGGCCTACACCCGAATCGTCATCTACCCTAGTAGGGCTCTCAAGGATCTGGATCCCCAAAAGGACCGAGAAGAGTTAATCCGAAGCAACGCCATAAACCGCGCGGCCATGAAGGCCCTGAACGACGTGAAGAAATCGGGAAAATTGGTCCTCGTGTTTCCTGCGGGGACCCGTTTCCGCCCCTGGGACCCCCAATCCACGCGGGGAGTGCGGGAGATAGATTCCTATATCAAATCCTTTGATTATATGTGTATGGTGGCGGTGAACGGCGAAGTCCTCTGTATTCAGAAGGGCGATATGGCGGAGGACCTGGTCTGCAAGGATGTGGTTCAATTTACCGTCGATCCGGTGGTTTCCTGCGCCGAGTTCCGAGAAGCCGAACGGGCAAGGGCGGAAAAAGCGGGAATCGAGGATAAAAAACAAGCGGTGGTGGACGCGATCATGGAACGGCTTATGGCGATGCACAAAGAGGCGGAGGCCAAACGGCCAAGGATCACCCAGACCTAGAGCCCCATTTGTACGATCCAACAGGCTTCAGACAGCTTTAACCCTTTTTAGCAAAGATTTCTTTTGAAGGCCCGTTAAAAAACGGGCCTTTTTTTACCGGCCCCGTTTTTTCCAACGGATGTAAATTTGTCGGCCGGGGCCGTTTTCCTGGGGCCGTTCCTCGAATTCAAACTGGGGAATCGCCCGGAAAAGGTCCCCCAATTTCTTAAACCCGTAGTTCCGAGGGTCAAATTCGCTGGACCGGTTCGTAATATTTTGCCCCACCGATCCCAGATACGCCCACCCCGATTCGTCGGCCAGATCTTCCACCGCGTTACGCAGTAAATTCAGTAGGCGCCGATCGCCCTTAAAATCCTTCTGAGTTTTTACCGCGGGTTTCGCGTCATCTTCCTCGCTATCCTCCTGCTGTTCCTTCAATATTTCCGTATAAATGAACTTATCGCAGGCGGCCACAAAGGCCTTGGGGGTCTTTTTTTCACCAAAGCCGTACACCGTCCGACCGCTTTCCCGCACCCGGGCCGCAAGCCGCGTAAAATCCGAGTCGCTAGAGACGATACAAAACCCATCCAACCGTTCGGTATACAACAAATCCATGGCGTCGATAATCATGGCGCTGTCGGTGGCGTTTTTCCCTGTGGTGTAGGAAAATTGCTGGATCGGCTGGATCGCGTACTCCAAAAGACGATCCTTCCAGGAGCGCAGGTTTGTACTGGTCCAATCGCCGTAGATCCGCTTTACGCTGGCCACCCCATACTTGGCAACCTCGTTTAAAAGACCATCGATAATTGCCGGTTGGGTATTGTCCGCGTCGATAAGAACCGCCAGTTTGGCTTGGCTTGGTACGGTTTGGGAACTGGAAAAGGGAAGCAAGGGCATAATCACCTCTATTCAAATATCGAACGTTTAATCCGGCGCAGAAGACTTATCTTGCCAATAGGAATCGAGAGAGATTCGCCTTCGGGAACCGGGTCTAGAACTAGTTTAACCTCTCCACCGCTTTTTTCAAGGGCCCTAGGGTTTCCTAAAAGTCGATTCGGCTCCCCCTTGGGACCCCGCCAGAACAGTTCTACCAGGGAATGGGAAGAGAGGGCCTGTTCTGCGACCCGGACCTTGCCCACGTAGTCTAAACCCCGGGCCTCGAGTTTCTCGTACCGGACCGCCGCCCCTACCAACTGGGCTTCCGAAACTATCAAGCGCCGCTCTATCCGGGCGGTTAGCTCGTCCCGCTGATCCTTGGGAAGGTTTTTTTTCTCCAAAACTCTTTTAAAAGACTCCATGACCTCGGTTGGGTTGAGAAAGCCGGGGCCGGGAGCCGAATCTTCTTTCCTGGGGGAACTGGGGATCCCGAACTTTTCTAATTTTCCCGAGACCAGGGGAGGAAAGGGAGGATGGTGGGACTCCACCACGGGTCGCGGGGGCATACTGGGGGGACGCGGCAGGGCTACAATATCGGCCCCCGTCTTTTTTAGGGCCTGAATAATCGGCTCTTCGTCGTCCCCCTTTAACAGGTACACCCCGGGGGCCAGGGTCCGATCGATAAATTGGGCCACCGGTTCGGCGTTTACCAGGTACCGGCGCTCCTCTTCCACGACTAACACCAGCCCCCGTTGAAGGGAGAGCCCGGCATACCGTTTCTGCCACTCGGTTAAGGACCATAGAAGGGTTTGATCGATGGGAATACCCGTAGCCGCCTCGATGGAACGTCGTAGGGTTTCCTGGGTTTCCCCCCAATCAAAAGAACGAACCACCGATTCCCGTCGGATTTCAAATTGGATCGTCCGACCCACTTCTTTAAGATCGCAAAACAAAGCCAAAGCGTAGGCGTCCTTAAAGGCTGTTTCCGGGTACAGGATGAGGGAAAAGGGCCCCTGGTAAACAACCCGTGGACTATCTGAACGGGGTACTTCGGAGGCAAGATATTTAGTCCACCCCGGACCTTCGACTTTCCGCAGTAATCCCAGCTGTTCTAAAACCGAATAGACGGTGCCGCGAAAAACAGAGGGAGAAACGCCAAAGCGCCCCTCTATGGGGTGGGCCTTTCGTAGGCCCGGGGAAGCGGAAGCCCAGCGCTGGGACCCTTCGTCCAAGGACCGTTCCAAAACGTCCAGATGCCGGTTCAGCGAAATCTCGGGGTACCAACGATTATCCGATAGGGAGCCTAAAAACAGCTTGATTAGCCGGGCCACCAGTTGGATCCGTTCCCGGGAAACGCGCCGTAAGGGATTTTCGCTATCCGAAGCCACCGCCTGGACCACCATTCCCGAGGCCACGTAGATCATCCGATCCACGGGAGAGAGCTGGATGAATCGATCGATCTTTTCCTTTTCGGGTACGTAATTTCCATTCTCCAAACGAAGAAGGGATTCAATTTTTAGGGCCTCTAAAAGGGAACCCACATCCAAGGAGGGGAATAGGGCCTCTATTTCATCCTGGGTCTTTTTTTTGAATTTTCCATTGGCCCGGTGTAGCTCCGGATGACTAAACGCGTAGGCCAATAGGGCCGCTAAAAGAACATCGTCCAGGGGCCGAATAGGGCTGACGGCGGAGGATTCTGAAGAAAGGGGATAGGATGGAAAAAGGGTATCCGTGTCCATCACCACCGGAGCCAGTAAATTTTCCAAGACGGGATTGAGGGCAAATCGATGAATTCCCTGATCGGTAAATCGGTACACCAAAAGCCGTTCTTCCAGGTTAAGCAAAATACCGTGGAACTCGGCAAAACTGTACTCGCCCTCAAAAAAAGAAGCCAATTCCCCGGGACTGGGAAAACCCAGAAGGCCCACTGCGGCGAGAACTTTCCGATCCGTGGGATCCATATAGGCTTCCATGGTTTTCTGGACCTCCTGCCGAGAAAGCAGGGATTCCAACTCATCCACCAACCTTTGTTTGTTAAAGGGAGTCTTGATATCCCCCAAATACCCGCGGATAAGGTCAAAAAAAGCCCCATCTGCCAGGGTCATAAGGGCGGATTTCCATTCGGATACGCTCCGAAATTGCCCTTCCCTCACGATGGGCCTCCCAAATCCCCTTCCTGCCAATGCTGAATACTGTACTTGTACCCCTGTTCGGCCAAAAATTTTTGTCGATTGGCCGCGAACTCCTCTTCCAGGGTGTAACGGGAAATAATCGTGTAAAAATAGGAATTCCTATTCTTAGGCCGAAGGATCCGCCCCAACCGTTGAGCCTCCTCTTGCCGGGAGCCAAAGGACCCGGAAACCTGAATAGCCATGGACGCGTCGGGTAAATCGATGGCGAAATTAGCCACCTTGGACACCACCAGAACCCGAAATTCCCCCCGTTTAAAGGCCCCATAGATCATTTCCCGCTCCGAATTGGGGGTTTTCCCCGTTATAAGGGGGGCTTCTAAAACCTTGGATAAATTTTCTAATTGGGTAATGTATTGGCCTATCACCAAGATCCGATCTTCCCTATGATTCTCCACCAACTGTTGTACGACGATATTTTTAAGGGGATTTTCGCTGGCGATTCTATATTTGCTCCGTTGATCCGCCACCGCGTAGGGGATTTTTAGTTGTTCGGGCAAATCGATACGGATCTCCGTACAGAGCGCCTCGGCTATCCACCCCTTAACTTCCAAATCCTTCCACGGCACATCGTACCGTTTGGGTCCCACGAGGCTGAAAACCGTATCCTCCGCGCCGTCTTCCCGGACCAACGTGGCGGTCAGCCCTAAACGCCGCAGGGCCTGTAATTCCGCCGTAACCCGGAACACCGGCGCTGGAAGCAGATGAACCTCATCGTAGATGATTAGCCCCCAGGACCGTTCCCGGAAAAGCTTAAAATGGGGAAAATCACCCTGTTTATCGGGACGCCAGGTGATAATTTGGTAAGTCGCCACGGTGACCGGGGCCACCGATTTAGAGTCCCCCGTATATTCGGCAATATCCGCGCTTTCCAGTTCCGTCTTATCCAGCAGTTCATCCATCCATTGATGCACCGCCGCCACGTTGGTCGTCAAAATAAGGGTGTTGGTCTTTAACAGGGACATAACCGTCATCCCCACGACCGTCTTTCCCGAACCGCAGGGAAGCACCACCACCCCAAACCCCGAACCGGGGCCCCCGTTGCCCACCACCGCCCGGGCGGCTTCCCACTGATAATCCCGGGGAGCGAAGGGCCGTTGGGACGCGGCGGTAGACCGCAGGGTGATTTCCAAGGGAGCCCCGGGAGCTAAGGGAGCTTCGTCCTTTACCGGCCACCCGAGTCGGATCAATTCCAGTTTTACCGTCCCCCGATCCACTAGCCGAACCCGGAAGGCCGAGTCGGTTTTGACGAGGTACTTGGCCAGGGACTTGGAGGCCTCCAATTCCGCGACGATGGGTTTTTCCTCGGCGACCAATAGGAGATCCGTAGAATCCTGATCCCCCGCAGGGGAAGCAACCAACCTGATTTTACCGTACCGGGACATGACATCCCCAAAACTGTCGATGATACCCCGGGGGACCGGGTATCGGGAATATTCTTCTAAGACTTGGGCCACGTGCTCGGGGGTATACCCAGCGCTGGCGGCGTTCCAAAGGGATAGGGGGGTGATTTTATAGGTATGAATGTGTTCAGGGGACTTTTCTAACTCCGCAAAGGGCATAATCGCGGCCCGGGCTTCTTCCGCGCGGACCGCATGAACATCCAGAAGAAGGGTTCGGTCACTTTGTACTATGAGAGGATTCAGGGGATCAATGGCCATAATTGGTTCATTATATAGAAACAGCCCCGTTCATTCAATAACGGGGCTGTTTTTACCGAAGGAATCTGGCCAGGGTTCCTTAGGCTACCGAATATCCCGCGTCTTCTACTGCGGCCCGAAGAGCCTGGTCATCCCAATGCTCTCCTTCCACGATGGCCTCGTTTTTTTCCAAGCTCACGGACGCTTTTTTTACGCCGGGAACGCTTTCCAGGGCTTCCTTCACGTGCATGACGCAATGGTTGCAGGTCATGCCTTTAATAGCTACGGTCTTAGTCATACATTCCTCCCTAGGTTTTATTGTCCCATACGATGGGCTTGTATCTCTTTAAACGAAGAGCGTTAGAAACCACCGAAACGGAGCTGAAAGACATGGCCGCCGCGGCGATCATCGGATTAAGCAGGGGACCGCCGAAAAGGTGTAACAGCCCCGCGGCGATGGGGATCCCCACCACGTTGTACCCAAAGGCCCAAAAGAGGTTCTGTTTGATAGTCCGAAGGGTCCTTTGGGATAGATGAAACGCGGTAATCACGTCCTGCGGGTTGCTTCGAATGAGAACCATATCGGCACTTTCGATGGCCACATCGGTTCCCGATCCGAGGGCTATGCCTAAATCCGCCTGGGCTAACGCCGGCGCGTCATTTATGCCGTCCCCAACCATGGCGACCCGATGCCCCTGTTCCTGCAGATCCTTGATCACCCGGGCCTTATGGCTTGGCAGAACCTCCGCGATCACCCCATCAATACCTACCCTCCGGGCGATCGCCTCGGCGGTTTTCTGATGATCCCCCGTGACCAGGATTACCCTCTTACCCATCCGGCGAAGCTCCGCTAGGGCGGAAGCGCTCTCGGCTTTGGGGACGTCGGCCACGGCCAGAAGACCCCCCAGCTTTCCATCCAGGGCCAAAAACAGGGGGGTTTTACCATCCTGGGCTAGGGCTTCCGCCGCATCCAGAGCTGTCGACGGAAGGGGAATATTAAAATCGGTCATGAGCGCCAGGTTTCCCAAGAGAACAGGGCGGTCCTCTATACGGCATTGGAGGCCCCGGCCGGGAAGGGCCGAAAAATCCTTGGAGGGGGGAATAACCAACCCTTCCTCTTCTGCGGCCTTGATAATCGCCGCCCCCAGAGGATGTTCCGAAACCTTTTCCGCCCCGGAGGCCAATCGTATCACCTCCGAACGGGAAAGGTCCCCCAGGGGAATAACGTCCGTAAGCCGGGGCTTCCCTTCCGTTATGGTTCCGGTTTTATCAAAAACCACCGTATCGATTTGGTGGGCAATTTCCAAAGCCGCGCCGCTTTTAATTAAAATTCCATGCTCCGCCCCCACACCCGTACCGACCATTATGGCGGTGGGGGTTGCGAGGCCCAGGGCGCAGGGACAGGCTATTACCAACACGGCGATAAAAATAGTTATCGCGAACACGGGCCCCTCCCCCGCAAAAAGCCAAAACAAGGAGGATATCAGGGCGATGGCAAAAACCGTGGGAACAAAGACGGCGGAGACCCGATCCGCAAGCCGGGCTATGGGGGCCTTCCCCGCCTGGGCGGCTTCCATCAACCGGACAATTTGGGCCAATACGGTTTGCGAACCCACCCGCTTGGCGCGGAAGGTGAAGGAACCGTTCAGGTTGATGCTCCCCCCGATGACTTCCGATCCGCCACTCTTTTCCACCGGAAGGCTTTCCCCGGTAAGGAAAGATTCGTCCACCGAGGAACTTCCGTCGATAACTACCCCATCCACGGGAATTCGATCCCCCGGCCGAAGGATCACGACGGTGTCAACCCTCAAATCTTTGACCGCCATTTCCTGTTCCCGCCCATCAACCAGTACCCGGGCGGTTTTGGGTTGCAGGGCCACCAATTTTTTTATGGCCTCCGAGGTTCTCCCCTTGGATACCGCTTCCAGAGTTTTGCCCAACAGTACCAGGGTTAGAATCGTGGCGGCGCTCTCAAAATACAGATGACCCACCGAGGAAACAGTACCCTGAAAAATTTGGTACAGGGAAAATAGGCTGTACCCTATAGCGGCGGTGGTTCCCAGGGCCACGAGGGAATCCATATTGGGGCTCCCTCGAAGGATGGAGGGAAACCCTACGGCATAGAACCGAAATCCCGCAATCACCACGGGGACCAGGAGCAGAAGTTCCACCAGGGCGTACCGCTGGGGATACTCCATGGGACTCAAAACCCCCGGCAGGGGCCAATGGAACATCATCCCCATGGCCAGGTATAAAAGGGGAAGGGAAAACCCTAGGGCCACCATAAAACGGCTCAGAAGATGGGAAGCCGAAGGTTCATCCTCCTGACCCTTATCGTCCACCGCTTCGTATCCGGCTTTTTTTACCGCCGCTTTTATAGAATCCAAGGTTACGGAGGCTTCATCGAATTGAACGGTCATTTTTTCCGTAGCGAAATTGACCGAAGCGTCCTCTATGCCCGAAAGTTTTTTTACCGCCCGTTCGGAAGCCCGAGCGCAGGCGGTACAGGTCATGCCCCTAATTTGAAGGGTCGTGGTTTTTACCATCCAATAACCTCCACCATAAAACTCTGGTGTAAATATAACAAAATCAGTAATCTTTAACTAGCAGTTTGTAGGACTTGTCCGTCTAATCATAAAAAATCGCAGATTCCTGCGATTTTTTACCTTGCAAACTGCCAAAAGAGCCTGGGTTATCGGGATTTTTAATCCCCAAAGTTCACTTTGGGGATTAAAAATCCACCAGTCCGACAGGCTCCTAGCAGTTTGTCGGACGTCGCCTCTCCTCGATTTTTCCCAGGAGTCTCAAAAATCCATCGAGGATAGTCAACGGATGGGGAGGACATCCGGGAATATACAGATCCACGGGGAAAAGACGATCCAGTCCCCCAACAACTTCTTCGTGGCCCCTGTAGGGCCCCCCGGCGATAGCGCAGGCGCCGACGGCGATGACTATTTTAGGGTCCGGCACCGCGTCGTAGGTTTTTCGCAGGGCCAACTCCATATTTTTACTTACCGGACCGGTAACCAAAATTCCATCCGCGTGCCGGGGCGAAGCCACGTAGTTGATGCCAAAACGGCCCAGGTCCCAGCCAATGGTGGTAAGGACGTTTACATCCGCCTCGCAGGCGTTACATCCCCCAGCGCTCACCACCCGCAGTTTGAGCGAACGGCCAAAGAGCCGTTTCATTTTTTTCTCCAACGCCTGGGCCAGTTCTAGTTCCTTCTGAGGATCCTCCAGCGTCAGATTTTCCCGTTGCCCCACCGCGAGCCGGTAGTCCTGGGTAAAGGTGATCCCCTGGGAGGGACAGGCGTTGACACAATCGGTACAGAAAAGACAGGTGCCCAGGTCAATACGCCGGTGTACCGGATCGATGGCGTCCACGGGACAGGCGGAGGCGCAGGCGTTACAACCGGCGGGACAGCGGTCCCAATCAACGTGCGGGAGCCCCCGGAGCCGATCGGGAAGGGGCGGGGGATTTCCCCGAGGAAAGCTAATGGTCCTGTGACCCTGTTTTAATCGACAAGCTATCTCTTTGTACATGTTACCGTTCCTTGTATTCCCTACAGATCGTGACCGCAGTAGGAAAGGTTAAAACTCTTGTTACACAGCGGGAAATCGGAAATTTCCTGGTTCCGTAAAACCATAGCCAGGGCGGTCCAGTTGTGGAACGAAGGGTCCACTATTTTATACCGTTTGAACCGGCCATCCTCTCCCGTAATGCCCACGTGGCAAATTTCGCCCCGCCAGCCCTCGTTCAAGGATACTGTAAGGCTATCCGCCTCTAGGGCCCCCAGTTCCGTGACAATTGCCCCATCGGGTAAATTTTCCAGTTGATCCCGTATAAAGGCAAAGGACTGTTGTATCTCTAGCCACCGCACGTAGGCTCGGGCGAAAACATCCCCCGAATCGTAGGTGGATACGGGTATCTGGGCAAACCGGAAAACCCCGGAAGGTTGGGTATACCGGACATCCCGGCTTAAGCCCGAGGCCCGAGCCGCGGGCCCCACGATACCCAGTTCTATAGCTTGATCCTTGGTCAGGGGGCCCGTATCCTCAAACCGGGCCATCACCGATTGGTTATCCCAAAGCAGGTTGATAGCGTCCCGAGCGTCGGTTTCGTTGATGGCGAGCCGTCGCAGAAGCTCCCCTCGACGCTGGTCGTCCACGTCGAAACCGACCCCGCCGGGGCGTATCAAAGCGCGTCCAAAACGGTTACCGCACAGGAGGGCCGTCATATTCAGAACCTCGCCCCGGATACGGCCGCAAAAGCTGGCGGTGGGCAAAAACCCCACGTCCCCCGAAAGGGCCCCCAGGTCGCCGATATGGTTCGCTATCCGTTCCAGCTCCAGGGCAATCCCCCGCAGGGCCTGGGAACGGGGTGGTTTTTGAGTCCGGCTGAGGCCTTCTACCACCTGGGTGTAACTGATCGTGTGTCCCACCGTGGTATCCCCGGCGAGGGTTTCCATATAATGGAGGGTCCGTTTCCCCGGCCCTCCAAGGAGCGCCCGCTCAACCCCCCGATGTTGAAACCCGAGGGCAATTTCCAGATGGTATACCTCTTCTCCGTAACACTGGAACCGGAAATGCCCCGGTTCTATGACCCCAGCGTGGACGGGCCCTACGGCGACTTCGTGGATCTGTTCTCCCTCTACCCTATAAAAATCTCCCACCGCTGGTAGGATCGGTTCCGTAGCGGGACGATCCCAAGCATCCCGTCCCGTCCACGAAGGGGTGTACCGGAGGGGTTTGAACCAGGGGTGCCCCAGGGCTTTTAGACCAAATTGTTCGGCCAACTCCCGTTCAAAAAGGTGGACCTGGGGACAAAGGGGCGTGATCGAGGGGAAGGAGGGGCCTTCTATGGTGGAGCGTCCGACTAAGAGCCTATTGCGGTCATCGTCCGCCAGGACAACAAAGACCTCTACTCGGTCAGCCCTATCAGAAGGAACGCCAAAAAGGGCGCTGACCCTTTTGCCTTCGCCGGTTTTTTTTACGATGGTTTTTGAAAATTCCTCAAAAGAAAATTCGGGAATAGATTCAAGGGGAACAGAACGGCCGTTGATTACTTCTTTCATAGCGGACTTCCTAGAAATTTAAGCGCTTCTTGTAACATATCCGACAAAAAGGGGGGTATATACAAGCCCAATAACAGAACGAAGGCCATAAACCCCACGATGGGGAGTACGGTCGAAAGTCGATCCCGGTAATCCGAAGGGGACAGCTCCGAAGGGACGGCTCCTTGAATAACCTTTAAAACCGTAATTCCCATCCCGATAAAGACGATCAGCAAGAATAGGAGAAATAGTCCTCCGCTCCAGAAATACCCTCGGCTAAAGGCTCCGTTAAGGATCGAAAATTCACTCACAAAGGGACCAAAGGGAGGCGAACCGGTGATCGCTAAAAAGCCCGCTAAAAACAGGGACGACGATACGGGAAGCCGACGGAAGGCTCCCTGGACCGCATCGGTGTTCTTATCCTTGTACGCCCGGTGAATATTTCCAGCGGAAAGGAACAGCACCCCCTTGGTAAAGGCGTTGGTCATCACGTGGAGCAGGGAGCCCCACAGCGCAAGGCCCCCGATTCCCACGCCCAGGGCGAGGATTCCCATGTGTTCCACGCTGGAGTAGGCTAACATACGTTTAAAGTCCCGTTGGTTTATCATAAAAACCCCCGCGGTGGCCATGGACAGGAGTCCCATAAAAATCAACAATCGACTAGCAAAGGCCCCTTGCCCAGCGGCGTTGACGATCTGATAGATCCGGAGGAGGGCCAAAAAAGCCCCGCTCGTAACGCCCCCGGCGAATAGGGCCCCCACTACCCCTGGGGCTTCGCCGTATGCGTCGGGTTTCCAGGTATGCATGGGGGCCAAACCCATTTTGGTCCCATAACCGACCAACAGTAAAATAAAAGCGCTCTTTAACCACAGTGGAGACATTCGGGGAGCGGCGGCTAGAAGTTCCGTGAGGGCCAACGTCGTCCCCTCCCCCCCCTGGGATACCGAGTAGGCCAGAAAAAAAGTTCCCAAGAGGGCCAGGGCTATACCAACGGAACCGACCAACAGATACTTCCACGTGGCCTCTATACTTTTGGGGGAACGGTTAAAATAGATCAAAGGAGCGGTTACCAGGGTGGTACCCTCTATGGCGACCCACATAAGGCCCAAATGGTGGGACCAGATCGCCAGGCTTAAAAGGCTTATAAAGGCTTGGAAACTGCTGGTAAAAACTCGATTGTTTCGCTCCATTCTTTGGCGCAAATAACCCACCGCGTAAAATGACGAGAACAGATACAGAACCGTAACCGATAAAAGGATCAACGCCCCCAGGGGATCCAGAATCAGGGATTCGTTGTAGGTCCGCTCGCTGGGGTGTAGGAGTATCCAGACCGTAAGGGTCGAATGGGCAAGAGCCGTCACAGGAAGAAGCAGGGGACGCCACCGATTGGATGGTAAAATCAGAGCGAGGCCCGCCATAACCAAAGGGAAGAGGATAAGTAGCAACCCCATACCTTACTCCTTAAGGGAAGAAAGTTTACGGGTATCCAGAGAAGAGAACGCCCGGTTTATATGATTGGTAATAATCGATACGATAAAGACGCTGACAAACAGGTCTAACAGCATCCCCATCTCTACCACCAACGGGATGGCTTCGACCAAAAGAAGACTGAAAATATAGATACCGTTTTCCAGGATTAGGTAACCGAGTACCTGGGAAAGGGCCTTAAATCGGGTCGTCAGAAGGATAAACCCCGCAATAATCGTGGAAATGGACGTGGGAATAATCAGGGACGCCCCACCCCGAAGGTGAGGACTCCCGTGGGCAAAGGCCAGAAAGGTCAAACCCGTAGCGAGGGCCCCCAAAATAGTGGAAGGCAAAAGGCCCAAAAGGGGTTCCACTTCCCGTTTAATCCGCACATCCCGAAGAGCCTTGTTCATCATAATGGGAATGATAATCCCCTTTAAAGAGATGGCCGCCACCGAGGAAATAAGCTCTGGAACGTTGATTTCCCGATGGATCAACAGGGGTAACAAACCGAGTAGTATTCCCTGGGCGGCCACAATTTTTATAATCGAAAGAATACGGCCATTCCCCAGGGCAAAGAGGTTTAGGGTTAAAATCAAAACAAAAAGCGCGTTCAGCAGGTCGTTCATGGCTTACCTCACCAACATTACAAAAGCGGAACCGCACAACAGTATGGCCGCTATCAACAAAGCGGGAACCCGGGGCATACGGAGCCGGGCCATCATGGATTCCAAGAACCCGACGATTACCGAAAGGACTAATAAACCAAGGATCCACAACAACCCTCCCATCCATAGGGAAAACGAATGGACCGGTACTATCAAATTGAGGACCAAAGAGGAGAACACGAAGAGTTTTAAAGCTGAACCGTACTCGATAAGCCCAAAGAGGGGACCGCTATGGTCTAGGACCATCACTTCGTGGATCATGGTCAGTTCCAGGTGGGTGGTAGGATCATCGATGGGTATTCGGCTGTTTTCAGCCAACAGAACGATAAAAAGGCCTAGGACGACCATCACCAGGGGGGCCATACTGCCAATTCCAAAGAGGGGATTCGCCCCCATAGAAAGCATCCCGCTTAAGGAAAGGGATGATGATAATCGGACCAACACGAGGAAAGCAAAAAACATCGCCGGTTCGGTTAGGACCGCGAAGGTAAGTTCCCGGCTGGAACCCATTCCCTCGAAGGCGGAACCCGTATCGAGAGCGGCGGCGGTGGTAAAGAACCGGGAAAGGCCAAAGAGATACGCGAAGAGGATAAAATCGCCGGTAAAGGAAATTACCGAGGGGATTCGCCCTAAAGGAATAAACAGACCCGCCACCAGGGGGACCGCAAAACTGAGAAGGGGTCCCCCGTAGAACACCCACGAGGTGGTCGTACTGATTACCATCCCCTTTTGAAGCAGTTTTCCAATATCGTAATAGGGTTGGAGCAGAGGGGCGCCCCTGCGGCCCGCGAAAAACGCCTTGGTCTTGTTGATACAGCCGAGCAACAACGGGGAAACCAGAACCAACAGGGCTACGTGAAGAACCATCGAAATTATAACGGAAATCATGCGGTTACTCCCATAATAATAAAGAGAAAAGCGGTTATGATTACCACATACAATACGTACAGGTACGTTTGTCCTTGTTGCAAAATATAGACCCGGGGAATTATCCTATTGGCCTTTTCAAAAACCGGTAAAACCAAGCGGTCCAACACCGTATCAGGAACGGTACTCTGGAATTGCGCGTTTTCAGGAAACGGCTTTTCTAGCCGGACCGGGGTTACCGAAGGCCACAGGATAAATGAAAAGAGCTTTACCATCCTTTGTCCTAAACCAGCGGCGGTATACTGCATCCGGGCTGTGGGTTTACCGTAGCCACAGTCCCACGTGTTTGGGCTGGGGACACCCACGGACCGTCGTTTACGATGGCGGTACCAGAGGGCCCCCACAACAGCGAAAAGAACCAAAGGGAGGCCCATAAAGGTCAGCCACAGGGGATTCATCAGGGTTGTAAAAGAAAGGGTTTGGGTCTGCGCCGGAGCCCACGTGTGGACCGCATCCTGTAAAAGGGGCAAAACCAACCAGGGGAAAAGCCCCAAAAAAAGGCAGACTATCGCTATACTGTACGGTGGAATTAGCATAGCCAAAGGCGGATCGTGGGCAGGAGGAAGGGTTTCGGAGCGGGGAGCCCCTAGAAAAACCGTACTTATCAAACGAACAAACACCATCACCGCCAGAGCTCCTACCATGGCCAATACCACCGCAGATATGGCGGCCAGGGCTATTTCCATGGCGCCGGAAACTGATAGGGCCGAAAACATGCCCAAATACAGGAGCCATTCTCCGGCAAAGCCGTTTAGGGGTGGCAAAGCGCTAATCGCTAGGGCCCCAACTATAAAAAGAAAGGCCGTCTGGGGCATTTTTTTTATCAGTCCCCCCATTTGCTCAACGTTCCTGGTTTCCGTAGCATGAATGATGGAACCCGAATTAAGGAATAACAGGGACTTAAAGAGGCCGTGGTTCCAAACATGGAAAAGGGCTCCCCCAAGGCCCAGCAGAATAAGAGCCCCCTCACCGTAGGATTTTCCTAATAGCCCTATACCCATCCCCATAAAAATAATTCCAATATTCTCTATACTGCTATACGCCAGGATCCGTTTTAGGTCCCCCTGCCCCAGGGCAAAGGCGATGCCAAAAAGAGCGGATACGGCGCCCAACAGCAATATTCCAAGCCCCCACCATGGAGGAATAAGGGTAAACAGAGAAGCCATACGGAGGATTCCATACACCCCCATTTTAAGCATAACCCCCGACATCACCGCCGAAACATGGCTGGGCGCATTGGCGTGGGCCCCGGGTAGCCATACGTGGAAGGGCATAATGCCGGCCTTAAACCCAAATCCCAGTACCGCCAACACAAAAATCAGGTCCGCCCTCTGGGGTACGATGCCCGGGGTAACGACCAAGGAAAAAGAACCCGCCGCGTCCCTCCAAAGGGTAAACATGGCCAATAAAAGGAGGGTTCCTCCGTGGGTAGCCACCAGGTATACCCAGCCGGCCTTCCGTACCTCCATTTTATGGTCCTCCGTAGAGGCGACAAAATACGCCGAAAGGGCCATGATTTCCCAGGCCAGGAGAAACAGCACCCCGTCCTGGGCCAACACGACCAAGGCCATCCCCGCGGAAAGGAGCCCGTAAAACACCCCCAGGCGGCCCCCATTGTCCCCATGTTCCTTTTGGTTCCAGTAACCCAAACCAAAAATCGCTCCTAGAAGGGGCAGGGTAAATACGAGGATAAGAAAAACCGCGCTAAGCCGATCGATAAAAATGGAAAATTGTCCCCAGGGTAAAGCCCAGGGAAGAGAAAAACCAAGGGGAGCCGAATAGAACAGGGTTCCTACCGTACCGACTAACCCCATAAGGGACCCCAGGGCAAAAACAACCACAGAAACGATCTGGCTACCCCTATTTCGCCATAAACCCACGGGAAGACCGCTCAGGGCCAAAAGGGCAACCCCCGAAAGCACAAAAACAAGATGTACCATTATAGATTTCCTCGTTATTCCATCGGGAACGATGGATTTTTATTGGGTAAAGGTTTGGAAAAAAATATCCCTAAAAGGAACCAGGGTCATAAAAAGTAACCCTAAAATAACAACCAGGTACAGCACGTACCAGTGGGTTAAACCCTGCTGAAATTTATAAAACCACCGCGCCTTATCCCGAAGCGCCCTAAAGTCGGGCACCAAGAGGCGATCTAAAATCAAATCGTCCACGTGGCTTTCTAGGGAAGCGGTTTTAGGAAAGGCCCCCCGCAAACGGGGTCCATGATCCTGGGGGCCTACGACCCATCGGAACAGGCCCACCACAGAACGGGCCAGAGAACCGGCGGTATACTGCATCCGAGCCGTTGGGGCGGCGTAACCGCAATCCCAGGTACCCACCGACGGGGCCTTGGATTGGGAAAAGCGTTTTTTTAAAACAACCGTTAAAAAAGCTCCCAGAATAAAGAGGCCCAGGGTTATCAAGAGGGCTTGGCTTATAAAGCCCAGGGGGACAAGGGTGTTGATAGGGGGCACCCTTCCAAGGGATGAACTAGTCCAAACATCGATAGGGTTTTCCAAAAAGGGAACCGTAATCCCGGGAACGAAACCGATAAGCCCGCAGAGCAGGGCTAAAAAGATCATAGGCAGGATCATGACGCCGGGGGCTTCGTGAACCTGTTCCGAAGCCTGGGACCGGGGTGAACCGAGAAACACCACGGAAAAAACCTTTACAAAACAGGCCACCGCCAGGGCTCCAATCATGGCAAGGGCCGGGGCCCCCAGAAGGGCTGGGAAAATTATCTTTTCGACCGAGAAGGCGGACTTAAAAAAACCGAGGTATATAAAAAGTTCGCTGATAAACCCATTTAGCGGCGGAAGGCCGCTAATGGCCACGGCTCCCACAAGAAACGTTCCCGCCGTAAGGGGCATGGATCGGCCAAGCCCCCCCAGCCGATCTATCAACCGGGTCCCCGTTCCGTGGAGCACCGATCCGGCGCCCAGAAAAAGCAGGGATTTAAAGATACTGTGGTTCCAGACGTGTAAAAGACAGCCCGCGAGTCCCAAAACCACCCATTCGTTCCGGTTATAACTACGCCCCAAAAGGGCCAACGCGAGCCCTAACAGTATAATTCCAATATTTTCTACGCTATGGTAGGCTAACAAACGTTTTAGGTCGTGCTGGGCCAGCGCGAAAGCCACACCTAAAAGGCCGCTAAGGGCTCCCAATACCAATACCAAAAACCCCCAAAAAGGGGATATCCCCGGTAATAGAAAGGCTACCCTCATAATCCCATAGATCCCCATTTTCAGCATTACCCCCGACAGAAGGGCCGAAACATGGCTGGGAGCGTTGGCGTGGGCCCCGGGAAGCCAAAAATGGAGGGGCATTAGGCCGGCCTTTAAACCAAAGCCGAACAGGGCGATTAAAAAAAGGATGTTGGCGGTCCCCGCTGGGATAGATCCCCCCAGAACCGGACTCAGATCAAAGGAACCGGTACAGGATTTCCAAAGGCTAAAAAAGCCAAAAAGGGCCAGGGTCCCCACGTGGGTGGCCACAAGATACACCAGAGCGCTCTTACGGGTTTGTTCTTTTTCATCCTCCGTGGCGATTAAGAAAAAGGCCCCCAAAGCCATAGTTTCCCATCCCAATAAAAACAAAACCCCCTGACGGCTCATCAGCAACAAAATCATTCCCCCCAGGGTCATACCCCAAAAGAACCTTATTCTCGCGGCGGTTCGACTCTTAGCCCGGGGGGACCAGTACGCCAAGGCATAGATGGATCCTAAACCGCCAATCAGAAAAACGGGGACCATGAAAAAGGCCCCCAGGGGGTCTAAGCCCAGCATCGATTGGGGAAATACGGGCCAAGGGAAGGGGAGGAGAGAAAAATCAGGATGAATAATCCCCAGGATGGCGCCGAAAAGTCCAAACAGGGCTCCCAACGTGGTAAAAATTCCGGAGCTTATCCCAATCCAGGGGGACCGGGGCCGAAAAAAAAGACCAGGAATACCACTTGTGAGGAGCAGAACCATCGCAAAAGAAACCATGACTTCGGACATTTGCTACTACCTAGACTAGGGCTTTACGGAAGAGATAGTACTTTTTATCCTCTGGAGCACTTCGAATATTTCCTCGGGTTTTGCCCGATTTTCCAAAACCTTAAGAAAATCAGGGTCCTTTAAAACAAAGGCAATACGGGAAATAAGATGCAAATGGGCTCGGACCGTCGGACTGACAATGGTAAAAAGAATAGAAACGGGCTTACCGTCTATCGCCTTAAAATCTATCGGGTTTTTAAGAAAACAGAGGGTAACCGTAGCCTCTACAACCTGCAAAACCAGGGGATTCCGCGCATGGGGGATCGCTATACCGTTTCCAATCCCCGTGGATCCCAGGCTTTCTCGGACAACCAGGGTTTGGTACAAGAATTGGCGATCCACATCTTCCGGCAATTTCATCCTATCCACGATGGATTTTAAAACTTCCGCGTTTGTAGACCCCTCCACATCGTACAGAATTCCGCCGGACCGCAAAGCATCCGTTAACCATGGTAGATCCGCGTTTTCTCCATCCTCCTTTAAAAAGAAATCCGGAGAAAGCCGTAGCCCCCGCGCCGTGGCCCATTCTAATAATTCGGTTTTATTAAAACGATAGGTATCGTTTATTTTATAAAAAGGAATTTCCTTCTGGTCGATCCAATGGTATACGGTCTCCACAGAGACTTTTAGTAGTTCTGCCGTTTCTTGCACCGACAATTGCATTTATTACCCCGATAAAGCGATGACCCGGAGCCGATTCGAACGGCCGACCTACTGCTTAGGAGGCAGTTGCTCTATCCAGCTGAGCTACCGGATCGGTAGGACTATGTATACCCCGGTCCCGGTACGCCTGTCAACGAGTCTTGTCCTGACAGTGTAAAATCGGTACACTCGCTGGTAACCTACCATATTTTAGGAGGGCCCTACGTGTCCACCCCCCAAAGCGCTATTCAACGAGTCTACGTGGAAAAGAACGCCGGTTTTGACGTGGAAGCCCAGAATTTAATAACGGAGTTGGTTGAATTTTTAGGGATAACCTATGGGGAACTCCATCGGGGCCTTACCGGTCGCATTCTCCATCGTTACGACGTGGCTCATTTGGACGAAGAGCAATTTGATAGGGCCTGCAAGTACGTCCTTTCGGAAGCCCAATCTGACAGGGTATACCGCTCCGTCCCCGTTCCCGCTAAAGGGGGGGAACAATTTTTCGCCGTGGAATATCTTCAGGGGCAGTACGATCAAAGGGCCGATTCGGCGGAACAGTGCATAGAGCTGGTGTGCGGGGTTCGACCCATCGTTCGGTGCGCCCGGGTCTACCTTTTTCAACTTCCCGGAACGGGGTTATCGGAAAAAGCCCTGGGGGCGATAAAGGACTACCTTATAAACCCCGTGGACTCCCGGGAGGCGGAGCTGGGACTACCGGAGTCGTTGGATCCCCCAACTTTTCAGACCCGATCGGTCCCCCGGGTAGAAGGCCTGATTGACCAGAACGAGGGGGATCTTAAGAAAACCCTGGGGGAACTCGGTTTGGCCATGGATCTGGAGGATCTGCGGTTCTGCCAAGCCTACTTCCGAAGCTGTCAAAGGGACCCTACCTTGGCGGAACTACGGGTTCTGGATACCTACTGGTCCGACCATTGCAGGCACACCACCTTTACCACCGAACTGGTTTCTATAGAGTTTGATGATTTTGCCGAAACCCCGGCGCTTCGGCGGGCGATGGATCTGTATCTGCGCTCTCGGCAGGAGGTTTACGGAGAGGGGGACGGGAAGGACCACCCCATTACGTTGATGGACCTGGCCACCATAGGAAGCCGGGTCCTAAAAAAACGGGGCCTAGCCGCGGATGTGGAAGAATCAAAGGAAATAAACGCCTGTTCTATTCGGTGTACCCTGGAATTTGACGACGGAAGCACCGAACCCTGGCTTTTAATGTTTAAAAACGAAACCCACAACCATCCGACGGAGATAGAACCCTTTGGCGGAGCGGCCACCTGTCTCGGCGGAGCCATCCGGGACCCCCTGTCGGGTCGCTCCTACGTGTACCAGGCCATGCGGGTCTCCGGCGGCGGGGATCCGCGAAAACCCATCACCTCCACGCTCAAAGGAAAATTACCCCAAATAAAAATAGCCCGGGAAGCCGCGGCGGGTTATTCATCCTACGGGAACCAAATCGGTCTGGCCACAGGCCAGGTGGCCGAATTGTACCACGACGGTTTTGTGGCCAAACGGATGGAGCTGGGGGCTGTCATCGGGGCCGTAAACGAAACCTGGGTTCGTCGGGAAGAACCCCAACAGGGGGATGTGATACTCCTGGTGGGGGGAAAAACCGGCCGAGACGGCATCGGAGGGGCCACGGGGTCTTCCAAGGTCCATACCGAGGGGTCGGTACAAAGCGCCGGGGCGGAGGTGCAGAAGGGTAACGCGGTGGAGGAAAGAAAAATCCAACGGCTCTTCAGGAATCCCCACCTCAGCCGGCTGATCAAACGGTGTAACGACTTTGGGGCGGGGGGCGTATCCGTAGCGGTGGGGGAACTCGCCGGGGGTCTGGATATCGACCTGGACGCGGTTCCAAAAAAATACGCGGACTTAGACGGGATCGAACTCGCGATTTCCGAATCCCAGGAACGGATGGCCGTGGTTGTGGCGCCGGAGGACGTGGACGCTTTTATCGCCTTCGCGGCGGAAGAAAACCTGACCGCCGTGCCCATTGCCCTGGTTACCCATCAGGGGGATTCCCCGTCGGCCCGACTGCGGATGACCTGGCAAGGGGATACCATCGTCGATCTGGCTCGATCTTTCCTCGACTCTAACGGGGCGCCCCGAACTGCGGCGGCTAAAATTACGGGCGCCGAAAACGGCGTTCCGTTCCCTGTTCCCCCGCGAACCCCTTCGGCCATTCTGGACGACCTGGAACGGGAACTTCGATCCCTACGAACCACCAGTCGCCGGGGTCTGCAGGAACGGTTTGACGGTTCCATCGGCGCAGGTTCGGTCCTGTATCCCTGGGCTGGGGCTGAACAGGGAACTCCGGAATGCGGGATGGTAGCCCTGCTCCCTTCCCTAGAAAAGGAAGCCCGTACCGCCAGTATTATGACCTTTGGGTACGATCCCGAAGTGGCAACCCTTAGTCCCTACCGGGGCGCCAAGGGGGCCATCCGGGAGGCCCTGGCAAAATTCGCCTGTTTAGGAGGAAATCCCTGGACCGCTCGGCTTTCCCTCCAGGAATACTTTGAAAAACCCGACTCCCCATCGTCCTGGGGCAAACCCCTGCAAGCCCTTTTGGGAGCCCTGGAGGCCCAACTGGCCCTGGGAGTCCCGGCGATCGGGGGAAAGGACTCCATGTCCGGTTCCTACGTAGACCCGGAACAGGGAATCCAGTTAAAGGTTCCCCCAACCCTGGTGGCCTTCGCCGCCGGAACCGCCCCCGTAAAGGGTATCCGATCCTCCGCCCTTAGCGGAGAAGTCGGGAACCCCCTGGTACTCCTGTACCTTCTACCCCAGGATGATGAATGGCAAACCTTTAAGGCCAATTTGAATACCCTTCAAACCCTTTCGGCTCGGGGTTTAGCACTTTCGGCGACACCGGTTATCCCTGGAGGGTTGGGAGCGACCCTGGCTATCGCCGCGTTTGGCAACATGGTGGGCCTCGAGGTGGAGGCAGAGGCCCTTTCGTTAATCCCCCCAACCTTTCATCAGGGTTCCATAGTGGTAGAACTGGATGGGAAATCCTTTCAAGATTCCTCCCTGCTCGCTTCTGCGGCCCACTACGCCATGGTGGGGCGGACCATAGCAGAGCCGGTTTTCCGTATACGGGGAGAGGCTGTTTCGGATCCCACCCAAAACGAAACGCCCCTGGTGGTATTACGACGTTCCTACGAATACGGCCTCGTCTCCGTATACTCCCAAACCTCCCACGGAATAACCATTCTGGATGATGCTTACGCCGAATCCTCGAACCCCCGTTCTATCCCATCGACCGAAAAGTCCCTTCCACCCTTCCCCCTTTGGAAAAAGGGAAGCGATCCTAAACCCATCAGCCCCATTCCGCTCTTGCGGGGGGCCAAGCCTTTGGTAGTTCTTCCCGTATTTCCGGGGACCAACTGCGAATGGGATATGAAACGGGCCTTTGAAAAGGCCGGAGGGCGGACCCAGTTTGTAATATACCGGAACCGGGATAGGCAGGATATTTTGGAATCCACCAGGGAACTCCAAAGGGCCATCCAATCAGCCCAAATTGTGGCCCTATCTGGGGGTTTTAGCGCGGGGGATGAGCCCGATGGTTCGGGCAAATTTATCGCCAACGCCCTCCGGGCCCCCTCGGTAGCCGACGCGGTTACCGCGTTGTTGGATAGCCGTTCGGGTCTTATACTGGGTATTTGTAACGGGTTTCAAGCGCTCATTAAGCTAGGGCTGGTACCCTTCGGAACCTTTAGGGAACCGAGCCCCGAACAACCGACCCTAACCTTTAACGCCATCGCCCGACACAGCTCCCGGATGGTCCGAACCAAGGTACTGTCTAACCTATCACCCTGGCTCGCCCTAGAAGAGCCTGGCACCGTACATATACTTCCTATCAGCCATGGAGAAGGGCGAATTGTTCTAACCGATACGGATGCCCAATCACTCTTTAAACAGGGGCAGGTCCCCTTCTGTTACGTGGATCCCCAGGGGAATCCCACCATGGCCGAACCCCATAATCCCAACGGCTCAGCCTTTGCCATAGAAGGACTTACCAGCCCCGATGGAAGGATACTGGGCAAAATGGCCCATTCCGAAAGGGAGGGGCCATTTGTGCATATCAATATTCCGGGTAATAAAAAACAGCACATCTTTGAGGCGGGCCTCCGATATTTTCAATAGTCAATAGAAAGCTCGTTAAATGAGGCTGTGCCGTAACTTTCTAAGTTACGGGATAGCCTTAATTCTCCTCTTGCAAAAACGGACAAAGCGTTTTATAGTCTAACTAAACCGGTTTAACGGAGTGTTTCTATGCGATTAAGTGGAATTTTACTGCACCCCACGTCCCTCCCCGGGGCTTACGGGATTGGGGATTTAGGACCGGGGGCCTATAAATTTATTGATTGGCTCGAACGGGGAAACCAAAAACTATGGCAGGTCCTCCCCCTAGGTCCCACGGGCTACGGAGATTCACCCTACGCTTCCTTCTCAACCTTCGCGGGCAATCCCCTTCTCATAGATTTGGATACCTTAGCGGAAAAAGGGTACCTACAACCAACGGAACTTCAGCGCTGTCCCCCCAGCAACAGCGCGACCGTCGATTTCGGTACCCTTATACCCTGGAAGATGGGGTTGTTGCGCCAAGGGGCCCTTTCGTTTTTACAAAACCATTCTCCGGAAGAAGAGGAGACTTACCAATCATTTTGCCTTCAAGAACAGTGGTGGCTCGACGATTTTGCCCTTTTTATGGACATAAAAGAATATTTTGACCTGTTAGCCGCCCGGGAAGGAAAGGGAGGAGCTATTTGGTCCAACTATTGGCCCGAGGACCTGGCGTTACGGGAGCCAAAGGCTATAGAAACCTGGAAAGGGCAAGGAGACCATCGGCAAACCATCGAAACCCGAAAAGTAATACAATATTTTTTCTTTACCCAATGGAAGGCCTTAAAAAAATACGCCAACGACAGGGGAATAGCCATAATCGGGGATCTACCCATCTTTGTGGCCGTCGATTCGGTGGATGTTTGGGCCCATCGGGAACTGTTTCAATTAAACGAAAAGGGAATACCCAAAAGGGTGGCCGGAGTTCCACCGGATTATTTTAGCGAAACCGGTCAGCTGTGGGGAAATCCCCTTTACGATTGGCCAAAACATACCGAACAAAACTATTCCTGGTGGATCCAACGAATTAAGGGAAACCTTCGGCTTTTCGATTGGCTACGGATTGACCATTTTAGGGGCTTTGAAGCCTACTGGTCCGTCCCCTACGGGGAAAGCACCGCCGTTCACGGAACTTGGGAAAAGGCTCCGGGGCACGATTTTTTCTCCCAACTAAAAGCCCAGGTGGGCGACCTTCCTATCCTGGCGGAGGATCTGGGTTTTATTACCGAAGAGGTCCGGAAGCTCCGGGATTCCTTTTCCCTACCGGGGATGAAAATTCTGCAATTTGCCTTCGACGCGAAGGAAAGCGGCAAGGGTCTGGACGTGCTCAACGGTTTCCTTCCCCACATGTACACACCCCAAAGCATCGTATACACGGGTACCCACGACAACGACACCCTCAAGGGCTGGCTCGATAAGGCCTTACCCCAGGAATTGGAGTTCATTCGATCCTACTTGGGCTATACACCCGTAAATTACGTGGAAGCCCTTATCCGTTTAGCCTTATCTTCGGTCGCCACCTTCGCGATTATCCCCATGCAGGATATTTTAGGCCTTGGATCGGAAGCCCGGATGAATACCCCCTCCACCATAGGAAATAATTGGAAGTGGCGAATTACGGAAAACCAGATGACCGATGGGGACGCGGAGTTTATTAAAATTCTTTCCCATTTGTATGGTAGAAATATATAGAGCCAGGAGACTTGCGTGTTTACATTGATTACCTTCGTACCCCCGAGCCACAGGGAGTCCGTATTAACAGCCCTTTTTGAGGCCGGGGCAGGAAAGTACAAAGATTACGATCACTGCGCCTTTGTAAGTTCCGGCCAAGGCCGTTTCCGGCCCCTACGGGGATCAAAGCCCTTTAGGGGTACCCTGGATCGGGATGAACTGGTGGAGGAGGAGCGGATCGAGACGCTGGTGCTTGACGACCTGGTGGATCTTGTTCTTCAAGCCCTCAGAAAAGCCCACCCCTACCAAGAACCGGCCATCTATCTGTATCCCCTGGATAACCGCTGTCTTGGCTGAGAATAGGTAAAACACCCCGTTAAAAGGGGCCGCTGAGGAAAGTTGCAAGGATACATCCCACAAATTCCTCGTCTACAAGAACCAGGTAAGCAAACTCTGTAGTATTCTTTCAGATGAATGTAGGTATTTTCCCCAATTTTCCCTAATCTGGGATTCATTTTGGATAGACGGTCCTATTTCGGTTAGTTCCATACCCTCGTGGTCGATCATGGCTTCGATACTTTTTTCAGTACATTCCAGGTGAAATTGTAAAGCCAGGGCTTTATTTTTCCAAACAAAAGCTTGGTTAGCGCAAGCGGCACTGTACGCGAGACTCACCGCCCCCTTGGGAAGAGAAAACGTATCCCCATGCCAATGGAAGGGATCAAAACTGGCCGGCAAAATCCTTTCCCAAGGCCGAGGGACCACTGGGGCCCTATAGGTTGGAAAAAACCCAATCTCCTTATGGGGATTTTTACCCACCTCCGCGTTCAAAGCATGGGCAATCATTTGGGCTCCCAAACAAATACCTAAAATCTTTTTCCCCCGTTCCCGCAATACGTCCTGAACAAACTGTTTCTCGAAGGCCAACCAAGGATACTCGGATACGTCGTGAACCCCCATAGGACCACCTAAAATAACAAGCCTATCGATATCTTTACTGGAGGGGAAAGAAATTGTTTCAAAAAGATAAGAAAAGCTTAGAGTGGCCCCCGCGGATGTTAGTAATTCCCCTAACTTTGCGGGGCCTTCAAAGGGAACATGCTGAATAATATGTATTTTCATTTGATGATAGTACGAATAGAACGGCGGTGTTTCAAGTAACCCTTAGGGCAAAAAAAAGCCTGGCGACTACGGGCAAAGTCTTCGGCTTTGCCTCGCGGTATGCCGGGCCAAGCAGGATACGCTTTTTACCGGGCTATATTTCAGACCGGCATACCGCCTAGTTATGCTGAGACCAATTTTTTATTCAGCCCTTCATGGAGAAGGGCTGAATAAAAAAAAGCCTGGCGACTACCTACTTTCCCACCCCTTAGAGAGGCAGTATCATCGGCGTAAGAGGGCTTGACTTCCGTGTTCGGAATGGGAACGGGTATGCCACCTCCACCATAATCACCAGGCAATTATACACATAATAAAAGAACTCCGTAGGGTCACCCGTATCTCTACCGGTACCGCTACTGTCCATAGACAGTATAGTTCAGGGTCCGCCTTCTAGCGGTTTTTGCACGGAACAATAATATGGTCAAGCCTCACGGCAGATTAGTATTGGTCGGCTGAATACATTACTATACTTAGACCTCCAACCTATCAACCAGGTAGTCTCCCTGGTGCCTTCAGGGGGGTCGAACCCCCTGGGATGGTTCATCTTGAGGTGGGCTTCCCACTTAGATGCCTTCAGCGGTTATCCCTTCCGAACGTAGCTACCCAGCACTTACCCTTGGCAGGATAACTGGTACACCAGAGGTTCGTCCACTTCGGTCCTCTCGTACTAAAAGCAGCTCCTCTCAACCATCCATCGCCCGTGGCAGATAGGGACCGAACTGTCTCGCGACGTTCTGAACCCAGCTCACGTACCGCTTTAATTGGCGAACAGCCAAACCCTTGGGACCTGCTCCAGCCCCAGGATGCGATGAGCCG